>Ga0302325_10017644_pt1 | contig 15078 bp, 11 predicted proteins | sample Palsa_T0_2_FD_201948 | JGI IMG/M metagenome (GOLD analysis project Ga0302325, IMG submission 201948) | Peat permafrost microbial communities from Stordalen Mire near Abisko, Sweden - Palsa_T0_2 | ecosystem: Environmental > Terrestrial > Soil > Palsa > Peat permafrost | place: Sweden: Abisko... | reverse complement strand
TCTCGTCCGCCGGGTCCATTCGGCGTTCCACAGACTTCAAACCCTTGTCCTCATCAAGCAGTAATCTCCAACGTCGGCCCGCATCGCAGCAATCGACTTCGAGCCCCCTCGTTCCCGGGGCCACATGATGCGCGATTATTTCGTTGAAGCTTCGGCCGCGTAGTAACTCAGGACCGTTTCTTTGTCTTTCCCCGATAGATTTGACCTGCCGCGTGCCTTTCTCAAATAAATAAAACGTTCGAATTCACGTCGCGCGCCGCTTCCAGCTATCAATCACGGTGCGATGAAATGCCGCCGTCTCGCGCGCGATAGCATCGGGGTGATAACGACGGACTGCATCCTCGGCAGCGCGCCCGCCCACGCCGGCCGCGAACTCCGGCGCCTCGAGCAGACGCATAATGGCGGCGGCCAGGTCGTCGGGATCTCCCGGCCGCGCCAGCACGCCGTTGACGCCATCTTCGATGATCTCGACGATACCGCCAGCGCGCGTCGCCGCCAGCGGAGAACCGTACGCCACGGCCTCCAGCACAACCATCGGGAAATTTTCGTAGCGTGAAGCGACGATGGTAACGAAGGCCTTGCGACGAAGCTCGGCGAGCGCCGAGTTGGGCTGCCGGCCCAGGCAATCGATGCGGTCGGCCACCTCCGGCGCCCGCTCGGCGATATATTCCTTGAGCGTCCAGTTTCTGCCCTGCGCATCGGCAAAGCCCTCGCCCGGACCGACGAACCACAGCCGGAGCTGTGGAAACCGTCGCGCGACGCTGCGGAACGCGTCGATCACCACGTCCCCGCCCTTGTGGCGGTCGAACCGGCCAACGAAGAGAAGACGCGACTTGTCGCACTCGGCCAGCGACCAGCGCTGCCCGGCAGGCACGGCCGGACCGGCGTTCGGAATGTAGACAGCCCCGGTCAGCGGCAGTCCGTAGTACGCCCTGGTTTGCTCGAGCACTCCGCGCGACGGTGCCGACACGGCATCGGCTTGCGCGATCCCGATGCCTTCGTAGCGCACTCGTCGGCGGAAGGCCGCGTCGTTTGGAACTCCCATGGCCGGTCCGTTTACGAAATGCGGGCCGTGCAGCCTGGCCACTACCGGTATCGGCAGCTGCGGCTTCACCAGTTGCACCAAACCCAGAGCCTCTTCCATCTCGACCAGCTCGATGCCGCGCTCGACAATTGCGCGCCGCGCCGCCCGGACCAAAGCGCTGCTGAATCTTTGCCGCAGCGCCGCCGAGGGGTTGATGCGGAACTCCACCACGTCGCGAATCCACGCCAACGCCGATCGCTCCTGCTGCTCCAACAAAAACACATCGGGCAGGGAAGCTGGCGACTCAGAATGTCCGCTGAGGATGCAGGGCATATGCCCAAGGCGCTGCAACCCTGCCCTGAGACTTTCGACGTAAGAGACGATGCCGTTCGCGGCCTTATCCGGCGGCCACTCCGGGGTAAGAAACGCTACCGTCAGAGGCCGTCCGTCCACCGCGCCGACAACATCCATCGTGATGTTGGAACGGTATCGTGCAGGTCGGCGAGGAGTCAACTTGGGCACTCCGAAGGCGTTCAGCTACAGTCGTCAGGCCCGCTTAAGTCGCGGTCAATTAACGAGTTGCCTGCTAAAATTGCTGCAAATATGAGAAAGTTGCGCAGTGGGTCAAATCTATCGTGGAAAGGGGAAAAAACGGTCCTGAGTTACTACGCGGCGGTCGCCTCAGCGGAACAATCGCCTATCATGGGTGTTGGAGAACGAAGGTCGAGCCTGTGACCTTACGTCAACATCGATACTCTAAATGATACAAACCCTCGTCATCACGATCCCGGCTCTCTTAGCCCTAATCGAGTGTATTCGGCGAGGTCCAGAGAAAGCTTTCCTCAACGTCTACCTGCCGGTACTGCTGCTCCTGCCGCAGCAGTACGAATGGCCGATATCGGGGCAATATCACTTTGCGGATACTGCTATTTTGCCGATCGCGCTATTTCTCCTGTTCCAGTCGAAGCTGAAGTGGGAATGGGACTCGATCGACTTTCTGGTCATTGCCTATGTGGGCGTAACGGTTATCGCGGAGGGGATGAACGAGGGTTACAAACTCGGCAGCCAGAACCTGTTTCTGCAGGAATTACCCTCGATTCTGCTGCCTTATTTGGCCGCCAAGAACATCCTGCGGCAACCGCAGTTTGCCGTCGAGGCCGCGAAACGGGTCGCAATGTCGCTGACTATTGTTGCCATCGTTTCGGTCTACGAATTCAGAATGGGCGTGGACCTCTTCACCCCGCTGTGCGACGCGATTTTCGGCCTCGGGCACGGCGCGCTATTCCGTGGCGGCTTTATGAGGATTCAAGGGCCGTACGGGCATGCGCTCACGCTGGGAACGATGATGGTCATCGGGTTTCGAGTGGCGCGATGGCTGGATTGGAGTGGCGTGTGGAGTGAGCCTTTAGGTTTTCTGCCGGTCAGCAAAATTCGCTTCTGTGAATTCTGGATCGCAGCCGGAAGCGTCATGGCTCTTTCCGTCGGACCCTTCCTCGGAGCAGCATGCGGCGCCATAGTTATTTCTGTTTTCCGAGCGCAAAACCGCAAGCGCGCGTTAGTGTCACTGATTCTGTTGATCTCTCTGGTTGGACCGCCAGCCTACCGTGCATTCGACGACTATGTCTCGGTGGATCCGGCGGCGGCACGTGCATCGGGCGATGGGCTGCAGGAAGATTCTGCTTACCGAAGGATGCTCATACCGCTCTATCTTCCCATCGTGGAAGAGCGCCCGGCCTGGGGTTGGGGTCGTAGTGGATTTCCAGTACTCGATACAATGTATTCAATCGACAACGCGTACCTGTTCACCGCCCTTACGTTCGGAGTGTACGCGACGATTCTGCTGGTGGCCTTGATGGTTTGGCCCGCGGTAAGACTGACTATCTTCAGTCTTCCCCTTCGCCCCAGCGATCCGAGGGCGTTGGCTGCCTTCACCATGATCGGCATTTATATTCTCAACGCGGTTATGGATTGCACGGGGTCCGGAGGAGGAACCCCTGGGGTTCTGCTCTTCATCGTCACCGGCTGGACTGCGGCTCTGCTGAGCGCGCGGACTCAGGAGTTCGCCGAGATCGAAGCAGTCCCGTCGTGGCAAAGAAATCAGGTCGGCTTTCGCAAAGTTATGGTCTGAGGATTGGCCGGTAGCGACGGTTGCGGGAGCTGCTCGAGTCGCTCAGATAAGGATAGGCCTAATTGACGTTGAGGGGCCCGGGCGCCGGGGTGTCCTTGTACTCGATCAGTTCCGCTGTCTTACCCGTTAAGCGGTCGCGTTGGTATTTGAGCTGTCCGAACAGCAGCGGTATCTGAGCCAGGTGCGAATGCAGACCGAACAGTAACAGGGTACCCAGGTCTGTCGTCTTCCAGCGGTATCTGATTGCCGTACGAATCGCGAGAACCGCGATGATCGCAACAGCTGCTGCGATCGGAATCACAGAGTGCATCGCGATAGAGGCCAGCGGAGCGCCAACGATGATCGCGAGCATTGCGGTGCCGTGAACGAGATTTCGCCGCGCCTCCCTGTCCCACAGGGGCAGGCCGGTGTTTCTGAATCTTGCCGACACCTCGGCGTAGGCGTAGCCGCTGCGGATAGCACGGCGCCAGTACTGCGAAAATCGCGTCATCGCCAGGTCATGACCTGTCATCGGCCGGTCGAGATGCAGGACGGTAAAGCCCAGTGAACGGATTCTCTGGCACATGTCCGGCTCTTCACCGGCAATTAATCGCTCGTCGTAGCCGCCCACCCGTTCGAGCACCTCGCGCCGAATGAGCGCATCGCCGCCGCAGAACTCGACCGCGCCTGACGCCGAAATCCAATCCAGATCAAGCAGCCGATTGTAGATCGAAGCTTCCGGATTAGTCTCACGGCGGTTTCCGAAGACGACCGCAACGCCCGGGTCGTTCAACTCGGCGATGGAGTCGGCGACGAAGTCAGCGTCGAGTACCGTGTCGGCATCGAGGAAAAAAATGATTGGGGCCTTCGCCGCGCGCCAGCCGGCGTTTCGTCCCGCTGCCGCACAAGGGTTGGCGGACTCAAGCCTTATGACTTTTACTTTGAACTGCGCTGCCCGATCGGGACTGCCGTCGGTGGAACCCGAGTCCACATAGATGACTTCGATTGAACCTTGCAGCGGACGCATCCGGGCAATCGATTCGAGACATCGGTCCAGTCTTGCGCCTTCGTTGCGTCCGATTGCCACAACCGAAAGGGCCGGACACTCGGCGCTCGCGTCGAAGGAGGAGGTCTCGGAATGGGCAAGCATCGGCAGCCTAATTTCCGGGATGGCTCGCTGATGATGATTGTGAGAGCTGTGTTATGTTTTCGGCGCAAAGCACGCCGTTGGCGGCCCGTCGCGGAATAATCCTCGCCGGTATGCCGATCGCGATGGAATTTGGCGGCACGTCCTGTAAGACGACCGCGTTCGCCCCGATCGCTGAATCGTCGCCAACTTTGATCGAGCCCAGAATCTTGGCGCCGGCGCCGATGTCGACCCGGTTGCCGATTTCCGGCGATCCACTGACTCCGACACGGCGCAGGCCGATCGTGACGCCATTGCGGATAACCACGTCGTCGCCGAGCACAGCGTCACCGCTGACTATAATACCGCCGAAGTGATCGATCCTGAGCCGTCTGCCGACACTCGCCTCGCAGGGCAGCTCGATCCCGGTAATTATCTGAATGAACTTGAACAAAAGCTTGTAGAGGAAAGAGAAGGGTGCGCGGAAGATCCGGCGCCTGATGCCATAGCGCCATCGCCCGAATCGATAGACAGCCATTGCCCACAGACCCTGTCGCCAGAGGTCGCGCTCGTGGGTAATCCAGTCTTCGCGTAGATTGTCGAACATCGGTGATCCCGCTGCGGGCTAGTCGACTTCGTTGTCAGCTTGCTCGCAGCGACACTCAGTCAGGACTTCCGCCACACTTGCGCATTGAGGTCGCACCAGCTGTCGATGGCGGCCGGCATCGGCGTTACTTCGCGGACAATCCATATGACGCTCGATTGGCGGACGAGAGTCTGGAATCGTGGAGCGCCGAATCCGGCGAGTATTCGCCATCAATCTCCGCCCAGGAATTCTCGCAGAAAACCGCACCGACCACGGGCGGAACGCATCTTTCCAACTCACGGACTGCGCTCGCGATCTCCGACACGTCATCATGGCCGGCGCGTGCAACGAGAATGGCGCCGGCGGGCAGATGAATCATGGCGACGGTGTCAGCCGAGGACAACAATGGCGGCGCGGCCAGAAGCACAATGTCGTGATTGCCGAGCACGCGATCGACGGTTTCGCGCACATAGCCGAAGGTATGCGCAATGACCGCACCGTTTTGGGTACGCTGCATGTTTGCATCGCCGATCGCTTGCGGCATCGATTGTCCCCGGACGTCGAGTCCGCCCGTATTCGCGACCCGCGCTACCATTCGTTTGGTGACGCGCCCGGCACCATTGCCGGCTTTCGTTCCATTTGAGGGTCCTTTGAGTTGACGCTGATTCGATCCGATTATGCTTGCTTCAATTGCAAGTGTACGTACGCCCAGGTCGGTAAGCTCATCGGCGAGCGCAAGGGCGAGAGAGCTATTCGCACCGTCTCGAACCGAGGTGAGCACAAAGCTGCGAATTCCCGAGGTGCGCCATTCGCGCATGATCCCCAGCGCAATTCGCCGCATCGCATGCTGTCCGGCGCCGTTCGAACTGTGCGCGACTCCGAGCGGAGGAAATCCCAGCAGCGCCTCAAACTCGGCCGGCGATTTTATTTTTCGATCGATCAAGTCGATGAACGTTGGTACGCCAACCGCCAGGGTCAAAGCAGCGAGCCCGAACAATGCCAGAATCAGTCTGCGTCTGTTCTTCAGCGGCATGTCAGGAGCCAACGCTGCGGCATCAAGTGAAACGGCACCCGGGGCCTGGCTCTTCAGCCGAAGCAGGCTCACGCGCTCCTGAACGTCCTGCAGGTCTTTGCGCTCGCGTTCAAGTTTTTCGTGGACGGCGACCGCCTGGCTGTATTTCGCGCCGAAAGAAGCTGCCGTTACCTTGACACCGTCGAGCTCCCGCTCGATTCCCTGCTCGGCCGCTTCCGCCTGTTCGAGAACCGCTTGAGCCTCCGAAATGTCAACGCTGGTCGTAGCCTGTTCACTGTCGCTCAGCATCGAGCGCGCACGGATGAGCGCGGACTGGTCGAGATTGGCCAGTTCCCTGTTGGTGGTGGCGATCTGCGCTTGGAGAGCTGGGCGGCCAGGATGATTGGGGCCAAGTCCGCTCAGTTCGACCAATGCCTGTTCGCGCTGCTCGATCAGTTGCTGCCGGGCGGCGGTAGTCTCCGAACCGGTGACCGCTACCATCTCCTCGGCTTTCGCCTCGACGTCTGAATCCTTGATTCGCTGGCGATGCGTCTTGACCGCGTCGAGATGAGCCTGCGCCACGAGAACTTCGCGACGAGCTCGCGCCAGGGCGGCGTTGCTGTCTGCAACCTGCTTGTCGTAGGGATTTACGAGATCTTCGACGCTCGACACCCCCAGCACCTGGGTGAGGCCTGAGAGTTCTTGTTGGTCGTTCCCGATGCTCTGCTCTATCTCTGTCTGCCGCGACTTGAGCAACTGGAACCCTACATCGGTTCCATCCAATTCGCGTTTGGCCGTTCGCGCGAGGTAGGCCTGGGCGACGGCGTTTACGATATCAGCAAGACCGGCGGGATCGCCCGATTTGAGGTCGATCGTCACCAGATAACTGTCAGGAACTGCGCCCACCTTCAGCGACGCCGCCAGGCTCTCGGCTGCCTGCCGATCGGTCTCGGTCGGCACCTGCCAGAGCGTCCGCCTTGGTCCGAGCAGGTCAAGCGCGGCTACCGCGTTCGCGTAGCTGTCTATTTCAAATACCTGTTCCTGGACGAAATCATGGTACTGGCCATCCGAATTGAACCGCGTGTCGGTCGCATCCATGTCCGATGGAAGCACCGGCGAGACGCGAATGGTTGCCTCGGCCAGATACTCACGCCCGTAGATTAAGGCGGCCACCAGACCGACAAACGTTATGGTGGAGAATAACATTATCGCCAGGAGTTTATGCCGCAGCACGCTGGCCCAGGGAGTTGGGATCCGCTTTTCCACGATCCACGACGCAGCAGCGGGCCGCGCGGGCGCGCCATATTGGTTTACCGACGGAATCATAATACCTCGGCACCCGACCAGGTTTCCGTAGCGGCGATCGCTACGAACCCCGGGCTGCGATTTGGTGATTTGGGCTCCCGGGCAAATATCAGAAGATCGCCCTGTCCGGGTTCGTGCGCGAACATCAATGTTGTTGCTGCAGCACTCATCTACATCAAAGCCGCGCCGAATACCGCCATCGTGGTGAGCGGGCTCAGCTGTTGCAGTACGTATCCGACCGTGGCCAATCCACTCTTGGGCACGTAAACGATATCGCCCGACTCGAGTTGATAGTTGTTAGCGCCCTTTTGAATATCGCCCTCGAGATCGACGACTTGCTCCGTATTCTTGCTCGGGCGGGCCAGCACAATCTTTCCTTGCGCCGCGTTGTCGTTAGGCCCACCGGCACGCGAGAGCGCCTCGAGGAACGACATGTTGGCGGTCAACGGATATGGACCCGGATTTTTAACCTGGCCCATCACGTAGACGAGTTGATCGTCCGGATCGGGCACGAACACCAGGTCGTTGCGCTGCAAGGGAATGTTGAGCGAGAGGTCGGTGCCCTTCACGAGCGGGCGCAAATCGATCCACATGATACGATCCCGGCCACGTACGATCGCGCATCGTACCGGCATACCGCCCTGCTCATCCTTGCCCGGCCCGGCTCCGGCCTTGGCAAGCGCCTCGAGCAAGGTGGGATCTCCGGGGAAGATCAACACGCCTGGGCGCGCGACATGCCCCAGCACAATTACCTGATTACTGTTGTAGCTATCGACCGTGATTGAAACCGCGGTGTTGAGATAGTCCTCGCGAAGAGCCGAGGTCAGCTTGCTGCTGGCGTCATCGGCGTCAAGGCCGGCCACCCGAAAGGAACCGACGAATGGGAGCTGAATTTCACCGTCGGGACCGATCACGCGCTTGCCGGAAAGTTCAGGATGCCCCCAGACCGTTACTGTGACGACGTCGCCGGAACCAATTATGTACCTGCCTGACGGCGGCTGAATCTGCGGGAGCTCGTCATCACTGGTCCCGTTGCCAAGGCCTTGACTAGTCCCGTTTCCAGCAAGTCCCTGGGTGTCGCTGGCTAACGGCGCAGCGGGTGCGGGTGCCGACGGCACATTCAGCTTTGCGGAGTTGCCGCCAATCGAGGCTTGCAGCGCCTGCGGACTTGGCGTGCTCGAGCAGCCGAAAAACAGCAGCGCGGAAAGGCTCGCAAGTAGCGCGGACCGGCCGTATCGATTCAAAATGCTATCCCCCAGCGATTCAATCATTTCTTTGCCTTGCATTGTGATGTGCGATTTCATACAACCCGAGCGGCCAGATGACGCCGTGGGCCGGAAAAACGACCGCTGTTCTTTAGAAGCAAACATTTCGAATCGCGCCGGTCGCCACGCTCTTCTCGATCTCCACGCAGCCCGCGTTGATTGGTGCACGTCATGGTCGCGATTATTCCGCCGACCCTGAATCCGTTCAGTGACTAGGGACGGTTTTGGGCCGTTTTCAGGGTAGTTTTGACCTTGAGGGCCGGGATTTTCGTTTGAACTTATGTCATCTTAGTGTGCCCTCGTCGCTACAAATGCCGCATGCCCTGCGCCAATCGTCTTTTCGCGATGTCAGGATTTTTCTGGATCGGCGATCCAGCGTCGCTTGCGAGGTATCAATGAGGACGTCGTCTATTTTTCGCAGTGCTCAATTCGGTGCTCCATCTCCATAATGAAGGAGAGAGCGAAAATGGCGCGCATCGCATCGCGCTGGTCGAAGTGTTTTTGCGCACGAGAAGACTGACGCTTCAGCGCGAAAAGATACGGGCTACTGGAAAATCGACGACGTACGAATCCTTGCCTTAATCATTGAAAAGTCCTGGCCGTAGCCATCGAAAAGATCCGCTGCCAAGCGCGCGCTCCATTCGGAGCTGTCGGTCTTCACCTGTTCTTCGTGACTGGTTCGCTCCTGTGCTGCGTTAATCCTTACTTCCTTATCGCGTCATGACGTTAACTGCGCCGAGCACAGGTTGCGGCGCTGAACTACCCTGTCCGAGCGATCACCGAAGAGGAAGCTTTATAACTGGTGCTTTCATTTTTAACCAAACCGGGAATCCTGTTGAGCTCGGGCTTTATTCTCGCGGCTCACTACGCGGCTGGAGTGCACTGGAGCGACCTGACCGTGATCCTCCCGCTTGCGGTGGGGTCGTTTGCGGCGAGTACGGTTGCCTCACGATTCATGACGCTGGGGCGTCGCGCGAGCATCAGACCGCTTGGAAAAAACGCGCTGATCGTCGGGGCTACATCTTACGAAGATCTATGTGACCGAATCGGACGGCACACTCTGTCGCGGCCGGTCGGATACCTTTTCAAGGGCGCGAACGGAGAATTGCTGTTCAGGAACGACGCCGGTGAAGAGACGCCAGCCACCCTGGACAAGGTGCTGGATACAAATGTCATAGACAACGTTCTGCTGGTCGATTCGTCTGACGGGCTGGAGCCCGATGACGTCCTCTATTCCTCTTCGATCAGAGGCAAGACTTTCCGCACCCTGATGAGAACTCCACTCGCGCCGGCGGGTCGCTATCGGACGGAGGCCCTCGGCGCAGGCGAATACCTGTTGTCGCATGAGTCGGTGCCGCCAAGCGGCATACCCCTGGCGATCAAACGAGGAATGGATCTGGTAGGCGCCAGCGTCGGACTTTTGGTTTGCGCCATCGCCTACGTCATCCTGGCGCTGCGAATCAAGCGCGAGACCCATGGATCCGTGATCTTTCGTCAGACGCGCGTCGGCCGCAACGGCCGTCTCTTCACGGTTTACAAATTCCGCACGATGAAAGTGGCAGCGGAAGAACAACATAAGGAACTGCTCAAGCATAACGAGATGACCGGGCATATGTTCAAAATGCGCAACGATCCGCGCATCACTCCGCTCGGCCGCTTCCTGCGCAAGCTATACATCGACGAACTCCCGCAGTTCTGGAACGTGTTGAAAGGCGAGATGAGTATCGTGGGAACCCGGCCCCCTACTCCATCTGAAGTCGCGTGTTACGAGCCGCATCATCAGCGCCGCCTCAGCATGAAGCCGGGCGTCACCGGGTTGTGGCAGCTCTACGGTCACGATGAAGTTGCTGACTTCGAACAAATCGTGGAACTGGACTGCAAGTACATAGATACCTGGTCCCTGGGACAGGATTGCCGGGTGATTTTCAGAACGATTCTTCGCGTATTTCGCGGCGGCGGCTACTAGTCCTGGAGAAGCGGCATCGAGCTCGAGGTTAAATGCAGACGATAATAGTCACGGGCGGCGCAGGGTTCATTGGCTCTAACTTTGTTCGGATTGCGCTCAGAAACAGGGATTGGCGGCTGATCGTAGTCGACAAGCTTACCTACGCCGGCAATCAATTGAATCTCCGCGAGATAGCCGACGACCCGCGCTATACGTTCATCCATGCCGACATTACTGACGAAGCCGCCCTTGCGGAGACTTTCGATCGATGGCAACCCGACTTTGTCGTGAACTTTGCCGCCGAGACTCATGTCGATCGTTCCATCGACGGACCGCGCAGTTTTCTCATGGCCAATGTCATGGGAACTTTCAGCCTGCTCGAAGCAACCCGTCACTACTGGTCTGCGCTCGAACCGTCGCGCCGCGAGAGTTTCCGTTTTCTGCAGATCTCCACCGACGAAGTCTATGGCTCTTTGGGCGACACCGGTTTCTTCAGCGAAAATTCGATGTACTCGCCCAACTCTCCTTATGCGGCCTCGAAAGCCTCGGCCGATCATTTCGTGCGGTCCTATCATGAGACCTTTGGGCTGCCCACTCTCATTTCCAATTGTTCCAATAACTATGGATTCAATCAGTATCCCGAAAAATTGATTCCTCTTACGATCTCCAACGCGATCGCGGGAAAATCTCTCCCTATCTATGGTGACGGCAAGAATATTCGGGACTGGCTGTTTGTCGGCGACCATTGCGAGGCGCTGCTGACAATCCTCGCTCGCGGACGAGTAGGCGAGAAGTACAACGTCGGCGGCAGGAACGAGCGAACCAATCTCGAAGTCGTAAGCGAAGTCTGTGCAGCGCTGGAAGAAGTCTTACCCGCCGAGACTAACGCCGCTTTGGCCGCCAAGGGATGTAAGTCCTATCGGGACCTGATAACGCTGGTACCGGACCGGCCTGGTCACGATCGACGCTACGCAATCGACTGCTCGCGAATCGAACGGGAGCTCGGCTGGAGTGCCCGCATCAGTTTCGAGATGGGACTCCGTGTAACTGTCCGATGGTATCTGCTCAATGGAAGCTGGTGCCAGGCGGTCCAGCGCGGACATTACGATGGCAGAAGACTTGGCCTCTCGGCCGCGCGTGCGGCGGAGAGATAGACCTCTTGCAGGATTAGGATTGATCGCTCTGACAAGTACACTTCAATGAGTTTAAACTTCGCAGTCGAACCGCAGTCGCACAACCACCATGCCGATCCCGCATGGAAGGGAATCATCCTGGCTGGCGGTTCGGGAACCCGGCTCTATCCCGTTACCCGTGCCATCTCCAAGCAGCTCGCGCCGGTTTACGACAAGCCGATGATCTATTATCCGCTGGCGACGCTGATGATGGCCGGCATACGCGACATCATGGTCATCAACACTCCCCACGAGCAGGAATGCTTCAAGCGCCTGCTGGGAGACGGCTCGGAATGGGGCGTTAGATTCGAGTACGCCGTGCAACCCAAGCCCGAAGGCATCGCCCAGGCCTTCCTTATCGCCAGGGAATTCGTCGGTGATGCAAACGTAGCGCTGGCTCTCGGCGACAATATTTTCTATGGCCATGGGCTCCCCGATCTCCTTCATAAAGCAACCGCTCGCCGCGCAGGAGCTACTGTCTTCGGCTATTGGGTCAAGGATCCGGAACGCTACGGCGTGGTGGAATTCGACGCCGCCGGCAGAGCTATAGGTCTAGAAGAAAAGCCTGCTCATCCAAAGTCGTCGTACGCGATAACCGGGCTTTACTTCTACGACAACCGCGTCCTCGACCTCGCCGCGGGCCTGGCCCCGTCGGATCGCGGCGAACTCGAAATAACTGACTTGAACCGCAAGTACCTGGCCTCCGGCGCGCTCCAGGTCGAGAAGATGGGCCGCGGGATTGCGTGGCTCGACACCGGCACCCACGACGCGCTCATGCAGGCTGCCAGTTTCATTCAGGCTATCGAGGAGCGGCAAGGCCTGCAGGTAGCATGCCTCGAGGAAATCGCCTGGCGTATGGGCTACATCGGCAAAAGCGACGTCATTCGAATCGCTGATTCAATGGCTAACAGCAAGTATGGGCAATACCTATTTCGCGTGCTCGAGCAGGACACCTAATCGACAATGAACTTCGTTCCGATAAATCCAACGAGCGCCAATCAGACAGAGGCGCAATTTTGAAGATTCTAATCGCAGGTGCGTCCGGACAGCTCGGCTGCTGCTTGCGCGACTCGCTTGGCGATCACCTGCTCGTCCCTCTGAATCGAAACGAGTTCGATATCACCCGACTATGCCAGATCCAGCGAGTGCTTGCGCGCGAGCGGCCTGACCTCGTCATCAATGCGGCCGCCTTCAACGATGTAGACGGCGCCGAGTCACGTATCGTCGACGCTTACGCCGCCAATGCTATCGGCCCGCAGAATCTCGCCGCCGAGACCGCCGACCTGGGGATTCCGCTGGTTCACGTCTCAACCGACTACGTGTTTGACGGCGCGTCGAGTCGGCCATACCACGAAGACGATAAGACCAATCCCTTGTCCGTATATGGCGCAAGTAAGCTCGCCGGTGAAGATGCGGTCCGGGCGCTGAATCCGCGCCACTACATCATTCGTACCGCCTGGTTGTACTGGGAAAACGGAAAAGGATTCCTCGTCTCGATGTGCTCGAACGCTTCGCGGCTGGATCTACGGGTCGCGAATGATCAGATAGGTTCACCTACCTATGTGCCACACCTGGCCAATGCGATTGCACACTTGATAGGAAGCAGTGCTTTCGGGACGCATCATCTTGCCGGTCAGGGTTCTGCCTCACGTTGGCAATTCGTCTCCGAAGCTTTCCGTCTTCTCGGCATTCCCACGCCTGTCAGGCCCGTCTCTCATCGCGTCTTCCGCGTGCGCGCTCGTCGACCGCGCAACAGTGTCCTAACCAGCATTCAGGATCCGCGCATAGCCTTGCCTCCCTGGCAGGAAGGCGTCGCGGAGTTCGCCAGTCGTTTCTCGGTGGAGCGTCAGCGCGCTGTTTCCTGAGTACTAATGGAAACCCTGCTCGTCCCGCGTTGAATCATGATCCACAGGCAACTCGAGATCGTGTGCACCATCCTCGTCCTGCTTACTCTGCCGGGAACGATCGAGCTTGCAATGATCACCTTCGCCGGAATGCTTCGATTGCGCGCTCGCCTGCCAAAAGTCGCCGCCGCGAAGATCGACAAACTCGCGATCGTCGTTCCTGCCCATGACGAAGCGGCTGCGATCGTTCGATGCGTTCGCAGTATCGCCGCAGGTACTTTGCCCGATTCCCTCGAGACGCAGATTGTCGTCATCGCCGACAACTGTACCGACGCCACTGCCCATCTCGCGCGAGGCGCGGGCGCCCGTGCTATCGAACGCAACGACTCCGCGCATCGTGGCAAGGGTTTTGCCCTCAAGTTTGCTTTCCAGATTCTGCTGAGCGAAGGCTTCGATGCCGTCATGGTCGTCGATGCTGACAGCGTCGTTGACGCCAACTTTCTGCTGGAGGCAGTGCGTCTGTTCAGATCGGGCGCCGACGGAGTGCAGGTTCGATATCTCGTCCTCAATCCCGAAGCCTCGCTGCGCACGCGCCTCATGAACGTCGCCTTCATGGCCTTCAACGTACTCCGCGCCAGGGGACGTGAACGGATGGGCTTGTCAGTGGGGATTTTCGGCAACGGCTTCGGCCTGACCAAAGCCACTCTCGAAGCAGTCCCCTACGATTCACACTCACTGGTCGAAGACCTCGACTATCACCTCCAACTCGTCCAGGCCGGAAGAAAAATCGTTTTCGCCGACTGCTCCCGCGTCCGCGCCGAAATGCCCATCGGCGGCCGCGGTGTCTCCACTCAGCGCGCACGCTGGGAGGGTGGCAGGCTGCGCGCTGCCATTCAGCATCTCCCGCGACTCCTCGCCGGGGTGATTTCTGGAAAGTTACATCTCCTCGAACCGTCGCTTGAGCTGCTCCTGTTGCCGCTCGCCTATCATGTCTCGCTGCTGGGCCTGATCCTCCTGCTGCCCTTCGCCCCAGGACGCATTTACGCTCTCTTTTCGCTCGCGCTGGTCGTCCTCCACGTTCTTGTCGGACTGTTCGTGGGAGGCGGCGACTGGAGTGACCTGGCTGCCCTGTTGAGCGCCCCGTTCTACATCGCTTGGAAGCTCACCGCCCTGCCAAAAACTCTGCAATCTGCGAGCGCCACCAGCCCTTGGGTTCGTACCAAGCGCTAGTAGCCTAAACGTGGCAGCGGTCACCAAACGTTAGTTTTATCGGCTTGCCCCACCTTCCGGGTTCGTTTTCGCATCCAAAATCCCCGCCTTCACCTACCCTGTCCTTCAACTTGGTCGAGATGCGACGACTTTTTATTGGAGGAGTCACCGTACCGCGCCTTTGCTGTGAGTCAATATTGGTCTTTCCAATAAGCCAAACTTGACACGTAACCAACTGCACCGCGGTCTCGCCGTACAACAATGCTAAACCCCAGTTTTCCAGGTGGTTACACCGAAATTGACGACACAACCGCAATCAATGAGATGAACGACAGTCAAACCAGCAACCAATATGTAAATCGCCCCGTCCTGAATTTCCTCGAAAATGGCGATCGCACCTTCCTGTCGCCGGCCGACCTCAGCATGATGACCGTTGCGCCTTCCTCAGCCGAAATCGCCGCCGCCTACACCGGCTATCCCGCA
>Ga0302325_10017643_pt1 | contig 15079 bp, 15 predicted proteins | sample Palsa_T0_2_FD_201948 | JGI IMG/M metagenome (GOLD analysis project Ga0302325, IMG submission 201948) | Peat permafrost microbial communities from Stordalen Mire near Abisko, Sweden - Palsa_T0_2 | ecosystem: Environmental > Terrestrial > Soil > Palsa > Peat permafrost | place: Sweden: Abisko... | reverse complement strand
CACCTTGTTGTCCAGGGACAGCAGACGGGCGCTGAGCGAGTTGAACAATGAGACGTTCGTCAGGATGCCTACGAGCACGGCGACGGTGGGCAGGCCCGCGGCGACGTAGAGTTGTGTTTCGCTCATAGCCCAATCTCGCATACTTTCGGCCCAATCGCATCCTCTTTGAAAAACCGTGCCTTCGAGTGGGGCAGGCTCCCAGCCTGCAGCGGCCTCTCAGGCCGCCCAACGCGCGCAACGCGTCTTTTTCCTACCGCTGGTTGCGGCCGCAGGCCCATGGCGCATTCCCATCAGGCGCCCTCAAAACGTGAACCCAACCAGAAACTCCCCCTGATTTAAATTCGAGTGCAACAAGCCGATCGTGTCCAGCGTTGCGTTGATCTGCGCCGAGCCCCACCGCGTGTACCGTATCTCGGGCGAAATGTGCAGGAAAATCGCGTGAATATCCACGCCCGCTCCCACCACGAACCCCATCGTCGTGTTCTTCTGCAACTCCGAAGCGGATGAAGACACCGGCGCTAAACCAACCTCATTGATGGTCTCTTTCAATCCGGTGATCGTGTCCCACGCCACGCCCGCATCCACGTATGGCCGCGCCACCGGAACATGGAATCGATATTTCAGAAGTAGCGGGAACTCCCAGTTGCTCCCGCTCGCGCTCACCGTGCTGAACGTTACCAATCCTCCGGAACCGCTGTATTCCAGGTGCCGGTACAGCGCGTCGAACTCCACTCCGAACCCCGCCGGAAGCCGCAGCTCCGCCACGCCGCCGATAATGTAACGCTGCGTGGGCGCGCTGTACTGGAACAACCCATTGTTCGTGGCGTCCAGGAAATCGGTCAGCGGTATACCCGCCTTGATCCCCGCCGAAAACGGTTGCGCCAAAACCGGCATACATCCCATCAGGAACAGCACCACTCGTCGCATACCGCTTCCTACGGACAACTTCCGCCGCGGGTTACATCCGCGCCGCGCTTTGGTATCATTTCTAATCGTTTCGCTTACCGCGGTTTTGAGGAGCCATCCATGAGCCATTACTATGAAGACTTCGCCACCGGCGACCTGCATGAATCGCGCGGGCGCACTGTGACGGAGGCCGATATCGTCAACTTCGCCGGCCTCTCCGGCGATTTTGTGGAACTGCACACCAACGCGGAATTCGCGCGCAAGTCCCCGTTCGGCAGGCGCATCGCGCACGGCGCGCTGGTGTTCAGCATCTCCACCGGTCTCATGACGCAAATGAACCTGATCAACGACACGGTGCTGGCCTTCTACGGTATCGACAAGCTGCGCTTCACCGGTCCTGTATTCATCGGAGACACCGTGCGCGTCTCGAAGCGCGTCGTTGAGCTGAAGGAAAAGGACGCGGAGCGCGGCATTGTAGCTTTCGAGACGCAAGTCTTGAATCAAAACAATGAGCCGGTGATCGTTTACACCGACAAGCTGTTGCTGAAGAGAAGGCCATGAGACCGCTCGACGGCTTGGTGGTGCTGGATCTGACGCGATTGCTGCCGGGCGCGGCCGCCACCATGCAGCTTGCCAATTTCGGTGCGGAAGTCATCAAAATCGAAGAACCCGAGCGCGGCGATTACGGCCGGTGGATGCCCCCGTATCTGGATGGCGAGGGCGCCGTCTTCCACATGGTGAACCGCGGAAAGAAGAGCGTCGCTCTGGATCTGAAAAGCGATAGCGGGCGTACCGCTTTCTTGAAACTGGCCGAAACCGCGGATGTGGTGGTCGAGAGCTTCCGCCCCGGCGCCATGCACCGCCTCGGCCTGAGTTACGAAACTTTGCGCGCGTCGAATCCGCGGCTCGTCTATGTGTCTATCACGGGCTATGGGCAGGACGGGCCTTGGGCATCGCTTGCTGGACACGACATCAACTACCTGGCGATGGGTGGCGCCCTCGAGCTGAATGGCGCATACGGAGGACCGCCTGCGATTCCCGGGATTCAGATCGCGGACCTGGCGGGCGGCGCCATGCAGGCGGTCACCGGCGTGCTCCTGGCCCTGGCGGCGCGCGCGCACACCGGCCGCGGTCAGGCCGTGGATGTTTCGATGCTGGATGGTGTTGCTTGGCTGCTGCCCGTAGCGCTGGGCATGCATACGGCGACTGGCGAATTGCCCGCGCGCGGCGATGCCGTGCTCACCGGCCGCTACGCCTGTTATCGCACCTACGAAGCCGCCGACGGCCGCTGGATCGCCGTCGGCGCGCTAGAGCCAAAGTTCTGGCACGCGCTGTGCCGCGCCCTCCAGCGCGAGGATCTCATCCCGGACCAATTCGCCGAAAGTCCACGCCGCGAAGAAATCATTGCCGAATTAGCCCGCATCTTCCGCGCGCGCACAGCAGAAGAGTGGTTCGCCCGACTGCAGCCGTTCGATGCCTGCGTAACTCCAGTGCGCAATGTAGCTGAAGTGGCGGCGCATTTCGGTCTGCGCCGCGGCGACTCGGTGGTTGCGCCCAAGCTCAGCGACACCCCCGGACGTTTGGGAGGACCGCCGCCGGGCTTGGGCCAGCACACTAGCGAAACCCTGAAGTAGGACTCCAGTCCTGTGGGGCAGGACTCTAGTCCTGCGGCGGGTCTCTAGACCCGCCCCTCGCGCGTCACAACTGCGGATGCAGATGCAGCGTCTTGCCCGGCACTACATAAACCTGCTCGGTGAACTTCGTCTGACCCAGTTCCCGAACCTCTATGTTGTAAGTGCCGGGACGCAGATGCATCGACTTAGCTTGTTGCGTCATACCCGCGAACGCGCCATTGATGAATACTTCCGCGTTCTTCACCTTGGTATCCAGCTTCACTTCACCCGCGGCCGGATAGCCGTAGCCGTAGTAAGCCGGACCCCAATAGGAACCCCAATACGGTCCCCAATAGCCGCCCACGCCCACGAACCCGCGGATGGCGGCCGAAGCGCTTATCGGCGCCAGCGTCATCAACGCTACCGTCAGAATCAACAATCCCTTTTTCATATGCCACCTTCCACCTGGTCGGAGCAATCCCCATGCCACTTAAGCAAGTCTTTTGGTGTCAGTCGGTTTCCAAGCCCCCGGTGGCCGCAAGCCACCGTACTGGCCGAACTCAGCCACCGCCCTGTGCTAGCATCACGCTTTGACCCCCTATCTCGAAATTGGCGGCGATTATCGCGAGGTGGTGCCCGGCATCCAGATGCTGGAACTGCCCCTTCCCTTCTCCCTCGGCATCGTCAACGTCTGGCTGGTCCGCCTGGAATCGGGCTGGCTGCTCGTCGATACCGGCATGCAGACCGAGGCCTGTTTCGACGCCTTGGCCCGCGCGCTCGAGGGCCTGTCCGTCGACTGGCACGATATTCGCCGCATCCTCCTCACCCACATTCACCCGGACCACATGGGCTTGGCATCCCGCCTCATCCCACTCACCGGCGCTCCTCTCGACGTGCATCAGGCGGACCACCAGCTTCTGGCCCACATCACCGATACGGATCTGCATCGCGACTGGCAACAGGAAATCTTGACCACGGCCGGCGTCTCGCCCGAAATGCGCGCGCTGGTGCATTCGTCCATGTTCGAGATCCAGCAAAGCTTCGAGCGGCTCGCGCCCGACCGCCTGCTCTGCGGCGGCGAGGTCATCGCCACGGCGCACGGCGCGCTCGAAGTGATATGGACGCCGGGCCACTCTCCCGGCCATGTCTGCCTCTATGACCGTGAGCGGCGCGTGCTGATTTCAGGCGATCATATCTTGCAGCACATCTCCCCCAACATCGGATGGCAGCCCGGACGCGATGCCCTGGGCGAATTCCTTTCTTCTCTCGATCGCATCGCCGCGCTGGATGTGGATCTGATCCTGCCTTCCCACGGCGCGCCCTTCACCGGCCATCGCGAGTGGGTGCGCAAAACCCATGAGCACCATGCCGAACGTTGCGCGCGTATCGTCGCCCTGTTGGACGGCGGCGCAACCACAGCCCACCAGATCGCCGAGCGACTGTGGAACCGCCACCTATCCCCCTTCCACTACCGGTTTGCGATCTTCGAAGTGATGGCGCACCTGGAATACCTGGAGCGCCGCGAAGTCCTGCGCGCCGACCGCTCGGGCGCCGTCTATCGCTGGACGACCCTTTGAGTGGGGCAGGACTCAGTCCTGCGCGGGTCCTCCATCACCCGACGTGACCCGCAGGCCGACGTGCATCTTTATGTGCAAGCCCCTCGCTCTTCCCGTGGATCGGCCCAGCCGGCCGGTTTCCGGTCTGCCGGCGCTACGCCCGTTGGCCCTGCCAGTACGCCAGCCTAACAATATCAGGCCGCAATTCTTGGAACACGTGAACCTCCCGATTAGCGCCCTGCGGTCGTCGCGGCGCTAGTGCCGAGTGTGGCTTCCACTCTCGCCAGACGCTCTTCGAGGGACCGGATCTGTTCCTCTTGCGTCCGGATCTGTTCCTTCTGGACGGCGATGGTGGCGTGTTGCTTCTGTAGTTCATTCAGGAGCATGGGATCGAGTACTTGGTATTTCACTGTCTCGACCTGGCCGTCTGCTGAACGTGCGACCAGATCGGGATAAACTTCAGCCACTTCTTCGGCGACCAAACCATACTGAACAGGTTTTGATCCATCCTCATACGCCTTCTTGTAGCGGAATGTCACTGGCCGCAGTTGCAACAGGCCGTCGCTGGCATCGCCCATGTCCTGGATGTCTTCTTTGTAACGTCGGGACGACGAGACAATGCCGAGTTGCCCGTTGGAGTTGACTTGGACCGCCGCGCCGCTGACATTGCTGTTGTAGATGCCCGCCACGAAAGCGGAGGTTTGTGTGCCGGCGGTTCCGATGCGAATCGTTCCACTGTCCGTCGCCGCGCCCGAGTTGCCGATATGAATGTTATTGCTGGTCGTCGTGACTGCCTGCCCGGCTTGATAGCCGATTGCGATGTTGTTATTCCCGGTCGTGGCGCCGATCAAGGCTCCTTCACCGAGGGCGGCATTACCGGTCCCCGCGGTGTAGACCAGCGCATTTGCGCCGATCGCTGTGTTATTGCTCGCCCCGGCGCCGCCAAAAAACATCGCGTAGTTACCTACTGCGGTATTATAAGTCCCCGTGCTGTTACTCTCTAGCGCGTTGGACCCAATCGCCGTATTGCCCATGCCAGTCGTGTTGCTCAGCAAGGCGCCGAAACCAGCGGCGGTGTTGTCGCTTCCAGTGGTGTTGCCCTGCAAGGCCAGCCCCAATGCGACATTATCGGTGCCAGGGAACTGCAGCACTATCCCTCCCTGATTGCGGATGCTCCCACTCAGGTTAATGTCCCCCGCCACGTCCAGCTTCGAACTTGGAGCCGTCGTGCCGATGCCGACGTTTCCGCTCGACTGAACCAGTTGCGAGTTGCCGAGAGTGGTGCTGTTCATCCAGACGGCAATATGGCCGGCAACACCTGTTCCTGTAAGGTTGGGTGCGGCGTCTCCGTTAGCCGTCTCTTGGCCGAACACCGACGACGACCATACACCCGCGGCAACCATCATCATGGATACGGGCAAAGCCATACGGTGCGAGCGTTTCATTTCTTTTTCCTCCGTGGTTGAACTCATCGTCGCCTTGCAGAATCCAAATCGGCGCTGCCAGGCATCGCCCGACATTATACTCCCTTCTTTACCTTGTGCTTGTGATGCCCGCTGCCTAAGCAAGAGGGCGGATGGGATATTAATTCCGAAGCACGAACGAGACACCGCATCGCGAAAGAATAAGGTACTTAGTAATTCTGCCTTCGAGTGGGGCAGGCTCGTAGCCTGCAGCGGCCTCGCAGGCCGCCACGCGCGCCAGCGCGTCTTTGCAATACCTCGTTGTGGCCGCAGGCCATGGTGCATTCACAAGCCCACCAACGCCCGTATCCTCTTGAAAACATGCTAAACTGCCAATCCACAGACTGAGACAGCCGAACATCCGTGGTAGGTTGGTCTTGGTGGACGAAGAGGGCGATCCGTGTCGAACTAAATTGAGTTACGAGTCGAAGATGTCACGGCATGTTACGCCATGTTACAACCACGTTATACAATGTTACAAGAAATCGAACTGGAGAAGAGCCGCCGGACGAACCCAAACGGAAAAACCATACGAACCCAATTCGATCCTTTGCTTTCACCAAAAGCAGCCAACGAAAGCCAAATTGGCGACAAACAGGCGACAAACGCAACGAAATGCAGCGCCATCTGCCCTTTCCACTTCAAACCGGGTATAAGATAAAGTGATCTTCAGTGCAGAATCCAATCACCTCGCGAACCGCACCGGCAATCGCCGTATTGCTGCTTCTGTGCCGCGCCCCGTTGCCCGCCCAGGCTCACTCGCCAGTCAACCCGCACGCTTCGCCGGAAGCCCGCGCTTTGCTGGACTACCTGTATTCAATCTCCGGACACTACATCCTCACCGGCCAGCATAACTACCCAAACACCATCGCCAATTGGACCGACCGCGCCTACGATCTCACCGGCAAATACCCCGCCGTCTTCGGCCAGGATTTCGGCTTTCAGGGCGGCGCCGATAAGGACTCCACGCTCGCCCGCCCGGCGCTCGTCGCCGAGGCCATGCGCCAATATCGTAATGGCGCCATCGTTACCTTCACCTGGCACACCGTCCGCCCCACCGACGATGAGCCGGTCGCCTTCCGCGACAGCGTGCAGGGTCGCCTTTCGGATTTCGAGTGGCGCGAGTTGCTCACTCCCGGCTCCGGCCTCTACAAACGCTGGTGCGCGCAGGTGGACGTAATCGTCGGCTACTTGAAGCAGTTGCGCGACGCTCGCGTTCCCGTTCTCTGGCGCTCCTATCACGAGGTCAACGGCAGCTGGTTCTGGTGGGGCGGCCGCAAGGGCAATGGCGGTTCCGCTGCGCTGTATCGCCAACTGTTCGACCGCTTCGCAAACTATCACCATCTCGACAATCTGGTTTGGGTGTGGAATGCCAACGCTCCCGGCTCCGGCGGCTCCGGCCCCGGTCCCTATCCGGATTATTTCCCGGGTCTCGAATACGCGGACGTGCTCTCAGTCTATGTGTATGGCGAATTCAAGCAGAGCTTCTATGACGGCTTAGTCACACTTGCCGCCGGTAAGCCTGTGGCTCTGGGCGAAGTCGGCGGACTCCCCGCTCCCGCCACGCTGAAAGAGCAACCCCGGTACGCCTGGTTCATGACCTGGAGCGAGTTCATCGAGATGAGCAACCCGCTCGACGCCGTGCGTGCTGTCTACGATGACGCGCGCACCTTGAGCCGCGACGACCCGCGCGTGTCGCAAGCTATGGCTTCAATTCGGAGTTCGTCGTCCCCGCCCGATCCGCAATTAGTGACGCCGGAACCCATGCCCGCAGCCAAAGACTTACTGACTAAGTTGTATCGCATAACCGGCCAGGGCATTCTAAGTGGTCAGGATACTGCGGCAGCTACGCAACAGGTCTTCGAAGTCACTGCCAGGTATCCCGCCGTCTATGGCGCCGACCTGGCCGATCCCAACCCCCAGGCGGTCGCGGGCGACGCCATCGGTCAGTATCGCAACCATGCGATTGTCACATTAAGCTGGCGACCGCCGCGCCCCACTGACGATGGCTCCGGCAAGCTATCCGGCTTCGAGTGGAAAGAACTGCTGACGCCCGGCACCCGGCTTTTCGAGCGATGGAGCGCGCAGGTGGATGTTGCCGCGGGTTACCTGAAGCAGTTGCAGCAGGCCGGCGTGCCGGTGCTCTGGCGGCCCTATCCGCAGCCCAACGGCGCGCAGTTCTGGTGGGCCGGCCGCAAACTGGAATCGGCCGCGCTATATAGGCAATTGTTCGATCGCCTCGTGAATCGGCACAAGCTGCGCAACCTGGTGTGGGTATGGAATGCCGCCGCACCCGGATTCGGTCCCGATTCGCCCGGCCAGTATGCGGATTACTTTCCGGGTCTCGAATATACCGATGCGCTGGCGGTGGACCTCCGCGATACGCCCTTTTCCTGGCGCCGCGACGCCGAGTTGGCCCGCTTCGCGGTCGGTAAAGTAATTGGGCTGGGACTGGATGGCTGGACGCCAACCGCCGCCATGCTGGAACAGCCTACGCGATGGGCTTGGTTTCTGGCATCCGGCGCCGCACAGCCTGACGCTTTGCGCGCGTTGTACGCGAATCCGCGTGTGACATCGCGCCCGCTTGTTACAGGTCGATAGGAGCGATATGATACGCAGTAACTATGTGATCCCGGCGCTGGCCTGTCTCTGGCTGCCGCTCTATGCCGTGCCCCCCGCGGCCCCGCTCGGTGTCTTCGAGGATAATGCGGACGTCGGCACTGTCTTGCATGCCGGCTCCGTCGAATATGACTCCGCCAAACGGACCTACACCGTCGCCGGCAGCGGTGAGAATATGTGGTTCGCCGCCGACGCTTTCCAATTTGTTTGGAAGAAGGTCTCCGGTGATGTCACCCTGACAGCCGACATCTCGTTCATCGGCGCCGGCGCCGAAGGGCACCGCAAAGCCGTCCTGATGGTCCGCCAGAGTCTCGACGCGGATTCCACTTACGCCGACGTCGCGCGGCATGGCGATGGACTGACCTCGCTGCAGGCCCGCGACGAAAAGGGCGTCAACACGACGGAAATCCAGTCCGCCACCAAGGCGCCCGCCCGCGTGCGTATCGCCAGGCGCGGCGACTACTTCTATATATGGGTGGCGGGCGCGGGCGAAGATCTGCAATTCTCGGGAGGATCGATGCGCGTCCCCATGCACGATCCGTTCTACGTCGGCATCGGCGTCTGCTCTCACAACAAGGATATCGTGGAGAAGGCCGTATTCTCCAACGTCGACCTCACCATCGGCGCGCCGGCTGCCACCACGCCAAAGCTGTACAGCACTCTCGAGACAGTTCCGCTCTCGGGTGACCGGCGCGTTGTCTATGTCACTCCGGGCCGCCTCTCATCGCCTATGTGGACCTCCGACGGCGCCGCGATAGTATTTCGGACCGACGGCGGCGGCACGAAAAAGATACCGGCGGCCGGCGGCATTCCGGAGGACGACCTGAACAAATTCGGAATGGCGCCCTCCGGCCCCCTCGCCACCGACAAAGACCTGCCGTCCGACGGTTTCCGGAACTACTCTCCGTGCCTCTCGCCGGACGGCCAGCAAATCGCATTCCTATCTTCCTCTGGAGGCAAAGATGTGATGCTGCGTGTCCTGTCACTCACCGATAATAAGGTACGCGTACTGGCCAAACTCGTTGGAGAAAAGGAAAGCCTTGGTTTGCCTTGGTCGCCGGACAGCCGCCGCCTGACCTTCGTCAGTTACCAGTGGATTCAGTAGCTGACTTAGTATCCACTTTCGCCTGCATCCGCCGCATACCGCGCAGCCAGCGATCATAATCGTCCGCCTTGCGCCGCAGATACTGGCCCACCTCCGCATGCGGCAGGATCAGGAAGCGCTCCTCGGCCAGCCCCGCCACCACTGACTCAGCCACCTGCTCGGGTTCCAGCGCGCCTTCCAGCAGGAATCGTCCCGGCCCCTCCGCGGCCTCCGCCAGCATGTTAGTGCGCACGCCCTGCGGACACAAGCACGACACCCGGATGCCCCGGTCGCCGTAAGTCACTGACAGCCATTCAGCCAGTGACACCGCCGCATGCTTGGTCACTGCGTAGGGAGCGGAGCCCACCTGCGTCAGCAATCCGGCCGCCGAGGCGGTCTGCAGCAGATAGCCTTCGCCGCGCGCCAGCATGCCCGGCAGAACCGCGCGCGCCGCATACACATGCGCCATGAAATTGACGCCCCAGATACGCTGCCAGTCGCTGTCGCGTGTCTCGACGCCGCCCTCCATCGCAATGCCAGCATTCGAACAAAACAGGTCGATCGCGCCGAACGCCGCCGTCGCCCGCTCCACCAGGTTGATGATATCGCCCTCGCGGCTCACGTCCGTGCGCACAGCCAGCCCGCCAATTTCGTGCGCCACTCGTTCGGCGCCGGCGCTGTCCACATCCGCCACCACTACGCCGCGCGCGCCCTCCGCCGTGAACCGCCTGCACAGTGCGCGGCCAATCCCGCTGGCCCCGCCCGTTACCACCGCGACTTTACCTGTCAGCTTCATGCTGCGCCTGCATTGTATTTTCGCAGCTCCATCTTGGCCACGGCTTCGCGATGCACTTCGTCCGGACCGTCCGCCAGCCGCAATGTGCGCGCGCCCGCCCAGGCATGCGCCAGGAAAAAATCGTCGCACACGCCCGCGCCGCCATGCGCCTGTATGGCGCGGTCGATCACGCGCAGCGCCATGTTGGGCGCCACCACCTTGATCATGGCGATCTCCGCCTTGGCGGCTTTGTTGCCCGCCACGTCCATCATGTAGGCGGCCTTCAGCGTCAGCAACCGCGCCTGCTCGATCTCCATGCGAGAGTCGGCGATCTCCGCGCGCAGCGTGCCGAACTCCGCCAGCCTCCTGCCGAACGCCACCCGCGATTGCGCCCGCCGGCACATGGCTTCGAGCGCCCGCTCCGCCAATCCGATCAGCCGCATGCAATGGTGGATGCGTCCCGGCCCCAGCCGCCCCTGCGCAATCTCGAAGCCGCGTCCTTCGCCCAGCAACATGTTGCATGCCGGCACGCGCACGTTGTCGAACACCACCTCGCCGTGGCCGTGCGGCGCGTCGTCGTAGCCGAACACCGGCAGCATGCGCTCGATCCGGATACCCGGCGTATCCATCGGCGCCAGGATCATGGCTTGCTGCTTGTGCCGCGGCGCCTGCGGATCGGTCTTGCCCATGAAAATGGCGATCTTGCAGCGCGGATCGCCCGCACCGGAGGACCACCACTTGCGTCCGTTCAGTACATACTCGCTGCCGTCCCGCACGATGCTGGCGCAGATGTTGGTGGCGTCCGACGAGGCCACCGCCGGCTCCGTCATGCAGTAGCATGAGCGGATGCGGCCCTCCAGCAACGGCACCAGCCACTGCTGTTTCTGCTCCGGTGTGCCGTAGCGCGCCAGCACTTCCATGTTGCCCGTGTCCGGCGCCGAGCAGTTGAATACCTCGCCCGCCATGGTCACACGCCCCATCACCTCACACAGTGGTGCGTACTCCAGGTTGGTCAGGCCCGCTCCCCATTCCGGGTCCGGCAGGAACAGGTTCCACAACCCGGCGGAGCGGGCTTTGGGCTTCAGTTCTTCAATGATGGGGATCGGCTGCCAGCGATCCCCTTCGGCGATTTGCCGGTAGTAGAGCGGCTCATTCGGGTATATGTACCGGTCCATGAAGTCAGTGAGCACCCGCTGTAGCTCCTGGACCTTCGGGGAATATGCGAAGTGCATTCCCGGATTGTCACGCAAAGTGAGGGCGGATGCAAAGGGCTGAGCAACGAGGCGCGGCTCTGATGGCGCGCTACACCCCAGCCAGTTTCCGTCCCTGCGACCAAAGCTCGGAGGCTTCCTCAACCACCTTCCGGCTCTCCGTATAGATGATCTTGAGGCGATCGAAGATGTCCTTGCTCGCCACCGCTAGATCGCCTGTTCGATCTGCGACCCGCCGCGAAACCTGCTTGGCCGTGTACCAGCGATCCCGCTTCCGCCGGCTCAGCGCCACGGCCACGCCGATGGCCGCCCCCACACCTACGCCGATCCACATCATGTTCGTGTTACTGCCTGATAATCCGTTGTTCCCCGCATTCGTGTTCTTTCCTTGTTCGCTGGCCATCAGAACCTCCTCCTAATCCCATCTTACCGGGAGCTTCGGAGATTCCCACCAGGCGTGCGGCCACGAGAGTGACACGGAACACAGACAGCGCGGGTTCCCCGTGCGAGCACGCACCAAGCGCTGGCACAGGCCTTTCCGGCCGTCCAGCAGAATGCGAAAAACCTTACGCTTCTTTGTTTTTCAGAAGCTCACGCTTCTTTCTTTTTCAGTAGGTGGTCGTTGTCCTTAATGAACGTCTTGATCTGTTCTGCCGCGGCCAGCAGTCTATCCCACTGCTCCTTGTACAGCGTGACAGGGAAGCGGCCCAGTCCATAAACGGATACCCCGCCTTTCTCGCTTACGCGGACGGAAATCTGGCCCCGTCCCGGCTTCTTCAGCGCCTCGTTCTCGGCGCGCAAACGTTCCAGTTCAGCTTTCAGGTCTTCTTCGGCCATAACAGGACAGCATAGCGGATAAACCGGGTTCAGCGCTTGGAGTCCGCGTCCGTCGTCAGCGATAGGGCTTGATCGACCATATCGTCAGCCACTTTGATGCTATCCAGATTCGCACTGAAGCTGATCTTGGCTGCCAGCAGCGACACCGCTGCGTCGCTCAACGAAACTTCGTCCTGCGGCGGACCGGTGAAAAACGGCGAGCGCGCCAATAGCGAAGCGGTGCGATTCACCTGATCCTCGGCTTGCTGTAGTCCTCCCTGGGCCGTGTATGTTACTTGCATTAGAATGTTCCTTTCATTCCTTATCGGCGGCCGGCGGATTTTCTTGCCTTGCGCTCCGCCTTCCGCGCCTGTCCTGCTACAATCGCTGGGATGTTCCGCAAGGTCCTGATCGCCAACCGCGGGGAAATCGCCGTCCGCGTCATACGCACCCTGCGCGAGATGCATATCGCATCCGTTGCCGTTTTCTCCGATGCCGACCGCACCTCACTGCACGTGCGTATGGCCGACGAGGCCGAATGGGTGGGCCCTTCCCCGTCGGCCGAAAGCTACCTGCGCATCGATCGTATCCTCGAAGCCGCGCGCCGGCATGGCGCCGAGGCCATCCACCCAGGCTATGGCTTCCTCAGCGAAAACGCGGATTTCGCTGCCGCCTGCGAAGCCGCCGGCATCGCTTTCATCGGACCGTCGGCCGACTCCATCCGTCGCATGGGGTCCAAGACCGCCGCGCGCCAGATGGCCATGGCCGCCGGCGCGCCGGTCGTGCCCGGCAACCACGACGTACTCAGTGGTCCGGCGGAAGCCCGCGTTTTCGCCCGCCACTTCGGCTATCCGCTGCTGCTGAAGGCGATCGCAGGAGGCGGCGGCAAGGGCATGCGCCGCGTCGATTCGGATGCCGAACTGGACGCCGCGTTTCGCGATGCGTCGAGCGAAGCCGGGCGCTCCTTCTCCAACCCCGATCTGTACGTCGAGAAGCTGATCGAGCGCCCGCGCCATATCGAAATTCAATTGATGGGCGACCGTCACGGGCATATGCTCCACTTCGGCGAGCGCGAATGTTCCATCCAGCGCCGGCATCAGAAGGTTATGGAAGAGTGCCCGTCGCCGCTGGTGGCCGCACGTCCCGGCCTGCGTGATGCGATGGGCCAGGCCGCTATTCGCGTGGCGCGCAGCGCCGGCTACTACAACGCCGGCACCGTCGAATTTCTGGTGGACGCCCGCGGCGATTTCTACTTCCTGGAGATGAACACCCGTCTGCAGGTGGAGCATCCTATCACCGAACTGGCGACCGGCTACGACCTGGTGCGCTTGCAATTGGAGGTGGCCGCGGGCGAAAAACTCCGCCTGCGCCAGGAAGACATCGCCTGGCGCGGTTCCGCCATCGAGTGCCGCATCTACGCCGAAGATCCTTACAACAACTTCTTCCCATCCCCGGGCAAAATCACTCGGCTGACTCGTCCGCTCGGTCCGGGCGTGCGCCTGGACGGCTGCGTCTACGACGGTTGGACCGTGCCCATCGATTACGATCCGCTGCTGGCTAAGCTGGCGGTTTGGAGCGGTACGCGCGAGACAGCCATCGCCCGCATGTTGCGCGCCCTGCGCGAATACGACGTGGCCGGCATCCACACCAACATCGCCTTTTTCCGCCAGATCCTGGAAGACGAGGAATTCCGCGAAGGCCGGCTGCACACACGCTTTGTGGACGAATTTCTGGAGCGCCGCAAGCCCTTCGATCCGCCGCCGGATCTGGAGTCCGTCGCGGCGTTGGTAGCGGCCTTCCATGCCACGCGCGGCACCGCGCGTACGGAAAGCGCACCGCCGCGTCACAGCCGTTGGCTCGAGATCGGCCGCCACGAGGCGCTGCGATGAAAGTATCGATCGCGATTGGCGGCCGGGCGCGCGAAATCGACCTCGCTGACAACGGCGCTGACAACGGTGCTGACAACGGCGCCCAGATCGCCGCTGTTGAGCCCGGCGTCTATTCGGTTCTGATGGACGGCCGCAGTTACGAAGCGCGCGTCGAGCAGTCGGGTGCCACTGTGATCGTCTTCATCGACGGCCACCGCTTCGAAGTCGAGATCCGCGACCCCCGCCGCTGGTCGCGCCAAACGGGAAGACAGGGCATCGAAGGCCGCTTGGATGTGACTGCCCCGATGCCCGGCAAAATCGTGCGCCTGCTGGTTGCGGAGGGCGATACGGTGGCAGCCGGCCAAGGTTTATTAGTGATGGAAGCCATGAAGATGCAGAACGAAATGAAAGCGCCGAAGGCCGGACGGGTAGCATCGCTGACGGCGCGCGAAGGCGCCACGGTAGCGGCGGGCGATGTGCTGGCGGCGATCGAATGAGCCTGCTGCTTTGGGCACTGCTCGTCTGTTACGCAGCCGGCAGGGCCTTGCAACCCTTCGCCGGCACGGTCCCGATGCTGGTCATCGTCCTGTTGCATGTTCTTCCTCCGGCACTGTTCGCCCTACTGCATGGCGCGATCCGCTACGGCCTCCGCGGAATTCTCGTCTTCATGGCCATTTGCCTCGTGGTGGGGAACGCATCCGAGAATCTGAGCATCCTTACCGGCATTCCTTTTGGGCATTACTACTTTACCGGGCTGATGGGACCCAGCATCTTTCACGTCCCGATTTTACTGGGCTTTGCCTATGTTGGCATGGGATACCTGTCCTGGACGCTAGGCCGCCTGATTTTGGGCGAAGCTCGCGGCCCCCTGGCGGGATCGCGGGTCGTTACCGTACCCCTGGCAGGAGCGTTCCTCATGGTAGCTTGGGACCTCTCGATGGACCCAGTCTGGTCGACCGTCATGCACAGTTGGATCTGGCTCCAGGGAGGCGCCTATTTCGGCGTGCCGGTGAGCAACTTCCTGGGCTGGTATCTCACGGTATATGTCATATACCAGTTATTCGCACTTTATCTGCGCCGGCGCGCAATCCATGGTTACTCGAAAGGTCACTCGCTTCCGTCCGGCTATTGGCGGATGGCCGTGCTCTTCTACGGAATCTCCGCGGCT
>Ga0302325_10017641_pt1 | contig 15081 bp, 16 predicted proteins | sample Palsa_T0_2_FD_201948 | JGI IMG/M metagenome (GOLD analysis project Ga0302325, IMG submission 201948) | Peat permafrost microbial communities from Stordalen Mire near Abisko, Sweden - Palsa_T0_2 | ecosystem: Environmental > Terrestrial > Soil > Palsa > Peat permafrost | place: Sweden: Abisko... | reverse complement strand
GGCCGGGCACGTCCAGCTGCGACGGGCGGGAGCCGGCGTCTGTGGGAGCGCAGCCCGCAGTCAAGGAACGCCCGGCGAGTGGCGGCGAAGAGCTCCTCGTGAGCCGGCCAGGATGAGCGGCCAGGATGAGCGGCCAGGACCAGGAAAGGGATAACGCGGCCGCGAGGACGCCCACCCGCCGGTCGGTGATCAGGCGGCTGCGGGACGTGCCGACGTAGGAGCCGGAAGCCGGGGCCACGTCGGAATAATCCCGGCCCGTCGCCACCGTGACGTAGCCATTGCCGGCCGGGCGGCCGTTGCAGGGGTCGAACGCGACGGCCACCGCGGCGTGCTCTGTCGGTACCACCACCTCGACCCAGGCATGCGTGCCGCCCTGGCCGAGCAGATGGCCCGAGACATACCGGGCGGGCAGCCCGACGAGGTGGCACAGGGCGAGCATCACGTGCGCGGAGTCCTGGCAGACTCCCCGGCCGCCGGCCAGGGCCTCGGCGGCCGTCGTCCGCACCGACGTGACGCCGTGCTCGTAGCTAATGGCCGTGTGGACCAGGTCGCAGATCCGCCCGGCGTTCTCGATCGGGGTGCCCGCGTCCGGCGCCAGGTCGCGGGCCAGGTCCCGCAGCCGGTCATCGGCGGCGGTGAGCCGGGTGGGCCGGAGCAGCCCCGGGCTGTGCAGGGCCTCGGCCGGGAGAACGGTCGGGCCGTCGTCGCGGACCCATTCGACCACGGCGGACAGCCGGAACTCGACGGCGTGCGTCACGCGGTCGGCGCGCAGCCAGGCGATCACGTTGCCATGGGCGTCCCGGCGCAGGGACCGCCGGGCGTGCGCGCCATCCACCTCCAGCTGGTGCGCGCGCCGGTACTGGCGGCCGTGCCGGGCCGGCGGCACGATGACGAGCCGCTGCCGCAGTGAGTTCACGGGTGAGTCGTACTCGTAGCGGAAACTCTGCCGGATGACGTAGGTGACCCGTCCGGCCGCGTCGAGGTCAAGCCCGTGGTGATCGAGCACGGGCGCTCCGAGGAGCTGGGAATCGAGCATCATCCGGCCACCTCCTCGGCGAGCACCACCATCGTTTCGAGCAGCGGGCCGCCGAACGTCGTGGCCATGGCCACGTCCGACGCGTCGCGGCCCCGGCCGATCACGATCCGCCCCTTGCGCCGCATGTTGTTGCGGGGATCGAAGGTCCACCACTGGTCACCGAGCCAGACTTCCATCCAGGCGGCGAAGTCCATGGGGGCCGGATCGGGCGGCACGTCCAGATCGGGCAGGTACCCGAAGACATAACGGGCCGGAATGTTGAGTGCGCGGCAGAACGAGATGGCCAGGTGGGTGAAATCACGGCAGACCCCGCGGCCGGCCGCGTTGACGTCCGCGGCCGTCGACAGCGGGGTCGTGCTGCCGTATTGGAACGTGAGGTGGTCGTGGACGTAGTCGCAGATGGCCTGGACGCGGCCGTAGCCCGGCGGGAGGCTGCCGAAGCGGCCCCAGGCCTCGTCGCCCAGCACGTCCGGCAGGCAGTACCGGCTGGGCAAGATGTAGATCAACGTATCGTCAGGCAGGGCGTCAGGGGTGCATTCCGCGGCGTCCTTGTCGGCGTCCTCGGTGGTGTCGGGGACGGCCGCCACCGCGTCCCAGCCCAGCCGTGACCGGCCCGCGGGGAGCACCGCGCGGGCACACGGGTTGCCGTACAGATCGGTGTAGCCACGGATCATCATCACCGGCTGCGACGACCAGTGCGCCCCGTGGAGGACTATGGACGGGGACTCGCCCGGCTGCACCTGAAAGATCACCGGCGTGTCGACCTCGGCCACATAGGTGAACGCGCATCCGATCTGGATCTGCCGTCTCACCATCGTCCCATCGTCCTCGCTGGATGTTTCCCCGCTGTTACGGCGCGCCGGAAGGCGCACCCCGGTTCGATGCCGTAGCTAGGCAGCATAGGCAGGCCGTGGCGCTGCGGCCACCACGGTCGTCAACGGCGTCAACAACGACGGTGACCTGGTCGGCTTCTACGTGGGCCAGGTCGGCAGCACCAATGGGTTCCTGGCCCGCCCGGTGCCCTGATCATGGCCGCCGGGTGGCGGGCTCATGGCCAGGCCCATGATGAGGCCGCCACCCTTCTCGGCGGCCCGTTCCCGTTAGACCGGGCCGATGCCGGGTAGCAGGAGGGGCTTGCGGAACACAGATTGCGGGCCAGCGCCCGCAGAGGGGCGGAGTCATGGACGAGGACGCGCGGGGCGACGCGGCGGCGGCCGCGAATCGAGATCGCCCGATCGGGGACCTCGCCAAGCAGCTTTCTGAGCAGGTCTCCCGGCTGGTACGCGAGGAGTTGCGGCTGGCCGAGCTGGAGATGACGCAGAAGGGCAAGCGCCTCGGGTTTGGCGCCGCGATGTTCGGCGGGGGCGGGGTCGTGGCGTTGTACGGCGTGGCCGCGGTCCTGGCCGCGGTGATCTTGCTGCTGGCGAAGGTGATGCCGGCCTGGGGCGGCGCGCTCATCGTCGGAGGCGTGCTGCTCGCTATCGCGGGCACGCTCGCGGCGCTGGGCCGCAGGCAGCTGAAGCGGGCCACACCACCGGTTCCACGGGAGACCGTGGATAGCGTGAAGGCCGATGTCGAAGAAATCAAGGAGAGGGCGCACCGATGACGACCGATAGGCCCATAAGTGAGACCGGCGAGCTAGCCGCGACGGGCGCGCAGGCTGGAGCCAGGGACGCCATACCAAGTGACCCGGAGGCGCTGGCCGAGGACATCGAGCGCACCCGCGAGCGCCTGGGTGAGACGGTCGAGGCCCTGAGCGCGAAGCTGGACGTGCCCGCCCGGGCCCGCGATAAGGCGGACCAGGTGCGCAGCCGGATCGCCGAGAAGACCGGCCAGGTCACCAGCAAGATCGCGGTCAAGACAAGCGAGGTCACGGACAAGATCACGGGCCGGACAGGCGAGGTCACGGACAAGATCACGGGCCGGACAGGCGAGGCCACGAGCAAGATCGCTGGCAAGACGGGCGAGGTCACGGACCAGATCACCGGCACGACGGGAAACCTCAGGCAGCAACTGAACACGACGTCGGCGCACGTCGCGCGGCACGCGCGGCAGCGGCCCGTCCCGTACGCGGTGGGGGCGGGCGCGGCGCTGCTCCTCGGCGCCTGGCTGACGAGGGCGATCAAGCGGCGATGAAGAAACTACCGTTCAAGGCGGCCAGCCTGATCCTCAGCGTGCTGAGCGGAATGCTCGCCGGGGCTGTGTTCAAGCAGGTCTGGAAGCTCATCGCCGGTGAGGAAGACGCTCCGGAAGCAACCGACCCGCAGCGCAGCTGGAAGGAAATCCTGCTGGCCGCCGCGCTGCACGGCGCCGTATTCGCCGTGGTGCAGGCGGCCGTGGACCGTGGTGCCGCTCAGGGTGCTCGCAGGCTGAGGCGCTCGGAGGCCGACGGCTGAAGCTGGCGGCTGGCGAGTACCTCGGCCGCATCCAGGTCAGTCCGGCCGTCCGGCCCGGACATGCTGGGCCCGGACATGCCGAGCAGGGTGGCGGCGAACCGGCTGTCCGGCGCGGCCTGAGCCACTTCGTGCGCGTCGGCGGCGGTGTCCACGTCGATCAGCTCGGGGGCCAGCCGCACCCGGAGGCTGGCCCGGAGCAGGCGGGAGAGCTGGCCCCGGCCGGTGTGGGTCTGCGACATGGGGACGCCCAGGATGAGGCTGGGATCCGGCCGGCGCAGGCCGAGCAGCCAGAAACCGCCGTCCCGGGCCGGCCCGAACCCGGCATCGGCGTCACCGCGGGCCAGCGGGCGGGTCACGCTCTCCAGCAACCTGGGGGTCACCTGCGGGGTGTCCATCCCGATCAGGACGATGGGTACGGGCAGCCGGGCATAGGCGTCATCGAACGCCGCGGCGATCCGTTCGTCGAGTCCCTGGCCGCGCTGCCCGGTCACCTCGAAGCCACGGCTGCGCAGCGTCGCGGACGAACCAGCCAGGGCGAGGATGCGGCGGGCGAACGGGGCCCGGGCTGCCGCCTCCAGCGTGTCGGCCAGCGCGGCCTCGGCCAGCGTGGCCGCCTCGACCGGAGTGAACGGTGGCGTGAGCCTGGTCTTGACCAGGCCCGGAACGGGTGCCTTGGCGATGACGACGATCTGCGCGGCGAGCTTCCTCACGACGCCAGGACCCGGCGCATGTCACGGACGGTGCGGACGGTTCCGCCCACCGTGCCGGTCACCTTGGAGCGGCCGGACCGGGGGAGATAGGGCACGTCGGCCTCCTGGATCCGCCAGCCCGCGTCGGCGGCGCCCATCACCATTTCCAGCGGATAGCCGAACCGGCGGTCGATAAGGCCGAGGCCCAGCAGCGGCTCACGGCGGGCCGCCCGCATCGGTCCCAGGTCGCGCAGGCGCGTCCCGGTGCGGCGGCGGAGCTGGGCAGCCAGGACCTTGTTGCCCAGCCGGGCGTGCAGCGGCCAGGCCCGCAGGCCACGGGCCATGCGGCGGCCGAGCACCAGGTCGGCCTGCGCGGCCAGTACCGGATCGGCCACCAGCGGCAGGTCACGCGGGTCGAGCGAGGCATCGGCGTCCATGAAGCAGACGATGTCGCTGGTCGCGGTCAGCAGCCCGGCGTGGCAGGCCGCGCCGAATCCGCGCCTGGGCACCCGGACCACAGTGGCCCCGAAGTCTGCGGCGATCCGCGCCGACGCGTCCGTGGAACCGTTGTCGGCCACGATGGGGTGGAAGCAGTCCGGCATCCGGGAGAGCACCCACGGCAAGGCCTCGGCTTCGTTCAGGCACGGCAAAACCACATCGATCACCATGCCAAACGACGTTAGCGAGGGATGGCCATGATCGACCCTTACAGACCGGTGACGGATCATGGCCGCCGAATCGCCGCAGGCCGGCGCCATGTTTGGCTAGCTTTATGCGAATACTGGTGACGGGGGCGGCCGGCTTCATCGGGTCTCACATCGTCGATCTCCTGCTGGCGGCCGGCCACGAGGTGCAGGGGCTGGATTCACTGGCCCCGGCGGTCCACGACGGGCCCCCCGGCTATCTGCCCGCCGGGTTCGAGCTGACGGTCGGCGACGTCCGCGACCCGGCGGTGGTCAGCCGGGCCGTGGAGGGCGCGGACGTGGTGTGCCATCAGGCGGCCATGGTCGGGCTCGGCGTCGACCTCGCCGATCTTCCGGCCTACGCCGACGTCAACGTCACCGGCACGGCCGTCCTGCTCGAGGCTATGGGCCGCCGCGGGGTCCCGCGCCTCGTCCTGGCGTCATCGATGGTCGTCTACGGCGAGGGCGCCTACGACTGCCGGCGGCACGGCCCGGTCCGGCCGGCCCCGCGCCGCGCCGACGACCTGTCGGCGGGCCAGTTCGAGCCGCGCTGCCCGCGCTGCGGCGCGGAGCTCAGCACGGCCACGGTCGCCGAGTCGGCGCCGCTGGATCCGCGCAACGCCTACGCCGCCAGCAAGGTCGGCCAGGAGCACCTGGCCGCCACCTGGGCGCGGATGACCGGTGGGTCGGCGGTGGCGCTGCGCTACCACAACGTCTACGGGCCGCGAATGCCGCGGGACACGCCCTACTCCGGTGTCGCCGCGATCTTCCGATCCGCGCTCGAGGGCGGCCGCGCCCCCCGGGTCTTCGAGGATGGCGGCCAGCAACGCGACTTCGTCCACGTCCACGACGTGGCCCGGGCCAATGCCAGCGCGCTCGGCGCCGGGGAGCCGGGCGCCCTGCAGGCGTACAACGTGGCCAGCGGCGAGCCGCACACGGTCGGCCAGATGGCTGAGGCGCTGGCTGCGGCGTTCGGTGGCCCGCCGCCCGTGATCACCGGCCAGTTCCGGCTCGGCGACGTGCGCCACATCGTGGCCTCCCCGGCCGCCGCGGCCAGCGGGCTCGGTTTCCGCGCCGGGGTCAGCTTCGGGACCGGGATGGAAGAGTTCTCCCGGGCGCGGCTGCGGGAGCCCGCCGCCGCGGCCCGGGTCAGCCCTGCTGCCGCGCGTATGCCGGCCGCCGGGCCTGCTCGGGAGCACGGGCCAGCGGCAGCCGTATGACGAACAGGCAGCCGGGCCCGGCGTTCATCACCGCGATCTGACCGGAGTGGGCCTCGACGATCCCGCGGGCGATGCTCAGCCCGAGCCCGGCGCCGCCGTCCTGGCCCGGCGTGCGGGCCGTCTCGCCGCGGAACGCCACGTCGAACACGCGGGGCAGCGCGTCAGCGGCGATCCCGCCGCAGGCGTCGGCCACGCTGACCCGGGCCATGCCCCGGTCGACCTGGCCCTCGACCTGCACCACGCCGTCTGAAGGGGTGTGCCGGATCGCGTTGGTGACCAGGTTGCGCAGGGCCCGGCCGAACTCGTCGGCGTCAACCAGGACCGGCAGCCCGCGGACCGCCGCCCCCGTCAGCCGGACGCCCTTGGCCCGGGCCAGCGGTTCCGTACTGGCCAGCGCCTCAGCGACCAGGTCGTCGAGACCGACCAGGCGCCGGGACAGCCGCAGCGCGCCCGCGTGGATACGAGACAGCTCGAACAGGTCGTCGATCATGGTCGTCAGGCGGTCCGCCTCCCGCCGCATCTGCGTGTGGTAGGTGCTCACCGTCTCGATGTCCCGGACGATCCCGTCTTCCAGCGCCTCGGCCATCGCCCGCAGGCCGGCCAGCGGGGTGCGCAGGTCGTGACTGACCCAGGCGACCAGTTCGCGTCGGCTCGCCTCCAGCGCCCGCTCCCGCTCGCGGGCGTCCGCGAGCCGCTCGTGCGCCGCGACCAGGCCGTCGGACAGCCCGCTGAGCTCGGCGGGCAGCGTCACATCCGGCGGCTCGTACAGGCCGGTCTCGCCGACCTCCCGGACCGCGGCGAGCAGGACCCGGCTCGCCTTGCTGATCTTCCGGCCGACGAAGAGGGCGACGGCGAAGCCTGCCAGGCCCGCGATGCCGAGGAGTTCCAGCATGACCTCGCGATCACCGGAACTGGCCAGCATCAGGACGGCGATGGCCCCCACTCCCGCGAGCGAGGTGACCACCGTGACCGCGGCGACCACGGTGAGCATGGCGGCGATGGAGCGGCCGGCCAGCAGCCGCAGCGCGATCAGCCCGACGGCCGTGGTGACGACCGCGATCGAGGCGACGCTTTCAGAAACATGGAGCAGATCGGAGGGGGCGATCAAGGCGCTCATGCGTGCTCCGGTTCGTATCGGTAACCGACACCCCAGACCGTGACGAGCCGCCTGGGCATGGTGGGATCAGACTCGATTTTTTCGCGCAGCCGCCGGATGTGCACCGTGACCGTGGACGTGTCACCGAACGTCCAGCTCCACACGTGCCCGAGCAGTTGCTCGCGGGTGAAGGCCTGGCCCGGATGCTGCATGAGGAACGCGAGCAGGTCGTATTCCCGTGAGGTGAGAGCCAGTGCGCCGCCGTGCAGGGTGGCCGCGTGCGCCCCCAGGTCGATGACCAGGTCGCCGTCCTTGACCACGCCGAGCGAGTGCGCGTCGGGCAGGCCGCCGCCGCGGGCCCGGCGGAGTACCGACTTGATCCGCAACGCGAGTTCGCGCGGGCTGAACGGCTTGGTGACGTAATCGTCGGCGCCGGTCTCGAAACCGACCACGCGGTCGGTCTCCTCGCCCAGCGCGGTCAGCATCACCACCGGGATCGGCCACTGGGCGCGCAGCCTGCGGCAGATCTCCAGGCCGTCCATGCCGGGCAGCATGAGGTCCAGCACGACCAGGTCAGGTGGCTCATCAGCGATGCGGCGGAGGGCTTCGAAACCGTCACCGCAGCACTCCACCTGGTGACCGTCGCGGACCAGGTAGCGCCCCACGACGTCGGCCAGCGTGGCGTCGTCATCGACGACCATGATGCGACCGGGACGGTCGGTGTTGGTGGTCACGATGCCTCCTCCCGGGGCGGCCAGCAGCCGATGAGACTGGCGGCGGTCCATCCGTTATGCGGAAAATTCCAGGTCACATTGTCGACGGTAAGGCTCAATGGCCGGAATGGCAGAGATCCGGGGTGATTCCGTCACAGGAACGTAAGGCTGAGCGGCCGTCGCCGGGCCTGGCCGGAAGCTAGGCTTTCCGCCGCCAGGACAGCTGTGACCGCTCAGGGAGGTGATTCGTGCTCGGTGAGCTGTATGAGGACGCACTGGCCGGCTTGGCACGGCCAGAGATCGAGCACGCCGATGGTCACCGCACCCCGCTGAAGGCCGACGAGTGGATGCGGGCGCTCCCGGGCGACGGGTCCATCCTCGACCGCTGTAAGGGGCACACCCTGGATGTCGGCTCCGGGCCCGGCCGGCTGACGGTGGCGCTGGCCGAGCGCGGGGTTCCGGCCCTGGGTATCGATGTCACCCCCTATGCCGTCCGGCTGGCCCGGTCGTCCGGGGCGCTCGCCCTGCGCCGGGATGTCTTCGGTGCCGTGCCCGGTACCGGGCGCTGGGGGACGCTGCTGCTGGCCGACGGGAACATCGGGATCGGCGGGGATCCGGGCACGCTGCTGCGCCGGGTCGCGGAGCTGATCATGCCGGGTGGCCGGGCGCTGGTGGAGGTGGAACCGCCCGGCGCGCCCCTGCTCCGGGAGCGGGTCCGGCTGAGGCATGGCGGCACGCTGAGCGACTGGTTCCCGTGGGCCTGGATCGGTGCTGACCAGATCGGCGACCTCGGCCTCGCGGCCGGCCTCGCGGTGAGCGAGATCTGGACCGACTCGGGCCGCTGGTTCGCCGCCCTCACCTGACCCGTGGGCTGCTCTTAACGTTCGCTTACGTACATGCCTGGTCACGCTCAGGTCTGCTGCCCAGCTGGCACGGTGGAGGCCATGACGGGACGGACGCGGGTCATCGGATCCGCCGCGGCCGTGGCGGCGCTGACCGGCCTGGTGCTGCTGGTCGCGCATCCGGATCCGCGGCTGGCATGGCTCGCCGCGATGCCGCTGATGGCCGCGCTGTGGGCGGCGTTCGCGGCCGGCGCCTGGCTGGTCCGCCAGGCCCCGCTGCGATGGGCGGTCGCGCTGATCCTGGTGGGTGGCATCGCCGTCCAGCTCGCGGCGCTGTCGGGGCCACCGCGCTCCAGTGATGACCTCTACCGCTACATCTGGGACGGCCGGGTGCAGGCCGCCGGGTTCGATCCCTACCAGTACGTGCCGGCTGCGCCGCAGCTGGTGGCGGTGCGCGATCCGTTCCTGTGGAACACCCGTGCGCCGCATTGCGTCCCGGCCGGCGCGAAGGCGGCCATGGCCCACGGCGAAACACTCACCGCCGGGTGCACCAGGATCAACCGGCCGACCGCGCCCACGATCTACCCGCCGGTCGCCGAGGCCTACTTCCTGGCCGTCTCCTACCTGTCTCCGTGGCTGGGCCGCGGATCCACGCCGATCCAGGCCGCCGCGGCGCTGTGCGCGATCGCCACCACGATCGTCCTGCTGCTGGGCCTGCGGTCGCTCGGGCGTGATCCGCGGCTGGCCGCCCTCTGGGCCTGGTGCCCGGTGGTCGCCCTGGAGGCCGGCAACAACGCGCACGTGGACGTGCTGGCGGCGGGCATCACCGCGGGGGCGCTGCTGGCGGCGGCGAAGGCGGCCCGGCTGCGCCGGTCGCTGGCCGGCGGCGTGCTGCTCGGCCTGGCCTTCGCGACCAAGATGACCCCGATCCTGGTCACGCCCGCGCTGCTACGCCGCCGGGGGCTGGCCGTACTGTCGGCCGCGGCGGCCGCGGCCGGGCTGGTCTACCTGCCGCACGTGCTGCGGGTGGGTGGCGGGGTGCTCGGCTTCCTGCCCATCTACCTGAGCCAGGAGGGGTATGACAGCGGTTCGCGGTTCGGGCTGCTCGACCTGCTCGTACCTGACCGGTGGGCGACCGTGACGGCCTTCGCCGTGCTCGCGGTGACGGCGCTCGCCGTGCTCCGCCGCAGCGACCCGGATCAGCCGTGGCGTGGGGCGCTCGTCATGACCGGCGTGGCGCTAGCCGTCACCACGCCCGGGTATCCCTGGTACTCAATGCTCCTGGTCATGCTGGTCGCCTTCGATGGCCGGGCGGAGTGGCTCGCCTTCGGCGCGGCCATGCACCTGTCCGGCGAGCACCCGCTGCCGGGCGTCACGCTCACTGCGACCATGGCCGAACGGATCGGTTACGGTGCTGCCGTTCTCATCGTCGTGGCCGTATCGGCAGTCCGCTGGGCGCACGCCCGGCGGGCCCAGCCCCGCCCGGTCCCCATCCGCCCCGTGGTGATCAGCACTGTGGTGGCCAGCCCCGTGGCAGCCAGCCCCGTGGCAGCCAGTTTTACGAGCGCTTCCAGCGTGGGCGGCTGAACATGCCGCCGTACATGTGGCTGTACCCCACCCGCCGCGCCGCGCGGTCCTCCCGGGCCATGTCCACGTGGAAGACGGGTGCGCCTTCAGGCACCGGCAGCGATGCCACCCCGGAGTCGCCGAAGGTGCACTTGACATGGCCGGGAGTGATCACTTCGACCTGGTCCGCGTCGACGAACCGCAGCCAGCCCTTGCGCTGCCCGACGCGCAGCATCTCGGCGCGGGCCTTCTCCTCTCCTCCCCGCCCGTCATGCAGGTGGAGCGCGCCGAGCCCGGTCCCGGTGTAGACCACGATGCCGTCGAAGACGTCGAGTTCCGGGACCTCCAGGACATGCTCGACCACGCCGAACTGCTTACCTGAGTGAGTGACCACGGGCAGCCCGGTGCTGACCGCCCGGTAGGAAATGGCCGACATCTTTTCGTCTAGGTCATCAGGGCCCGGCGTTTGCTCGGACCCCGGCGTTTCTTCAGGCACTGCGGCCTCCTTCTCGCGCTCGATCCCGTTGCAGTATCCACCCGCACCCTCCGGTCACCGAGACGGCCTTCAGCCTCCACCTCCGACATTTCACCCGTTAGATGCGACATAACGGGGCAAACAAAGGGGCGATCATGGTCGTAACGGGTGAAAAGACGGAGACGGCGGGTGTCAGCAGTGCGGGTCAGGTGTCCTGGCGGGTGTCGATCTCCTGGGCCAGGCGGCCGAGCGCCGCGAAGAACTGCTGCTGCTCCTCGGGAGAAAGCACCTCGAAGAGTCCGGCCAACGCGTCCAGCCGCGGGAGCAAGGCCTGCTCGGCTTCCGCTGCGCCGGCGGGTGACAGCTCCACCAGGGTGGCCCGGCGGTCGGTCGGGTGCGGGCGCCGGACCACGAGCCGCGCGTCCTCCAGCGCGTCGACGATGGCGGTCATGTTCCTGGGGCTGACTCGCAGTTGCACGCCGAGCTCGCGCATGATCGCCGGGCCGCCGCAGTGCAGCGCTTCGAGCAGCCGCAGCCGGGTGTAGGTCAGCCCGCCGTAGGAGCGCCCGTCCGTCCACCGGGCGAAGGCCGCGGTGAAGCGCGCGGCCTGCGCCACCAGGGCCCGCCGGCGTTCCGTCTCGCCGAGGCCCGCGACCTCATCGGGACCGGCGATCGCGCCGAGGCCCGCGACCACGCCAGGGTCCGCGATTTCACCGAAGCCCGTTATCTCACCGGGACCCGTGATCTGACCGAGGCCCGCGACGTCATCAGGGTCCGCGGGCAGGCCCAGATCGGCGCCCGGGCAGTCTTCTTCCGCCAGCCGCTGTGGCGCCCGCCCCAGTTCCACCAGCTCAGCGTACCTGGGTGGTTCAGTTGACACGATTATTACGTCCGTTAATATCGGAGCAGTAACTTTTGCCGGCATCAGTCAGCTACGGAGGGCAGCGCCCAGCGCGCTGGCCGGCCGAGAGGGGCATGACACCATGACCGCAGCAGACGGGCCGGGCCGCGGCCTGGCCGAAGGGATATCGGCGGACGCGCTGGACAGCGCGGTCGCGGGGCCGGGCACCTGGTCGCTGGATGCGGCGCACTCGTCGGCGACGTTCCGGCACAAGACCATCTGGGGCCTGGTCACCGTGCGCGGCACGTTCTCCGACCTGGCCGGCAGCGCGGAGATCCTGGCCGACGGCTCGGCCCGGGGCCGGCTGGACATCGGGGCGGCGTCGCTGGACTCGAAGAATGCCAAGCGGGACAAGCACCTGAAGTCGGCCGACTTCTTCAACGTGGAGGCCACCCCCCGGATCATCGTGGACGTCCAGCGGGCGACACGGGCGGGCAGCACCGTGACCGCTTCCGGCGAGCTGACCGCGAACGGGATCACCCGGCCGCTCGACTTCACCGCCACCGTGGTGGAAGCCGCCCCCGACGCGATCACCCTCCGCGCGGAGGTCGAGGTGGACCGGGCGAGTTTTGAGATGAACTGGAACCAGATGGGCATGCTGAAAGGCCTCGCCACCGTGTCCGTGGTGGCCCGCTTCACCCGGTCAGCGGCCGGGCCTGGGCTCTGACCGGCCGCGGGCCCGTACCGTAGAAGCCGTGCGCGCATGGGTGGTTCACCAGCCCGGGCCGGTAGCCACGGGCCCGCTCCGGCTGATCGACCGGCCGGTGCCCGAGCCCGGCCCCGGCCAGTTGCTGCTCAAGGTCCGCCGCTGCGGCGTCTGCCGGACCGACCTGCACCTGGCCGAGGGTGACCTGCCGCCCAAAGCCCCGGACATCACCCCCGGCCACGAGGTGGTGGCGGAGGTCGTCAGCACCGGGCCCGGGACGCTCCGGTTCAGGCCCGGTGACCGGGTGGGGGCGGCCTGGCTGGGCGGCACCGACGGGTCCTGCCCGTACTGCCGCCGGGGCGACGAGAACCTCTGCCCCGCGTCGGTCTACACCGGCTGGGACTATCACGGTGGTTACGCGGAGTACCTGGTGGTGGCGGACGCGTTCGCGCACCCGCTGCCGGGTGGGTTCAGCGACGAGGAGCTCGCGCCGCTGCTGTGCGCGGGGATCATCGGGTACCGCGCGCTGCGCCGGGCCGAAGTGCCGCCGGGCGGGACCCTCGGCATCTGGGGCTTCGGCGGCTCCGCGCACCTGGCCGCGCAGGTCGCCATCGCCCAGGGCGCGGCGGTGCACGTGTTCACCAGGGAGGCGGCGGCCCGGGAGCTCGCGCTGTCGCTGGGCGCGGCCTCGGCCCAGGGCTCCGAAGACCCGGCCCCGGAGCCGCTCGACTCGGCCATCCTGTTCGCGCCGGTCGGCACGCTCGTGCCGACCGCGCTGGCCGCGCTCGACCGGGGCGGCACGCTCGCCATCGCCGGCATCTACCTGACCGACATCCCGTCGCTGAACTACGACCGGCACCTGTTCCAGGAGCGGAACCTGCGCAGCGTCACCTCGAACACGCGGGGCGACGCGGCCGAGTTCCTCAAGCTGGCGGAGCGGCTGCACATCAAGGTCACCACCACCCCGTATCCCTTCGACCAGGCGGACCAGGCACTGGCTGATCTCGCCGCGGACCGGGTGCACGGCGCCGCGGTCCTGTCGTTTCCGTAGGCTGTCCGGGGTGACAAGCCAGACGAGCCCGGCCAGCCAGCGCAGCGCGGCCCGGAAGCTGCTCAGCCGGTTTCTCCTCCTGGACGGGCACAACGACCTGCCCTGGACGCTGCGGCAAGCGGGCCACGAGGATCTCGCCGCCCCCGATCTCGCGTCGCCGGTCGAGTTCACCCACACCGATCTGCCGCGGATCGCGGCGGGCGGGCTGAGCGCCCAGTTCTGGTCGGTGTACGTGCCGGCGACCCTGTCGGGCGACCGGGCGGTGACCGCGACCCTGGAGCAGATCGATCTGGTCCACCGGATGATCCGCCGCTATCCCGGGGTGCTGGAGCTCGCGCTGACCGCGGCCGACGTGGACCGGATCTTCGCGGCGGGCAAGGTGGCGTCGCTGATCGGCGCCGAGGGCGGGCACTCGATCGCGTCGTCACTGGGCGTGCTCCGGATGCTCTACGGGCTCGGCGTCCGCTACCTGACCCTGACCCACAATGCGAACGTCCCGTGGGCCGACGCGGCCACCGATGAGCCGGCCGCGGGCGGCCTGACCGCCTTCGGCCGCGAGGTCGTCCGGGAGATGCAGCGGCTCGGCATGCTGGTCGACCTGTCCCACGTCTCACCCGCGACGATGCGTGACGCCCTGGACTGTGCCGAGGCGCCGGTCATCTTCTCCCACTCCAGCGCCCGCGCGCTGTGCGACCATCCGCGCAACGTGCCGGACGAGATCCTGGCCCGGCTGCCAGGCAGCGGTGGGGTATGCATGGTGACTTTCGTTCCGTCATTCATTTCTCCGGAGTGCCAGGCGTGGGAGAACGAGCTCACCGCCGAGATCGAGGGGCGGGGGATGGAGCCATGGGACTTTGGCGTCCGGGCCCGGATCGGGCCGGGATGGGCGTCCGGCCATCCCCGGCCGAGGGCCACGCTGGCCCAGGTGGCCAACCACCTCGAGCATGTCCGCGAGTTGGCGGGGATCGATCACGTGGGTATCGGCAGCGATTTCGACGGCACCGACCAGGTTCCGGACGGGCTGTCGGACGTCTCCTGCTACCCGGCGCTGATCGCCGAGCTGCTGGGCCGGGGCTGGAGCGAGGAGGACTGCGCGCGGCTGGCCGGCGGTAACATCCTGCGGGTCATGCGCGAGGCGGAGGCGGCCGCCCGGGCCATCAGCGAGCGGCGCGGGCCGTCCACGGCGCATATCGGGGACGCCGGTGACGCCCCGCTCAGCCCAGCACCGCGCCCAGCAGGCTGACCAGTGTGGCCGCACCGGAGCGGGCCGGGTCCTTGTCCGGGTTGTAGCAGCCGAGCGAAACACCGGCCAGGCCCGGGCCCGCCAGCAGCGGGCCTATCAGGTCGTGCAGCTCGTCCAGGGTCAGCCCGCCGGGCATCAGGTAGTCGGTGGCCGGGAAGATGTGCTCGTCGAGGACATCCACGTCGAGGTGGACCCAGTACCGGCCCGCCCCGCCGCTGAGCTGCCGCGCGGCGGCCCGGCCGGCCTCCGCCAGGCCGCGTGCCCGCAAGGCGGCCGGGCTGAGCTCCGCTTCCAGCCCGGCATTTTCCGGCATAACGGAACCACCCGCGACTGCCTCACCCCGGTCACGCGGCCCGAGCAGGGCGAGCCGGGCCGGGTCGGCCACTGGCGCGCCCACGTCGGCCGACCAGGCGGCGGGACCGTGGCCGGTCACCACGGAGATGGGCATGTCAGCGGGCTCACCGGTAGGCGAGGTGTGGCCGTCGTAGAGGTCGAGGTGGCCATCCAGGTAGGCGAGGCCGATC
>Ga0302325_10017638_pt1 | contig 15082 bp, 7 predicted proteins | sample Palsa_T0_2_FD_201948 | JGI IMG/M metagenome (GOLD analysis project Ga0302325, IMG submission 201948) | Peat permafrost microbial communities from Stordalen Mire near Abisko, Sweden - Palsa_T0_2 | ecosystem: Environmental > Terrestrial > Soil > Palsa > Peat permafrost | place: Sweden: Abisko... | reverse complement strand
GCCGAGCGGTACGCGCCTGGAAGTCAGCAACGACTACATTGCCAAAGTTGAAACCATCATTCGCAACGTAGTAAAACCGTCCGACATGGACATGATTGTTTCAAATATTGGCGTTTATCCCGACCTTTCGGCAATCTACACGACCAATGCGGCGATGAACACGGCGTTCGTGCAGGTCAGCTTGAAAGAAGAGCACAGTATCCCCAGCTACGAGTACATGCGGCGCGTCCGCGAGAAACTCTCTCGGGAGATGCCAGAGCTCACTGCCTACCTTCAAGCGGGAGGCTTGGTAGACAGTGTAATCAATCAGGGTCTGCCCGCACCGATCGATATCCAGGTCAGCTCGATGGATATGGATGGAGCTTACGCACTGGCCAAAGAGCTCTCCCAGAAGATCGAAGCGATGCCGAATGTGAGTGGCGTTTATATTCCGCAGGATATTGACTATCCGGGCATCGCGCTGAACATCGATCGCGAAAAAGCCAGTTTGATCGGCCTCTCCGCCAGGGAAGTTGTGGAGAACGTTATTACTGCAATGACCTCCGATGGCATGGTCGCTCCTAGTTACTGGATCGATCCGAAGAGCGGCAACAACTATATGGTCACAGTCCAATACGCGAACAAGTTAATAGACAACATGTCGATGCAGAACCTCGGCAACATCCCTCTGCGTGGCGCCCGCCCTGCAGGGTACAGCCCAGCGCAACCGGCCCACGAAGATTCCAGCAATTCGCGGGAGTTCTGGAACGGGGACCACACAGCCGGATATACGCCACTGAGTTCGGTCGCGAGTATCAAACAAATCACGACCCCGACGGAAGTCGATCATTACCAGATTCGGCGCGTAATCGATATCTATGTTGCAACACGAACGGAGGCGCTTCAAGGGGTAGGAGGAAACATTCGAAAGCTGTTGACGAACACCAAAACGGACAAAAACACGGTTCTGAATCTGCGTGGCGCCGTTGTCAGCATGAATCGGTCGTTCACGGAGTTTGGCCTTGGGCTCATTGTTTCCGTGTTGATGGTCTACCTGATCCTAATGGCCCAATTCAGATCATTCATTGATCCATTCATCATTCTGATGGCCATTCCGCCTGGTCTGGCGGGCGTCGTCATGATTCTTCTGCTGACGGGAAGTTCGCTCAACATTATGTCTTTAATGGGTGTGATCATGATGACCGGCATTGTGGTCTCGAATAGCATTCTGATCGTCGAATTCGCCGGAACCCTGCACAAAGAGGGCAAGACCCTGCTGGACGCCGTCGTCCAGTCCTGCAAGATACGCCTGAGACCCATTCTGATGACATCCCTGGCGACCCTTCTAGGCATGATTCCGATGGCGCTAGGAATGGAAGCCGGCAGCGAGCAATATGCGCCGCTGGCTCGCGCCGTCATCGGTGGCCTTGGGGTCTCGGTGATCGTAACAGTCTTTCTTGTGCCGGCAGTCTACCTAGTGGTTCACGGCAGGCGCCAGAACATCTCCGCGGTCGAAGGGGAGGTGTAGAGAATGACCAATCGTGCAAAGTATTCGCTCGTACTTTCTAACGCAGCTCTCTCGCTTCCCACCAGCCGCTTTGGCTTTGTGTCCGGCCGGAGCTCATCCATGAATGAACCGCTAGCTGATGCGCCGCAGTTCTGCCTCAGTGCGAGAATGCGACATGGTGTTCAAGCATCGCGCTGGGAAGGATTTGAGCTGCTCGAATATGCTGCCCGCAGTCACAGAGTCCCTGAACAGCCGCGGACTCTGCATGCGGATGCTGAACAATTGGCAATCTACGGGGGTGGCAACTAATGCCGAAGTTTGCTCTTAAGAATCCTTTCTTCATTATCATGCTTTGCCTGATGGTGTCTCTCGTGGGAGTGGTCAACACGGTGCGCATGCCGGTCGATCTGTTTCCAAGAATCGACATGCCGGTAGTCGTGGTTGCGACGTTTTACAACGGCATGCCGCCCCAACAGATCGAAGCAGACATTACGAATACGTTTGAGCGGTTCTTTACCCTCGGCGCCAATATCGATCACAGCGAGTCGCGCTCGCTAACCGGCGTTAGCCTGATCAAGATTTACTTCAAGCCGGGCACCGACCCCAATTCGGCATTGAGTAACATTGCAAACCTGGCGATGGCAGATCTTCGGCGCCTGCCACCGGGAACGCTGCCGCCGGTTGTGCTTGGCATGGATGCCTCGACGCAGCCAGTCTGTCTGGTGACATTGAAGGGGCAGGGACTGAACGAAACTAACCTGAAGGACATTGCGCAGTTTCAGGTGCGCAACCAGATATCGAACGTTCAGGGCGCCTCGGTTCCGCAACCCTATGGTGGAACCTACCGCCAGATTCAGGTTTATGTTGACCCGCTGAAGATGGAGGCGCGCAATCTCAGCCTGAACGACGTTGTTCAGTCTGTTAACAACTCGAATCTCATTCTGCCGGCGGGAGATGTACGCGTTGGGTCGAAGGACTTCAACATTTACGCCAATAGCCAGTTCCCCGACGCCAATTCCATGAACCAGATGCCGCTGAAGTCGGTGGGAAACGCCTCCGTTCTGGTGGCCGACATCGGCAAGGCGGAGGACTCGGGCGCCCTTCAGTACAACATCGTCCGCATCGACGGGCAGCGTTCTGTCTACATACCGGTCTTCAAGCAAGGCGGCAATAGCAACACCATCACCATCGTTGACGGAATGAAAGCCGCCATCACGCATCTGGTCGACATCCCGGCATCACTGAAGACGGCGGTAGTCTTCGACCAGTCAGTATTTGTCAAGCTCGCGATCGGCAATGTGACGAGGGAAGCCGCGATCGGACTTGTGTTGACCGCAGCCATGATCCTGATCTTTCTTGGGAGCCCGCGCGCTACGATTGCCGTATTGCTTTCGGTTCCGCTTTCGATGGTGGTCTGCCTGCTCATCACCAATTCCATGGGCGGATCCATCAACACCATGATCCTGGGAGGCCTTGCGCTGGTTTTCTCCCGGCTCATCGACAACGGCGTCATCGTGCTTGAGAACATCTTTCGGCACATGGAGATGGGCGAATCACCGGCCGTTGCCGCAGAACGAGGCGGAACTGAGGTCTCGATGGCGGTCCTTGCCGCTACCTTCACCACCTCCATCGTGTTTTTTCCCGTCACTTTTTTTAGCGGTATTAGCAAGTACATCTTCACTCCGTTGGCGATGGGTGTCGTGTTCTCGATTTTCGCATCGTACTTTTTCGCCATGACAGTGGTGCCGCTCTATTGCGCCAACTTTATTCATTTACACCATGAGGGCGAGGACCTCAAGAAGCCGAGGCGCGGCATCTTCGCCCGTTTCGAGAGAAATTTCAACGACAAGTACGATCGAATGCTGAATTGGTATGAGCGTCTTGCCAAGCGAGCGATGAAACGGCCCGGCTTGACGGCAGCAGCGATTCTTGTTGGCGTGGTGCTCGTGCTTGCGGTCACGTCTCCATTTCTGGGCCGCGCCTACTTTCCGCGCACTGACCCTGGACAATTCGTCATCGATGTGCGAATGCCCAGTGGCACGCGGCTCGAGGTGAGCAACGACTATATCGCGAAGGTAGAGAATGTCATCCGCGGCGTAGTTAAACCCGCTGACCTGGATATGATCGTCTCCAATATTGGCGTGTATCCAGACTTATCCGCTATCTACACCACCAATGCCTCGATGGATACTGCGTTCGTGCAGGTAAGCCTGAAAGAGTACCATAGCATCGGCAGCTATGTGTATATGCAAGACGTGCGCGAAAAACTCGGACGCGAGATGCCCGAGCTTTCGACTTACTTTCAGGCCGGGGGCCTGGTGGATAGCGTGGTTAATCAGGGTCTGCCCGCCCCGATCGATATCCAAGTGAGCTCGATGGACATGAATGGCTCATACGCATTGGCAAAGACACTCGCACAAAAGATCAAGACAATGCCGAATGTGAGCGGCGTATACATCCCTCAGGATCTGGACTACCCCGGCATTGCGCTAAACATCGATCGCGAGAAGGCCAGTCTGATCGGCCTTTCTGCCAAGGACGTGGTGGACAACGTGGTAACCGCCATGACATCGGACGGTATGGTCGCCCCCAGTTATTGGATCGACCCCAAAAGCGGTAACAACTACATGGTGACGGTCCAGTACGCGAATAGCTTCCTCAACAACATGTCGATGGAGAGCTTCGAAAACATTCCTCTCCGCGGTGTTCGGCCATCTGGTTACAGTCCAATGCAGGAGGCTCACGAGGAGTCCCGCGAAGTATCGAGAGGTGACCACGCCGAAGGGTATACGCCTTTGAGTTCTGTCGCAGACCTCAAGCTGATCAACACTCCAACAGAGGTCGATCACTATCAGATTCGGCGCGTGATCGATATCTATGTTTCCACCAAGACAGAGGCGCTGCAAGGGGTCGGAAGGGACGTCGGCAAATTGTTGGCCAATACCAAGACCGACAAGAATACTGTGCTGAACCTACGCGGCGCGGTGGTCAGCATGAACCACTCATTTGCCGAGTTTGGCATCGGGCTCATTATCGCGGTCCTGATGGTTTACTTGATCCTGATGACGCAATTCACATCGTTCGTCGATCCATTCATTATCTTGATGGCAATTCCGCCGGGACTGGCTGGGGTTGCGCTGATCCTGCTGGTTACGGGCAGCACCTTGAACATCATGTCCTTGATGGGCGTAATCATGATGACCGGAATCGTGGTATCGAACAGCATCTTGATCGTGGAGTTCGCCGGGACCCTGCACAAAGAAGGAAAGACCCTCCTGGATGCAGTCGTCCAATCGTGCAAGATCCGTCTGCGCCCCATCTTGATGACGTCGCTGGCAACGCTGTTGGGAATGATTCCGATGGCGCTTGGGATGGAAGCTGGCAGTGAGCAATATGCACCTCTTGCCCGCGCGGTTATTGGTGGCCTGGCAGTGTCTGTCGTCGTAACCGTTTTCCTGGTGCCGGCGGTTTACCTGATCGTTCACGGCAAGCAGGAAAAGAACTCCGCGGCTGCGGGAGAGGCGTAAGAATCATGAGACGACTAAGGACAGCACAACTCCAGGCCAAGTTCCTCTTTGCGCTTGCAATTGTTCCCGCCAGCTGCCTGCATGGACAGACGATAGACAGTCGGGCGCAGTTGCCGGATGCACCGCAAGCTCTTCCCATCCTGCTTGCGCAGCAGAGCGCAACGCCAATGGCGCAGACAATGAGTCAGGCCCAGCCCGCGTCGCCGGTGAGTCCTTCTGCCGATGAACATCCGCGCCTGACCCAGGCGGATGCCGAGCAAATGGCGATCAAGAACAACCCAAGGGTTAGCCTTGCCCGGCTTCTTGCGCTGGCCCAGCACCAGGTGGTTCGCGAGGCGAGATCGGCGGAACTTCCGACTGCGAATGCGGCCATCACCGCGGAGCAAGCCGAAGATGCATCGCGGATCTCCGCCGGATCGTTGACATCGTCTCGCCTGTTCGAACACGCCGGCGCCGGGGGGAATTTCACCCAACTGATAACGGACTTTGGGAAAACCGGGAACCTGATTGCATCTTCGAAGTTGCAGGAGAAGGCGCAGAACGCGAACGCACTTGCCACGACCGAAGACATTATCATTGCCACGGATCAGGCATTTTTCGATGCTCTCCAGGCCCAGGCACTTCTGAAGGTCGCAAGCCAGAACACGAACATGCGACAAAAGACGCAGTCACAGATCAGTTCCTACACGAAGAACAAGCTGAAGTCCACGCTCGATCTGAGTTTTGCAGATGTAACCTTATCCCAGGCCAAGTTGCTCGAACTCAACGCACAGAGCAACGCGGACTCATCGATGGCAGCACTGGATGCGGTCCTCGGCCTTGATCGGCAGGTAACATACGATCTGGTTGAGGATACCAGCCCATTGTCCCTACCGCCGCAAGATGCCGATCCCCTCGTACAACTCGCCCTCCAACAGCGGCCCGATCTTCAGGCACTGAAGTTGAGTCAACAGGCAGCGGTCAGGTTCAGCCACGCCGAGCGCGATCAGAAGTTGCCAACGATAACTGCGGCGGGAACTGTTGGAAGCGTGCCAATACGACCTGCGACCTATTACGTCCAAAATTGGTGGGGGGGGATCGGAGTCAACATGAATATTCCGATCTTCAACGGCTTTCTCTATTCGGCCCAGGCGAAGGAAGCGGCCATTCGCGCCCAGGCGGATTCGGAGCAGAGCCGCGATCTCCGGGATCGGATCGTGCGGGATGTTCGCACAGCATGGCTTACGGCGAACACAGCCTATCAGCGTGTTGCCGTGTCTGACCAGCTCATGAGGCAGGCGAGCCTGGCTCTCTCTCTCGCGCAGACGCGCTATCAGTTGGGGTTGAGTTCAATTGTCGAACTGAGTCAGGCGCAGTATCAGCAAACTGACGCCGCTATTGGCTACACAAATTCTCAATACCAATACCGCCTCGCTCTCGCGGCCCTTAGCTATCAGACTGGAGCGACTCCGTGATCGAGAACTTCAAATTGAAGGTGTTCCGCGTCGTTGCGGATTTGCTGAATTATCGCCGGGCTGCGGAGGAGCTTCATCTGACCCAGCCAGCCGTCACATCGCAAATTCGATCCCTGGAAGAAAGCCTCGGAATAGCACTCTTCGATCGCATTGGCCGGGAGACCAGTCTGACGCCTGCGGGAGTCACGCTTTTGCAATATGTGCGCCAGATCGAAGCGATTGCCAACGAAGCGATTGCCGCTCTTGCTCCATTCGGGGGGCAGGAAGGAGCCGAACTGAGCATCGGAGCCTCCCACACAATTGCGGTCTATCTTTTGCCAAAACTTCTCACAGGTCTTTTGCGCGACTGGCCCAAGCTTCGAATCCATGTTATGGGAGGCAGCACAAATGAGGTGTTGCATGCGTTGATTTCTCACCAGATCGCAATTGCTTTAATCGAAGCCCCAGCGCATCGTCCGGATTTGAAGATCGAAGTATTTGGAGAAGATGAGATGGTCCTCATTGTGGGGCCTGACCACCGCTGGGCGAAGAAACAGACGGTGAGGGCTGCTGAACTGGTTCAGGAGCCGATTCTGCTTCGCGAAGTTGGGTCTGGGATGCGGCAATTTGTAGAAGGTTATCTAGAGAAGAACGGCGTCTTGCGGCGGCAACTACGCACTGTTGTCGACTTTAATTCTACTGAAGGCATTATCGCAGCGGTTGAAGTCGGGCTCGGCATCGGGTTTGTTCCTTATCTGGCGATTGAAAAGGCACTGGGGCTGGGAAGTGTGAAGGTCATCCACCTTGATAATGGCCCCATCCGTCGTCAACTCAGTATTGTGCTCCTCAATGGTCCTGACCCGCGAGGACCAGTCGGCCAATTGTTGGAATTACTTCGCGAATTCGGTGCCTCAAGCAGGCACGCTCATACGGAATGCCCGGGGAACGAAGATATGAGGAATGTAGTTGCGATGGCAGGTGCCCGTGCGGTTGTGCTCGATGGAACGGGCTCCTGAATGAACATGAGGCGCATGTTGCGGATCCATGTTACTGTCGCAGCGCTCGTGGTCTTCGCCGGGGGCGTTCTTTACCTATCGAAGTCCAGCAGACCGATTCCAGACTACAGCCACTTTCACGGCGCTCCATCCGCGTATGAACACGTCACCGCAATCTTCGCAGGTGCGCTTCGCATCGAGAGCAAAAGCCTCATCCAATTTGGGACCCTGCTGTTAATTGCCAAGCCAATCTGCCGCGTACTCTTCGGGGTGGTTGGCTTCACTGTCATGAAAGACCGGCTCTATGCCGCTGTGAGCGCCATCGTGTCGATTGTTCTTTTGCTAAGTTTCTTCGCGAGGAGATAGCTACTATGCCCCTTGTCGGTGACAAGCCAGATTTGAACTTGAAGGCCGTTATTTATGCAACCGATTTCTCTCTCGGTGCCCACAATGCCGGTCTCTATGCCGCCGGTGTAGCGGCCTACTTCTCGGCCACATTGCTTGTGGCCCATGCCTTTACGCTTTCACAAGCTGCCTTGGAAGTTGAAGTTGGTGACAAACGAGTGAGTCAGCAGAGAAACGATCTGAAGCGTCTTCTATCGGGCAACGCCGAAGTTTTAGGGGGCAAGTCAATCGAAACGGTCTCCATTCTCTTGGAAGGCGATCCGAAGGATGTCATTCCTGAGTTGGCCGACAAGCACCAGCCGTCGATCATCGTATTGGGAACGCACGGCGGTGGGCGATTCGAGCGAGAAATCATTGGCTCGACTGCGGAGACAATCCTGCGGTCTACGCGCTGGCCAGCGCTTACCGTTGGCCCAAAGGTTCAACCCGCATCTTCGAAAACGCTGCCGTTCGGGAGAATTCTCTTTGCTACGGACTTTACGCCGGCTGCCGCCAACGCGGCAACCTACGCGGTAACTCTCGCTGAAGTGTTCGGAGCAACAATTGACGTCCTCAATGTAATTCAGGATGAAGCCGTCGAGCATCCAGATCGACTTGCCGACCTGCAGAGCCCTTTCTTTGGTGCCTTAGATCGGATCGTACCGGAACAGGCGAAAGAGTTCTGTGATCCAAGAACGTATGTGGCTGTAGGCGGCGCACTCGATCAAATCCTAAATCACATCAGAGAACGATCCATCGACTTATTGGTGCTCGGTATCCGCAAGAGCTCGCATTTAGGCATGGAAATGAGAACATCGCGGGCCTTCCAAATCATTGTAGACGCGGAGTGCCCGGTTCTGACGGTTCGGCAATAGGCATCGATCGACTTTATGGGACACCGAATGGGAAAAGGACGAGAGCAGTCACATAATGACCCGACCTCGATACCGCTGCTCGCGGCTTTTCTTGGCGGCGTCGGAGTTTTGTTCTACGGTGAATCATTGCTGCACGATCTTCAAAATCCGGGACCGCATGCTCAAGTGTTGACGGGGGTGCCCCAGGTCCCGATTGTGGGACTTGGGATACCACAAAACCCAATAGCAACGCACATATTCAAACGGTCGCAGACCTGGTTCGCGTTGGGTTTCCAGTCCGAATTGTCGAGAGTGTCGTTTCAATCCAACTCGCAAGTGCCTGAGCGATCTTGCAGCACCAATTCTGGATCGGGATAGAGGCGCAACAGGGTCGACAATTTTCATTTAGCCGAGTCTTCGGCGGCTAAAGCCGCGTTCATTTTGCGGTACTTACGGCACGACTAACGTCGTGCCCTTTCAAAACCAGACTTTCGCCACAGGCTGTCAGCGTCTCATGTCGAACCGGCCTCCGGCAATCCAACTTTTCTATCTTTGGCATCCCGACCTTTGGCATTCCGACAGGTACCTCAGCGTTTTGTCCTTCTTCCGAATGGGACTCCGATTGGGCGAATCCGGACACAGATCGGCAATTGAGGCAGAGAAGCTACCGGTTGGTCCTGATCAGTACAGCATTGGTCATCTCTGAGCCGTGCGACAATGCCAGACGCCCGTTGCGCGACCAATCGAAGCTGAAGATTCTTCCGGAATCGAAATGAGTCACCGGAAGCACTGGCCCACCGGCGATCGGCTGCTGCCAGATGTTATCCACGCCGTCAAGGTGGTTGATGAATGCCACCGATTTCCCATCCGGCGCCCACACCAGCGGAAACGGGTCAGCGGTCGGTGGTAAGGCGAAGGTCCTGGCCGGAGGACCACCTGCGATGGAAACCAGGTAAAGAAGCGTTGAGGGATCGTCTTGCGGAGAGTGGGAACAGGCTATCCAGGCTCCATCGGGCGAAATCACGGGGTTATCGGCGCTGTAGTCCGCGAGTTGGATCGGAGGCCCACCGTTACTGGACACCTTCATTAAAACCGACTTGTCTCCCAGCACGCTGCCGTATACAACCCACTGGCCGTCTGGAGTCACGGATGCGGGAAAGTCCTGTATCCCGTCGGTCAGGCGCGAGAGCCGGCCATCCTTCATTCCAAGGCGCCAGATGTTTGCCTGGTCACCCGTAGACCATTGTGAGAACACCAGGAAATCGCCCCGCGGCGAGACGGCAGGATAAGAAATAGTAGGCGGAAGGTCGACGGCAAGAAGCTGCTGCGGGTTCGAGCCGTTGCTTTCGCTGAGGGAAAGAATCTCCTTCCGGTCGGATTGCGAGGTATAGACGAGCTTCTCATCCTGGGTCCACGCCAGGCCCATGAACCCATCTTCGGACTGACTGCCTCCGGCCGCGAAGCGTGCTTCCTCCTGCATTCCGGGAGTAAGAGTCTGCAGCTCAGTGAGGCGTTGGCTCTGGATTGCGATAAGTGTCTTACCGTCTGCCGTCGCCCTTGCCGAGCGATAGTTCGACAGGTCGTGCATCAAAGGCCGGACGGACCCACCGGAAAGCGAAACCAGATACAACTGCGCGAGCTCGGAATTGGATCCGGAGCCGACAACCAATAACTCCTGACCTGCGGAGATTGCCCATACGTCATAGATTTCCGTGATGCCGCTGGTGTCGATTGTCCGCGGGTTTCCACCGCCGGCTGGCTGGGCGATCAGCTTGCTGCCCGCGCAGAAGACCAACAGCTCTCCGTGGGCAGCCCATGTCAGCCTGTTGAAGTGAATCCCTGGCGCCGGATAGGAGGCTAGAATGCGGGGTGCGGTGCCATCGGAGCCGGCCACAACAACGCTGTCGATTCCATGGGTGTTCATTGTGCTGCGGACGAATGCGATCTTGCGGCCGTCAGGGGAGACGACAGGCGCGCCTGATACATCGTTCAGAAGAAGCACGGACTCGCCGCCGAGAATCGAGATACGGTATAGCTCCCCTGACGATGCGAAGGGCTGGAGCAGAGAATAGTAAAGAAACTTGCCATCCGGCGAGAAATCCATGCCGGGGCAGTGGCCGGTCCCCAGCGCCGCCAGCTGATTCGCCTGCCCATTTGCCAATTGCTTGATCCAGAGGCTGGAACGGCCGGCGCCTCTGCGCACATAGGCCGCCACGTTCCCATCGGGGGAGATGGCCTCCGCCTCGACATCGCCGCTGAGCGTGATGCGGTCCATGTGGAAGCCGCTCCCAATTTCAAGACCCGACGAGCGCTGGCGCGAGATGGCTGCTACCGTAAGGGCCGCCACGATGACGGTGGCGGCCACAGCGTATGCCGCCAGCATCCAGCGGCGCGCTGGCAGCGCAGGTGACGGCGACCGGCTGCTTTGTAGACCCGCCTGCGAATCTGCAGCCACTTGCGGTTCGGCGGCAATGGCAGTGGCTGTAGCCCGATCACGGACGGCCAGCTCTTCGGAATGAACTGCATCCATAGGAGCGGGAGGTTGGCGAAGCGGTCCGGGGATGGACGAAACCGGGCTCGCTTGGGCGGGAGCGGATTCAGTCACTTTGGCGATAAACCGGTACCCTGCGCCGACGACGGTCTCAATGTACCTGGGGCGGGACGAATCGTCATCGATGGCGGCCCGGAGCTCCTTGACCGCAGTATTGACGCCGCTGGTCACATCGACGTTTTGTCCATCTTTCCAAAGGCAGGCAATCACTTCTTCACGAGTGATCAATTCTCCGGGGCGGGCCAAAAACAGCAGCAGCAGCCGCAAGCGCGAGATGCTAAGACGTACACGAATGCCCCGCCGGCGCAGTTCAAGCCGGACAGGGTCGAATTGGAAAGGGCCGAATTCGAGAACTTTGGCGACCATCACGCGTTATCAGCCGGTTCGGAATCCGGGGAACTGGAGGGGGGTCTAACAGGAGTCCGCAACCGAAGTGTAACAAAACAAATGGTATTTGTCTTCAGATAATTCTCAGAACGTTTTCAGAGAAGCTCCATTGCCAATTGCGGCGTGGCGGGCTAGATTCGGCGCATACCGGATTTCTTCCCCTTCCTAATTGAATTCAACGGCTTAGAGGCATGGATTGCCGAAGGCTCTGACAGAAGTTTGGACCAAAGAACTGCGACCTGCGGTGGTGTGATTTCTTAACCTCGGCGCAGATCGAGCTTGAGAGCCAATCGGGGAGCGCAGATCGCACGTTGTTTTGCGAACCGCCGCACGAACCGGGAGCGAACGCCGGCACGATACCCGAACGGAGAACATCCGATGCTGAAGCACATTTCCTACCCCGCTGTGAAGTTGATTTTTCCGGCGTTGGCCGCATTGATTCTTTCCAGTGCGGCCACCGCCCAGGTGGTCGATCCTACGAGCACCCCGCCGGCCAGCAAGGCTCCGTTGAGCCTGGTTCTGGGCAATGCGCGAAGCCTGAAGGTGAACCAGGCCTACGGCATGGCGACCGACAGTGTGCCGATCGTCGTTCCTCCCGGCAGGCACGCCGTCGAACCCCATCTCCAGCTCGCCTATAGCTCGGGCAAGGGCAACGGCCTGCTTGGAATCGGCTGGGACCTGACGATCGGCTATGTCGAAAACGACTCCCGGTACGGATTGCCGTCGCCCTCCACCACCGACACCTACAACTTCTCCATTGCCGGCGATGGCGGCGAAATGGCCAACGACGGAACCGGCAATTATCACTCGACCACGGAGCTTGTCTATCGCACCTTCCAGAAGGGCCCGGCCAATGCGAGCGGTGTGAATACCACCTGGACGATGCATGACGGGCAGGGCAATCTGTATACATTCGGCCTGGTTTCGCCGGCGAACTTGAATCCCGGCACGCTTTGGCTGCTTGACTCGGTGCAGGATCCGATGGGTAACACAATCACGTACACCTATCTTGCCGACGAGGGCGCCTTCTACCCCCAGACCATCACGTATACCGGCTACGGGACCAATCCGGGAGCAAACCAGGTTGTTTTCACCTACCAGGCGCGACCCGACGTTCACACCACCTGGGCGCACGGCTTCAGTCAAATCCAGCGGCTGCGGCTGACACGGGTCGAAGCCGATGTGCTCCAACCCGCCAAACAAATGGCGCGCGCTTACGTGATGACGTACAGCCTCACGGAAATAGGCGAGTCGGTCCTGAGTGAGATTCAATTGATCGGGGACGATAACGCATCCGCAATCACTTTGCGGAAGATGACATATACCAACCATGCGGAAGGCTGGAATTCGATCCAGGGTGCAACCAGCCTCAATTTCCCGCTTCAATTCAACATAAGCAGCGGCCCAGACGGCGCCGGAGACGACGGCGGCGTGCGCCTCGTTGATATCAACGGCGATGGATGCGCCGACTTGATCAACGATGCGACCATCCTGCTGGGAGACTGCACGGGGAATTTCAATGCTCCCCCCGCCGGCGAGGGTTGGCAGAGTTCCTATAAAGCGCTTCCCGTCGACCAAATCGTCTTGACTTCCCAGTACGGGTTGAACGGGGAATACGTAGAAACGCTGGACAACGGCATTCAATTCATGGATGTCAATGGAGATGGGCTCGCCGACGTCATCATCGCCGACCGCACAGTAACGGTGACCCTTCAGGGCATTCAAATCACCCCAACCTACGGTGTGTATCTGAACACGTCGGTTCCGGGCACCAACGCGCCCATGGGATGGGCCAAGGCCGCCAACTGGACCATGCCTGTTTCCGAGAGCGGCTACGACGCGCAGGATGGGCTGCCGAACTGCAGTAACCCCATCCCTAGCCCGTTCTTTCTTTACTCCCCTGCGACCGATCCCAACGGAAACATCGTCAATGGAGCCCCCACGGGCGTGTCGTTCGTCGATGTCAACGGCGATGGCTTGCCGGATATCGTCTGGTCATACTTCCAATCTTCAGGCGCCGGAAACATCTGCATTGCGGCTGTCTACCTCAACACAGGGTCCGGCTGGGTGAAAAACGTCGCGCTCTCTCACCAGCTGGCTCTTCTGGCTCGATCGCAGAACCTGTTCACCATCAATGACACCTGGCCCACCGGCTGGAGCTTTTTCGACATCAACGGCGACGGAATGGGAGACGCGGTCTATCTTGGCGCCGGCTCTCAGCGTGCCTTGCTGTTTACCGGGACCAGTTGGGTCCAGGACGAAAACTACACGTCCTCTTTGCGATCGGTGGGACTGGTTTCGGTGGGAGCCAGTGGAGCTCCAACAGGAGTGCTGCCCTACGACTTCAGCCACGATGGCCTCACTGACCTGATTTTCTCCAACCAGGGCCAGCCTCCCAAGGCGTATCGCAATACCGGAACCGGCTTCGTCGAAGATACGTTCATGGAAGGCGAGATGGCGACCGCGGGCAGTTTTCAGGGCCCTATCGGTAACAACACTTACGCACAGACCGCGGTGATGGCCGACATCAACGGAGACGGGATTATGGATCTGATCCCGGTCAACTCGAGCGGCACGGGGACCACCGCGTATCTTGGCGGCTGGTGCACGCTGGACGAATGCAGCACCCTGAACGCTCAGGGCAAACCCAACGGCATGATGCTCTCAGACGGCATGATCTCCACCTGGGAGGGTCCGCTTGGCGAGCAAGCGCAGATCTCTTATTCGCGGGCTCCCGGCACGTTGCCATTGCCGCAATATGTGGTGAGCACGCTGACGCGCTCCGATGCCCGGCACGATCAGGCGCCCGCGGTTCAGGAGTCGTACTCCTATGCATATGAAGGTGGAAGCTATTCCAACCGCCAGTTCCTGGGCTTCTTTGAGACCACTGAGTATCAGCCCAATGGAAATCAGGTCATCACCAACTGGAATCAGAACGCGCTTTTCATCGGTCAGCCCTCCGCGGAGCAGATTCTCAGCTCTTCGGGTTATGCGATCTACGAAAAGAACAATACCTGGACGGCAGTCACTCCCACGCGAGGCTACCTGACCGGGATACAGGAAACTTTCTCTGACCCGGGGACCGGCGGCGGCCAGCCGGTGTCTTACAGCGCTGTCAAGACGATGAGTTACGACGGCTATATGAACCTGCTCCAGTTTTATTCCAACCCGAACACCAGTGTCGGCGGCCTGGATTCCACGACCGTGTACACGTGGGCCACAAACCTCGCTGCCGGTTTCTGGTCGTTGCCTGCGTCCCTCACCGTCTACGCGGGAAGCGGGACTTCCGGCGCGATGATGAGCAATTCCAGCTTTTTCTACGACAGCCAAGCCCAGGGGTCGATTTCCCAAGGCCTGCTGACTTCGCAGCAGGATAGGTCGAGCGCCTCGCCGGCACAGTACGTGATCAAATCCATGTCGTACGACCAGTACGGCAACGTTCTTAGCGCCCTTGACCGCGGCGGA
>Ga0302325_10017637_pt1 | contig 15082 bp, 16 predicted proteins | sample Palsa_T0_2_FD_201948 | JGI IMG/M metagenome (GOLD analysis project Ga0302325, IMG submission 201948) | Peat permafrost microbial communities from Stordalen Mire near Abisko, Sweden - Palsa_T0_2 | ecosystem: Environmental > Terrestrial > Soil > Palsa > Peat permafrost | place: Sweden: Abisko... | reverse complement strand
TGTTATAAGGAACATGTTCGCGAGGTAGACGCGGAGACCCCCGCGCGCTTCAACGCCGATCCGCGCCGTCTGTTCGAGGCCTCAGGTAGCGCCGGCAAGCTCGCGCTATTTGCGGTTCGGCTGGATACGTTCGAATTGGACGAGCGCCCCGCCGTTTTTTATATCGGGTCGAATGAGCCCACGGAGCTCACTGCAATCAGACGACACATCCTGAAGACTTTTGAGTCATTACCTATCTCGGCTGAATACATCCATCGCGAAGCGTTCAATATTGCCGAGAAGTATGGCAAGGACATGTTTCTCGCAATTCGCTATTTGGGAACAGCGCGACTGCCTGCTTTGTTCGCCCTAAAGTCCCTAATTGACTCCCTGGCAAGTCGTTCGAGATTCCTGCCGCCCGACTTGAGCGACAAACTTATGCAGCTGGCTGGACAGCTGTTTCCTCCTCACATTCCCCAGCGCATGAAGGACTTCAGAAACCGCTTCGAACACCACTTAATGATCGAGATCTGCGGCAAAGGTCTTCTGGAAGCCCGATCGTACTTTGACTCGATCTTCCCTTCCGGGCACGGCGACTTCTTTGAATGCACCACCGACGAGGGTATCAAAGCATTTCTGCACCGCTTCGCGGTCGCCGGCGCGGCCATCCGCTACCGCAGTATTCACCGCGATATGGTCGAAGACATCATCTCACTGGACATCGCACTGCGGAGAAACGATCCAGATTGGTTTGAACATCTTCCGGCTGACATCGAGGGGCCGATCAGACACAGACTTTACTACGGTCACTTCTTCTGCCACGTCTTCCATCAGGATTACATTATTACCAAGGGGCACGATGTGGCGGGGTTGGAGCACAAGATGTGGCAGTTACTCGACGAGCGCGGCGCCGAGTACCCGGCAGAACACAATGTCGGACACCTCTACAAGGCAAAGGCAGCTCTTGTCACGCACTACAAAGATCTTGATCCGCGCAACGCCCTTAATCCGGGACTTGGTCAGACGTCCAAGCGCGCGAACTGGCATTAACACAATTTCAAGGAGATGCGCTGGTGAACCGCTACGTGGTCCCATATACCGACCTCGGAATGCGCGACATCGAGCGCGTCGGTGGCAAGAACGCCTCGCTGGGCGAGATGATCAGCAACCTCAGCCGCCTCGGGTGCGTATTCCGGACCAAGTTGACCGCTGATTCCGTTTGAACGTGACCGGTCGTTCTGACCGAACGTGACCGCCGATTCTGATTGAAGGTGACCGATTTTCGGCTACGGCCGGAATCGCCGGTCACGATCCCGGACTCTCGGTCAGATGCGAGGCACCGTAACCGACTGGCTGGCCAGGATCGGCGGCCTCGATCCGACCATGCGCCGCTCGGTACCGCGAGTGAAGAAGACCGATCCGCCCCTGGAGCTGAACTCGCCGAGATGCCAGCCAGCGTCGATCCGATCGAGAATGGAGGAAACTATGATGCGCTTCAGATCAGCACCGGTCGGGAGCGGCCTTGCCTCGACCAATGCGGCGCGTGCATCACGGACAACGTACCAGCGCGGTTCGTGTGTCGGCTCGAGGGGGTCGAAGACATTGCGTCGAGCCATCAGCAGACCGTAGCGGCGGTCGACCCCGCGGTCCATCCAGTAGTCCGCAGTGCAGCAAGCTGTATACGCCGCCCTGCGTTGAGATCGTTTGTCCTAGGAGGCTAGCGCCAATGTGCGCTCCAACTCCGAAAACGCCGTGGTGAATTGCAGACATCCCTGGCCATAAAAGAAGCCTCGCTGAAGGCGCCGCTTTTCCGCGTCTATGTTTCCGAGCATGAGCATTGCCGTTGGGTGGGCGAACTTGGAAAGCAGCTTGTAGATCACGCTGTAATATTCTCCGAGTCCCAACTCGTCAGCCGCTTCGGCCACAGGCTTGTATTTCCCCTCGATTGAATCAATTCCCCCTAGAAGCTTCGCGTTCGTTGCTAGCTCCACCTTCGCTGCGCGATAGACATCCCCCTGGTGCGTCCGATCGCCCCATTTCGAGAAAGCGTCGTAAATTCCCCTGATATCCCGGCCGGCATCCTCGTAGAGCCGCCGGGCATTGTTTCGGGTCCTGGTCGCATAGATGGCCCAAACGGATATCTCAAGCAAATTGCGCGCACGCCAGGCGAGAAGTGCCGCATCTTGACCGTTGTCGTAGGCGCGCTCGATTGAGCAGAACTCGGAAAAGTTCTGCGCAGCGATGGACGCAATGACATGAATCCACCAGGCATTGTCTTTGCCCGGATTAGCGCAGACAGCCTCAACGCGCGCATTGAGTGCCTTCCACCTTCCTGATTCTCGGATTGTCTTCGCGGGAGCGACGAGTCCTGATAGCCATTCGTCCATAGACAGCTTCCTCCGAGCGCTAGATCGATGGTACTAGCGAGGGGGTTACGGCGCGCTCTATGGGCGCCAGCGCTTGCGAATGTTGGCTTTGAACATGTCATAGTCAATCGCGGCAACATGTCGCTTACGGCAGACCATAGCGCACCGACAACCTGGTCAGTTCGGTTAACGTCCGCCCAAGTCCATCGAGCCCCGGAAACATCGACTTCCCGGTAACATTCATAAGCTGCAACTCGCGCAGCAGCTCAGGTTTTCGGATCCTCGGCACAATCAACTTCTCGCAGTGCGGCCCGTCGCCATAGCTCGATAGCTCCTGCAACACCGCTGCGTGATCTGCGCGTGGATCGAGGCACATGGTGAAAAAACCCTGCTGGTTGCCAATACGATTTATGGTTCGTCGAAGTTCGAAGGAGAAGAGGATGGCCGGCGAATTGGACTGGAAGAAAGACGCGCTATCGTGCGCCCCGAACACGTTGTCTGAGTGCTGTTTGTAAGCGTTGCCGTATATCCGCGTCATCAAGTTCTCTGCGACTGCGCTGCGAAACCACCAAAGCGCTCCGTCCTCATCCCATCGTTCGGCAACCGCGAAGTAAAGCGCCACGTACGGTGACAGACTCCAGTCCAGCAGCCTGGTGGGGGCTCCAAAGTGGCGCATGAGTGGCCACCAGTCCATAACATAGTCATTCACCGAGAGCACAGCTTGCGGGAGTGCGCGATGAGCCTCTTTTCGAAACTGATGCGACATCTCGCGCTCTAGGCGGGCTACTTGGTACCAATCTAGATCGGAGCCCGCGAGTTCGCGTGCCAAAGATGGTTGAAGCGTCCATTCTGGGTGGCTCTGGCCGCGGAATAGGCAGCGATCGGAGTTAGGCCACCGCGCCCCGATGTGCTCACCTAGCTGTTGGATTTCCTGCAGCGATTCGATGCGCCGCTCTGGCCACGTATCCATAGCCCTCAGCTCGCCATAGGTTCAGCAAGTTGCGAACCATCACACACGCTGACGATACCTGAACCCCGTACTCCCGGCTCACCTGGATTGCTGGACCTAGTCTCGACCGTGCACCGCAACGCACAAGGCTGTATGGAGGTCGTAGCACTCCCGCAATTCGCTATATTATGTCCCCGCCTCTTCGGGAGAAAACATCATGCCGGCCAGGGAAGATCCGTCCGGGACTCGAAGGGGCGACGTCAACCGCTTTGCTGACCAGGTGCAGCAGATCATCCGGAAGTTAGCGCAGCGTGATGGCTCGCCCCACATGATTCGGTTTCTCCTGAAGGTGAAGCTGCTGGAAGAGCGCGGCGGCCTGCCCCAGAATACTGACGAACCGCCTCGGCCCATGTGGGCCCAGGTGCGCGAGCTCGATGCGCAGCTGGAACAGCTGAGCGAGATGATCGCATGGAACCGGCCGATGGCCATCGCTGTGCTCACGGCCACACACCCATTCACAAAGCAATCATGCATATGCTGAACGAACGAGGCTATTACGAGGCCAATCTCGGCGGCCTGCGGCACCAGGTCGACATTTGGGTGCAGCGACGACTCGATGCCAGGGGAACGCTAAGAAAGCGATAGCCGATGAGCAGCCCTGACGTCGAATCACTAAAGACGGCCGTTTCTCTTTGGGCAACGTGGAACGATCGCGCCACTTTCGCCGTCGTTGTTGGCGTCAACATAGAACTATTCGCCTTGCCGTTCTTCGGCAAGGAGATGCCCCTACGCGAGAAAGTGACACTGTTTGTCGGTAGCCTACTGGTCGTGGTCGGAGTTGGCGGCGAATATACGTTCGGCGCAAGGGCGTCAAGAGCCGCAGCGCAGCTTCAGCAAGTGTCCGACGAAAGGATCGCTGCTCTTGGAAAGGAGCAAGGAGCTGACCACAGATTGGCTGCGACGGCTGCCGCGGACGCAGGTCGTCTGGGGGTAAGTGTAGATACTCTCCACGATTTTGTAACGACGCAAGAACGCCGCAACACGGCGGCGATCGCGACATTGCGAAGCACCACCGCGGGGTTGAATAGAGCGCGGGACGATGCCCTTGCCGCAGCCGCGAGTACAAGAAAAGACTTGGACGAAATTACGGGACTGCTAGATCAAGAACGAGAGCTGCGCCAACAGATAGTGGCGCTGACGCTGCATCGCTCGCTAACCGATGAGCAGATTTCTCGCATTGGGGCGCTCATTGCTCCATACGCAAGAACTCCGTTTGATCTTTCGGCATATGACGATCCAGAGGCTAACGATTTCGTAAAACGAATCGCACTCGCGATGAAAGCCGGTAGCTGGGATTGGAGGACTTGGCGCAGCGGCGGGGTGATTACGACTACTAACCTTCTCCCTGGAAGCCCGGCAGTGGGAACGGTGACACTGCAAGGGGTGGCGATCCAAATCGTGGATTCAGATAGAGACACTCTAGGAAAGCCGATGGTCGCACTCGTCGCGGCGCTAAATTCAAATGGCGTCGCCGTGAGGGAGGCATCGGTGTTGACAGCTGATCAAGCGGCAGGCGCCGGCAGAATGGCGGGATTGATTCATATCATGATTGGGGCTAGGCAATAATCATTTCTCCAGGCGGGAGCGAGCCGCCGCCGCCGCCATAACGTCCGCCCGGGCAGGAACGTCGCGCCCAGCGCTTGGATCGCCGCTAGCGGCTCAGCGTTCCGGTGGGCTTAACCCCCAGGCCCGCGCTCGGATAGAAGGGAATTGCGGCGCCGATTCCGTTCCCCACCAATGCTTGGCGATCTGCATCAGAATATTCACATCGATCGGCTTTAGGTCGAGCGCGGCTTGCTTTTGGAGCACGATGGTCGGCAGCGCAGCCCGGCTGAGACGCCAGCCGCCCGCCGCGGCCGGACCGCGATGTTGCGGTCCCTGATTCACAGCGCCTCACCCCAACGCCACAGCCTTGGCAGAGGTCAGATAGTAAAATGCGCGCGACGGGACAGCGGCTCAATGAATCCCCTCCTCCACCGTTTCAACATCCTTGATCGAAAGCGCGTCTACCGGCCGGTGCAGACGGTGTGCCGCCTCAAGCACGGCACCTACGGCTGCAGGGTATTTTTCGAGCCGCAGTCGCAACTCAAACAGCTCCCGCTCCTCGTGATCGCGGATGCCGCCGGGATTGCGCATCCGCGCCTCGAGTTCCGCCTGCCGCTGCAACAGTCGCAACGCTTCGCTCAGTGGTTCCATGCTTAAATCTCCTTCTTACTTCAAGTGTGGGGTGCATCGGCGGCCAAGGAATAGGCCCGCAGCCTCCGCCGCTTTGCCGATTCGGCCAATGCCGAGAGTCCAGATTCAAAAGAGCCGGGCCAGGTCATCAGAGCCCGTCCCAGCCGTGAATTTCGGCGCCCATTCACCCTGGTCAGTATCCAGGCGCCCCAGAGGTCCTGTTCCAGATGCAGCTGGTAGTAGCGCGTGCCGCGCTCAAAGCGTAGCGACAGCCAAGTCGACACGTTGATTGATTCTGGGCCGGAGCGCGTCATGGCTTCCTTGCCCTCGTCTTTTTGCGGGGCCGGGCGCCTGACCTCGCAGCTGATAGCCGCGGCGACCGTGGGGGCGCCTTGTCACTGCTCACGCGGGATCTGGCAGACTTCGCCGGCGTAGAGAGTTCCTTGGTCCTCGCCCGCTCGAGCGCCGCCACGCGCGCGTTCTGCTGCTCGAGCAGCGCTTGAGTGCTCTTCAGCAGCGCCAGGAGACTTCCCCGCTCAGTCCGCAGTGTCTCGCGCTCCTTCGATAGGCTCGCCAAGTGGGTCAGCTGCTCCCCTTCCCTCGCGCGCGCTTCCGCCAAGGCAACAGACAGTTTCATCACGTGATCCTGCAGGTCCACGAGCCCACGATCGGATTCGTCTCGAACGCCGAGAATCTTCAGCCGCTCTCGGGCCTCATCCAATGCCCGTCGCCATAGGAGCTCGGTCACCCGGGCCAGGCTCTCGGGCACCCGCTCCAGCGATTCCGGGCCGGCGTTTAGCCGCTGTCCCAGCGCCTCCCAGTACTTCGCCAGCAGCGGCGTGATCGTGTTGGGAGAGCCTCCGCCCAGTTGCTCGCGCAATGCCGCAACGGACGGCTTCGTCCCCTGGCGCAACAGCGCGTCGGCGGCCCGTTGAACGTCGAGCGCGCTGATGGCGCCGTCGCGATACAGGACGTCTCGGCCCGTGAATTCGTGCCGCTCATCAGTGTCTGGAGCGTCGTCGGGAGCTGTCATGTTCTATTTGCTATCATACTACATACACATACTCAATGTTATTTCCGCGGACGTAAGAGAATGCACGATAAGGACACTTATCTGCCTTAGTGATCACAGGCCGTGCTATCGTTGGCTGCATTCGGCAGCACGCAGAGGCGCATTTCTTGGAATTCGGCTCAAAAGAGATCGTCGACCCACCGCTGCCACCGCCAACGGGCGAACTGCTTGCGCCTGGCTCCCGCTTCACTCGGACGGAAATTGAGCGGCTCTTCGAGATCGACTCTCCGCTCTTGGCTGAGAACCCCTACGCCCTTTCCGGCCCGCCCAACACCGTCCGGGCCCGGCGCTCGGATTGGCGCATGTTCTTGCAGTTCTGCTTCGGCCGCCACTACATGCCCCTACCGGCGGCACCGGTGGTCGTGCGAGAGTTCCTCGAGCAGAGCTTCCTGGGCGCCGACCCGAAATCCGCGGCAACCGTCCAGCGGTATCTCTCGAGCATCGCTTATGCGCACAAGCTCGCGGACCTGCCGGATCCGACGAAAACCGCACGGGTCAGAGGCGCCTACCGGCACCTCTCTCGCAAGCTTCCAGGTTCGCAGCCCAAGGCGGCTTTGCGCAACACACACATCGGTTATGCCCTCGGGCACCTGAAAACCGACAATGTTGGCTGGGACCTGCGCGCCAAGGCGCTTCTCGCCGTGGCCTACTGCACGATGGGCCGCCGCGCCGAACTCGTCGCCTTACGCGTCGAGGATCTATCGTTCAATTCGTCCACCAGCGACGGAGTGGCGCTGATCCGCAATACCAAGGCTGGTCGCGAGGAATCCCGTTACCTATCCGCCGAGGCAGTCACGCATGTGAAGGCTTGGCTGACTCACGCCAACGTAAAGGATGGGGCAGTCTTTCGACGATTCACTCCACGCCGGACAGTGGGACAAGCCGCGATCGCGCCGCAGGAGGTGGCGAGAATCGTTCAGAGGGCGGGCGCGATGCTGAATAATGAATGCGATACCAGCGCCTGTCCGTGGCCCTCAGACCACATCTCGGCCCATTCCACGCGCATCGGGGCCGCCCATGATCTTGCTGCCAGCGGCATTGATTTGACGAGTATCATGCATTCCGGCGGTTGGACTGATCCCAAAATGCCTCGCTACTACACCCGGGAATTAGCTGCCAAAGAGTCAGGCATGGCACGAATGCTGAAGGCCGAAAAGGCAAAAGCTCAGGACTAGCCGAATCCGACGAAGAGAAGCGTATTTGCCGCCCCTCCAAGAAGACCATTCATGTAGAGGCGGAGCTCCCGAGGAGCCCACTCGATGAATTTGACAGAGTACTGACAATGGGGCCACATCCGAAGGCCTATACGCACCGGATTCGATCGCATGCCGTTCTTGCCCTTTGGATGGCTTGGGCAACTGTATTTTGGGGGGCAGTATCGGTCTTTATCCTCCACTCCGGCCCTGCGCTACCGCATGCCGTGCAAAACGCAGCGCCTGGTAGCGCCATTCTGTCGTTCATCGGGGGGTGCTTTGGTATTTTGTACCTGCTTGTGGCCCGAACAATCCCATCGATAGTAGCCGGAGCTAGCGCGACAATTTTCAACATTGGCTACTTCTGGTGGTTTGTCGCTGGTCTTTCTGTAAGCCCATCGTAAGTCCGATATCGGGAGATTCCATAAGAGTCAGCGTGCGTTGCCCGGACGCGTACGCACGCTCCTCACGCAAAACCAATTTCTGCGGCACTCGATAACGGTCCGAGCGACATGGCCCATGTCGTCAAGCGCGGGCTGCCGAGCTAATAGACGTCGGAATCTGGTCTCAGATGTTCAAGATGGCAGCAGTGCCGTAGGTCTTTCCAGCGGTTGTTGGATCGTCCGCTGCATCAGCGAGCAGGAATTGGCACTTTTCGGAACCAGCTCTGCAGCTCTCCGCTTCGCCAATCCCCCCAAACTGCGTACGCGTAGTGTTTGTCCAGGATGATCTGGGAAGTATCGTCGTTTCCGAGCTGGCGTGGATCCGGCGCCGGCGATGCCGCTGTGTTGACGCGAAACGGCTCGGCGAACTTCGCGCCGCCATCGGCGGAAATCGCGACAAACACGTCCTGCGGCCCGGGCCTGATGCCACTACCCCGCTCCTGCGGGGCACCCTGCGCGCCGGCGGCGGCGGGCGGCATCGCAGGCACGTAGTAATCTTGGCGCCAAAGCACGCCTAGGGCTCCGGTCGGGCCATACGCCACCCACGGGCGGTCAATTTCGAAGTTATTGTTGGGCACTTTGCTAACTACAGTGCTCGTGTCTATTCCCTGACTGTAGGGACTTGGGTCGTGGACACTGGGGTCGCTGGCGTAGCCGGGGGGTGGGGGGACTACCAAAGATGCTGTCTCCATCCAGGTCTCACCGAGGTCGCGCGTCAGGAACACACGCACCGCTTTCGGATTTGGAGGACAGAGCACAATGACGGCGAAGGAGCCTCGATGTGTCGGGTTGGCGGCTATCCCAGCAGCTGAGGGCGATGCGCAGGGCGTTGCGTCTCCAAGTGGAATCGGCCGCTGCGTAAACGTAACGCCCTGGTCCGTGCTGTACTCAAATACGACTGCGTGATTCTCCCGGTTGGCCCCGGCCGACGCGAACACGCCATTGGCGGCAGCCACGTTGGAGCCCGGCGAGATGTTATGAAGGTGCCCTGGCGTCAGGGTCTGCGTTGGCGGCTCTTTGTTCCAGACATCGATCGTAGGCGTCCAGGTCTGGCCCTGGTCGGTCGACACGGCAAGGTTTCTGGAGCTCGGCGTGCACCCATATGCCCCAATCGTCGTAACATCTGCGCAGCCACTGATGCTGTAAATGACCCCGGTCGATTGGTCGACGGTCCAAAAAGGACGGTCAATCGCGGTGGGAATCAGAACCGGCTTACTCCACGTCTTGCCGCCGTCCAGCGAGCGCGAAAAGCTGATGCCGAGTCCTTCCAGTGGGAAGCTCCCACCCGGCAATGCAAGTACCGGTGCAAATTTTCCTTGGACCGGAAAATGAAATGCGTCGCCGCCAAGGTACAGCTCCCCGTGCGGCCCCCACTGAGCAAGCGGATCGGAGCATTCAATAATCAGCGGCGAGCTGAGCGTCGGGTCCGGCTGCACTCTTGCCCAGCTTTTGCCTCCATCGTGCGATATAAAGGTGTAGCACGGTTCATACCAGTCGCCGCTTTTGGTGATGTCTACGGCGGAATAATTCTTCCTTGGTCGTGGGTCCTGATAGCTGAGCCCTGCGGTGGACATACAACTCACCACTAGAATGTTTGGATCCATGACATCCAGGGTGATTTCGGGTTCCCCGCAACGGTCCACCGCTGCGGGGTCGTGCGGATCTTTGCCGGGCTTTTGCAAGAAGGGACCGGAGATATCGACGTCGGTCGGGATAGCATCTACTGCGGTTCGCGCTTGCCCGCCTAAGGCAGTGATTGGCGCCATTTGCAGTGCCGCAACAGCCCCCGCGACGATCGCCACAAGTCGAACCGATCTCTTCGCGCTAAGGAGTTGTTGTCTTATCAAGGACTTTCCTTCGAACGCAGATGTCCGAAGCGCGGGCCGCTTGATGGTGTTCAGCATGACAGTATCCCTCGCTTAAGTGATCGGGGCAGCTCGCTGGAGCTCTCAGATGGGCTTGCCCTGATAACATCCTCGAACTGATCGCAGTGTGCGATCCAACCTCAGAGACCCATCAAATTTGTGGCCGCCGGTAACGCCTCGAGCGCTTGGCGAACGGGTGCCAAGGGATCGTTGATCACTTTGCTGATCGAATTGAAAACCATCACCGGGCGTTCATTGGCATTAAATTCCGGCCAATGGGGGATACCAGCGTGATCCGGCTTACCTGTTCGGGCGAACGCTACCCACGCGCCGCCGATTTGGGCCGCCATTCGCTTTGGTTCAGACCCTGGACCGACAAATTGGCGCACTCTGTCGTAGCTGTAAAGCATGAATGGGATTTCTATTGTGTGAGGGCTCTTGTATTTCCCGCCGGCAACGGGAGTCTCCCAAGTGACCATGTAGACATACGCCGGAGCTGCGGCTTTGGCTGCCTTACGGGAAGCGATTGTTTCGCTTCCCAGCATCATTCGTCCGCTCATCATCTGCACCCACAGATAGGTGGGCGAGTAATTTGGATAAGTCTTCCGATAGACGGCTAGTAACTTTTCCGCGGAGTCGCCGTGCGGAGAAACCCGGTCTTCAAGTTCGGCATCAGTCAGCTGACCGAACCAAGGCTGACTAGCGCTGGTGATGGTCCATTCGTCCTTACACCAGCCGATGATGATCGGTACCTCGGCGGACACGTCTGGCGCATCAGGTGTGAAGGGGTCACGGGTGATTGCAACCTCGTCAAGAATCGGGCCGCTTCCCACGCCCGGCACCTTGGCCGCGGCCGCGAGAATCGATTGCGCCGGGAGCGCCTGTAACGCGGCGACATCGCCTGGCTTAACATTGAGTGCAGAGAGCAGAAGGCTGCTTGCTTCGGCAGCCTGCGCCTTTCGACCCACTGTCATGCCTGGTCCGCTTTGAATCGCTGCTTTGTGAAATAGTCCCTTGGCGCTCGGCATTGAGAGCAGGGCACAGACTTTTGCACCTCCACCAGACTGGCCCATGATCATAACGTTACCCGGGTCACCGCCGAACGCCTCTGCATTGTCGCGCACCCACTGCAGTGCCAATACGAGATCCTGCATTCCGAGCGTGCCTGACGAGGCAAACTGGAATCCCATGGCCTCGCCCAGGTGTAGGTAGCCAAACACGTTAAGACGGTGGTTGATGCTGACGACCACGACGTTACCGGTCTTCGCTAATCCGTCCCCGTGGTAAGGGGGCATGCTGCTGGAACCTGAGGTGAAGCCGCCGCCGTGAATCCAGACCATCACCGGCCGTTTCTGATGATTCGTGCCTGGCGTCCACACATTGAGATAGAGACAGTCCTCGCTCATCACTTTCACGTCCGAGGCCATGGTATACACACGATGCATTTGAAATTCAAAGTCGTCGGCCGCATCGTGTCCGCCACTTACCAGTTGCATGGCTGGAGCGCCAAAGTCGCTGGCGTCGTATACGTCCTGCCATGGTTGCGCCGGCTGCGGGGGCATCCAACGCAATTCCCCGATGGGCGGCGCTCCATAGCGAAGACCCTTGAAGCTTTGAACACCGTCAATGATCAGGCCGCGCACGCGGCCGCCGGTGGTCATGACTACACTGGTGGGTATGGGCACACCTGGCCCTTTCTCGGCATCGCTCTCTGCCAGTGTGTTAGGAGTGTGGTCGGCGGCCGACGCCAATGAGCCAACAGTTGTTGCAGCGGCAAGGCTCAAGACCAAGCGCCGCGTCAGGCGAATGTGAGAATCGTCGGTCATATACTGCCGTAGGTTTTGCCGGCTCAATCTGGAGAAATGAATGGAAAGTCGGCCGATGCTCCTCTGCTCGTTAAAAGGTGTACTTAAGCGTTCCCCAAATCATACGTGGCGGAGCTACTGCCAAGGCCGTCGTGCCGAGCTGTGGGTCCAGGTTGGCCCGCGTGTCCAGGATGACGTTGTTGGTAATGTTCGTCAGCTGCACGCCCGCGGTAAGATCCGGATGGCCAAAGAAATTAGCCCACTGCACTCCCGCATCGAGGTTTCCTGCTGCCGGCGAGCAGTCGACATACACCGTTTTACCGTCGGCTATGAGTGCAGGGTAGCCATTGGCGAGCGTACGCTGACGAGAGCAAATAAGGCCGGTTCGAGGATTGGCCGGATTCGTGGGAATGCGTGGTTCCGTGGCTTCGATAATGAGCGTTCTGTACGTGTAATTTAGATTGAAATTGAGATCGCCCAGGGAGGCAAGCGCGACGTGGTAGCTCGGACGTAGGCCGAGCTTCCATCTCGGCGCGTCGCGCCAGGGAGTGTTACTGAGATCGTCCGGCTGGTTCGTATTCGGATTAATCGACGGCCACTTCGTGAACGCGCCATCGAGATAAGAGGCGAAGCCCCTTAATACGAAGTCCTTGGTGAGCACGAGGGCATAGTCGAGATCAACACCCCTGATAAAGGCTTGGGCGGCGTTCTGGACGACTTCCTCAGCAACGAGTTGCCCGGTAGTCGAGTTCGTAACCAAGGCAAAGTTCTGAACCTGATCGTTATCGAACCAGCCATTATAGATGTCCAGGTTCACCTGAGTTTCGACTCCGAACATGTCGAACTTGGTCTTGACCCCGCCCTCGAGATTGGTGAGCACATCAGGTTGGTAGGACGGGAAGCCAACGATGTTCTGCAGGCCGCCTGCCGAATAACCACGTGCAAGCGTAATGTAGTACATCGTTGTGGGGGCATATTGGTACTGCAACGACGTGGTGTAAGAGAGATTGTGAAAGTGCGCGAGACCCGCGGGCGAGTCCCGACCACCGGTAGTGCTTAAGACCGCCAGCGTAGTCGGATTCAGATTTGCGGACTCCTGGTAGACCTGATCCCAATTCTGGCGAGCGCCGACGGTATAAGTGAGCCCATTAAGTAGAGCGTTGAGATCGACAGTCGTCTGGCCGTAAATCGCATGCGACCAACCCGAGGCGTACGTGCTCGAAAGTGCCGTCTTGCCAAGAGATTCTGAGTAGATATCCACACCAGTACCGTTGGCGCCGCTCGATGCATTACCATGGTGCTCGCTGTTGAAAGATCCACCTTGCACGGTGAATAGGCCAATCTTTCCCAAAATCTGGAGCTCTTCGTTCCAGGTCGTGGTAATCGGCGTGGGGAAGGTGTTTTTTGTTGTTCCTGGGCCTAGCAACGCCAAGAGAGATTGGTCGGCTTCACCAGGCGAGGCGTAACTGTCGCCCCATGTGGAGCTGACAATATTCTTTAACGTCCATTTATCCGTGAAGTCCCAGGTAGTTGTGTTTACAAACGTACGATCGTTCTCCCAGTCGCCGGGACAGGCAACCGGGTGGTAAGTCAGACTGGTAATGGGTGTCGCCACTTGAGCCGGTGATGTCGTGCTTGCGCAACTGGCGGACGTGCCGAGTATCTTGTAATACCCAAGGTGTTCCTGGTTGTAGAGTACCTGAGCGCGCAAGGCGTTGAATGCAGCGGCGTTCCCGCCGTTGAATGCGGCTTCAGCGCCGAGGATCCCAAGCTGCGAGGGCGGCTGGAAGTTATAGTCGTACGGTTCCTCCGCCGAGGGGTCGCCGTTATCTTGGGTATGCGCGTACTGGAATAGCGTGTAGTTCTGGAGATTGTCCGTAATCTTGATCGTTACCGACGGCCTCAGGATGTAATAGTTCTGATCGCCGTAGTACAGGCCGTTAGAGAGATCTTGGATGTAGCCTTGGCGATAAAAGCTCTCGGCAGCAAATCGCGTTAGGATGCGACCGTCCAGGAAGGGGACATCGAAGGCGCCCTGTACCACGCGCCGCCCATAGTCGCCTCCCTCAACACCTAACGTACCGCCTAATGTATTGCCGGGCTTCTGTGGTTCAATGACGAATGCGCCAGCGTTGGAGGCCTGACCAAAGAGGGTCCCCTGTGGGCCCTTCAGGACCGAAATATTGGCAAGGTCGAAGTAATTATCGTACCCGTTCGGAGGAACTGGGGCGCCCGCGAAATAGGTTGGCGAACCATTGACGATGCCGCGTACGTAAACCAGCTGTCCGGTGGTGCCGCAGCACTGCTCGACGCCGGGTAGGGAATTCGTGATGTCGGCGATGCTCCTGATGTCCTGCTCCGCCAAGGCCTCTGGGGTATAGGTGGTAATCGCAAGGGGGACGCGCTCGACGTTTTCTTCGACGCGCCGCGCGGTCACCACAATCTCTTCAATCATATCTCCCGACGCAGAGGTACTCGCCGCAGCGGCCTCAGCCGAATTGGCATTGTCCGCAGCAAAGGCCGTCGGTGTTACCGACATAGCCGCGACCGCTGCTGCTACCCAGACGGCGAACGCCGTCACACCTGCTTGGAGCGAGAGTTTCAAAGGCTGCCGGCCGCAACTATTGTATGTCTTCATCTTAACCCCCCTTTAATCGAATGCTTGTAGCGCATGCTTTGTAGCGGATTTGCTGGAGAAACGACAGCACAACCCAAGAATGCAGATAAGCGGATGTTATATCCTCCCGCTTCGCGCCAAGATTCGGTGCGATCGCTGGAGTGATCCTGAAATCAGCTCATTGACCGCGCTGACCAAGGCGTTTCAGGGACGGTCGGTAGAAGCATTCGGGGAGGGTAGCGGCGACGCACTGGTCGCAGCCCTGGATGAATGGCTCGCGGGACACCCTTCATCGGAAATGTACGGGTCAATTCCCTATTCCAGTCCAAGACCCCAAGAGGGAATGTTAATAACAACCCAATACATCGATCGTCTTGGCCGTCAGTCCACCAAGTCTCGCCCATAAGTTTCATCGGCCATAAACGCAGAGGACACGGTAATAAGCAGGGCGCACGCCACGTAGATCGAGACCGCAATCGTACTGCCAAATTTCGCAAGCAAAGCAGTGGCAATTATGGGCGCAATCCCACCGCCAAAGATTCCTCCGCCTTGGTAGGC
>Ga0302325_10017635_pt1 | contig 15082 bp, 15 predicted proteins | sample Palsa_T0_2_FD_201948 | JGI IMG/M metagenome (GOLD analysis project Ga0302325, IMG submission 201948) | Peat permafrost microbial communities from Stordalen Mire near Abisko, Sweden - Palsa_T0_2 | ecosystem: Environmental > Terrestrial > Soil > Palsa > Peat permafrost | place: Sweden: Abisko... | reverse complement strand
AACACCCGGCAGCAGATTTTGCAGCTGGCCAAAACGAAATCGGACGACGAGCTGCTGATCCCGCGGCTGCAGAAACAGGCCGACAACGCGCCGGACAACGCCACGGCCCAGAAATTGAACGCGCAAGCGACGAACCTTACGGTCGAAATCAGCCGCATGGATGCGGAGACGCAATCGCTTGAGCAGCGCAGCCACAACCTACTGCAGGAAATCAAGAAAGTCGGTCCGGACCTGAAGGAAGCGCGGCAAAAACTGCGCAAGGAATGGATTCCTTACTGGATTGGCCACACTACTGAATTCAGGCCGACCACGAAGATGCCGCAGTTCCGGCTTTCGCAGGACGAAACTCAGGCGCTCGCGGCATTTATTTGGCAGAACGGGATTACCAGCCCGGCGCTCGAGCATCAGCAGCCCGGAAACGCGGCGCACGGGAAGGAACTTTTCGAAGAGCGCGGATGCCTGGCCTGCCATTCCATGGGAGAGGGCTCGAACGTTGTTGGCGGAACGTTCGCCGCGAACCTGAGCCGCGTGGGCGAAAAGGAAAATTACGATTACGTCGTGCGCTGGGTGCACGATCCGCGCCAGCGTACGCGGCCTTACTGCCCCTACGAGAAGCGCGATTTGGGGCCCGAGGATTACGCGAAACACGATCTGCCCTACGTCTTCGATCTCGACCATTCGCGCTGCCCCAATGATGGCCACGAACTCGTTATCCAGCAGCCCACGGTCATGCCCAGCCTGCGTCTCTCGATCGAGGACGCGCGCGACATCGCAAGTTACCTGATGACGCAAAAGCATGCGGATGCTTCGTATGCTTCCGCGGACTTCATGGATGACCCCAAACTCGCGGCGACCGGAAAGGATCTCGCGCGGCACTATGGCTGCGCTGGCTGCCACGAAATCAGCGGGCTCGAAGACGAAGGCCGCATCGGCACGGAGCTAACCAACGAAGGCAGCAAGCCCATCGAGCGCCTGGACTTTGCCCTTTGGACCGAAGACGCCAAGCGCGGCGAGCAACCCAAGTTTCAAGCTGACGGCAGCTTTACCACTGAACCCTACATGCGCGAGGGCCGTCAGACGCCCTGGTTTGACGCCAAAGGTTTTTTCGAGCACAAATTGCAGAACCCCGGCCTGTACGACACCGGGAAATACCACGCGAATCCCATGGACGCGCTGCGCATGCCCAAGCCGAATCTGTATGGCGAGGGCGACGTGCAAGCGCTCGTCAGCATGCTGCTCGGCAGCACCGATCCCACGCTGCCGCCTGAATACATGTACAAGCCTGCCGACCGGCGGCGCTACATTCAGGAAGGCTGGTGGGTGGTCACGAAATATAACTGCATGGGCTGCCACCAGATTGATGTGGGGCAGCAGTCCGTGCTGCAGACGCTCCCGTATTATCAGGGCGAAAACCACGCGAACCTGCCGCCCGCTCTGACCACCGAAGGCGCGCGCGTGAATCCGGAATGGCTGCGGCAGTTCCTGGCCAACCCGTCGCTCAGCACCACGGACACGAACCGCAACGGCGTGCGGCAATACTTGCAGGTGCGCATGCCCACGTTCTACTTCTCGAATGACGAAATTCGAAAACTCGTGCTGTTTTTCCAGGCCATGTCCTCGCAGCCCGATCCCTTCATTCCGCCGAAGGTCGAGCCGCTCGACGACGCGCAACGCGCGATGGCCCGCAGCCTGTTTACCAGCCCGGCGGCGCCATGCTTGAAATGCCATATGACCGGCAATGCCGAACACGACAAGAACGCCTCGGCGCCGAATTTCCTGCTGGCGCGCGACCGCTTGCAGCCCGCCTGGACCGAGCGTTGGATCACCGACCCGGCAAAAATCATTCCCGGCACGGCCATGCCTTCCGGACTATTCCGGCGGGACGGCGACCGCTGGGTTTTCGCCGGTCCGGTCCCGGCGCCACTGCAGCAGTATCACGGCGACCATGCCGACCTGCTGGTACGCTACATGTTTTCGCTGACGCCGCAGGAGCAGGCCGCGCTTTTGGGACGCTCTCCGGCGGGCGGATCGGGGAAAGCTTCCGGCGGCACAGGTGGAGGGAAGTAGCGCAACGGCTGGGCTTCTGTACTGAATAATTTGCGTTCCACGCGCGTGCGGAATTGCTAGAATATCCCGTTTTACTAAGGAGGAATCGTTCGATATGAAGACCAAGCTTTTTAGTATTGGTATGGCAGCGATCATGGCGCTCGCGGCCGCAGGCTGCGGCAGCAAGGAAAGCTCGACGTCGCAACAGCCCGCTGCGACTGCGCCGGCAGTGTCGGCGAAGACCGTGGATGCGGCCACCGCCGGGTCAGTCACCGGCACCGTGACCCTCGACGGAAAGCCGGTGCTCGCCAAGCCCATTAACATGAGCGCCGAACCCTACTGCCAGAAAGCGCATCCCACGCCCGTGGTTCCTCCGGAAGTCGTGACCGGAGACAAGGGCGCGCTGGCAAACGTCGTGATTTTCGTGAAGGACGGCCTGGGCGACTACGTCTTTACCGCGCCCACGGGCCCGGCACAGCTGAACCAGCAAGGCTGCATGTACGACCCGCACATCATCACGCTTATGACCGGGCAGACCTTCGAGGTAAAGAACTCGGATCAGACCACCCACAACATTCACCCCATGCCCAAAGACAATCGTGACTGGAACAAATCGCAGCCGCCCGGCGCCGATCCCATTGACGAAACTTTCGCGCGGCCCGAACTGGCCATCCCGGTGAAGTGCAACGTGCACCCCTGGATGAAGAGCTACATCTTCGTGTTCAAGAATCCGTACTACGCGGTTACGTCCAAGGACGGCACGTTCGAGCTGAAGAATCTGCCGCCGGGGACTTACACCATCGAAGCCTGGCACGAAAAGTACGGCACGGCGGACCAGACGGTGACTATCGGAGCCAAGGAATCGAAGCCGGTTACGTTCTCGTTCAAGGCTGCTGCTTCGGGCGATTAGTCGAGCAAGGCTCGGCGAGATCTGGGACGGAGGCGTTGCGTTGCAGGCTGCGGCTGCAGCGTCTCCACTCCCGATTCTGAATGGAATACCAGGATGAACCGTACGAGGCGCCCGCGCGGAGTGCCTTGTTCGCTCTTAGGCGCTAATCTTGGCCAGGGGAACCGCTGTCGCAATGCCGGAAACTGAAAACCTCCAGGGCGTCCACCGTTTTGCCGTCGCCACGGCGTGCTGCACTGTGCTGCTGCTGATGGCCGGCGCACTCGTCACAAGCAACGACGCAGGGCTTGCCGTGCCGGACTGGCCGCTATCCTATGGCTCGCTGACCCCGCCGTGGGTGGGCGGCATTCGTTACGAGCACGGGCATCGCATGGTGGCCACCGCCGTTGGTATCCTCACGATTATCCTGGCATTGCTGCTCTGGCGGCGCGAACCCAGGCGCTGGGTGCGCAATCTTGGCTTCGGCGCGATCGGGTTGGTTGTGGCGCAGGGAGTCCTCGGCGGGATCACCGTGTTGTATCTTCTGCCGCCCATCGTATCAACGGCGCACGCCACGCTGGCGCAACTTTTCTTCGTCACCGTGGTGAGCCTGGCGCTGTTCACGAGCGCATGGTGGCGCAGTGATTTGACGCTCATAAACGATCCCGGCACACCCCGTTTGCGGTCTTTGGCGGGCATCACCACCGCAGCGATTTTCGTTCAATTGATTCTGGGCGCCGGATTCCGCCATCATGCCTTCGGCATTCGCCCGCATCTGGTGGGCGCGCTGATGGTCTTGTTTCTCGTGATCTGGACCGGGCGCACGGTGCGAAAGCGCTTCGGCAGCGTGAGGGACCTGCGGCGCTGGGGGATTCTGCTGCAATCGTTTCTGGGCACGCAGATTCTTTTGGGTGTCGCGGCGTACTGGGCTGTGGTAGCCTCTCGCGACGACGTGCAGCCTTCCATGCTTTACGTGGTGCTGACCGTGGCGCACGTGCTGGTGGGCGCACTGACACTCGCTTCGTCGGTGTTGTTGGCGCTCTCATGTTATCGTCTCATCCGGCCGAACGCCGCAGTGGCTTTATCTTCGGCGCAGGCAAGCACGCGTGCGGCGGGCACGCGAACAGAAGGCTCAAGGGCGTGACACTATGAGCAACGAACGCGCGGTCTCCATCAACGCTTTCGAAAAGCCCTGGGCCTACGTCGCGCTGACCAAGCCGGATGTAACTTTCCTGGTAGTGATCACCACTGTCGCAGGCTTCTACCTGGCATCGAACGGCCCTATGGACTGGGCGCGGCTGGCGTGCACGCTCGTCGGCACGCTTCTCGTCGCCGGGGGCACGGCGGCGCTCAATCAATACGTGGAGCGCGATATGGACGCCGTGATGCGCAGGACTGCCGCGCGGCCGCTTCCGGTCGGCACTCTGCGTCCGAGCGAAGTGCTGTTCTTCGGCGTCGGGACGATCGTAGTCGGGGCGCTTTGGCTGGTTTTCCTGGTGAACGCGCTGGCCGCTTTCATAGCGGTTTTCACCTGCGTCTCTTATCTCGCCCTTTACACGCCGCTGAAAACGCGGACGACGCTCGCCACCGCAGTGGGAGCGATTCCCGGCGCACTGCCTCCTCTGATCGGGTGGGCCGCCGCGCGCGGCTCGCTTTCCGAAGGCGGCTGGATTCTGTTTGCGATTTTATTCGTGTGGCAGTTTCCGCATTTCATGGCCATCGCCTGGATGTACCGCGAAGATTACGCGCGAGCTGGAATCCGCATGCTGCCGGTCGTGGACCCCTCCGGCGACGTGACCTTTCGCGTGATTATCAGCATGTCCGCGGTGCTCGTGCCGGTGAGCCTGCTGCCGGCGGTGATGGGCATGGCCGGGATACGCTATTTCTTCGGCGCGCTGATCCTGGGGATGCTGCTCCTCCAAGTTGCGCTTTGGGCCAACCGCGCACGCACCAACGTCCGCGCCAAGTGGCTGATGCACGCCACCGTGGCGCACATCCCACTTTTGCTGGGGTGGATGATTTTCGACAAGCTCGGCCGATGACTACGGCCGCAATCGGGAGGGAAGCGGGCATGGCGCCGAAGGTCAACTGGATCGAGCACTCGGTCATCTGCGCCCTCCTTGCCGCGCTCGCCGTCGTCGGAATCATCTGGGACATCACGAGCGGGCTGCTCACCAGCGGAATTGACGGCATCCTGCTGCTTTTCGTTTGCCTCATGATGGCGGGCATTTTTAGCATCATGCTTCTCGTAGTGTTGTATCAGGCCGGCATGCTTCCATTCTTGCGCCGCGCGAGCGAGAAGGCTCCCGCCGGCGTCGCGCCAGCGCCGAAGGCGGCCGAACCAGCCGCGCAGCCTTCCCAGCAGGCCAAATAAGCGGCGAACGAGCCCGCTCTCAGACCCATGAAATTCCTTCAGCTATCATCACTTCCCGGAGTCAACGCGACGCTCAACGCCATAACCACGGTTTTCCTGCTGTTTGGTTTTGCCTTCATCCGGCGGGGAAAAATCGCCTGGCACCGCGCCTGTATGGTTTCCGCGTTCATTTGTTCCATGGTGTTCCTTGGCTTCTACCTTTATTTCCACTTTCATGCGGGCATCATTCGCTTTGGAGGCCAAGGCTGGATTCGGCCCGTGTATTTGACGATTCTCATCACGCACACCACTTTGGCCATTACCACCGTGCCGCTCGTCATCATCACTCTCGCGTACGCGCTCAGCGAGAAATTCAGCAGTCACCGGCGCATCGCGCACTGGACTTATCCGATTTGGCTCTACGTTTCGGTTACCGGCGTCATCGTCTATTGGCTGCTGTACATCGCCTACACACCCATCGGAGCGCCAGCGCCCGCCGTTTCGGGCCTCCTCGTCAGCTTTCTCTCGCGGCTGGCATAACCTGATTCGCACATGACGGACGCCCCCAAGACACCCACTTCCTTCGGCGGCCGCTGGGCTCTCGGAATTCTCGCGGTCGCGCTGCTATTTGTCTCCATGCCGTTTCTCTTCTGGAATGCGACCTGGTTCGGCCGTCCGCTTACCGACACCCAATTTTCAAAAGCCCTGGCTGACCGTTCGCACCCGCGCGAAATTCAGCACGTTTTGACCCAGCTCGAAGCGCGCATCGAATCACGCGACCCTTCCGTGCAAAAGTGGTATCCGCAAATCGTGGCGCTCGCGGCCGATCCGGTGGACGAAATCCGCGTCACCGATGCCTGGGTCATGGGGCAGGACAATACTTCGGACGACTTCCATCACGCTCTCTTGCAGCTTCTCGCGGATCCGAATCCGATGGTCCAGCGCAACGCCGCTCTTTCGCTTGTGCGCTTTAAGGATGATTCGGGGCACGCCCTGATTGTCGCGATGCTGCGGCCTTCTCAAATGCTCGCGCCGTTCTCGGGCAAGCTCGACACGCGGCTGAAGCCGGGCGACGTGATGAATCCTGGAACGATGGTGGCGCACATCGAATCAGACGGGCAGAAGAAGGAAGTTCGCTCCAACGTTCCGGGGACACTCGATCGCTGGCTCGTCGCGGATGGCTCGAACGTCTCAATCGGGCAGCCAATCCTTTCCATCGCCCCGAGCGAGAGCATGGTTTGGGAAGCGCTTCGCGCGCTTTATCTGGAGGGGCACACCGAGGACGCCGCGGACGTCGCCCGCTTCGCACGCGGCGCGGACGGAATGTCGCCGCAGATTGCAAAGCAAGCGCAGGCAACTTTGGGCGCGATTCAATCGCGCGGGCAGTGATTTGCGAGCAGCAGGGAAGGCGCGCAGATTCTCCGGTTCTTATTTGTACTTGACGACCGCCTGGCCGTCCACGATTTGAATATCGCTGATGTCGTTTGGCAAGCGCAGTTTCTCGCGATTTTCCGGCGATGCCATCATCTTGTCCACCGCGGCTTGGAGAGCGGACTGCGGCAGCGGCATGGAGCCGAGCTTTCCCGCCACCGGATCAAATTTTATGTAGCCGTTGTTCGAGCTCAGGTGCCCGTCCAGCTCGAGCGATAGGTCCTTGCCGTGGTAATCGAAAATTACGTAGGCCTTCACCAGGTCGCCGTCCATATCGACTTTGACATCCTTTACCGTTGATTGCACCTGATCGAGCGTGGGCTGCTCGCTCGTCGCCGCAGCTGCCGCTGCGGGATCGGCAGGCCATGCTGCACTTGATGCGTTGGATGCGCCATTCGGAGCCGTCGCGGTATTCGCCCCCGAGGCGCTCGCAGGCTGCTGGCCCTCAAGCTGCAGGTTTTGCGACAAATAGGAGTTGAGCTCGCTGTTGTCGAGCTTCACCTGGCCCGGCTGGCCGGCGGCCTTGGCTTGGTCCGCGGCTTCGAATTTTTGCTCGGCCCTGGCCGCGGCATTCGGATCGTAAGGAATATTGGGAGTGGGCGATTTTCGCAGCACCAGGATCAGAGTTAGAACAAGGCCTGCGACGCTCGACCACTTCAAGACCTGATAGAGCTTTTTGTAGAGTGCGGGATCGGCCATAGGAGTTCCTCTTTGCTTCTTCCAGTGTAGCCAGAAGCAGCTTGGCTCGTGGGACACCTCGCTCGAAGCGTGCCTAGTCGCTACTTGGCCGAAAGGACAGGTAGGGTCGAGCAGTATTCTTCCGGCTTTTGCGTGCGGTGGTTTGGATGCTCGAATTACTTGCGGCCGCCGGGCTTCCTCGCCGCACAATGCGCGTAATACAAAATCCCGGCGATAGATTTTGCGTCGCGAATACTTCCGGTGCGCATGCGGCTTTCAATTTCCTTGAGCGAAAAAATGCGCTGTTCGATTTTCTCGTCTGATTCCGGATGGGCCTCGCCTTTCGTCAGGCCTTCGGCCAGAAAAATCACCATGTTTTCGCTGGCGAATCCGGGAGTGGGGAAGACGTCCAACAGTTGGCGCATTCGGCGGGCGGTATAGCCGGTTTCTTCTCGGAGTTCGCGGCGCGCGCCTTCGCGCGAAGTTTCGCCGGGATCCTTGCTGCCCGCTACCAGCTCCCACAGATATTGCCGCACGGCGTGGCGATATTGCCGGATCATGAGAATGCGCCCGTCGGAAAATACCGGCAGCACCACCACCGAGCCCGGGTGCGTCACGTATTCGCGGATCACTCGAGCGCCGCCGGGCTCGATGACACGCTCGCGGCGCACGCCAAAAACGCGGCCTCGGAACATCACTTTGCTGCTCAAGACTTTCGCCAGCTGGGTTTTTCTCGTCACGCGTTCTCCTCTCGATGCCGCTCGGGCATCGTAATTCTAGCGCACCAAAGCACGCAGCGTTATGTGCTTCAGGGGCTTTGGCTCAAAGTAAATCGCTGCGCAACCGTTGCCGCGCCTCCGCCGGTTGCATATACTGGCGGCGTACATTTTCATGCCCCTAAATACCGTAATCGTTGACGACGAACGCCCGGCGCGCGACGAGCTCGCCTTTCTGCTCAAGGGTTTCCCCGAGATAAATATTATTGCGCAAGGGAAGAACGGCCTGGAAGCCGTGGCGCTGATCAAAGAGCACGACCCCGATCTGGTTTTTCTGGACGTGCAAATGCCCGGCCTCGACGGCTTCGGCGTGATCAAGAAGCTCGTGGAGCGCAAGCTGCGCGTGCCGCAGATCGTTTTCGCCACGGCCTACGACGATTACGCCATCCAGGCCTTCGAAGTAAACGCCGTGGACTACGTGCTCAAGCCCTTCGACAAGGGGCGCATCGCCAAAGCGGTGCAGCGCGCGAAGAGAATGGTGGAAGCGGAAATTTCGCCGGTCGAGCGGCTGGAAACTCTCGTCGGCCAGCTTGCCGCGCCCCCGGCGAAAGGCGCGCAGCCGGCCAAGTTGCTGGTGAAATCGCAGGCGCGCATGTTCCTGGTCGACGCCCAAGACATGATCTACGCTTCGATTCAGGACGGCACCATCACGATTTTCGCGCGCGATTTCGAAGGCGTTTCGAATTACCGAACGATCGAGGAACTTTCGGACTCGCTCGATGCCCACAAATTCTGGCGCGCGCACCGCTCTTATCTGGTCAACATTGACCACATCAAGGAAGTGGTGCCATGGTTCAAATCGAGCTACATGCTGAAAATGAATGACAAGAAAGCCAGCGAGATTCCCGTTTCCCGCGCGCAGACCAAGCGGCTGCGCGAACTTTTGAAGCTCTAGCCGTCAGGGATCCTATGCGCAAAACTGCTGCTTCGATTGATCTTCGAGGGCCGTGGCCGCGCATGCGTCGGCTAGGAACTCTCGCCTCGCTCGTCGCGCTCGTTCTGGTGCTCGCGACCGCGTCCTCGGCGCAAACTCCGTCAGGCTCGATTTCGGGTGACGTCGTCGATCCGCATGGAACGCCAATGCCTGGCGCGCGCGTGAGCGTCACGAACATCGGCACCGGCGCGACCGTCAACGTGGCCACCGACGCCGGCGGACAATTTGCCGTGGAGCAACTCGCGCACGGGGATTACCGCGTCGAGGTGGCCTCCACCGGCTTCGTGACCAAAGACCTGAAGGTGACGGTCAAGCCCGGCAACAAAAACAAGCAGCATATTCGCCTGAAAGTCCCCAAATAACCCGCGCCGAGCTCGTCCGGGCCATTTGGGCGCGCCGCGCGATTGTGCTAGCATCGCGGTTAGACCTTTCTCGATGGATTTTTCACTCAGCAGCGACCACATTCTGATCCGCGACACCGTCCGCCAGTTCATGGAGACGGAAGTGCGGCCCATCCTCCGCGAATACGAGCGCGAAGGGAAATTTCCGGTCGAACAGATTCGCAAGCTCGGAGAACTCGGCTGCTGCGGGATGCTGATTCCCGAAGAATGGGGCGGGGCGGGGACGGACACGCTGACTTACGCGCTGGTGCTCGAAGAAGTGGCACGCGTGGACGCTTCCACGGCTGTAATTCTCGCCGTCACCAATTCCGCGGCTGCCGTGCCGCTGCTGAAACACGGAACGGAGGCGCAAAAGCAAAAGTATCTTCGGCGTCTCGGCCGCGGCGAAATCATCGGCGCGTTTTGCCTCACGGAGCCGCAGGCAGGTTCCGACGCCGCCGCGATTCAGGCGCGCGCAACGCGGAGCGGCGACGACTATCTCTTGAATGGCACGAAGATTTGGGTCAGCAACGGCGGATACTCCGGAGTTTACGTAGTTTTTGCGAAGACGGACCCGGCCGCGGGCGCTCGCGGCGTCACCGCCTTCCTCGTGGAACCTTCCTTTCCCGGATTTCGCATCAGCCGCTACGAGGATAAGATGGGCCTGCATCTTTCGCGCACGGCGGAAATTGTCTTCGAGGACTGCCGTGTGCCGGCCTCGAATCGCCTGGGCGAAGAAGGGCAGGGGCTGAAAATCGCGCTCGAAGCGCTGGACAGCGGCCGCATTGGAATCGCCGCGCAGTCCGTGGGCATCGCCCAGGGCGCGATGGAAGCGTCCGCACGTTACGCCAAACAGCGCAGCACATTCGGCAAGGCCATCGCCGAGTACCAAGCGATTCAGTGGATGCTTGCGGACATGCAAACGGAAATCGAGGCCGCGCGCGCGCTCACGCACTACGCCGCCTGGGTGCGCGACTCCGGCTCGCAACGCCTGGGCCCGCACGCCGCACGCGCAAAATTGTACGCCAGCGAAATGGCCAACCGCGTCGCGTATCGCGCGGTGCAGGTGCACGGGAGCGTGGGGTATTCGCGCGAGACGGACGTGGAACGCTACTATCGCGATGCGCGCGTCCTGACCATTTACGAAGGGACCAGCGAAATGCAGCGAATTATTATCGCGCGTGATTTGCTTCGCGGCGCAGGAGGCCGTCAGGTTGGCTAAACCCAAACGAGTCCTCAGCGGCATGCGGCCCACCGGACGGCTTCACCTCGGCCATTTTTTCGGCGCTCTTCAGAATTGGCTCAAGCTCCAGGAAGAATTTGAGTGCTATTTCTTTGTGGCGGACTGGCACGCGCTGACCACGCATTACGAGGACACATCGTCCGTCGCCGAAAATACTTTGCAGGTTGCAACGGACTGGCTCGCGGTGGGACTCGATCCCGCAAAGTCCACGCTCTTCATCCAGTCGTCCGTGCTCGAGCACGCTGAGTTGCACGTTCTGCTCTCCATGATCACGCCGCTTTCGTGGCTGGAGCGCGTCCCGACGTACAAAGAGCAAATCGAAAATCTAAAGGACCGCGACCTGGGCACTTATGGCTTCCTCGGCTACCCGCTCTTGCAGTCCGCCGATATCGTGATGTACGGCGAGCCGGAAAAAGAGCTGCTCGTGCCGGTCGGCGAGGATCAAGCTCCCCACGTGGAGCTAACGCGCGAAGTTGTGCGGCGGTTCAACCATCAGTTTGGTTTCAGTATTTCCGAAGAGCTCAATACGGGGGAAAATCGGAAGACACGCTTAGAGATCAATAAAGTTGTGCACACAGGGGCCTTCGTCGACGCGACCGTAATGCCTGATAATGCGTGGCGGGACTGGACATCGCAATTGAAGAAGGCCACGCGAGAGATTGGGTTCGAAAATGCAATGCAAGAACTTCCGCCGCCTGCGCGGAAATTCTACAGGCTCGAGAATGTTCTCCAGGAACCAGCATACGTTCCGACCGAGACGCCGCGCCTTCCGGGCCTCGACGGTCGCCGCATGGCGAAAAGTTACGGCAACGCGATTTGGCTAAGCGATCCGCCGGCGGACGTTCGCACCAAAGTCCGGAACATGATGACCGACCCGCAGCGCCAGCGGCGCACAGACCCCGGGCGGCCGGAAGTGTGCCCGGTCTTCGCCTATCACAAACTCTTCTCGCCGATGGACACGATTGCGCGGGTCGACCGCGACTGCCGCACGGCGGCCATCGGTTGCGTCGACTGCAAGGGGCTAATGGCGGATGCCTTGGTGAAATGGATTGAGCCAATTCAGGAACGCCGCAAAGAATTTGAGGCGCATCCGCAGCAAGTTTGGGATATTCTCGGTGCCGGTTCGGACCAGGCGCGCAAGACCGCCAAGCGAACCATGAAGCGCGTGCGCAACGCCATATTCAAATGGGACGAAGCGCACAAGGGCAAGGCCTGAGATACATTGAGGAGTAAGCAAACGAATGGCGAGCCCCTATCGCATTAATTTGCCGGTGTACGAAGGACCTCTCGATCTTCTGCTCGATTTGATCCGCAAGCAGGAGATGGACATCCACAACATTCCCATCGCCAAAGTCACCGAGCAGTATCTCGATTACCTGCACCGGCTCGAAAAACTCGATATCGACGTTTCCGCCGATTTCATCTACATGGCCGCCTCGCTGATTCACATCAAATCGAAAATGCTGCTGCCGCCCGATCCGCTGGCCGGCCCTGAAGAAATGCAGGACCCGCGCGACGAGCTGGTTCACCGGCTGCTCGAACACGAAAAATTCAAGAACGCCGCGCAGCTGCTCTATCAAAAGCAGCAGGTGGAAGATCACGTGTGGTCGCATCCCGACCGCACGCTCTATACCGGCGACGAAGTTCAGGGCGAGCTGGTGGTTTCGCTCGTGGATTTGGTGAAAACGTTTCAGCAAGTGCTCGAGCGGCGCAAGGAAGTTTCTAAATTCGAGCTGCGCCACGAGACGGTCACCATTGCGCAAATGATGGACCGGCTGCGTCAGCGCCTGACGATCAGCGACGACCCCGTCTCGCTCATCGATTTCTTCGAAACCTGCGAGACGCGCAACGCCATGATCGTGGCATTGTTGGCCGTCCTGGAAATGGTGCGCATGCAGGCCGTGATGCTGGTGCAGTCCGAACTATTTTCCGATATTCGTTTGCGCAAGCACCGTATGTTCGACGCCGTCTTTGCCGGCCCCGATGCCATGTCACAAATTGAGGAGCAATATCTCTGACGATGACGCCCCAGGAAATTCAAGCTTCGCTCGAAGCCATCATCTATGCAGCCGACGAGCCGGCCACGCTCGATCAGATCGCCAAGGCGCTCGGTGTTGAAAAATCCGATGCTCGCGCGGCGCTCGACCTCCTCGTCGCCGCTTACCAAACTGAGGACCGCGGCATCGAGGTGCGCAAAGTCGCCGGCGGCTGGAAGTTTTACACCAAGGCACAGCATCATGACGCCGTGCGGAAATTCATCAAGAGCTTGCAGCCGCCGCTGCGCCTGACCATGCCGGCGCTCGAGACTCTTGCGGTCATCGCCTACAAGCAGCCCGCGACGATCCCGGAAATAAACGAGATTCGCGGCGTCAACGTGGGCGGCGTGATTAAGACGCTCCTCGAAAAGCGCCTGATCACCACCGCCGGGCGCAAGGAAGTGATCGGCCGCCCGATTCTCTATCGCACATCCAAACAATTTTTGATGCGCTTCGGTCTTTCCGATCTTGACGAGCTCCCCAGCCTGAAAGAATTTGACGCACTGGCGCAGGCCGCGTTCGGCGATGACACCGGGATAGCTCCCACCGAGCCGGGAGAACCATCCGCGTCCGGAGCTGCTGCGGACGCTCCGGAGCCGGTCGCAGCATCGAGCGAGGTCCACATCGAAGCGCCTGCGGAGCCTCAGGCCGCCGCCGAAGAATCGGAAAACGCCCGTGCGGCTGCCGCATCCGCCGGAAAGAGCTCGTCCGACCAGCCAAGCTGACGCTCCGATCGTGTTAAACTAATCCGGGGGATCGACTGCCTTCTTCCGTGGTCACGAGAAGACGGATTATTTCCTCGCATCCAATTTTCAAATTACAGATCGCTTCATTTCTAAACCAGTGCTCGAAAGACTGCAAAAAATTATCGCGCGTGCGGGAATTGCCTCCAGGCGGCATGCGGAGCAGCTCATCTCCTCGGGCATGGTTACCCTCAACGGGCGCACCGTGACCGAACTCGGCACCAAGGCGGAAGAATCGCGCGATCACATTAAGGTGAACGGACACCTCCTTCGCCCGGAAAAAGAGCGAGTGTACCTGCTGCTGAACAAACCGCCGGAAGTGGTTTCGACCATGAGCGACCCCGAAGGACGCCGCGCGCTCAGCGATTTGCTGCACGGAGTCACCCAGCGCGTGTTTCCCGTCGGCCGCTTGGAATATCACGCCATGGGTCTGGTGTTCTTGACCAACGACGGCGACCTCGCCAATCTCATGCTGAAGGCGCATCAGCTGCCGCAGACCTACGACATAAAGTTGAAGACTCTTCTCACCTTCGAAGAAATCGAAGCTTTGGGACGCGCGACCGGCGCTCACATCATGAGATTGAAAGGCAAGGATGCGCCGTGGTACGAGGTCACGCTTTCGGAAGCGCGCCGCGACACGCTGCGCAACCGGCTTTTCCAGACCGGGCATCCGGTCGAAAAGGTCAAACGAGTAAAGATAGGAAATCTCGCGCTCGAATCGCTCGCGCCCGGGCATCATCGCGCGCTTTCCACCGCCGAAGTAGCCAGCCTCCTGCGCTCCGTGCAACCAGGCGGCGAGGCACAGCAATCCGCGCCGGCAACCAAAGCTCCGCGGCGCCCGCGGGTGAAACGCACGTTCCGCCCAAAGCCGAAACCCGGAGCGCGCGCTCCGCGTCCGAATCCTGGCGGCGCACCATCTCGTCCGAAGAGGTCTCGGTGAGGCTGCCCTACGCATGAGCAAACTCATTCACGAGCTCGTTCCGCCTTATATACGCGAACTCTCGCCTTACGTTCCCGGGCGGCCTATTGAGGAGGTCGAGCGAGAATTGAACATGCACCCGATCAAACTCGCGTCCAATGAAAATCCGCTGGGGCCTTCGCCCTTGGCGATCGAGGCCGCGCGAAAGGCTCTCGTGGAATCGAATCGCTACCCCGACGGCAGCGGCTTCTATCTTCGCGACGCGCTGGCCAAGAAACATAACCTTCCGGTGGACCACATCATTCTCGGCGGAGGTTCGACCGAAATCATCGATCTGGCCGCGCGCATGGTCTTGCTGCCCGGCGATTGCGGCGTCACGTCGTTCGGATCGTTTCCGCTCTATCACATCGCGATTCGCGCGACGGGCGCGCGTTATTTCGACGTTCCCATGCGTGATTATCATTTCGATCTGGAAGCAATCGCGCGCGATTTGCCTCCGGAAACAAAACTCATTTTCCTGGCGAATCCGAATAACCCGACCGGGACCATGTTCAACGCCCAGGATCTCGATCATTTCCTTGCGCACGTTCCCGAAAATGTGCTGATCGTGCTCGATGAAGCTTATTTCGATTACGTGGAGGATCCGAATTATTCGCG
>Ga0302325_10017632_pt1 | contig 15084 bp, 10 predicted proteins | sample Palsa_T0_2_FD_201948 | JGI IMG/M metagenome (GOLD analysis project Ga0302325, IMG submission 201948) | Peat permafrost microbial communities from Stordalen Mire near Abisko, Sweden - Palsa_T0_2 | ecosystem: Environmental > Terrestrial > Soil > Palsa > Peat permafrost | place: Sweden: Abisko... | reverse complement strand
GTATATGCAAGCTAAAGGCTTATTTCACGCGCTGAGCGTCAACCGCCGCGGCCCGCTGCGGAAGCCGAGCTCGACCAGCAGCGGTTCGGCCGGCCCGCCGAGCACCGGCTCGCCGTCGACCCGCTCGAGCTCGAGCTTGCGGATCCGCCCGGCGCGCACGGCTTCCGCCAGCGCGCTCAGCGCGACGCGCAGCGGCTCGCCGCTGACGAAGGTCTGCAGGCCACGACCGCCCGCCTCGACGTAGCAGGCGACGTCGGCGCGGACCAGCACGACGTGCGCGCCGGCGACCCGGGCGGGCCGGCGACCCTCGGCGCGGGAGCCCTCGCCGGAGCCCTTCGCCCCCGGCCACGGCAGCGCGGCGCCGAACGGCTGCGCCGGATCGCTCGCGGCCAGCACGAGCGGCGGGGCGTCCTCGAGGTCGCGCTGCGCGCGCAGGCGCTCGACCGCGCCGGGCAGAGCGAACTGCGCGCCGCCGAGCCCCTCGATGAAGTAGCCACGCCGGCAGACGCCGAGCGTCTCCAGTCCGGCGAGCGAGTCGTAGAGCGCTGCGAATCCGCCCGGGACGCCCTCGGCGAGGACCAGTTCGCGGGTCAGGATGCCGTAGCGCTCGAGCAACAGCTCAGCCATCGTGCGCCGGCGCGCGACCGGGTCCGCGAGCGGCGCAAACAACGGCGCGACGAGCGTCCAGCGACCCTGCACGCCGACCCGCGTCTGCGCGCGCGAGGCGCGCACGGCGGGCGCGAAGCGCCGGCCGGAGCGCGGGTTGCCAGCCGATCCGCGCGGCGCCGAGCGTGCCAGCGCGAGCCGCGGTGCGCGCAGCGGCGCCCACGCGTCATTGGTGATCTCGCCCGCCCAGACGAGGTCCCAGAGCGCCTCCTGCAGAGCCTCGACCGGCGCGTCGATCTCGCCTGCCAGGTCGCCGAAGAAGCAGGGCGCGGCGCGCAGCCGCTCGCGGATCAGTTCGTGCTCGCGCTCTGCCGGCGCCTCGAGCTTCGCCGCCGCGGCCGGCGGCCCGATCGCGGGCGCATCGTCGCGGAAGTAGAGCGCGACGCGGCCAGAGCGACGCGCGATCGCTCCCGCGCCGACCCACACGATCTCGCCGGCCGCGCAGAGCTGGTCGAGCCAGCTCGTCGAGTAGGCGCCGACGCGCCGCGGCAGGACCGCTCGTTCCCACAGCTCCGCCGGCAGCGCCAGTCCCTGCAGCGGGACGAGGATCTCGCGCAGGCGCTCGACGCCCGCGCCGGCGGCCGCGTGACGGTCGATGCCCTGCCAGGAGGGCAGGAAGACGGCGAGCGCGCGGCGCTCCGCCGGCTCGATCTCGCGACGCAGCACCGCCAGCGACGCGCGCCGCAGCCGTCGCAGGACGTCCGGATCGCACCATTCCCGCTCGCCCGGGCGCGCGCGTAGATCGGCGGTCGGCCGCAGCTCGCCGCGGACCAGCAGACCGCCGGCCTCGAGCTCCCGCAGCGGGCTGCTCATGTCGACGCCGTAGCGGGCCGAGAGCTCGGCCGTGGTAAACGGGCCGCTCGAGCGAGCATGGCGGGCCGCCAGCTCACGCAGCGCATCGGGAACGTCGCCCAGGAAGGCGTCGGGGAGACCCGACGGGGGCATCACGCCGAGCGCGTCGCGGTAGAGCCCGGCGTCCTGCGCGGCGATGTAGCGCTCCTCGCGCGCCACGCGCACCACGACGGCGCGCCGCTCGGACACCAGCTCCGCGAGCATCGCCCCCGAGTCCAGCGCGTCGAGCACGCGCGCGCGGACGGCGGCCGCGGTCAGGTCGCCGAGCGTGCGCAGGACGTCGTGCAGCTCGTCGCGCGAGGTCGCCTGGCGGGCCGGCGAGAGGCGCGAGAGGTCGGCTTCCAGCGCCGCCAGCGCGCCCGAGTCGATCAGCTCGCGCAGCTCCTCCTGGCCGAGCAGCTCGCGCAGCAGCTCGCGGTCGAGCGAGAGCGCGGCGGCGCGGCGCTCCGCGTTCGGCGCGTCGCCCTCGTACATGTAGGTGGCGACGTAGTCGAACAGCAGCGAGGAGGCGAACGGCGAGGCGCTCGGCGTCTCGACCTCGACCAGCGAGATCTCGCGCCGCGCGATGGCACTCAGCAGCCACTGCAGCCCGGCCACGTCGAGCACGTCGCGCAGGCACTCGCGGTAGGTCTCGAGGATGACCGGGAAGTCGGGGTAGCGGCGCGCCACCTCGAGCAGCGTCTGCGCCTTCAGGCGCTGCTGCCAGAGCGGCGTTCGCCGGCCGGGGTAGGCGCGCGGGATCAGCAGCGCGCGGGCCGCGTTCTCGCGAAAGCGCGCGCCGAACAGGGCCGAGGTCCCCAGCTCGCCGACGACGAGCTCCTCGATATCCTCGGGCTCCGGCAGGACCAGCTCGGCGCTCGGCGGCTCGTCGGTGTCGGGGAGGTGGACGATGATGCCGTCGTCTGACCAGATCGCGTCGGATTCGAGGCCATAGCGCTCGCGAATCCGCGCCGAGAGCGCCAGGCCCCAGGCCGCGTGGATGCGCCCGCCGAACGGCGAGAGCACACACAGCCGCCAGTCGCCGATCTCGTCACGGAAGCGCTCGATGACGATCGTGCGGTCCGAGGGGATCACGCCGGTCGCGGCCTGCTGCTCGCCGAGGAAGTCGAGCAGGTTGCGCGCCGCCAGCGGGTCGAGGTCGTAGTCGCGCTCGAGCACCTCGGGCGCCACGCCGACCGCCCAGCGCGAGAACGCGCCGATCGCCTCGCCCAGCTCCTTCGGGCGCCCGACCGAGTCCCCACGCCAGAACGGCACGGCCCCGGGTGCGCCGGGTGCGGGCGTGACGATCACGCGGTCGCGGCCGATCTCCTCGATCCGCCAGGCCGTTGCGCCCAGCAGGAAGGTCTGCCCGGGCCGCGCCTCGTAGACCATCTCCTCGTCCAGCTCGCCCACCCGCCGTCCGTCCGGCAGCGTGACGGCGAACAGGCCGCGGTCGGGGATCGTGCCGGCGTTGACCACGGCGAGCTGGAGCGCTCCCTTGCGGGCGCGGATCGTCCCGGCCAGCCGATCCCAGCTGATCCGCGGGCGAAGCTCGCCGAACTCGCTCGAGGGGTAGCGGCCGTCGAGCATGTCGAGGACGTTCTCGAGCAGTTCGCGGCTCAGCTCGCTGTAGGAGTGGGTCCGCGTCACGAGCGCGAACAGCTCGTCGACCGAGACGCTCTCGGCACTCGCCGCGATCGCCACGATCTGCTGCGCGAGCACGTCCAGCGCGTTGCGCGGCACCACCGTCGGCTCGATCCGTCCCTCGCGCATCGAGCGCACGACGACGGCGCACTCGAGCAGGTCGGCGCGGAACTTGGGAAAGATCCGCCCCTTGCTGGTGGCGCCGACGCCGTGCCCGGAGCGCCCGATGCGCTGCAACCCGCGCGCGACGGACTTCGGCGATTCGACCTGGATCACCAGATCCACGGCGCCCATGTCGATGCCGAGCTCGAGCGAGGAGGTCGCGACCAGGCACGGCAGCTCGCCGGCCTTCAACAGCTCCTCGATCGCCGTACGCTCCTCGCGCGCCAGCGAGCCGTGGTGCGCGCGTGCGATCTCCGCCGGCGCAGCCTCGCCGGGCGCAGGGGCATCGCCGTCGGCGGCGGCCAGCTCGTTGAGCCGCAGCGCCAGTCGCTCGGCGGCGCGGCGGCTGTTGACGAAGATGATCGTCGAGCGGTGGGTGCGCACCAGCTCGAGCAGCTGCGGGTAGATCGCCGGCCAGATCGAGCGCCGCGTGGCCTCGCCGCCGACGACCGGCTCGAGCGGGTCGCGCTGTGCCCCCTGGTCGGGCTCGACCATCGATTCCACCGGCACGCGGATCTCGAGATCGAGCGCGCGGGTCGCGCCCACGTCGACGATCCTCGCGCGGCGTGTCGGGCCGACCATGAACCGCGCGACCTCCTCCAGCGGGCGCTGGGTCGCGGAGAGGCCGATCCGCTGCAGGCCGCGCCCATCGAGCTGCGCCTCCAGGCGCTCGACGGTGAGCGCCAGGTGGGCGCCGCGCTTGGTGGCGGCGACGGCATGGATCTCGTCGAGGATCACGGCCTCGACGCAGGTGAGGATCTCGCGCGCCTTCGAGGTCAGCATCAGGTACAGCGACTCGGGCGTCGTGATCAGGATGTCGGGGGCGTGACGCAGCATCGCGGCGCGCTCGCGCGCCGGCGTGTCGCCGGTCCGGATCGCAACCCGCACGCGATCGCCGAGGCCGAGGCCCCGCAGCGGCGCCCGCAGGTTTCGCTCGACGTCGTAGGACAGGGCCTTGAGCGGCGAGACGTAGACCAGGCGCGTGCGGTGCTCGGCGTCCTCGCCGGCCGCGACGAAGCGGTCGAGACCCCACAGGAACGCGGCGAGCGTCTTGCCGGACCCCGTCGGCGCGCTGATCAGGACGTTCTCGCCGGTCGCGATCGCCGGCCACGCCTGCACCTGCGCCGGCGTCGGCTCCGCAAACGCGTTCGCGAACCAGTCACGGACAAGCGGGGTGAAGGCGGTCAGCGGCACGAACCCCGACGTTAGCGCGCCGCGCGGCCAGCGTGCACGACCGCTGCGCAAACGCGCGCGCTAAGCGACCGGCGTGCGCGATCGCTGCGCAAACGCGCGCGCCGCGCGGCCGGCGTGCACGACCGCTGCGCCAGCGCGCGCGGCGCCGGCCGGCCTGCACGATCGCTGCGCCAGCGCGCCCGCTGCGCGGCCGGCGTGCACGACCGCTGCGCCAGCGCGCGGCGCCGGCCGGCCTGCACGATCGCTGCGCCAGCGCGCGCGAGGCGCGGCGCCGCGCTCTCAGCAGCCGAACTGCGACAGCGACCGGGTGGCGAGCGAGACGAGCTGGCCGGTCATGTCGGTGACCGACGACGCCGCGGGGGCCGCCACCGCGGACTGCGGGCCGTAGTCGTAATAGTCGACGGTGGTCGTCGTGCGCACCGGGCCGGACGTGCTGCAGATCGGCGGCGGCACGAGCTCGAGTCGGCGGACGCGGTTCTGCGCGTCAACCCAGGCGTCGACGGGGTACTGCGTCGCGCCGGTGAGGTGCTCCAGCTCGTCGGCGTTCTGCTGCGCCGCGGCGCGAAGCGACGGGGCGACGTCGGCCGCGTAGCGCGCGAGGTTCACGACCGCGTGGTAGTGCGTCGTCGGCACGCCGTCGATCGTCTGCGGACCGAGGTCGGTGACGGTTGCCGCCGCGCGCAGGAAGTCGAGCGCCTGCGAGGGGTCGTCGCCGCCGATCGCGGTCACACCGAGCGCGTGCTCGTAGGCCGTGATATCGACCCTGACCCACGGCGTCGGTGCGCTCGGCAGCGCCATGTAGATGTATGGGCCGACGAACAGCTCCCTGAACGCGCCGCCCTCGGCGTTCACGGCCATCGAGCCGCTCAGCACGGGACGCTCATCGATCACGCCGCTCGCGGTGGTGTCGAGCGTGCGGCCGCCGGCGCTCGCGGCGATCGCGAGCGTGAAACGGAAGCCCGGCTGGCTGGTGGTGACCTCGGCCGCCAACGACACCGGTGTCGCGGCCAGGCGCCCGCCGCCGCCGCCACTCATCGTCACCGCGACGATCGCAGCCGCCGCCACGAAGGCGCAGGCGCAGGCAAGCCACAGCCGCCGTCGGCGCACGGCTCGGCCGCTCAGCGCCGCGCGGACCGCCGGGTCGGCGGCGGGACTGCCGGCCCAACCGAAGGGGTGCTGCTCGCCGATCGGCCCCATCGCTCAGCATCGGCCTAACCTCTCGCGGCCTTGACGCGCCGGCGAAACATTCGGCAAACGGACCGCGGGGACGGCTCAGGCGACGAACGATTCCGCCAACGGACCCACGGGGACGGCTCAGGCGGCGAAAGATTCCGCCAACGGGCCCGCGGGGATCGTCAGCGGGCGAAGGATTCGGCCAACGGACCCGCGGGGGTGGATCAGCGGGCGAGCTCGAGCGCGCGGGCCAGCACGGCGTCGAACATCGGCTCGGTGAGGCGGCCGGTGAAGGTGTTTTGCTGGCTGACGTGAAAGCTCGCGAGCAGGACGGGGCCGGGCTCGTCGCCGGGGTGCAGTTCGGCGCCGTGGGTGAAGGGCGGACGCGGTCGGGGCCGGGGCTCGCGCAGGCGCAGCGCCGCGTCCCAGGCGAAGGCTCCAAGGCACAGGACCACGCGGAGGTTGCGCAGCAGGGCGAGCTCGCGGCGGGCGAACGGCAGGCAGGTGTCGCGCTCGTCAGGCGTCGGGCGGTTGGCCGGGGGGACGCAGCGCACGGCTGCGGTGACCCACACGTCGTGCAGGCGCAGGCCGTCGTCGCGCGTGCGTGAGAGCGGCTGATTGGCGAGACCGGCGCGCCAGAGCGCCGCGAAGAGGAAGTCGCCGGAGCGGTCACCGGTGAACACGCGGCCCGTGCGGTTTGCGCCGTGCGCGCCCGGTGCGAGACCCAGGATCGCGAGGCGTGCTCCGGGGTCGCCGAAGCCGGCGATCGGGCGCCCCCAATAGGTCTCGGCGCTGTGCGCGGCGCGTTTCTCGCGCGCAACCTGCTCGCGCCAGGACACCAGGCGAGGGCAGCGCCGGCAGCGCTCGATCTCGGCGGCGAGCGCGGCTAGCCCTCCGTCGCGTAGGCTCTGCGCCATCTGGTCGCGAGTATTCATCCTCGGTGGCGCCTGTCTAGCAGTCACGCTCGGCGGCTGCTCGCTGACGCCCGCCAGCAGCTCCAGCACGGCCGGTTTCACGGGCAAGAAGGCGCTGATCGCAACGACCCTGAACCTGCTGGCGAGCGACGCGACCTCGGGCAACGGGCTCGACATCTGCCAGCACGTGATCGGCAGCGCGCTGCGCAGCGAGCTCAACAAGACCGGCAGCTGCCAGACCAGCATCGACAACCAGCTCAAGACGATCGACACCTTCACGCTGACGGTCGAGTCGATCAAGCTCGCCGGCTCGGCCGCCGCGACCGCGCGGGTCCAGACCGAGCTGGACGGCAAGAAGGTGATCCAGACCGTGTCGCTCGCCCACCAGAGCAACGGCTGGCGGATCACCGCCGCCCCCAACGTCTGAGCGCAGCGCCCCGCGCCGGCGCAGAGCGTCCTCCCCCCGCCCGGTCAGGTCTGAGCGCAGCGCCCCCCGCCGGCGCAGAGCGCTCTCGCCCCGCCCTGTCAGGTCTGAGCGCAGCGCCCCCCGCCGGCGCGGAGCGCTGTCCCCCGCCCGGTCAGGCCGGCGGAGCGTCGAGCGAGTGCCCGTATTGGCGGCGGTAGTAGTCGCGGTAGGCACCGCCGCGGATCGGCTCCCACCACCAGGCGTTGTCGCGGTACCACTGAACGGTGCGCCCGAGGCCGAGGTCGAAGCCCATCGCCGCCGACCAGCCGAGGCCGGCCATCTTGGCGGAGCCGAGCGAGTAGCGGCGGTCGTGGCCGGGACGGTCGCCGACGTACTCGATCAGCGACTCGTCGCGGCCGCACAGCTCGAGAATGCGTCGCACGACGGCGATGTTGGGGCACTCGTCCGGGCCGCCGACGTTGTAGACCTGCCCGGCCTCGCCGCGGTCGAGCACGTGGCCGATCGCGCCGGCGAAGTCCTCGACGAACAGCCAGTTGCGCACGTTCAGGCCGTCGCCGTATACCGGCAGCCGGTCGCCGGCGAGGGCGTTGAGGATCATCAGCGGGATCAGCTTCTCCGGGTACTGGTAGGGCCCGTAGTTGTTGGAGCCGCGGCAGATCAGCGTCTCGCTGCCGAAGGTGCGGTGGTAGGAGGAGACGAGCAGATCCGCGCCGGCCTTCGTCGCGCTGTAGGGGGAGGAAGGGTCAAGCGGCGAGGACTCGCTGAAGGAGCCCTCCTCGATCGAGCCGTAGACCTCGTCGGTCGAGATCTGCAGGAAGCGCAGGCCCCGCTCGCGCGCCGCCTCGAGCAGCACATAGGTCCCGAGCGCATGCGTGCGCACGAAGGCATCGGGTTCGATGATCGAGCGATCCACGTGCGTCTCGGCGGCGAAGTTGACGACCGCCTGCGCACCCTCGAGTGCGCCGGCGACGGCCGCGGGATCCTCGATCGCGCCGTGCACGAAGGAGAACCGCGCGTCGCCGTCGAGGTCCTGGAGGTTCTCGCGCCGGCCGGCGTAGGTCAGCTTGTCGAGGACGACGATCTCGTCGTCGCTCGTGGCGAGGCGGCCGCGGACGAAGTTGCTGCCGATGAACCCGGCGCCGCCGCAGACCAGCAGCCTCACAGCCCGAACACCTCGGGCGCGCTCTCGCGGTAGGCGAACAGGCCATCCCGCCAGCCGGGCAGGGGCTCGATGCCACGCTCGGAGGCGAGCACGCTCCACGGCGGCCGCGGCGCAAGCATGGCGAGCTGCGCCTGGGTGGTCTCCGTCACGCGCAGCGACAGGCCGGCGGTTGCGAAGATCGCTCGCGCGAACTCGTTGCGTGAACAGTGCCCGGAGCCGGCGAGGTGGAAGATGCCGGCGGCACGGCGTTCGGCGAACTCGATCAGGCGCGGTGCGAGGTGGCCGGTGTAGGTGGGGCATCCCACCTCGTCGGTGACGACCGCCAGCTCCTCGCGCCCGCCGGCGGCGAGCCCCAGCATCGTGGTGACGAAGTTCAGCCCGCCGGGACCGAACAGCCAGGCAGTGCGAACGATCGCATGCTCCGGCGAGGCTGCGGCGATCTCCAGCTCGCCCGCGAGCTTCGTCCGCCCGTAGGCCGACAGGGCGTTGGTCGGATCCGACTCGACGTAGGGCCGAGTCGCTGTGCCGTCGAACACGTAGTCGGTCGACACCTGCACAAGGTGCGCGCTGATCGATGCCGCCGCGCGCGCGAGGTTGCCGGCGCCGGTGCCGTTGACCGCGAGCGCCTGCGCCTCGAGTCCCTCGGCGCCCTCGACGTCGGTCCAGGCGGCACAGTTGACGATCGCCTCAGGCGCCATTCGCGCGACCGCCTGATCGACCTCGCGCGCGTCGGTCACGTCGAGCTCCGCGTGGGAGACGCCGACACAGTCGTGCCCGCGGGCGTTGGCGCGGGCCACGAGGTCGCGGCCAAGCATCCCTCCCGCGCCCGTTACGAGGATTCGCATCAGGGAACCCTCACTTCGGAGTTGTCGCCGAGCATGAAGCGGTAGGCCCGCGGCTGGCGCCCGGAGCGGCCGATCCGGACGTTTCGCCCGAGCAGCGAGGACTCGACGCGACCGTCCAGGCGGCGGACCTCCGAGCCGGCCAGCAGGATCGAGTTCTCGACCTCCGCGGACTCGATCAGGCAGCGCTCGCCGATCGCCGTGTAGGGACCGACGTAGGCGTCGATCAAGCGTGCTCCGCCGCCGATGATCGCCGGGCCGCGGACCGTCGAGCGCTCCAGGCGCGCCCCGGCGGCGACGACCACGCGGCCGTCCAGCTGGGAGTCCTCGAGCGTGCCGTCGCAGCGCGCCTCCATCACGTCGAGGATCAGGCGGTTGGCTTCGAGCATGTCCGCGAGCTGGCCGGTGTCCTTCCACCAGCCCGACACGATGTGGGGCTCGACGCGCAGCCCGCTGTCGACGAGATACTGGATCGCGTCGGTGATCTCCAGCTCGCCCCTAGCGCTCGGCGTGATCGCGCGCGCCGCCTCGTGGACGCTCGCCGTGAACATGTAGACGCCGACGAGCGCGAGGTCGCTGACAGGCGAACGCGGCTTCTCCACGAGCCGCACGACGCGGTCGCCGTCCAGCTCGGCGACGCCGTAGTTCTCGGGGTCCGGAACGGGTGTGAGCAGGATCAGGGCGTCGCACTTCGCCGTCTTGAAGCGCTCGACGAGATCGACGATCCCGCCCTGCAGGAGGTTGTCGCCGAGGTACATGACGAACGAATCGGCGCCGAGAAAGGGTTCGGCCGTGAGCACGGCGTGCGCGAGGCCGGCGGGCTCGTCCTGCACGATGTAGGTGATGCGAACGCCAAAGCGCGAGCCGTCGCCGGCCGCCTCGCGGATCTCATCGCCGGTCTCGGGGGCGATGACGATGCCGACGTCCTCGATTCCGGCCGTCGCGAGCGCCTCGATGCCGTAGAACAGGACGGGCTTGTTGGCCACCGGGATCAGCTGCTTGGCGCTGGTGTGGGTGATCGGGCGCATCCGGGTGCCCTTGCCGCCGGAGAGGATCAGGCCCTTCACGGCGCGACCGCCAGCTTGCGGTGATCCCAGCTCGAGCGGCCGTACTCGACGAAGCGGATCGCGACGCGCTTGGGCGCCTGCTTGGCGATGCTCGCGAGCACCGATGCGGGCAGCGCCGGGCCCTCGATGTAGCGCTCGTACAGTGCGAGGCCGAGAGCCGCGACGAAGTCCGGGTCGCGCTCGATCTCGGCCTCGGTCTTGAGCATCACGCCGCGCAGCTCGTCGTATGACTCGCCGGCCTCGACGACGAGCGTCGCGCGCGGGTCGCGTTCGAGGTTGCGAACCTTCTGCGAGGCGGCGTAGGTCCACGACCACAGGTCGCCGTCGCGCACGACGTACCACAGCGGTATCACGTGGGGCGCGCCGTCGCGGCCGATCGTCGCGCAGATCAGCGTCCGCTGGCCGTGCAGGAACGCGTCGAGCTCCGCCTCGCTCATCCGAATCTGATCGCGGGCGCTCACGCGATGCGCGCCGCCGCCGCGAGCACCGCGGCGCGGGCGTCGGGCGGCTCGAGCACCGCGGCGTCCCCCGCCTCCTTGAGGACCTCCCGCACGAGCCAGTCCACGCCGGCGAAGCTCAGCTCGACGGCGATCGACCCGTCGTCCCACACGCCGACGACCTTGCGCTGCTCGCGCGCCCAGCGCGCGCGCTCGGGAGAGATCCAGACGCGTGCGGTCCGCGACGCGGAGACCTCGCCGGTACGAGGCCAGCCGTCGACGTCGGCCGAGGGGTTGACCTCGGGTCGCGGCTCGAAGCGCTCGTTGGTCAGCTCGGCGCGGCGCACCCGATCGAGGCGGAAATGGCGGACGTCGTTCTTGGTCGGGTCAAACGTCGCGACATACCAGCCCTCGCGACCGTTGATCAGCGCATAGGGCTCGACGCGGCGCGCGGAGTACTCGTCCTCGTTCTCCTTGTAATAGTCGAGCTCGAGCAGCACGTGGCTCTTGATCGCCTTCGAGATCACCCGGGTGACGGCGGAGTCGTCCGCGCCGAGGTGCGCGACCTGCAGGCCCTGCTCCATCGGGTCCTCGCCGAGCGCCCGCACGATCTTCGTGCGGGCGGAGGTCAGCGAGCCCTGGGGCAGATGCTCGCCGATCAGGTCGATCGCGGCGACGAGCGCCTTGGCCTCCACCGGCAGCAGGCGAGCCGGGCGGGCGAAGTTGTCGCTGTAGGGCTCCGGGTCAACCTCGATCGTGGCGTCCTGCTCGTCGATCTCGGCGTAGAGGACGTAGGAGCCGCCGCCGAAGTTGACGACGTTGAGGACGCCGATGTCCTCGCGCAGCTCGCCCTCGCTGATCTGCAGGCGCTCGCAGACCTCGGCGATCGCAAGCCGCGTTCCGGCGCGCCCCGCCTGGATCAGGATCGAGGCCAGGGTGACCAGGCGCGCGAAGCGCTCGGGGCGGATCGCCGTGTCGGCGCGACTCGAATGGCCGTTGCCGTTGTGACCGGCGAGCGCCGCCGAGGGCGGCGCGGGCGGGTGCTCGGTGCCCGCGGGCGGCTCGGTGTGGCGCTCGACGAGCAGCGCCACGCGCCGCCCAAGCTCCTCGGCCAACGCCGGCGGCGCGAGGACCTGCGCGTTCTCGCCGAGGCCGAGCACGAATGAGATCAGCTGGCGCTCGCTGGCGTAGTCGGTGACGAAAAGGCGGTCGGCGCTGCCCTCGATCTCGCGGATCTCGCCGTAGCGGCCGAAGTGGCGCTCGAGCAACCAGGCGATCCGCTCGGCGATGCGAATCTCCGCGCTGCCGGCGATCTCGCCGAACTGCCAGGCGGCGAGGTTGGCATAGGCGCGCGGGTCGAAGTCGGTGGGACGGCGGAAGTCGTGCTCGGCCTTGGTCGCGTAGGCGACCTTGCCGCGGATCCGCGAGAGCCTGAAAACGCGCAGCGCCTCGCGCTCGTGGGCGTAGCCGAGGAGGTAGAACTGGCCGCCGCGGAAGAGCAGGTGGTAGGGGTCGACGGTGCGCAGCCCGAGCTCGCCGCGCTCCATCGTGAAGTACTCGAAGGTGATCGTCTTGTGGCGGAAGATCGCGGTCTCGATCTTCGCCAGGGAGTGCGAGAGCTCGTGCCCGCCGGCCGAGGCGGTGATGCCGAGCGCAACGCCGTGCTGGTCGGGTGCCGCCAGCGGGCTCGGCCGCCCCCAGGTGATCTGCTGCAGCGCGAGCCGCAGCGGCTCGGCGTAGGCGAACTCGCCGTCGAGCAGCGACAGCGCGGTCGCCAGTGCCGCGAGCTCAGAGTCGGAGAACTCGATCGCCGGGAGGTGGAAGTTCTCCGGGCGCAGCGAGTAGTTCTCCTGCTCGGCGACGCCGTCGACCGGCTTCTCGACCGTCAGCGGGATGCGCAGCGATTCGAGCTCCGCGCGATCGGCGTAGAAACGGCGCGCGAAGGCGTCCTCGTTCATCCCGCTGTAGCCCTCGACATCCCGCTTGATGTCGAGCGCGGTGACCGGCCGACGCTCGGCCATCAGGTAGGAGATCAGAGAGAGCTGGCGGATCAGCTTCTCGGTGTCCTTGGCCATCCGCCACGAACCATAGACGCCGCGTGCGTCACGGGGCACGACCCGCCCCGTATTTGCGCGGTTTTGGCCGCGCGGTCCGCGCGCGGGCGCAGGCAGCGGCGAAGCGGCGCCGGCGCCGCTCAGCGCCGGACGGTCACGGTCGCCGCGAACGGCGCCGGAGCGTGGCGGACCGATCGCCAGGCGAGCTCCAGGGAGGCGGACAGGACAGCCCTTCCGGGCCGCTTCGCGCGGAAGGCGAAGACCTGCTCAGGCCCGCCGAAGCCCGAGACGTAGGTTCTGCACAGCCGGACGGAGCTGAGCACCGTTGGGGCCGACGAGGCCGGCGGAAGCCACGGAAAGACCGACGGGTTGGGCCGCGTCATGAACTCCTCGGGCTCGCCCTCGACGGCGTAGACGAGCACGCCGACGCGGACCGCGAGCGTGGATCCGGAGAGCACGTAGGGAGCGAACGAGTGGGGCTGGCGCATGCAGCTCGCCGTCCTTGGCGCCGGAGTGTGCGCCGCGCCGCAGCCCGCGAGTGCGAGCGCGACGGCGGCCAGTGTGGCAGCGGTGCCGGCTCGCGCCGGCGTGAACACACTCATCGCGGCAGCGTCGCAGACGCGGAGCCTTTCCGTGGTGGCTCGGTCGGGACTCGATGGCCGCTGCGCAACGGCCGGCTACGCCGCGACATCGGCCAGCGCGACGTCGAGCGGCTGGCCGGCGAACTGACCGCCGGCGCAGTCCTCACACGCGACGATCCGCCGCGGGTTGCGAATCCCGGCGAGGCCGAGCAGGCCGCCGAGCGCGACGAGCGTCGCGGAGATCCCGATCCCGAGGTGGAAGGCATCCAGCGAAGCCGACTGCGTGGCGAGCGCGACCGCGGGGCCGGCGGTCGCGGCGTCGAGGCGCACAAACGTCTGCGTGCGCGCTGCCGCTACGACTGTGGCGGCGTGGGGTGAGAGCCGGCGGTCACCGAGCTCGTGGCTGAGTGTGGCGTTGAACTGCGCCGAGATCACGGCACCGACCGCCGCGATTGCGAGCAGCCCCGCGACGCGGGCGACCGCGTAGTTGACTCCGGAGGCGGCCCCGGCGGTTGACTCGTCGGCGTCCGAGAGGACCGTGGCGGTGAGCGGCGCGACGGTGCTCGCAAGCCCGATCGAGAAGATCACGAGCGCCGGAAGCAGATCGCTGAAGTAGTTGGGGTGCGCGTTCAGGCGTGCCATCAACGCCAGGCCGGCGGCCGCGGTCAGCGGGCCGAAGCCCATGAACAGGCGCGGCCCAAAGCGGTCGGCCAGCCGCCCCATCCGCTTGGAGAGCAGGAACATCACGACGGTCGAGGGCATCAGCGCGAAGCCGGCCTGGAGCGCCCGGTAGCCGGCGACCTCCTGGAGAAACAGCGCGAGCAGGAAGAACGTGATGCCCAGCCCGCCGTACATCGCGAACGTCTCCACGTTGGCGAGAGCGAAATTCCGCCGGCTGAAGAGGCCGCGCGGCAGCAGCGGCGCCGGTGTGCGGCGCTCGTGCAACACGAAGCCCCCGAGCAGGACGAAGCCGGCGACCCCGGGGCCCCATACCTCGGCGCTGCCCCAGCCGACGACCGGCTCGCGGATCAGTGCCAGCACGGGCCCGGCCAGGCCGAGGAAGGTCAGCGCGGCGCCGAGCCAGTCCACGCGCGGGTGCGAGGCGCCGCGGGCACGCGCAGGCACGGCGACGTAGACGAGCGCCAGCGTGATCAGGACGAACGGGACGTTCACCGCGAAGATCAGCCGCCACGACGCCGCGTCGACGAGGTAGCCGCCGGCGAGCGGCCCGACGACGGTGGCGATCCCGGCCCACGCCGTCCACGAGCCGACGGCGGCGGCCCGCTCCTCCCGCCGCGGGAACGCCGAGACGATCACCGCCAGCCCGCTCGGCGCCAGCAGCGCGCCGAACGCACCCTCGAGCGCCCGACACGCGACCAGGACCTCGATGCTCGGCGCGACCGCGCACAGCAGCGACACGACCCCGAAGCCGCCAACGCCGATCGCGAACACGGGCCGTTCCCCATAGACGTCGCCGAGCGATCCGCCGATCAGGATCAGCGAGGCGAGCGTGAGCAGGTAGGCGTTCGATACCCATTGCTGGCCCGCCAGGCCGCCGCCGAGATCGCCGCGGATCGCCGGCAGGGCGACGTTCACCGCCGTCGCATCGAGCCCCACGACGAACGAGCCCATGATCGCCGCGACGAGAGCGAGTCGCTGGCGGCGACCAGGAGCGAGCTGGCGGTCCATTGTCGCTCCTGCGGATTGGTGGGGACTCGGCGCCCGCAGCTTAGCCGTCGCGCGAACGGTGCGGTGCGCTGCTAGGCCGCGTCGCGGCGGGACTCTTCGAGCGGCTCGTGGCCGGCGAAGTAGGCGCCGCCGCCGAGGGCGCGGTCGAAGCCCGACCACAGCTCGCCTTCGCGGAGCTCCTTCTCGAGGCGGTCGAAGCTGCCGAGGCGCCCGCCGAGGTTGTCGATCATGTGCACGAGCG
>Ga0302325_10017631_pt1 | contig 15084 bp, 12 predicted proteins | sample Palsa_T0_2_FD_201948 | JGI IMG/M metagenome (GOLD analysis project Ga0302325, IMG submission 201948) | Peat permafrost microbial communities from Stordalen Mire near Abisko, Sweden - Palsa_T0_2 | ecosystem: Environmental > Terrestrial > Soil > Palsa > Peat permafrost | place: Sweden: Abisko... | reverse complement strand
GCCGCCGCCGTCCATCCCCAAGAAGGTAACCGGGCCCGAGCTCCTCAAGCCTGTGACGGATCCGGCTTTTCTAGGCGCTCCGGTCGAGTGGCAGCTGCATGGAGTGGCGAGCGTGCAGTGGGCGCTCAACGCGATCGAGACTCTGGAGTTTGCGAAAGAGTACCTGCCCGATTGGGAAGCCGCGCACCGGAGCCGCCCCGCTTCCCCCTAGTCGCGACGTCCCAGAAATAGGTTCGCCGAATATCCGGCTGGTGCTCGTGGCCCCGCGATTGCGGTGGCCAAAATCCTGTAAGATGCCAAGGTCTCGCTCCCCAATCCCGCATGCTTTCCATGAATTGCCGTCCCGCGTTGTTCGCATTCGTTCTCAGCCTATCCCTAGCAGCAAGCGCACACGCCAATTCCAAGGATCGTCAGCTCGATATCTATTGGACGGATGTTGAAGGCGGCGGGGCCACGCTCATCGTCACTCCCGCGGGCGAATCGATATTGATCGATTCAGGAAATCCCGGAACGCGTGACGCGGGGCGCATCCATAAGACCGCCGCGGCGATCGCGGGACTGAAGAAAATCGATTATTACATCACCACCCATTTCCACGCCGATCATTTCGGGGGCGCCGCCCAACTCTCGACCCTGATCCCGATCGGACAGGTCTACGACAACGGCATTCCCGCGCACGATCCAGACTTTAGCCCAAGCGATGCGCTCTGGATACTCGCCAGCAAGCCCTATCGCTCATTCGCATGCGACGGCCGCAACCTCGTTTCTGCCGGATTGGTATTACCGCTCAAGCAAGTAGCCGGCGCTTCGAAGCTCGCATTGCGCTGCGTCGCTTCGCGGCAAACATTTATCCCAGTCCCCCCGGGCGCCGCCACCAATCCAATATCGGCGGAAAATTCCCACAAGGTCCTGCCGCCCACGGACAATGACAACAGCAGCGCCTGGGTGCTTAGCTTCGGCCCGTTTCGTTTCTGGGATGGCGGCGACCTCACCTGGAATATGGAGGGTGCGCTGGTCGTACCCTTCAACCGGGTCGGACAAGTCGACGTCTACCAAGTCGATCACCATGGCCTCGACGTGAGTAACAATCCCGTGCTCATTCACAGCCTGGCTCCTACGGTTTCCGTGATGAACGATGGGATTACCAAAGGCACGGCCAAGTCCACGATCGAAGGGCTCAAATCCTCTCCAGGCCTCCAGTCCATGTACCAGATGCACAAGAATCTGCGCCCGGCGGATCCGGAGGACAATACCGTCGATGCGTTCATTGCCAACGTGTCGCAAGATCCCAATACGTGTACGGCGAATTATATCAAGCTGTCGGTCGCTCCTGGCGGAGGCACCTACACCGTTTCAATACCGGCAACCGGGCAGACCCAGACCTACCCCACGCGGCTCGATAAATCCTGAACGAATCATGAGGGTCAGACACGGAATTGGAAACGCCTTCGCCGTGGCTGCGCTCTGTATCGTCTGGCCCGCGGCCTCGTGCGTGGCGGCTGCCGCAAGCGCCGCGGCGCCGGTCCTGCTCATTTCTCTCGACGCTTTTCGTTGGGACTACTGCGCGCGGCATCCGGAAGAAACGACGCATCTGCGCGCCCTCGCATCGGCGGGTGTTTCCGCCGCATGGCTGATTCCGGTCTACCCGTCGAACACCTTCCCGAATCACTACTCGATCGCGACAGGCCTCTATCCAGCGCATCACGGAATCATCAACAATGATTTCTTCGATCCAAAGCTGGGCGAGCTCTTTCACTACAGTCGCCCCGAATCAGGCCGCGACCCCCGCTGGTGGCAAGGAGAGCCCATCTGGGCAACGGCCGAGAAGCAGGGCAAACACGCCGCCGCCTATTTCTGGCCGGGATCGGAGGCGCCGATCGGAGGGGTTCGGCCCACTTACTGGAAACCCTACGACTACAGCGTCCCCTTCGAGCGGCGGTTGGAGGATGTGGTGGGCTGGCTAAAACGGCCCCCATCGGAGCGCCCGGACCTGATCGCGTTCTACTTGGAAGAAACCAACTCGGCCGGCCATAATTTCGGGCCGGAATCGGTCGAGACGATCTCCGCGATTCGCCTGCTCGACGAGCACGTTGGGCAGATGCTGGACCGCCTCGCCGCTGAACGAATTCCCGTCAATGTGATCGTCGTCTCGGATCACGGGATGACCCCGGTTTCCCCCGAACGCATCCTTTTCCTGGACGACTATATCGACTTGAAGGATGTGCAGATCGATTTTGGCGGCCCGGAGGCGGGCCTGCACCCGCTGCGGTACAGTCCCGCCGAACTCGTGGAACGCTTGCGAAACATGCCGCACGCGAAGGCCATGATTTCCGATCAGCTGCCCGCGCGGTTCCATATGAGCGGCAATCCGCGGATTCCGCCGGCTTGGGTGATCGTGGACCCAGGCTGGCGCCTCCTGGCCCACCCGATGGCCAAGAACATAAAGGTTCAAACCCTGAAGGGCGATCACGGTTACGATCCGGCTTTCTCCGATATGCACGGGATCCTGATCGCCCGCGGCCCCGCCTTCCGGACGGATGGACACGTGGTGCCGGCCGCCGAGAACATCCATCTCTACAACCTGATGTGCGCGGTACTGGGCATCCAGCCCGCCCCCAACGACGGCGACGACCGGCTCGTTCGGGCGATGTTGCGCCCTGCGGCGCCGTGACGACGCACCTCCGCCTTGCGGCCGTTGGCCTCATGCTCTTGGGCGTGTGCCCATGCATGCGCAGTGCGGACGACGAGGACCCGCTCACCCACCTCCGCACAGGGCATCCGCGCCTGCTTTTCACCGACTCCCAGCTCGCCGAGGCAAAGGAGGCGGCCCGATCCGACCCGCTTCGAGCAGCGACCCACGCTCGGATTGTCGCCTCCGCCGAAGGCTTCCTGAAGGCGCCGCCCCTGGTGCATAAATTGATCGGGCCGCGGCTGCTCGACCAATCTCGGGCAGCCATCCAGCGAATCGTCACCTCTGCTATGGCGTTCCGCCTGACAGGCGACGTGCGCTTTGCCGAACGCGCCCGGTACGACCTGCGCACGGTCGCTGCGTTTCCGGACTGGAATCCATCCCATTTCCTTGACGTTGCAGAACTCAGCTTCGCCTTCGGCATCGGGTACGACTGGCTCTATCATTGGCTGCCCCCGGCTGACCGGGTAATGATCCATCAGGCACTGCTGGAGAAATCACTTGTCTTCGCCCGCCCCGCCTATGCGCCGGGCCGTCCCGCCGACAAGCGTCTCTTTTTCTCTCAGGTCGATCACAATTGGAACCAAGTATGCAATGGCGGCCTATTGACGGCCGCGCTGGCCCTTGCCGACGAGGAGCCGGAACTTGCGCGCATCGTGATCAACGGCGCCCGTGCGACACTGCCCAAGGTGATGGCACGCTATCAGCCGGATGGAGCGTATCCGGAAGGACCGGGCTATTGGGCCTACGGCACGACCTATAATGTGATCGCCTTGGCGGAAATGGAGAGCGCGCTCGGCACCGACTTTGGACTCGGTCGGGCACCCGCCTTCGACCGGACCGCCCTTTACCGATTGGCAGTCGAAGGGCCGTTCGGGCTCGGATTCAATTATGCGGACGGCGGCGCGCATCTCGAAGACTCGCCGGCGTACGGTTGGCTGGCTCAACGCTACCAACACCCGGCCGCGATTCACCATAGCCGCGCGCTTCTCGCCTCGTTGACTGAAGACCCAAAGTCCCGCGCCAGTTCGGACCGATTCCTGGCCCTGTACGCCGCATGGTACGTACCGGAGGAAACGGCTGCGGAAATCCAAGCCCCGCTCGATTGGCACTTCCGCGGCACCGCCGACATAGCAGTCTTTCGCAGCGCGTGGAACGATCCGCGCGCGCTCTATATCGGCTTCAAGGGCGGTTCCAATACCGCCAATCATGCCCACCTTGATTTGGGCTCCTTCGTGCTCGATGCGGACGGGGTTCGCTGGGCTGTCGACCTGGGACCGGATGACTACAACCTGCCAGAGTACTTCGGGCGCAAGCGCTGGTCCTACTTCCGCTTAAATAATCGCAGTCACAATACGCTGACCCCAGGCGATCAACTCCAAGATCCGAAAGGCACGGCCTCCATCGTTGCCTGGGGCAGCGCGCCGAACCGATCTTTCAGCGTGGCGGACCTTACCTCCGTTTACCCCGGCGTCGCTGAACGCGTGCTCCGCGGCCTCGAATTGCTCGATCGGTCGCGCGTGCTCGTGCAGGATGAAATCAGCAGCCCAGCGAAAGGGCTTCCCTTTCACTGGACGATGATGACCGGCGCAGGGATCACGGTGGGCGAAAACGGCCGATCCGCGCTCTTGAGCCAATCCGGCCGCTCGCTTCGAGCGGATCTGCTCTCGCCAGCAAACGCCTCGTTTCATGTCGAATCCGCACAGCCCCCGACCAAGAGCGAAAACCAGAATGCTGGAATGCGGCTGCTGGCGTGTGAGGTCTCTCCGGCGGACCATGCGACGACCCGGATAGTCGTGGTATTGAGTCCGGAAGGCGCCCGGTGGGGTGCACACCCGCCTCCTGGCATCGTGCCGCTTTCAGACTGGCCTCACCCATGAACCCAGACCAATGGACCACCGTCGACCGCTATCTGGTCGATCATTTCGTGTCGGAAAGGGAGTGGAGGTCCTGCCTCGGCTCCTCGCCGGCGGCCCCCGTCCGTTCGACCTGGTGTTCATCGACGCGGATAAAGCGAGCACCGCCGAATATTTTTCCTGGGCGATGCGCCTGGTGCGGCCTGGCAGCCTGATCGTCGTCGACAATGTCGTGCGAAATGGCGCGATCGCCGATGCCCACAGCCTTGATGAAGCGGTGCAAGGAATCCAACGCTTCATCGAACGGGCCGCTGCCGACCCGCGCGTCAGCGCGACGGCTATCCAGACGGTGGGCAGCAAGGGATACGACGGCTTCGCGCTGTTGGTTGTTAACAGCCTTTGAGCCGAGACGGAGGTTCGCGGCGCAGTCGCTCCCTACGCTCGCAATAAAGACGGAGGTATGATTCACTGATAGGTTATGTCGTTCAAAACGCTCAATTTGCCCGAAGCCGTAATGCGCGGGATCCAGGCGGCCGGATACACAGACCCCACGCCCATCCAATTGCGTGCGATCCCGATTGTCCTGGCAGGCCGAGACCTGATTGGGTCCGCCCAAACCGGAACGGGCAAGACTGCCGCCTTCGCGCTTCCGATCCTCTCGCGTCTGCTCGCCACTCCTGGCCAGGCGGCGCCCGGAAGGCCCCGCGTGCTTGTCCTCGAGCCGACCCGCGAACTCGCGGCGCAGGTTGAGACCGCCTTCCATGACTTCGCCCGCTTTACCGCAATCCGCACACTCGCTGTCTTTGGCGGCGTCGGTTACGGGATTCAGCGGCGCGAGCTGGCGCGCGGCGTCGACGTCGTCGCCGCCACCCCTGGGCGCCTGATGGACTATCTGCAGGAGCGAACCATGGATCTGTCCGCCGTTTCCATCCTCGTTCTCGACGAAGTCGATCGGATGCTGGACATGGGATTCTTGCCGGTCGTCAAACAGATCATTGGACGCTGCCCAAGGGAGAGGCAGACCTTGTTCTTCTCCGCGACGGTTCCTCCGGAAATCCAGTCGATCGCGTCATTTGCTTTGCGCAATCCCGAGCGCGTGGAAGTCGGCGCCAACCGCACCGTCACCCAATCGGTGAATCATGCCCTCTACCCCGTCGCATTCGACCAGAAATTCGAGCTGTTGGAAGCGCTTCTTGCGCAAAATGGATTCGACTGCGTCCTGGTCTTCAGCCGGACCAAGCACGGCGCTGATAGGATCGCACGCAGGCTGCGCACCGGCAACCATCCCGTCGCGGTCCTCCACGCCAATCGCTCCCAAAATCAACGAATCGAGGCTCTCGAAGGCTTCAAAAGCGGCAAGTATGAGGTCATGGTCGCCACCGATATCGCCGCGCGCGGAATCGACGTCGCCGGCGTGACCCACGTGATCAACTACGACGTCCCTGAAAATCCCGAGGATTATGTCCACCGGATCGGTCGTACGGGGCGGGCCCAGGCAGTGGGCGACGCATTCACCCTCGTCACTCCGGAGGACGCCTCGAACATCCGAGACATCCAACGATTCATCGGACAGAAGATCCCGGAGCTGCGCCTCGACGGATTCGCTTACCGTGCCTCTTCGCCCCGGCCCGCTCCCGCCCCGGGGGGCGATCCGCGCTCCCGTTCGGGCGGAGGCGGCCGGCCGGGAGGCCGGAATGGCCCAGGCGGAGGATGGGGCGGCCAATCACGGAATGGCGGCCGGGGGCGTTACCGCTAAGGCTCTCTCCGGAGCTTCTTGACCCTGCTGGCACCCGCCGAAAGCCTAGCCGGCGATGTCCAGCGCCGGTGAACCGCCGCACCTGTCGGCGGTGCCTTCGATTTTCGTCAGCTATGCCTCGCAGGATCGGGAAGCCGTTCGCGCGCTTCGCGACGGCTTGGCCGCGGCCGGCTTGGAAGTCTGGTACGACGAGAATGAATTAGGGGGAGGCGACGCTTGGGATCAGAAGATCCGGAGGCAGATCCGCGAGTGCACCTATTTCATGCCGGTGATATCCGCGAATGCGGACGCCAGGCACGAGGGCTATTTCCGGCGCGAATGGCGCCTGGCCGTCGAGCGCACCCTGGATATGGCCGATGACGTGACCTTCCTTTTGCCGGTCGTCATCGACAACACCTCTCAAGCCCGTGCCCGCGTGCCGGAGAAATTCCTGGCTGTCCAGTGGCTGACGGTGATCGGCGGCAAGAACACACCCGCATTCGAAACGTGGTGTTCCCGCCTGATTCGCAAGGATTCGCCGCTGCCCTCCGCAGCCTCGATCCGGCATACCGCGGCCCCGCCCGCGGCGCAACCGGCAACGCGGCCCGCAGGCGACCCACGCGCCCCTTACCCGCCCTTTCCCGAACAACATCCGGACCGAAAGCTTCATTTCTTATTTCTTGTCATCGGATGGATGTTCTCCTGCGCATGGATCTGGTATCGCCAGCTGCCGCGGCGCTGGCGCCTGGTGATCGCCGTTGTCCTCGGCCTCGTTCTGCTCGACAAGAGCTGCTCGGAGAAGAGGGAGATATCAGCGCCGTCCTCGGCCGGGCGGGCCAAGGGGATCGCGCTGGCAAATGAAATCAGGCGCACCTACGACACGGCGGCCCGTTCACCGGCGGGGAATGTTGACCTGACCAGCGTGGGCCGCGACATCGCGAACGCGCTCACCAGGGATTTCGGGGACAATGCCTCTTCCAATCCCGAGTTGCTCGCTATCCCGTTCACCGCCCCCGCCGGTGACGCGGAAGCGGCCAAGTTTGCCAGCACGGTATTCGCCGCCCTGTACGGACAACTCTCCGTATCCGCACCCGGCAAGGTCGCCCTCGGACGGCCCGGCGCATCCGACGGCCCCGCTTCCCCACTGGAGCTTGCCAGCTTGCGTCACGCATCCCAGGCGGTCTACGGATCGGTCTCGGCCTCGGGAGCGGATCAGGGCCTCGAGGTGACTGTCGCCGCGGTCAATAAGCGAGCGCTCCTGTGGACGCACCATTTTGCCCTCAAAGGCGCCGACCCGTCCGCGATCGCCGACGAGATCCGCGCTCATATCACCTTCCCGAATTGAATCCTTCGATGCCGCAGCGGCAGCCGGGCCCCCACCGGCCCTTCCTGGTCGCGCTGCTCGTAGCCGGCGCCTTCTCCATGGAGAATCTCGACGGGACGGTGATCGCCACCGCGCTACCGCAAATGGCTCATTCCTTTGGCGTACCCGTCGTCGATTGCAGTGTGGGTATGACCGCCTACCTGCTCGCGTTGGCGGTCTTCATCCCCATCAGCGGCTGGGTGGCCGATCGCTTCGGCGCAAGGACCGTATTCGGCTCGGCCATCGCCGTGTTCACGCTGTCGTCGGTCTTCTGCGGATTCAGCCACGGGCTCGCCGAATTCACGGTCGCCCGGGTGATCCAGGGCATGGGAGGGGCGATGATGGTGCCGGTAGGCAGGCTGACTGTCCTGCGCACCACGGAGAAGAAGGACCTGATCAAGGCAATTGCGACCCTCACGTGGCCGGGATTGGCCGCACCGATCGTCGGACCGCCGCTCGGCGGATTCATCACCTACTACGCCTCGTGGCGCTGGATTTTCTTCCTGAACGTGCCATTCGGAATCGCGGGCATTGTCCTCACCGCCTTCATCGTGCCCAACCGTCGCGAGGCTCAAACGAGGCGTTTCGACTGGGTGGGTTTCGTTCTGACGGGAAGCGCCTGCTGCGCTATCATGTATGCGCTCGACCTTCTCGGGCGGCAGAATATCCGCGGACGCATGGCGGCGGCGGCGCTTGCGGCCGGTGCGGCATTGGCGATCGCGGCGGTTCGCCATGCCGCGACCCGGACCCATTCGCTGCTGGACCTGGACACCCTTCGTATCCGAACATTCGTGACCAATATCCGGGGCGGCTCCCTTTTCCGCCTGTCCATAGGCGCCGTGCCCTTCCTGCTGCCCCTCATGTTTCAGGTGGGCTTTCATATGGATCCATTCTCGTCGGGCCTGCTGGTCCTTGCGGTGTTCGCCGGCAATCTGGCCATGAAGCCGGCCACAACCCCCCTGCTCCGCCTATTCGGATTCCGATCGACCCTGATCATCAACGGAATCCTGGCGGCTGCGTCGATCTGGGCCTGCGGCGTGCTCTCGCCGGGAACGCCGAAATATCTCATCATCGCGTTGTTGTTCCTAGGCGGCCTGTTCCGCTCGATGCAATTCACGGCGCTCAGCTCCGTTGCCTTTGCGGACGTGCCGCCGGAGCAGATGAGCGGTGCCAATACGTTGGCGAGCGTGGCTCAGCAGGTGGCTTTCGGCATGGGCGTCGCATTCGGCGCGGTGGCGCTGCGTTTTGCCTCCGCGCTGGATCCGAGCGGGGACGGCTCTCTGACGGTCTTTGACTTCCGGATCGCCTTCGCCCTCGTCGGGCTTGCCGCCTTCGCGGGCCTCTACGATTGCTGGCGCCTGTCTCCGGGCGACGGCAGCGAGGTAAGCGGGCATGTCCCGGGTTCTCGCGCCCCCTGAATTGGAGAGCGGGGGCGTCTGCTACCGATAACCCGCCGCCTGCAATTCGAACAACTCGGCGTACTTCCCTCTCCTCTCGACGAGCTTGTCGTGAGTTCCCTCCTCGATGACTTTGCCCGCCTCAAGCACAAGGATCCGATCGGCGAGGCGAACCGTTGAGAATCGATGGGAGATCACCACCGCCATTCGCCCGCGAGTGAGGTCGAGGAAGCGCTGATAGACCTCGAATTCGGCCCGGGCGTCCAAGCTGGCGGTGGGTTCATCCAGGATGAGCAGTTGCGCATCCCGCATGTAGGCCCTCGCAAGCGAGATCTTTTGCCACTGGCCCGTGGAGAGGTCGACGCCGCCTTCGAATCTCCGGCCGAGCATTTGCTGATACCCCCCCGGTAGCTTGCCGATCAGCGGGGCGGCGAGACTTTTCTCGGCGGCCGAGGCGATCAATCCCTGTTCTCCGAGCGCGTCGATCCGGCCAACGCCTATGTTCTCGCTGACGCGCAGGTCGTAGCGCATGTAGTCCTGGAAGATCACGCCGATCTCCCGCCGCAGGTCTTCGACGTCATAGTCCCGCAGATCGACCCCATCCAGGAGGATTCGGCCGCCGGTGGGATCGTAGAGGCGGGCCAACAGTTTCACAAACGTGGTCTTGCCGGCCCCATTGTCTCCCACCAGGGCGATCCGCTCATTCCGGCCGATACGAAGATCGAGTTTTTCAAAAACCGGCTTCCGGGCTCCCGGGTAAGTGAATGACACCTCCTGGAATTCATAGCCCGAACGAATGGGACGGGGGGCCGGCAAGGCTCCCGGTCGTGAGGCGATGGCCGGCCGCGTCTCCAGATAATCGAATAGATCCTTCACATACAGGGCTTGCTCGGAAACATCGGCGAGCTGCGAGACGATGCTCTCCATCAAGTCGCTCGCTCGCGAGAACGCCCGCGTAAGGAGGGTCAAGTCGCCGACAGTGATTCGCAGGGCGAGCGCCTGGAGCAGAATGAATACATACGCACCGTAGTAGGCCGCGGTGGATACAAGGCTGATCAGCCCGCCTTGAATGGTCCGGCGCACGGCGAGGCTCCGATTTTCGGCGTAAAATCCTGTGAAGAGCGTCCGAACCCGCTGAGACAAGTAGCTGCCGAGGCCGAATATTTTGACTTCCTTGGCGCTGTATTGGCTGGCGCCGAGAAAGCGGAAGTAGTCGAGTTCCCGCTTTGCGGGCGTCTGCCTGAAAAGCAGCGAATAGCTTAGAAACGCGAACCTGGTCTCTCCGATGAAGACTGGGATTGTCGCCGCCGCAAGCAGCAGGACCAGCCAAGGGGAAACCAGGATGACCGCCGAGATCATGCTGAGCAGCGTCAGGAACTGGCGGGCCACACCGGCAATGGAGGCGACCATTCCGAGACGGCCCGTCGCCTGACGCCTTGCCCGCTCCATCTTATCATAGAAAACCGGGTCCTCGAACGACGCCAAATCGAGCAGCGTCGCGTGTTCCATGATCATGACGCTGATCCGGTTGGTGAACTGATCGCCCAGAAGGCTGTCGACCAGGCCGATCAGCCGGGTCAGCGCCTCGGAGGCGACCGCCAAGGCAAGGTCCACTCCCACCAGCCACCAGAGGCGGTGGGTATCGATCTCCTGGTGCCGGACGACCCGGACCACCATGTTGATGATCAACCGAGAGATCCAGAGGCTGGAGATCGGAATAAATGCCATCACCAGCCGAAGCAGGAGGGTGCAAACGCAAAGGGTCGGTTGCGTTTCCCAGACGATTCTCAGCAGCGGCGGAAGATGCCTCAGGGCGGCGAAACGCTCCTTCCAGGTCTTTGGAGCATCCTCTCGTGTCTCTTGGGCGCCGCGCATAAAGGACGCATGCTTGCCACGCCACAGCCCGGGCGCCAAGCCCGCAGTGCGGCCGGCGCCACAAACCTAGGCTGCGCCCTCGTCCGGTCTAGGCGCGACCCCCAGCCGCGGGGAGAAATCTCCACGACGAGGGAGTCCGGCCTGTCTGGCGCCGAAACCATCTGGCGAAATAACTCGCGTCCGGAATTCCGACGGCCGAGGCGACTTCGCCAACGCGCACCCCTTCGCCCAGCAAACGCTCCGACAACGATAGACGCTGCTGTGCCACGAACTGTCCGATCGTGAGGCCCGTCTCGCTTTTGACGAGCCGGTTCAGGTGATCGCGCTGATAGCCGCTCCGCCGCACCAGATCTCCCGGACGGGTCGCCGGCCCGCTGGCCGCAAGCAGTTTCCGCACAGCCTTTGCTCCGGCCCCGCTACGGGGCGGGTCCGTTCGTGCCAGCCATCCCGCCGCCCGCAGAAGTGAAACCAGGATTTGAAGGACCGCGGCGCCCGCTTCGCACCGCAAGTTCGCCTCAGATTCTTCACGCATGCGGATCAGACTGGCGAGCTCCTGCCGCAGGCTCGCCAGTTCGGAGCGGCTCAGTCCCGAGACAACCGGCCGCCTCGACGGTCCGGGATCTATTTGAAAATCGATCAGCAGGCACAGAGGCGCCCGCCCGTCCGCTCGGCGAAACGAATGCAGGATTCCCTCGGGGGCCAAGACGAGCGTCCCCACGCTCACAGCGAAGGTGCCTCCCCCAAGCGTCTGTAGGCCACGTCCGCTCAAATACAGGATCGCCTGGCTGTACAGGTGGCGGTGCGGGTCCACCGAAGAGAGCTCCGGCAGGTGCCGATGCGCGGCAAGCGTGCGGACGCGGAGTCCAGGCATTCGCAGATCGACCGAATTGATCAGGAGGGATTTGAAGCGCCGCATCGAGTTAGGACGGCAGCAAAGTCGATTTTATGCTGATTGGCACCGATAAAATCCTCACGGAACCGCGCATTTTCAGCTACAATGCGCTCCGCCCCTATGAAGACACACACTCTCGGTATCATAATGAACGGCGTCACCGGCCGGATGGGAACGAACCAGCACCTGGTCCGTTCCCTTCTTGCCATACGGAAACAGGGAGGAGTTCGCCTCGCAAATGGAGACACCATCGTTCCCGAGCCGGTGCTGGTGGGCCGCAATGCCGACAAACTGGCTTCACTCGCCGCGGCCCATGGGGTGTCTCGCCATACCACGGACCTCGACGCCGCCTTGGCCGATCCGTTCAACCGGATCTATTTCGATTCGCAGACGACCGACCGAAGGGCGGATGGGGTCCGTCGTGCCATCGCCGCCGGAAAGGCCGTTTACTGCGAGAAGCCGACAGCCCCGGACGCGGCCACCGCCCTCGCCCTCTATCGCGAGTGCCAGGCCGCCGGGATCAAGAACGGCGTCGTCCAGGATAAGCTCTGGCTTCCCGGCCTTCTCAAGCTGCGGCTTCTGATCGATTCCGGCTTCTTCGGCGAGCTCCTCTCAGTTCGCGGGGAATTCGGCTACTGGGTCTTTACCGGCGAACTCCAGCCCGCCCAGCGTCCATCTTGGAACTACCGCAAGGAAGACGGCGGCGGAATCATCATCGATATGCTCTGCCATTGGCGCTATGTGATCGATAACCTATTCGGAAACGTGAAGAGCGTCTCCTGCCTGGGCGCGACACACCTCCGCGAACGACGGGACGAGGCCGGGAAGCCCTACGCCTGCACCGCCGACGACGCGGCCTACGCGACCTTCGAAACCGACAAGGGACTGATTCTCCAATTCAACAGTTCGTGGGCGGTGCGCGTGCGCCGCGACGACCTGCTGACCCTTCAAGTCGATGGGACCAAGGGATCGGCGGTCGCGGGCCTTCGCGATTGTTGGACCCAGCGATCGGAAACCACCCCTCGGCCGGTATGGAATCCGGATATCTCCCAGCCCATAGACTTCTTCGAAGGCTGGCAGAAAGTCCCGGACTACCGCGAATTCGACAATGCATTCAAAGTGCAGTGGGAACTCTTTCTTAAGCATGTGGTTGCAGACGAACCATTCCGGTGGTCGCTCCTCGAAGGAGCCAAGGGGGTGCAATTGGCCGAGAAGGGACTGGAATCGTGGGCGCGCCGGGCCTGGGTGAACGTGGGACCGATCGAGTAAGCGGCGGTCGTGCCGACAGGAACGAACTAACGCCAGTCGTTACCAATAGTACTGGGCGATCCGCCACTCCAGCCATGAATGCCCGCCCCCTGCCCTCCTCCCTCGAAGCGCCCGAATCCGAGCCGGGGGCCGGTCGATCGGCTCCCGCGGGCGCCGCCTATCGCGGAAGCGCAAAATCCGTCGAGCCCGACTACCGGGCCGTCTTCGAATCGCTGCCCGGCCTCTATCTAATCCTGACTCCCAAGCTATTCATCGCGGATGCGAGCGATGCCTATCTGGGAGCGACCATGACCCGCCGCGGCGAAATTCTCGGCAGGCACATCTTCGAAGCCTTCCCGAAGAATCCATCCGACCCCGACGGCACTGGAATTGCCAACTTAGGCCGTTCGCTCGGCAGTGTCCTTGAGACCGGCGTGGCCGATACCATGGCGGTGCAACAATACGATATCCGCCGCCCCGACGGGGCGTTCGAGGAGAGGCACTGGAGCGCCGTCAACACCGCAGTCCGGGGCGGCGATGGCCAGGTGGCGTTCATCGTGCACCGCGTGGAAGACGTGACCGAATTTGTCCTTCAGAAAAATCGAAGTGATCGCGGAACGCCCGCGCCCGGGGCCGAGAAGATGGCGTCCGAAATTTTTCTACGCGCCCAACAGATCCAGGACGCCAACCGCCGTCTGCAGTCCGCCAACGAGGAACTCGAGGCGTTCTCGTATTCGATTTCCCACGACCTTCGGGCCCCTTTGCGGCACATCGCCGGTTTCGCCGATATGCTCCGCGATCATCTGGGCGACGGCACCGATTCCACCGGCCGTCACTATCTGGAGACCATCTTTCGATCCGCCGAGAGAATGGGGCGCCTGATCGACGAACTGCTCGCCTTCTCGAGGCTTGGGCGGGCCTCCATGGAGTTGGTTCCCGTGAACCTGGATCAGCTCGTGGCCGAAGTCCGCCTGACGCTGCTGGCGGAGTGCCGAGGGAGGTCGGTCACCTGGAATATCGTGCCGCTCCCCGAAGTGCGGGGGGACCTCACAATGATGCGCCAAGTCTTCGCCAATCTCCTGGGCAATGCGGTCAAGTATTCGCGCCGCCAACCTGAGGCGGTGATCGAGATCGGAACGTTTCGCAACCAGGCCACGGATGTGGTGATTTTCGTGCGGGACAACGGAGCGGGATTTGACATGCGCCATGCCGGCAAGCTCTTCGGAGTGTTCCAGAGGCTCCACCGAGAGTCTGAATTTGAGGGAACCGGTGTCGGCCTCGCCCATGTGCGGCGCATCGTCAACCGCCACGGCGGCCGCGTCTGGGCCGAAGCGTATCCAGATCGCGGCGCCACGTTCTACCTCAGCCTGCCGAGCCCGGCGGTTCTGCGTCCGGCGCCGCGGCTGCCGGCCGCCTACTACGGCGCGGAAGGCGAAACCCGCTGAGCCCGTGCCCGCACCCATCAAGATCATCCTTCTCGCCGAGGACAGCCCGCAGGATGTGGAGATGACGATCACCGCCCTTGCCGCCCATCACCTGGTCAACGAAGTGGTCGTTGTGAATGACGGGCAGGAGGCGTTGGATTTTCTCTATCGAAAGGGCAAGTTTGAGAACCGCCCTCCGGGCCTGCCGGTTGTGATTCTTCTCGATCTCAAAATGCCCAAGGTGGACGGGATCGAGGTGCTTCGGGTGATCAAATCCGATCCGGCATTGAAAACAATCCCCGTCGTCATGCTCACCTCCTCGAACGAGGAGCACGACATCCTGCGCAGCTATTTGCACGGGACCAATGCGTATGTCGTCAAGCCGGTCGGATTCCGCCAGTTCGTGGAGGCAGTCAAGCAGCTCGGCGTCTTCTGGACCGTGCACAATGAGCCGCCGCCGGTCTGATCAGCGGCAACGGCCACCCCGTCGTTTGCTCGACAAGGCCCCGCGCGCTCCGTCCAATCGGATGTGGCCCCTCGACGCTCCTTTTTCCGCCGAAAGACCGTTGGCCTTGTCTTCGTCGCCGCGCTAGCAGCGGCCGCCG
>Ga0302325_10017630_pt1 | contig 15084 bp, 11 predicted proteins | sample Palsa_T0_2_FD_201948 | JGI IMG/M metagenome (GOLD analysis project Ga0302325, IMG submission 201948) | Peat permafrost microbial communities from Stordalen Mire near Abisko, Sweden - Palsa_T0_2 | ecosystem: Environmental > Terrestrial > Soil > Palsa > Peat permafrost | place: Sweden: Abisko... | reverse complement strand
CTCTGCGATTCCAAGTACCTCAATGGGGTGTGTGGCAGCATACGCCATCTGCTGTGCCAGGCTCTCCGCATTCCCAGGCTCAAAGAAGAGAAGTGAGCCAGCGTCGAAGTAGTCTAAAATGCCGAGTGTGCTGGGCGCGATGACCGGTTTGCCGAGGGCCAGATATTCGAAGATTCGCGTTGGTGTGTTGATTTCCGTAAATGTGTTGCGCTGGTTCGGAATGACCCCCACATCGCAGCCTGCAATTTCGTGCACCAGTTCTTCGAGTTTCTTGGACCCCAGATATCGAACGCTGCCATCAAGCCCCAAGTTGCGTGCCTTGTCCATGACCTGGTCAAGATAAGGTGTGCTCCGTCCGTATACTCGAAGTTCTGCGGTCGGGAGCTGCTTGTGAATGTGTGCCAGCGCTTCAACAGCCAGTTCCAGTCCGTTTCGTTCAACCAATGATCCGTGATACATGAACACGACCGGCTTTCCGGACGTACGGACAGAATAAGATCTGGCCGGGCGATAGGGAAAAATCTCTTCGTCAGGGGAGTTCATGACAATGCCAATCTTCTCCGCACGGCAACTTCGCCGGGAGAATATTCGCTTGCAAGCCACGTTCACGGTGATCACCAGGTCCGCGCGCGCGATGCTCCATTTCTCCAAACGCCGAATCACCCGGACTGCAACGCTCGTCTCCTTCATATTGAAGATCGTATTCATCAGTTCGGGCATGGGATCGTGCTGATCGAGAATTACTTTCGCCCCGAACAGCTTTGGCAGGAGAGCACTGAGGATGAGAATATCTGGCATGTTGTGCACATACACCAGGTCATACCGACCGCGCAGCAAACGCCACGCCAGAATTGCGGCGGAAATCAGGATGAAAGCCGAATACTGGTAAGCGTAAGAGAGTGCGCCGCCGCGATAGTGCTGGATGGGTATCCGAATAATGTCGAGCCTGCCTAACCGTTCCCTCCTCGGTGACTTCTCATCGCCCTCGCAAATCAACTCAATGCGCATGCCTTCTTTGAGAAGCGCCTCCGCTGCACGACGCGGTCGCGGGTCATCAGGGTATTGCGAGAACACAACCATGCCGGCTCGCTTGCCAGCCAGCCTCGCTTTAGGCTTCAAGGTTGAAGCCTGCCGGCCTTCCTGCGAGGGCTCAGACGAAGGGCTCGCAAGTGCCACATCGCCGTTGCTGTGAATGTCCGGATGCATGCTCATGCAGGCTGTGAGATTGATATCTCTTCGACGCTGGACGGCTCCAGCCTAACGCGGGCTTCACGCTCAATCTTCATTCGGTTCGAAGCCTGAATGGCCTCGAGAAGGATTGATTTCTCGAACTTTCGCAGGATTTCAATGTTAGGCATGACGCAATGCCCTCCGATAATCCCTGGAAAGTATTTCACGGAAGGAAAGAATCCTATCTCATCGTAGAAGGAAGTGACTTCACGGTAGTCGACATCCGATTGATCGCAGTACCGTTCAACTTCCTGGGCCCACGCGATCATCAAGCCAAAATAGGTTGTCTCTGTCAGCTTTGCGAGTTCAGTGGCTTCCGGAGACGACAGCATTCTCGTATTCAGGCCCATGGATTCGAAATGCTCGACAGCGAGTTGACCCTCTGAAGGCATGATCGCACCGACAAACTTGGTGTACTTGGACAACTCCTCGAGCATCCGAGCATGCTTGCCCCGCACCGGACTGTTCACCACTGGGGCACCGGATCGCTCGGCGATAAGGCGGGTTGTTCCCACTGCGACGGTGCTATTGATAATCGTCACTTTCGGCTTGAACAACTCGATGTATCGGATCGTCTCCCCGACGAAATTCTTGATCTGAAACGGGTAGCAGACATGGAGAGCTTCGACGGACTCAATCTCCTCGACTGGAGGCTGGATGTCCACGCCAATTGCGTGGTGATGCCTCGATGCGAGCTCGAAGAGCGGTTTCCCGACTTCTCCAAGACCGACAATAACAACATTCTTCTTGGCTTCCACGAGCTTTTGGCCTCCTGTGCGAAGATCGCTGCTCGCAACAGCAGCATCGTACTGCTATAACACCGATTGGTTTTGTTTGCGATCAACCATTCAAGCTTGCTGTAGTTGCGAGTTGCGACTCTTCTTCTTAGTCAGAAGAGAAGCGCTGTTTACGCAACCCTTTCCGTCGATGCCACGGCGTCGATTTCAACTTGTGCTTCCTTGCGTGCGGTGCTCGAAGTGAACGCGGTAATCTCGTCTGCGACTCTGGCCTGCTGCGCCGACTGCAATTGCGGAAACATTGGTAGTGAAACGATTTCGGCAGAAGCGCGCTCGGAGGCGGGGAAATCGCCGCGGCCGTAGGCCAGGGAGGAGTACGCCTTTTGCAGATGGAGGGAAATCGGATAATGAATCCCGGTGCCGATACCCGCTGCCTTCAGGTGACTCATCAAACCGTCGCGATCGCGCGTGCGGATCACGTAGAGGTGATAAACGGCATTCGACCAGGAAGGCTCGCAGGGAAGACTTACAGCATCGTTTCCGGCCAGCAATTGGTTATATTCCGCGGCCCGATCGCGCCGCTTCGCATTCCACTTTGCCAGGTGAGCCAACTTCGTATGGAGGAGTCCAGCCTGGATGGCGTCCAACCGTCCGTTGTAGCCTTCGACGTCGTGGTAATACTTCTTGACCTGCCCATGATCGCGCAGCATCTTTACCTTGTCGGCAAGAACTGTGTCGTTCGTGGTAACCGCGCCAGCCTCGCCACACGCACCGAGATTTTTGCCTGGGTAAAAGCTGAATGCGGCAGCACGGCCCATGGAGCCGGCTTTCATCCAGCGCTTCAGTCTTTTGGAGAAATATTCGGCCCCGTGCGCTTGGCAAGCATCCTCAATCACCATGAGACCGTATTTTCCCGCGAGTCTGAGGATTGGATCCATGTCGGCCATCTGGCCGTACAGATGCACGGGCACGATCGCCGTTACCGGGCGTCCGCTGCGCATGCTCACGAGCCTTCCTGATTTTTCTCGCGTACATTGCTCTTCCAGAAACTGGCGGAGCATTTCGACCGACATGTTGTATGTATGCTCGTCAATGTCGACGAACTCGGGCACGGCTCCCGCCTGCGAAATGGCTTCCGTAGTTGCGATGAACGTGTGCGGGACGGTCACAACAGCATCGCCGGGCTCGACTCCACAAGCCATAATGGCGAATCGCAGCGCGTCGGTGCCGCTGCTGACGGCTACCGAATGGCTAGCGCCGCAGAAGGTTGCAAAGTCCTTTTCAAAATCCTCAACCATGGGCCCGCCAATGAATCCAGCGGTCACCAGAGCACGGCGGAAGACGCCTGTGAGTTCCTGTTCCAGTTCGATATGGGGAGTAACGAGATCGAGAAAAGGAATACAATTCGGAACCGCGTTAGAATTTTGCATTGTGACTTCCTGAGTTTTCCTTGATGTAACGCAGGATCCTGGCTGGATTTCCAGCCACGACAGCGTTGGGTGGGACATCTTTAGTGACAACGCTGCCTGCGCCTACAATCGCGTTCTCGCCGATGCTTGTGTTGGAAAGAATCGTCGCTCCTGAGCCGATGGACGCGCCCTTTTTTATGACCGTAGGCTCGACCTTCCAGTCCGATTCTGTCTGCATATTTCCCTCAGCGGTTGTTGCGCGAGGGTAACTGTCATTGATGAAGACAACTCCGTGCCCGATGAAGACTTCATCTTCGATTACGACTCCTTCGCAGATGAAGGTGTGACTCGAAACCTTGCAGGATTTTCCGACGCTGGCATTCTTCTGGATTTCTACGAATGCGCCGATCTTTGTTTCATCTCCGATTTGGCATCCGTACAGATTGATGAAGTTAGATAGCCGAACATTCTTCCCCAGTTTCACGTCGCTCGATATGCAGTTGTTGGAATTCATAGATAGACCAAGGTTCCTCTCTTATGGAGAGATTCGCTGGCTGCTTCCAGCATCTTGACTACACGCAGTCCTGCGCGTCCGTCATTAATCGGCTCTTGCCCGGTCGAAACGCAATCAACAAAGTAGGTCAGTTCTTTGCGCAGGGCCTCGACCTGCTCCAGCTGCGGAGCCCACATATCACCGGTCCGGTAATTCACCAGCGTCTGGTAGACCCCTTCGCGGCTGGTGATATCCACTCCCTTGTCGTAGACCTTCACTTTTTCGTCAGCTTCAAGGTCGTTCCAGACAAGCATCCGCTTCTCGCCGCCAATCAGCGTTGTCCTGACTTTTACAGGAGAAAGCCAGTTAACGTTTATATGCGCGATAACCTTCCCGGGAAAATAAAGGGTCATGTAAGCCACGTCTTCGCATCCGTTCAGATGACTCTGGCCCGTTGCGACAATTGCCTCGGGGTTCGCTTTGATTAGATGATCCATGATGGAGAGATCATGCGGAGCAAGATCCCAGAGCACGTTGATATCGTGCTGAAACAGACCCAGATTGACGCGCGTGGAGTCGTAGTAGAACAGATTCCCCAGAGTTCCCTCATCGAGCAATTGCGATATCTTCTTGACCGCTCCTGTAAACAGGAACGTGTGGTCTACCATGATGGTCAGGTTTTTTTGCTGCGCAAGGTTGATAAGTTCTTCCCCTTGTGCCGCGGTGCTGGTGAAGGGTTTCTCAACAAATACGTGCTTACCATTCTCCAGAGCAGCCTTCACCAACTCGTAGTGCGTCCACACCGGCGTGACAACGGCAATGGCGTCAATTCCAGCCGACGCGATTACCTCCGATGCGTCTGGAGTTACCAGCACACCTGGATACGCCTTCTGCGCGCGGAGTCGGGCGGCTGGATTCACCTCCGCGATTGCGACTACCTCGGAGCCTTCCAGGCTCGCCAGGTTCCGCACGACGTTTGGGCCCCAGTAGCCGAAGCCAATTACACCGAAGTTCACGATGGGTTCCTCATTATCAGAATTGCAGGCGACTGGGCATCAGCGACTCAGACAAAGAAATATCTAAACGATTTGGAAGGAATGAAGCAATATCGAATGAGTCATAAGACGAGCCGAAGCGCAGGGCTCAATGCGCGCCCTCACCTTTGATCACCGCAAGCGGTGTTCGCATGAGAATTGTGAAGTCGAGCGAAGGAGACCATGAAGTGGCGTAACGAAGGTCCAACCGGACCATCTCGTCGAAGTCAACGCGGCTTCGACCGGTAACCTGCCATAGGCCGGTAATTCCCGGCTTCACTTCCAAGAGCCTGCGACGGTGCCACGTTTGATATGCCGCCAACTCGTATGGAATCGGCGGGCGGGGACCGACGAGCGACATCTCACCTCTGAGGACGTTCAGGAACTGGGGTAGCTCATCCAGGCTGGTCCTGCGCAAGAACCTTCCAACGCGCGTGACTCTTGCGTCATTCGTAAGCTTGAATACGCCAGCGCCCTTCGCACCCGACGGTTGTTTGTTGGCCTCACTGGCAATGAACTTGGTTATATATTCTCTGTGAACACTATGGTCGTTATTGACGTGCATCGAACGGAATTTGAGGAATGTGAAATGCTTCCCGTATTGCCCAACCCGCTGCTGACGGAAGAACACCGGACCCTTGGAAGATGCCTTGACGGCAAAAGCGATAATCGAGAATAGAGGCATGCACAGGATCAACATGGCTGTGCTCCCTGCAATATCCATTGCCCTCTTAATGACTACGACGGTTCTTCTGTCGTTGCTGGAACTCAACAGGTCAGGATAGAGGGCCGGGTTGCTCGGACGTCCGGAGCTTCCATCTCCCCAGTCGTCAGGGAAAAAGTGAAACGATATGCTGACTTGACTGAATTGCTCAGATGTAAGCTTGTCTCCGACTGCGGTGCTCACCCTGCTCAGGATCATGCTCAGAACAGCATTCTTGCCATTGACTTCGAGTCCGGTGAACATCACGCCAACAGTTTTTCTGTTCTTGTACCACCCGATCACGTCCGTGTCCCGGATGGTTGACAGCAGAGCTGAAACAATTCCGTCAAGAGATCCGCCATTTTTTGCCGGCGCCTGCTGCCCCCCGACCTCCAATAGCATCAACAGGAAAGGCTGCTTCGATCGCTCGGTTCTCTTGCGCTCGATCGCGATCATTCGATTAAAAGTGTCTTCGTTCAGGATGTCGCGTTTCCCGACGGTTACAGCATCGTTAAGAAGATTTGGCAGTTCTGGAGCGCTCTCCACGCGTAACAGAGTCACGGCTTACTCCTTTCCCGATGAACACTTCCATCAGAGGTGCAACAACGAGCCTGATCCGCGGCAACCTCTCTTCGTTCATCTCCTGTAGAGATCCGAGAGCGAATTGCCCATAGCGAGTTTCTGGAGACCAAAGATTCAATTCCGGATCACTAGTAATATCACGATTTGAGAATGGGTTGAATTCTTCAATTGGAATCAGCCTGCCGCCGTTTCGCTCGAAGGCGAGACATTGTTTGCACGATAGTAATAGTCGCTATGAGCCGAACTCTTGGAGCAGTTCAACAACGCGCCAATCAGCTTTTTTGTCTCGATCGCTTCAAGGCCCCTTTGCAAATGCCGCTTCTCCGTGGTTCCTTGGCGCGTTACGAGAAGAATCCCATCCGCTAACCGCGCCAGAACACTCGTATCTGCCATCGGCAAGATAGGAGGAGAGTCGATGATGATCCAGTCGAACCATGCGGTCAACTGATCCATAACTGCAGACAGACGTCCCGATTGCAGAAGCTCCAGTGCATTGTTCTGGGCGGCGCCCGCGGGCAGAACCCAGAGGCCTGGACTTTCAAGCCGGAAAATGCACGCGGTGAGTTTCCGGTCGCCCTGCAGGCACTCACAAAGGCCCGGATGCTTTCCTAGTCCGAAGACCTGGGAGAGGGAAGGTCTGCGGAGATCACCTTCCATGAGCAGTACTTTCTGTTGTGTTGTCAGAGCCAGCGAGCAAGCCAGGTTGGCGGCGACCATGCTCTTGCCCTCCTGAGGAATGGTGCTCGTAATTAGCACCTTTGTCAGAGTCCGGTCTCGGCGAAGATGTCTTAATCGGACCCCCAGCAGGCGGAATGCTTCTGCTGCCAGACTGTCGTCTTCGAAACAAACGAGCCGGTTCTGAGGAGCAAGCACAATTTGCAGAGTCTGAAAGTCCCTGAAGACACCCAAACTATCTTGAGCCGCGGGGACGAGGTTCGCTACGAGGCTTTCCTGAATTGTCACTTCGGGCGCTGCCTGGAATCGGACAGGCTCTGTGCGTTTTTCGATGTCGGCGACCTCTATTCGATCCGAGAGATCCGCGGTCTCCCATCGCGACGCTGCTCTTCGCTCGGCAAGGCGAAGTAGCTCCATGGCTTCTGACGAATCGGACGAATCAACTCCAGTCCGTTCATCTTCCGATCTTTGTAGCGCGTCAAATATATGGCTCATATCGGGTTACTCGAACGGCTACAGGCGCACCTGGGTCTGCGCGGATTGCGACTTGTCTTCCAGGGCGGCAAACAGATCAAGGAGGACATTCATCGCTCGCTGAACTTCAGTCGTATTGCGCGGAACTTCCTTTTCAAGGTCCGGGGAAGGCACCAGATGGAGACGGAATTCCTTCGCGATATATCCCACGATCTCAGGACTTACGGTTGTCGACCGTCTCGCGTAGGCCGCAATCAGGGAGTTTTCGCAGATGGTATTGATCAAGCGAGGCAAACCTTGTGAATATTCATATACCGCCTCGATTGTTTCTTCAGGGAACAGTGGGGTGGAATGAGGTTCTCCCCCCGCGATTTGCAAACGCCGTTCAATGTATCGCTTCGTCTCGTAGGCGTTCAGAGCGCATAGTTGTGTCCGGACCGCAACCCTTTGTTTGAGCTGCCTGAGTTCAACGGAATCCAGCTTCTCGTCAAGTTCCGGCTGTCCAACCAATACGATTTGCAACAACTTCTCATTGGTAGTCTCAAGGTTTGACAGGAGCCTGACTTCCTCGAGTATGTCGGCCGACAAATGATGCGCCTCGTCTACGATCAGTACTGTAGTCATTTTCTTTGCGCCCCTCGATACCAGGAATTGGCCCAAATCGATCAAGAGATCACACTTGCTTTTGCCAGTTGCATGAAGCCCGAAGTCGGAGAGAATGTACTGCAGAAACTCTGTCGGAGAAAGCCGGCCGTTGAATAGATATGCATAAGCGACGTCCTTGCTCTCTTTAAGCAGTCCAAGCAAGCACCGAAGCAGCAACGTCTTTCCGGTACCCACTTCCCCCGTCAAGACAATGAATCCCTTGTGCTGCCGGACGCCGTGGTAAAGCGCTGCCAGCGCCTCGTTATGGTGGTCGGTCGGAACAAAGCAAACCGGATCAGGCACGAGGTCGAACGGATTGCGCGCGAGTTTGAAGAAGGCCTTGTACATTTGAATGCGAGAACCTAGCCGTGAAGATAAGTGAATGCTGTACCAGCCAGAATGGCGGCTACGACGACCGCCGCCATCGACCAACCCAGAGCTCCTCTTGTCGTTTTTTTCCGTTGGTCGGACGGAACTAAAAGCTCGGGCACCTCAGAGATGATCGCCACCGGCAGCATATCCTTGATTTCCTTCTCACTGTACAGACGGTCATCCAAAACTTCAAACGCGCCAGCCACCAGCAGGCCCAGCGTTAGACCGACGCCTAAACCGATTCCGCAGAACTTGAGGCGATTGGGATAGTCAGGCTTGATTGGCAAACTGGGAGGATCAAGCATGCTGAACCTCTCACCCTGCTGCATCTGCTCCATATCGGTGGCCATCTCAGAATCGTTCTTCTTCTTCAGCAGATCGTCGTATCCAGCTTTCGATTGGTCGTAACCGCGCGTAAGATCTGCGAGTTGCTGCTCAACCGCAGGCTCGGCGTTCAAGCGAGCCTGGTAGTCGTTGATCTTGGTCTTGACACTTGCGATCGACTGCTCACGATTCGTGATCTCCGACAAATTCGCTTGCAGTTGGCTTTGCAGTTGAAGAGCCGGTGCGGCTTGAGCAGGATCCGTGTCGTCGCCCCCGGCTGCAGCGTCGTTCGGCGAACTACCAACGTTGCCATTGTTCTTCAACTGGGCAGCGAGCGCGTTCCTCTGTTTTTCAGTTTTGGCTATCTGGTCCTTAAGGCTTCTAATCTCCGGGTAACGGTCGGTGTAGTGAGAGCTGAGTTCTGCCAGGCGCTGTTTTAGCGCGTCAAGTTGCTGCTCAAGCGCGGTCAAGCCTGTCGGCGTGCCGTCGACATTCCTGGCGGCCGGGCGAATTCCCTGGTATTGCGCGATAAGCGACTGCAGATAAACCCGCTGCTGCTTCGCGGTGTTGAATGCATCCTGCTCGTTCTGCAACTGCGCCTGGAGCCCCGCCAGAATTTGAAGATTGCTGGCTTGCTGGGATGGCAAGGAACCTTCGTGCAGTCCTTCGAATTCGCGGACCTTAGCTTCCTGTTCGGCAAGGTTGGCGCGCGCATTCTCCAGCTGGGACGAGATGAATTGGGTAGTATCTTTCGACTCCTGCTGACGCACCTTCAAATTCTCATTGATGAACAGGTCAGTCAGTTCGCTGGTCACCTGCTGCGCTACATGCGGATCCTTTGCAGAATAATAAATTCTGAATGCGGTGATCTGTTCGCCGTGATTGTCCCTGACAAGCTCAATGTCGATGTCTTTGCGCATGAGCTCGACTTTTTCGTCAGGCGAGGGTTGCTGACTGCCGCCCGCATAGAGATGCAGCTTGTCAATGATGAGGAGAAGCCGGGTGCGGCTCAGAATCTGTTGCGAGATACTCTGTAGCCGGTCCTGCAAGTCATCACTGACATTGGGCTCGACATAATTCCTTGGCATTGTGGGCTGCTCGACAAGGATGAGTGTGCTCGACTTATAGCGCGCCGGGAGTATCCAGCTGACTCCCCAAACCACCAGCCATCCAACGAGGACCGGCAAGAGAAAATGGACGTGGCGCCGGCGAACTACGTTGAGGTAGCGCTGGACGTCGACGGGCTCTGAATTCTGATCCTCGGGAAATTCTGTCATGTCATCTTCCCAATGGTCTTTCGAAATGGTAGGTGATGGAGACATATTCGCGGTCTCCGTCAGGGTTTTCCGATATCGCCAAGATACCGCTGTAACTCTGATGGAGACGGGTATAGCCGAGTTCTGCCGTGAAGCGTTCGCCGATTGTGTGTTGAAGCAAGGCAGTTCCCAAGACGGTATGGCCTCCTGCATTGGTCAAGAGGACGCCCGGAAGAACATTCTTGTCAATCGCGTAACTCGCCGCCAGTCCTGTTGTCCAGGTGCGACCAAATTGCCAGCGAGCGTTTGCATTGGCACTATTCGATTTGAAGGCCCCGAGCAGGCCGCCGGCTCCCAAAATGCCTCGTGCGTAGCTCGCAGCAAGATTTGTATGGTTCCTTTGCCAGCCTATGCTCACGTTTACGTCTGGTGTCCAAGAGGAGATAGGCGTGACGTTAGACTCATCCAGGTCAAGGTGCTGCGGACCGCCCGATGCGGACAAAGTAAGTGAATTCCCAAAATAGATCGTATAAAAGCCAATGATCGTTTGCGTCTGAGTCTGGCTCTGTAGGTTCCCTAAGGAAGCCCCCATCCTTGAGTACTGGTAGCTCATCCCTGTGTATTGTGTGCTTGACAGGCGAAGGTTGTAGAATGCCGACCCACCACTCGTATTGGAATTGGAAAGGCCGTTTGCTTGCGCAGGATTGGGGTATTTCAGGTTTGCGACTGTGCCTGATCCACCGATCATGCCGTTGGTGCTGAACTGATATCTCAAGTCCCCACTGGCCGTATTTCCAAGCTGGTCTGCGAATGGAGCAACTACAGCGGCTGTCTGTGGCTGGGCGGAACCAAATACCCCCGCATAAGGCTGGTTGAAGACGTTGGTCGTCTTCTGAAAAGAATCCCGCAGGGTTGCTGTGATGTGCGGACTTAATCGGTATACGAAACTCCCAGACGCGTTTTGGTCCGATTCATTCCTGGCGCTGGTGTGCTGATAGAGTGTGAAACCTGAGCCATAGGTAAAAGTCTGGTGGAGACGGGGAGTCTGTTGGTCGAATACCAATGTTGCTCCAATCATGTAGGAAACGTCGGCAACTGGAATAGTACTCTCGATTCCTAGTACGTTGTCATCGTACCCGGTTTGGAAGTTCAACCCGACACGAAGCAGGTTGGACCGCATTTCAGCGCCGGTACCAACAGGAAAAGCCTCGCCGTTCACCGGGGGCGGTGTCCGCATTTGATCGCCTCCGTCAGCAGGCGGCCCGGTTGCGTCTGGCACTACCTGGCACCAGGCGGGCACAGCGACAAGGAGCGCAAGACACAGACAAATGCGAATGATCATCAAAGGCCCTCATGGGACGACGATCGTGTCGCGCGGCTCAAGCTTGATGTTTTGCTGGGGATTCTTGCCCTTGATGACTTCCTTGTAGTTGAATTCGAGGCGGGCTTCGCCGCCACTTGCATTCTGGCGAAGGATATAAATGGATTTTTGTTTGGCAAAGTCACGGAATCCGCCGGCAGCCGCGATTGCATCCAGCACTGTGGTGGCAGTTGAAAGTGGGTATGAACCAGGCTTGTTCACCTGCCCGAGGATGTTGAATTTCTGGCTATTGATCTGTTCGACGATGACCGTAACTTCCGGCTCGGTAATGAAGCTCTTAAGTTTGGCGGCGATATCCTCTTCCAGTTGCAATGGAGTGCGCCCTTCAGCCTGTATCTCTCCCACCAGAGGCAACGAGATCTTGCCGTCCGATCGCACCGGAATCGTCCGGGTGAGGTCCGGTTCCTTCCACACATTGATCGCAAGCTGGTCGTCATTGCCAATGACGAAGCTATTATCGTGGGGCAGGGGGACCGATGACGCCGAGGGAGTCGATGTTGAGGCTGGTCCGGCGGCGGCCGGGAGTGCATGATCAGCTTGAGCGGAGGGCGGCGCTTGCGCCAGAAGTGGGGCGCATGCAAAAAGGAAGAGAAATGCCAACCTTATTGAGTGGCCGGCGGTCATCCTCACGCCGGCTCCTGTCACATTCATCTTGAACTTCATTTCCAAGCCTCGCGCGTACGATGCGCTCGTTACTGCACAACCGTGAACGCCCTCATTTGCACCGGGAAGCTTTCAGGCATTGGACGAATCTGCCTTCGATCACGCCATACCTTGCTATCGACTGACCTTGAGCACAATGTTTCTGTTGCGTAAGTGCGATTAGATCTCTTGCAGCCTTCCAACTCCCCAGATCTGTCCTGACGGAATTCCGGCAGACAGACCTCGAGCTTTCAAAGGTTCCACGTCAGCGGCGTCAATTTCCACCGCCACGGACTGTGCCAGCATATCCACGGAAAGTACAAGACGACACATATTCTTCTTGAGGATCAGAACTCCTTCGACGCCCTCAAGGCTGCCTCTTGTAACTCGGACGCGCTCGCCGCACTTCAAAAATGGATGAGGCTCCACGCGGAAAGACCCTGTAACTGTCCTTCGAATCGCCTGTATCTCATCCTCGGGGATGGTGGCGACACGTTCGCCCCGGGAGAGGATCATGTGAACCCCTGGAGTGGTCACGACCTGCAACCGGCGGTTGAGGCCTCCGCGGACGAATACATAGCAAGGGAACAACGGCAGCGAAATCAATTTCTTCCTGTCGTTCCATCGACGCATGGAGTCATAGAGGGGCAGAAACACCTCAAAACCCTTGGCCGACAGCATCTCTGCCACCGTCTTCTCGTGCTGGTGGCGCGTGTACAGCGCCCACCACGCAGAGTCCTCCAACGTTGCAACATCAATGCTTTGATATGTTTGCATCTGACCTGGGATCCTCGGCAACCGTCAAGCAAAGTCGTGCAAAGGGTATAGCTCCGCCCTGTGGGCAACAGCCGCCCAATTCTCTTCTCTGTTCTGAAACTTCCTTCGCTCCGCCATTCATTCAGGGCCCCGGGGGAGAGCCCTAGCGAGAGAATGGCAATACGGTATTCGGTTAGCTTATTTCCTAATGAGATGGCGCTAAGGTGAGAAAGTGAGCAATCTTGCACACTTCTAATGCAACTTAGTTGCCATTCTAAGATTATGCAAATAATGTATTTATATACTTGCCCTCTCAAATAGGTGCAAAACTTTGCATCTGGTTGTAGTAAAGTTTTACTCCATATATCCACAGCCTGTTCCCGGCTTGTCGTGCGCATGAGCCGCTTTGTGAGGCATCGAACCGCTCCAAATTGGCTTCTGAGCCGCAAAACGATCAGGCCAAGGCGCGGCATCGCCTGGATGGATTTCCTCATGGAAGGCGATTACCAATCCTTTGGTGAAATGCTGCCTGGAGGGACTGACCAACCTGTTTCAGGCTGATGGCCCGCAATTGCGGACCTTGCGTTTTCGGCCGCTAGCCAGTTCTAGTTCACCGTGGCGACAAACGTGGTTGTGACTGCAGTGGAGACCGCGGGAGCTCCAGTTCCGGTCACGGTAAACGTGTACGCGCCCGCCGTAGTTCCGCCGGCTGTGTTTCCCGCCGGCGCTTGCCAGAAGTCACCACAGCCGGCCAAACCGGCGAGTGCTGCCATAACAAGAATTCCGCTCAGCATTGACCGCCAACTGCGCCGCCGCGCAGGAACTCCGAAGAAGGCCAGCAAGGCCAGCACGGCGCCGCCGCCGAGCCATTTCCTACCGTTGCCGCGCGGTTTCGGTCGTTCAAGCTGGGCGGTGGTGGCCGCGGTGGTCGCGACGGTCGCCGTGACCGTTCCGCTGGTGGAGGTGGAACTCAAAGCGACAGTCGTGGGCGATAGCGAACAGGTGGGCGCATCGACTGCGCCGGAGGGAGAACTCGTGAGCGCGCAGGTGAGCGAGGCAGTCCCCGTGTAACTGTCGGCTGTGCTCACGGTGATGGTCGACGTGGCCGACGTGCCGGGCGCGACGGCTGCCGGAGTGGTGGCTGATAGCGCAAATGTGCCAGCGGAGGCGGCGGAGGTCACCGTCACGGTGGCCGTGCCGGTCGCTGCGGAATAGTTTGGGTCGCCACTGTAAGAGACAGTGAGGACGTCGCTTCCGGCGGTGAGACTGTTGGCCGGAATGGCAAAGGAGTATGCTCCCGACACAAGCGTCTCCGCCGCTGAGGTGTAGCTGCCGCTGGAAAGCGTTACGGTTCCAGTGGGAGTGGCGCCACCGCTGGCGGCAGCAGCGACAGTGACGGGTACGCTCAGGGGATTGCTCGCGCTCACGGTTGCAGAAGCAGGCGTGACCGTTACTGTTGGCGTTGGCAGAGGCATGACGGTAACCGTGGCCGCGCCGGAGGACGAGGCGTAGTTCGGGTCGCCGCTGTAGGAGACGGTGAGCGTGTCGGTTCCAACCAGAAGGGTGTTGGCTGGAATTGCAAAGGTGAAAGCCCCCGCAGAGAGCGTCTTGGCCGCGGAAGCGAAGTAGCCCCCGCCGGAAATCGTCACCGTTCCTGTCGGCGCTGTTCCGCTACTGGAGGCAGAAACCACTGTGACTGACACGCTGAGGGAAGTATTGACGATCGGCGTGCTCGACGCCGGCGTGACTGTCACCGTTGCTGTCCCGGAAGGTGCTGTTACCGCGACGATGGCCGTGCCGGATGCAGGCGCATAGCTGGTGTCGCCGCCGTAAGAGACTGTAAGCGCAACGGCGCTTCCGGCGATCAGGCTGTTGGCTGGAATTGAAAAGGTGTAAGCTCCGGCCGTGAGCGGCTGCGCTGCCGAACTGTAGTCTCCGCCGGAAAGTGTGACGGTTCCGGTGGGGGTCGTTCCGCCACTGGACGATGCGGCCACGGTGCCGGCAACACTGAGCGCACTGGTGGAGAGCAGGCTGGCTTGCGCAGGCGTGACCGTCACTTTCGCCGCCGCAGCGCCCGATGCGACAGGCCAGGCGGTGACCACGTTGGCAACATTCAGCGATCCAAGGCCAGTGGCCTGATCGTATCCAGCGCCAGCGACATAGCCCTGCAGGATGCCAACCGTATCTCCGCTGACGAGCACGCTACAGTTGGGCGATTGAATACCCGTCTGAGCAGGATTTCCCTCTTGGGCTCCGTAGTCGCAGGGCATGGCGATGGTTCCGGAGTCAATGTCGTTGAAGAGGCATGTGCTGCCGGCGGTGACCTTCTCAGCGCTGCAATTTGCGTAGGTTTGCGTGGCCGCCAGTTTGT
>Ga0302325_10017628_pt1 | contig 15084 bp, 16 predicted proteins | sample Palsa_T0_2_FD_201948 | JGI IMG/M metagenome (GOLD analysis project Ga0302325, IMG submission 201948) | Peat permafrost microbial communities from Stordalen Mire near Abisko, Sweden - Palsa_T0_2 | ecosystem: Environmental > Terrestrial > Soil > Palsa > Peat permafrost | place: Sweden: Abisko... | reverse complement strand
ACGCAGGGCGAGATGCCGATTCGTCTCGAAGGACGGCTGAATCTGGGGCCGAAGAAGTCTCTGGTGCTGGTGAATTGCCGGGGCAAGAGCGTGCTGCTGGCGCTGGGCAGTGAGGTGATCACGCCGAATATGGAGGTTCCGGCACACCGGCGTCGGAAACGGGAGCCTGGGCAGTGAATTTCTGGTTGCTGCTGGCGGTCAAGGCGCCGAATGGGCTGCCGGGACTCGATCTGTCGGGACACATCAGCGACAACAACCAGATTCCGTGGACGATTGTCTTTTCGCTGACCCTGCTGACGCTGCTGCCGGCGATTCTGCTCTCGATGACGCCGATGGTGCGGCTGCTGGTGGTGTTCCACTTTCTGCGCCAGGCGCTTGGAACGCAGACGGCGCCGTCGAATCAGGTGCTGATGGGGCTGGGGCTGATGATGACCTGGTTCCTGATGCAGCCGGTGTTGATCCAGGTGGATCAGCAGGCGGTGGAACCGTTTCGGGTGGGACAGATTTCCGGATGGGACGCTCTCGATCGCGGATCCGAGCCGGTGAAGACCTACATGCTGCGCTATGCGCGGGAAAAGGACCTGGCACTGTTTGTCTCGGCGTCGATGACTGCGCGCCCGGCTACGCCCCAGGATGTGCCGATGCGCGTGGTGGTGCCAGCCTACATTCTGAGCGAGCTCAAGGCGGGGTTTGAAATTGGCGCGGTGTTGTTTCTGCCGTTCCTGCTGGTGGACATGGTGGTGGCCTCGATCACGACGTCGATCGGGATGTTCCAGCTGCCCCCGGTGGTGATCTCGACGCCTTTGAAGATTCTGCTGTTTGTGATGGTCGACGGGTGGAACTTGCTGGCGGGATCGCTGCTGAAGAGCTTCTGACCTGGCGCAGGGGACAGCGGGCGAACGACGGATGGGCGTTCAGGAAAGGAATGCGATGGGACCGGACGAGGCGGCGGAACTAATGCGGCATTTGCTGCGGGAGGCGCTGATCGTGGGGGCGCCGGTGCTAGTGGTGGCGTGCGTGACGAGTTTCGCGATCAGCCTGGTGCAGACGCTGACGTCGTTGCAGGACCAGACGATTTCGACGGTGCCGCGGCTACTGGTGGTGCTGGGGCTGCTCATGGCGGGGCTGCCGTGGTTTCTGGGCCGGCTGATGAACTACACCATCGGCCTGTTTTCGGATTTTCACCGATTTCTGGGGCAGGGATGACGGCCGCCGGGACAGGCGCGGACTGGGAGCAGACGCTTGAGGCAATGACGCTGGTGCTGGTGCGCGTCAGCGGACTAATGGTCTTCGCGCCGGTCTTCTCCTCCGAGGCAATCCCGATGCGGATCAAGGCGGGTTTCGTGCTCGCCGTGTCCTTTCTGGTGGCGCCGGTGGTGGCGGCGTTTCCGGGCGCGCATGTGGAGCTGGGGATTCTGCCGGTGTTAGGGGAGCTGAGCGTGGGGCTGGTGTTCGGGCTGACACTGTCGTTCCTGTTCGAGGCGCTCGAATTTACGGGGCAGGTTTTGGGGTTTCAGTTCAGCTTTTCGCTGGTCAACGTGATGGACCCCAATTCTCCTGTATCGATCCCGCTGATGGGGCAGATGTTCGGATTACTGGGGACGCTGACCGTGCTGGGGGCGGGACTCCACCGGACAATGCTGGCCGCGCTGCTAAGGACGTTTGCGACAGCTCCGGTGGGGACGGTGACGCTCGATCCGAGGGCGGGATGGGCGCTGGTGACGATGGCCGGCGGCATCTTCGCGGGGGCGCTGCAGCTGTCTGCACCCGTGCTTGCGGCGACGCTGCTGGCGGAGTTGGCCGTGGCGCTGGCCGGAAAAATGGCGCCAACGCTGCCGGTGATGGCTCTGACAGTGCCGGTGAAGACGATGCTGGGGTACGGGGTGATGCTCGGATCGCTGGGGCTGTGGCCGCACTGGATCGAAGGGCATTTTGCCGCGCTGCTCGATGATGCCGGGCGGTTGCTCGCCGGGGTGGGGAAGGGCTAGCTATGCCTGGGGATCGCACCGAGCAGGCCAGTCCGCGGGCCCGGCAGAAAGCGGCCGAACACGGCGACCGTGCGCGCAGCCGCGATCTGATGGCGGGCGCGGCGATGCTGGCCGGCGTGTACGTGCTGGGGGCGCTGGCGCAGAAATGGGTGATCGGGTGGGGAGGAGCGTATCGGGCCCTGCTGGAGCTGGGACAGCCGGCGTTCTGGGAACGAACCTCGGCGGGTGAGACGGCGATCGTTATACGCGGAATTCTGCTGAAGGCGCTGGAGCCGATGGGGATCGTCTTCCTGGCGTCGCTGGCGGGGGCGCTGGCGGCCGGGATTGCACAGGGTGGAGGCTGGACCTTCAATTTTGAGGCGCTGTCGCTGAAGCCGGAACGTCTGAATCCGACGGAAAACGCGAAGAACATTTTTTCTCTGCGCGCGGTAGTTCGTTTGGGCAAGTCTCTGGTGCCGGTTCTGGCGCTGGGATTCTTCGCAGTGCATGCGATCGAGGCACAGACTGAGGTTCCGCCGCTGAGCACCGAGCAATATCCGGACGTCTTCGCCGAAATGTACAACCTGCTGGTCGACGGCGCGTGGATTTTCCTGGCATGGGCCGGGGTCGATTACGTGATGGAGTGGCGAAGCCGCGAGGACCGTTTGCGCATGTCGAAACAGGACGTGCGCGACGAGTTCCGGGAGATGGAAGGCAGTCCGCAGATTAAGGCGCGCATTCGCGGACTTCGGCGGCAGATGCGGCGGAAACAGCTGAAGGCGGACATATCGCGCGCCTCGGTGGTGGTGACAAACCCGACCCACTACGCCGTGGCGTTGAGCTTTGACTTCGAGACGATGGATCCCCCACGGCTGCTGGCCAAGGGGCGGGATTTGCTGGCGGCGCAGATCCGCGAAGAGGCGCAGTGGGCGGGGGTGCCGATTGTCGAGAATCCTCCGCTGGCGCGGTCCCTGTACCGGCAGGTGGAGCCGGGGCAGCAGAATCCAGCGCAGCTGGGGCAGATCCAGCTGGCGACGTTCGTGAACCCTGGAGGCCTGAACAGCGTGGGATCGAACCTGTTCACTGCTACCCTCTCGTCGGGCGATCCGGTGCTGGGCAATCCTGGAGGGACGGAAGGTCTGGGCACACTGCAGCAGGGCTACCTCGAGAACTCGAACGTGGACGTGGTGGGCGCGTTCGTGCAGATGGTGCTGGCTCAGCGCGCCTACGAGAGCAATTCCAAAGTAATCCGCGCCGCGGACGACATGTACAGCCAAGTCAACAACATGGCGCGGTGACCGATGCGAATGTGGATGAGAGTGGCGGGAGGGATTTTTGCGGGGATGACGACGATGCCGGCGATGGCACTGGCGGTCTGCGATGGAGGAAACACGATGCGGGACTGGGGACTGCACCGTTCGTGGAAGATTGAACGCGACTGCAGACATCCGGAACGTCCCGCGACGCTGGTTGAGGTTCCGTGGGCAGCCGGGCAGACGGCGGGGTCACTTGTCCGGCCGCCGGAGGGAAGCGGGCCAGGACCCGGGCCGCTGCCGCCTCCTGAGGTGCGCAGTGGGATGCAGGTGGTCCTTCGGCGGGGGGGTGAGAAGGCCGAGGTTCATCTTACTGGCAGGGCGCTCCAGACAGGGCGTAGAGGCGAGAGGGTCGCGGTGAAAGCCGGGCTGGGCGGGGCCAGACTCACGGGGGTTGTGTGCGGGCCGGGTATGGTGGAGCTGCCGCAGAAAGCGGCGCAATGATGCAGTTGGTGAAGAGCACAGGCAGGATTCTTCCTCGGACGGTGTGCGCATGCCTGTTGTGTCTGGTGTGCGGCGGCTGGGCCAGCACTGGGAAGCCAAAGACACCGCAGACGGGAAGCACACCGCCGGATCTGGCACTGCAGCAGTACATCGCGCACGTGCGTGCGGAGAAGGCGGCCGAAGTGTTGACGCCAGGATCGCTCTGGTCGGCGAATGGCCGGTTGACGAACCTGGTGAGCGACGTGAAAGCGGTGCGGGCCCACGATCCGATCGGGGTGGTGGTTTCCGAAAGCCTGGCTGCATCGACCGACGGGACGGTGAAGAACCAGCGTGCTTCGGCAGCGGCGTCCTCGGTTTCGGCGTTGTTGGGAAAACTGGGAGCCAGCAACGCTCTGAATAATCTGCTGAACCAGAGTTCCTCTTCGTCGCTGAATGCACAGGGAGGCAGCCAGACGAATTCGAGCATCACGACAACGCTGGGGGGTGAGGTCGTCGATGTGCTGCCCAACGGGATGCTGGTGATCCAGGTGGTGCGGCAACTGAACTTCAATCAGCAGACGCAGCTCATCCGCCTGCGCGGGCTGGTGCGGCCCGAGGACGTAAACGCACAGAACCAGGTTATGTCGACGGCGATCACGGACATGGAAATGGAAGTCGTGGGCAAGGGAATCGTCAACGATGCGACGTACCGGCAGAATCCGGTGGTGCGTTTTCTTGAAAAGATATTGGTTTTCTGAATGGGGCATGGAATGGCGGGACGATGGTACGGGCGGGCGGGCGATGTCGGGCGATGCTGGCTGATCGGTCTGGTTCTCATCGCGATCTGCGTTGCGCCCGCCGCACGCACAGAGGACACGGCAAAGATGAAGCTGGCGCGGGTGAAAGATGTCGCGTCGGTCGAAGGTGTGCGGGATAACCAGCTGGTGGGGTATGGCATTGTGGTGGGGCTGCATGGAACCGGCGACAGCTCGCAGACGGTCTTTCCTCTGCAGACGCTCGCATCGGCGCTGGAGAGGATGGGTGTGAGCTTGCAGGGGAACGCGAATGCGTCGATGATGCAGACGCGGAACATGGCCGCAGTATTTCTGTCCGGCACGCTGCCCCCGTTTGCGCGGCCCGGCAACAAAGTCGATGTGACGGTATCGTCGGCCGGCGACGCGCGCAGTCTCGAAGGCGGCGTGCTGCTCCTGGCGCCGATGTACGGTCCGGACGGACAGATCTACGCGCAGGCGCAGGGTCCAATGGTGTTGGGTGGTTATGCGGTGACGGCCAATGGGAGCAGCAAGTCAGTGAACTATCCGACAACGGCGCGGATTCCTTCGGGGGCGATTGTGGAGCGGGGAGTGCCGCTCGATCTGGCGCAAATGCGAACGCTTTCGCTGCTGCTGGAAGACGCGGATTTCCGGACGGCGGAGACGGTGACGGCAAATATCAATCGCGCACTGGGCCGGACGGTAGCGCATGCAGTGGACAGCCGCAGGATCGAAATCCAGCCAGCGGCGAACGAGGACATTCCTGCGCTGCTGGCGCGCGTGGAAGAAGTCGAGGTGGAGGTGTTTCCGCGAGCAAAAGTGGTTGTGAACGAGAGGACCGGGACGGTGGTGATCGGGGGCAATGTGCGGCTGCAGCCGGTGACTATTTTGCACGGCGGCCTGGTAGTTAACATCGTGAATCACTTTGAAGTCTCGCAGCCCAACCCCCTGGGGCAGGGATCCACGCAGGTGGTCGAGCAGACAACCGTTCAGGCGCAGGACAAGCCTGCGAACCGGATCGAGCTCAAAGAGGGAGCGACAGTCGACGATCTGGTGGAGAATCTGCAGCAGATCGGCGCCACCGCGCGGGACATTGTTTCGATCCTGCAGGCAATGAAAGAAGCAGGTGCTCTGGAAGCCGAACTGGAGGTGTTGTGATGGTGTCTTCGGCGGTGGTCGCGGGGTTGGCAGGAAGCGGTCAGGCAGGGACTGCGGCGGTGACAGCCGCGGACGCCCGGCTGAAGCCGGCAGCTCACGAATTCGAGGCTTGCCTGATGAAAGAATTCCTGGAGCCTTTGCAGAAGGACCCGCTCTTTGGCGAGGACGGGGACGGTGGGGAGGGCGAGGGCAGTGGGAATGCGTTGATGAGCTTTGGGTCCGAGGCGCTGGCCAGGGCGATTTCGGAGCGGGGCGGGTTCGGAATTGCAACAAAGATCGTCGAGCAGTTCAAAACGGGAAAAACGTTGCAGGAAAAAGCAGAAAGCGCAGCGGATACTGAGCCGCTGAGGCAACAATAGCTCATGCATTTTTGTTTGCTGCCGATGTAGTGAGTGAAGGAGACCGGGTATGAACGTAAACAACAACCTCCAGGGATTGCAGCAGCTGTTTTCGAGCCAGGAAGTGAGCCAACAGGCAGGCAAGGCGGGGGCGAGTGATGCGCAGGCAGCGCATGCGGAAACGGATCAAGCGACGCTGAGCTCGGCAGCCAGCGTGGCGGCGGCGGCGGCGCCGGATTCGGATGTGAGGATGGAGAAAGTGAATGCCGTGCAGCAGGCGCTGGCCAGCGGTGCCTATAACGTTCCAGCGTCGGAAGTCGCGGGAAAGATGATCGATCACATGCTGGGCAAATGAGACGGACGGCTGGGTCGGCATTCCTCAGGAGGTTAGAAATTTTCGGCGAAGAAAGCGGTGCGGGTCTGGGCGCGGACAAGGGCGCGATTGCGATGGAACCATGAAGACGGGAGTTCGGGGGATGAAAATGGCAGCTCCAGGATCGGCGGTCGAAGTACTGGCAGCCGGGATTAACGCCCTGGCCCATGCCGACGTGGCTCAGTTGGAGGGGCTGGCGGAGGCAGCTCAGGGAGTGAGAATCCCGCAGACGGCGGAAGAGCGGGAACTGGTGCGCGAGGGGTTGCGAACGTTGGGGTACCTGATTACGCTGACACGGCGCAATCTGCGATTGTTGCGGGGGCCAGCGGCGACACGGTGTTTCTCGGGTGAAGCGGGGCGCGCGGCGGCGCTGTAGAAGCGAAGCGGGATTGAGACGCGAGGAGGAGACGAATGCCGAGTCGCAAGTCGCGGGGAAAGAAGCAGGGCGGCGAAATAGGGGCGAGGATCTGAGAGCGAACTTTCATGGCCACGATTGGCACAGCATTCAACATCGCGACGGGGGCGCTTGACGCGAATCAGGCAGCGCTGGACATTGTCGCGAACAATACGGCCAACGTGAATACGCCGGGCTATACCCTAGAGACGCCCACCTGGGAGTCCGCCGACTCGGCGTCGCTTAATGGCCTGAACTTCGGAATGGGCGTGGAAATGACGGGCGCGCAATCGCAGCGAGACCGCGTTCTGGAGCAAGCGGTGCAGCAGCAAACCCAGACCGAGAGCGGGTCGGCAGCGCGGCTGACAGCACTGAACCAAATGCAGGCGCTCTTTACCGGTGCGACCAGTGCAGGCACAGCTGAAAACGCAGCCAGCGGAATCGGCAGTGACTTGTCGAATTTCTTTGACTCTCTTTCTTCCCTCGAAGCCAACCCCGCGGAGGTGGCTTCACGGCAAAGCGTGCTGAGTGCGGCCGGGACGCTGGCATCGGACCTTAACAGTGCTGCAGCCCAACTGGATAGCCAACGGCAGTCGCTGGATGAGCAAAGCACGAGCGTGGCGGGCCAGGCCAACACTCTTCTGCAGAACATCGCCCAGCTCAACGTCCAAATTGAATCGCAGAGTCCTAATGCGGATGCCGGAACTCTGGAGGATCAGCGGCAGCAGGACCTGACGAATTTGTCGCAGTTGATTGGAATTCGCACGGTGCCAACCGAAAACAACGGGCTGACGGTGACAACGATGGGCGGTGCTCTGCTGGTTTCCGAAGGGCAGGCGACGCCGATCACGACCGGGGAAGTCGGAGGAGTGACGCATTTCTTCGACAACAGCGGCAAGGACATTACTTCGGATCTGACTTCCGGCGGGGGACAGCTGGGAGGAATCCTGACGGCGCGCGATCAGGACATTCCCCAGGTGGAGAAATCGCTGGATGCGCTGGCCTATGCGGTGGGATCGACGATGAATCAAATGAATGCGCAGGGTTCCGATCTGAACGGCAATGCGGGTGCGGCGATATTCAGTTTGCCGAACGGCGCGACGGCCGCGAATCCAGCCGGATCGGCAGCGCAGATTACCGTGGTGATGACGGATCCGACGCAGATTGCAGCGGCGGCGCTGGGTGCCGGACCTTCGGACAACGCCAACCTGGTGGCGATGGCGAACGAGCAGAATGCCGGAATCGTGAATGGGATTTCGCCGACGGCGTACTTCTCGGACATGGTGACCACGCTGGGGAGTTTGACGTCGGAAGTATCCAGCGAGAATACGGCTCAGCAGGCGGCGCTGACGCAGCTCAACGACCAGGTCGGCTCCATCTCCGGGGTCAATCTGAACGATGAGGCGGCCGCTTTGGAAACGTATGAGCAGTCTTACCAGGCGGCGTCAAAACTATTCACAACGCTGGATCAAGTAATGGTGTCGGCGCTGAACCTGGGAGTTCAGACGACCTACTCGTAAGCTGCCGGGACGTCCACAGCAAGGTGGGCGGAAAGAGCGAACAGAGGAGTTGCGGGATGAGGGTCAATCCGCTCTACATTAACGATCTTGTTGGGTCGCTGGACACGACGTCGGCCAGCGAGGCGCAGCTAACGGAGGAACTGGCCAGCGGTTCGCGGGTGAACGCGCTGAGCGACGATCCGGTTGCGGTGGGACAGAACGTGCTGCTGAGCGCGCAGATCGGCAGCGATGACACGTTTTCGCAGACCGCGGCGTCGACGCAGAGCATGCTGCAGGTCACCGATTCTGCGCTGGGCACCGTGGTGAGCCAGATGACGTCGGCGATTTCTCTGGCGACTGAGGCGAACAGCGGCACGATGAACTCCAGCGACATGGAAGCAATGAGCAATCAGCTGACGGGAATTCGAGATGAGGTCCTGTCGCTGGCGAACACGACCTATCTGGGCCAGTACGTGTTTTCGGGGAGCCAGGGAACGACACAACCCTTCACACTGAATCCGGCAGCGCCGTCGGGAGTGACATACAACGGAGACAGTACTCCCACAGCCACGAGGTATCTGGAGACGCCAAATGGCCAGAAGATCCAGCTGAATATTCCCGGGAGTCAGATCTTTACAGCGAATGGGAGCAATGTGCTGGGGACACTGAATGTTCTGATTGCGGATTTCTCATCGGGAACGGCGTCGCCGACGGCCGAGGCGGATGCTCAATCGTTGAGTACGGCGCTGGGATATGTGTCGCAACAGCGGGTCATCATCGACAACTCGCTGACGCGGCTGCAGGCTGCGGAGAATTACACGCAGAGCGAGTCGACGCAGCTGACTTCTGCACAAACGACGCTATTGCAAGCCGACGTGGGACAAGTGGCGACCGGGCTCAGTACGGCGGAAACCCAGCAGGCCGCGCTGAGCCAGGTGATTGCGACGCTGGGCAAGCAGAGTCTGTTTAATGACCTCTGAGGCGGCTGCGGATTGGCTGCCGGTTGCCGCGCATTCTTCGTAACGCTTTACTGGGTACGTGTGAGACGGGCGGTTGCCACTTTGTGGACGCACCCGCGGTCTTATTGGACTTTGAAATCCTGCGTCAGAGGCGTGTTTTCCGACGAATCGCCGACGAAGACGACGAATTTGCCGGGATCGACCTGCCAACCATTTTCGGCGGTGCTCCAATACGCCAGGGCCCGGCGATCGAGGGCGATGCTGACGTGATGCGTGTCCCCTGGACCGAGGCGAACCTTTTCGAATCCCTTGAGTTCTTTTGCGGGGCGCTTGACCTTTGCCGAAGGATCCCCAACGTAAACCTGGGCGACGGTGGCACTTTCGCGGTGGCCGGTGTTGGTTACGTCGAAGGAGACGGTGATGCTGCCGTCGGCGCTGGCTTGCTCCGGGGAAACTTTCAGGTTCGAGAAGGAAAACGTAGTGTAGGAAAGCCCGAAGCCAAAGGGAAATAGCGGGTTCTTGTCGAACGAAGTGTAGTAGCGATAGCCGACAAAAACGCCTTCCTTGTAAGCGACGTGCGGCGTCTGGCCTTTGGGCACCGGCGGTGCGTAGTAGTTATCGTGGACGGGATTTTCTTCCCACGAGCGTTCGAAGCTGACGGGGAGATGGCCTTCCGGAGAATGCTGGCCAGTGAGAATGTCGGCGAGGGCACGGCCGCCCTCCTGTCCGGGATACCAGTTATGGAGGAGCGCGGGCACGCCGGAAAGCCAGCGGTGCATGTCGACGTTTCCGCCAGCGGTGATCGAGACGATGGTGTGCGGGTTGGCTTGGGAGACTGCCTGAATCAGCTGGTCCTGTCCAAAGGGCAACTCATAGCTACGGTCATAGCCTTCGCTTTCATTCGTAGAGTCGAATCCGACGGCGACAACGACAGCATCGGCTAGCGAGGCGACCTTCGTGGTCTCGGGCGTGACAAGTTCGTTGACGCCACGAACGCCGAGGCCAATGCGCGGATAGGCTGCGTCGGGCCAATAGTCAAGCTCGATCGCGGCGGCTTTCCCGGCAGTGAGGGGCACTTCGACATATCGTGGCGCCTGGCCCTCGCGTGAGGGTTGGTCGAGGACGCTTTTGCCGTCGACGACGAGCTTGTAAGCATCGGCACCACCGGCACCGACAAGGAAAAGATAGCTTTCGGTTTTCGCAGGCATGTACTGCATTGTGTAGCGAATGCTGTGGCGTTCCCTCGCAGGCGGGGTCCATTCCTCAGAACGGAACAACGCGATACGGCGGGCGGCGGAGACGGTGGGTGTGCCGCTGAAATCGGGATTCTGGAAGGTTTCGATTTTGACCTGCGAGCCAACCCACGGATTGTCGGGCGCTTTGCCCGAAGGATCGTAGAACTCGGTCTGCTGCATCAATTCGGAAGCAGACGGAAGACCGCCGGCGTAGAGGACTTTGACCTTGCCGGCAAGTGCGTCAGAGAGCCCAGTCATGATGCTGACTGGGGAGTATGCGTCGACATGCGAACTGCCGCCGGCGCCAGGAACCGCCGGCCAGGCGTCGGGACCTATGACAGCGATGGTGTGAATCTTATTGGGGTCGAGCGGAAGCAGGTTCCCTTCATTCTTCAGCAGAGTGATGCTCTCGAGGGCCTCCTGCAATGCGACAGCGCGACCTTCCTGACTGAAGGGTGGAAGCTCCGAATCGGTCTGGTCGCGGTCGAGGAAGCCGAAGCGGATGGCGGTGCGGAAGATGCGGCGGAGCTTCTCATCGATGGTAGCCTCAGAAACGTCGCCGCTCTTGACTGCGGGCAATAGATTTTGAGGATTCATGAATTTGCCGGACGGCATTTCGAGGTCGAGGCCATTGTTGGCCGCGCCGACCGCGGAGTATGTTGCGTCCCAGTCGGACATGAGGATGCCGTCGAATTTCCAGTCGCCTTTGAGGATGTCCTTATTGAGGTGCGGGTTTTGCGTGGCGTGAACGCCGTTGAGCAGGTTGTAGGAGTTCATGACGGCGCCGACATGGCCTTCGCGAACAGCGGCTTCAAACGCAGGGAGATAGATTTCGCGCAGCGTTCGCTCGTCCAGATCGGAGCTGACGTTGTGGCGGTCGTATTCCTCGTTGTTGGCGGCGAAATGTTTGACGGTGGCTATGACGCCTTCGCTCTGGACGCCGCGAATGTAAGCGGCGGCGGTTTGTCCGGAGAGGTACGGATCTTCACCAAAGTATTCAAAATTGCGGCCGCACATGGGGGCGCGATAGATATTGATGCCGGGACCCAGGATGAAATGCACTCCGCGAGCGCGCGCATCCTTCGCGATGGACTGGCCCATCTTGTCCGCGAGCGTGGGATCCCACGAGGCAGCCAGAGCGATGCCGCCGGCGTACGCGGTGTCCGGGCCCCAGGTGCGTACACCTTCAGGGCCGTCGCTCATCTTGAGAATGGGGAAGCCGGCGGAGGGCTCGGCGCGGATAAACATATTGTCGAGGCCGCCGATGAGCTCGAGTTTCTGCTGGAGGGTGAGCTTCGCGATCATCGCGTCGACGCGTTGTTCGATCGCGGGACTATCGGGAACCGGAGCCTGCGCCTGAAGATGGCCGGGAACAAGAGAGAGAACGCAGCAAAGAAGCGGGGCTGCGATGTGAAACGTTTGATTGCGCAACGGGATACCTCAAAACAACGCCCACCAGACTCGCAGAGCACGATGAGTTTGTAAAGGCAGGAACACACGGGTGCAGTTACTTGTTTGGGGAGCACGGAGTCCGTAGTAACATAAGGAAATTTTCCCGGACTGCGTTTTGGGCCGAGTGGGAGTGCGATTGGGAGAGGAAAAGATCGTCGGCAAACCGGTATTGCGCAAAGAAGGTGTGGCGAAAGTGCGCGGCCGGGCGCAGTATGTCGACGATCTGACGCTGCCTGGGATGTTGCACGGCGCAACGGTGCGAAGCAGCATCGCGCGCGGGCGCATTCTGGGGATCGAGTTCGGCGCGGGCATTCCGTGGGAAGAATTTGTAATCGTCACGGCGACGGATATTCCGGGTGCTAATGAAATTGCACTGATCAACCACGACTGGCCGTGCCTGGCCGGCGAGGCCGTGAATCATCCGGAAGAGGCGATTCTGCTGCTGGCGCATCCGGATCGACATTTGCTACCGAAAGCCGTGGCGGCAGTGCGCGTGACGTATGAGGAATGGCCGGCGGTGTTCTCGATAGAAGAGAGCGAGCGTCGCGACCCCATTGTTTGGGGCGAGGACAACATCTTTAAGGCGTTCCTGATGGAGAAAGGCGATGTGGATGCCGTATGGTCGCAGGCCGACCACATCATCGAAGGCGAGTACACGACCGGTGCGCAGGAGCACCTCTATATCGAGAACAACGGCGCGATCGCTGTGTATTCGGCCGATGACGGGCTGACGGTATGGGGGTCGCTGCAGTGCCCGTTCTACGTGCACAAGTCGTTGGTGAAGATGACGGGGCTGCCGGAAGAGAAGGTACGGATTGTCCAGGTGGAGACGGGTGGCGCGTTTGGTGGGAAGGAAGATTATCCGTCGATGATTGGTGCGCATGCGGCGCTGCTGGCGATGAAGTCCGGCAAGCCGGTGAAGATTATTTACGATCGTGCGGAGGATATGGCGGCGACAACGAAGCGGCATCCTTCGCGTATCCGGCACAGGACCGCGGTGACGCGGGAGGGGAAGCTGCTGGGGGCCGAGATTGAGATTGCGCTCGACGGTGGTGCGTATTCGACACTTTCGTCGACGGTGCTGTCGCGGGCGACGATCCATGCGGGCGGAGCTTATTTTTGGCCGAATATTCGGGTGCGGTCGAAGGCGTTCGCTACGAATTATCCCCCGTATGGGGCTTTTCGCGGATTCGGCGCGCCGCAGAGTCTGTTTGCGATCGAACGGCACATGGATCACATTGCTGAAGAGTTGGGGATTGCGCCAGATGAATTGCGGCGGAGAAATTTTCTGCAGCCAGGGCAGGAAACCACGACCGGGCAGCGGATCCAGGAAGATATCAATCTCGATCAGTTGATGGGGCGCGCATTGGCCGAATCGGATTACCACGCCAAGCGCGAGCGATTTGCGCGCGAGAATACTGGGCCAGGAATGAAGAAGAAGGGGATAGGCCTGGCGGCGTTCCTGCATGGATCGGGATTCACGGGCTCGGGAGAGCGGTATCTGAATTCGCTTGCGGCGATGGATGTGACCACGGAAGGAAAGGCCCGCGTGCTGGTGTCGAGCACGGAATTTGGACAGGGGACGAATACGATTCTTTGCCAAATTGCCGCCGAGTCGCTGGGCGTCGATTACGACGCGGTGGAGATGGGGCCGCCGGACACAAGCGTGGTTCCGAACACCGGGCCAACGGTGGCGTCGCGGACGTCGATGGTAGTGGGAAAGCTGGTGCATTCGGCGGGGGTGGGGCTGAAGAAGACGCTGGTTGCGAGCGGACTGCTGCGTGAGGCGTACACGACGGAAGATTTTGTAACTGCAGCTCGCACCTATGTTGCGCAATATGGAGCCCTGCGGTCGGAAAGCCGCTACGAGGCTCCGCCGGGCGTCCACTGGGACGATCAGAAGTATCGTGGTGAGGCTTACGCGGCCTATGCGTGGGCCGTGTACGTGGCCGAGGTGACGGTGGACCTGGCAACTTGCGGGGTGAACGTCGACGATTTTGTCGCGGTGCAGGAAGTGGGGCGTGTGCTGAATCCGGTGCTCGCGACGGGGCAGATTGAAGGCGGCGTTGCGCAGGGGATTGGCTGGGCCCTGTACGAAAAGGTGATGTGGAATCGTGGGCGGATGCAGAACAATCAGATGACGAACTACATTATTCCGACTTCGCAGGATATTCCACCGATTCGCGTCTTCTTTGAGGAACGGCCGTTCGGACACGGGGCGTACGGTGCGAAGGGCATCGGCGAGTTGCCTATGGATGGACCGGCGCCGGCGATTCTGAACGCAATTGCGCATGCAACGGGAAGACAATTCGACAGCGTGCCGCTGTTGCCCGAGGATATTTTTCGACAGATCGCGGTGCGGGAACCAGAGCGGGAGGTCGTTGCTCTGTGAGTCTTGAACATTATGAGCTGCACGTAAATGGAACTCTATATAAGGTTGCGACGCATCCGATGGCGCGGTTGCTGGATGTGTTGCGGTATGAGCTGCAACTTACAGGCACCAAAGAAGGATGCGGCGAGGGCGAATGCGGCGCTTGCAGCGTACTGCTGAATGGCGAACTGGTGAACAGCTGCCTGGTTCCTGTGGCACAGGCGGATGGTGCAGAGATCGAGACGGTCGAAGGGCTGGGCGCGGACGAGCGGCTGCATGCGGTGCAGCGCGCGTTTCTGGAATGCGGTGGAGCACAATGCGGGATGTGCACGCCGGGGATGCTGGTGGCGTCGGCGCATTTGTTGAAGAAGAATCCGCGGCCGGATCTCGCGGAAATACGAGAGGGGCTGAATGGGAATCTGTGCCGGTGCACGGGTTACATGCGCATCTTTGAGGCAGTAGAGCGCGCCGTGAGTGGAGCGGACGAGGTCCGCGGATGAGGTCGCACCCGGCTGAGTACGAGATGGTTTCGCCGGAAAGTCTAGAGGGCGTGCTGCGGCTGATGGATCAGGAGCCGGGACAGTGGCTCCCGGTGGCCGGCGCAACCGAAGTGATGGTGATGTTCAGCGCGGGGAAACTGGGCGCGCGCCGGCTGGTGAACGTTTGGGGCCTGAGGGAACTGCGGGAGATTCGCGAAGAGGCGGAAACGCTGATCCTGGGCGGCGGCTGCACTTTCAGCCAGATTCGGAATTGCGAGGCGGTGCGAAAACACTTTCCTCTGCTGGCGCAGGCTGCTTCGTGGACAGGGAGCATCGCCAATCAGAATCGG
>Ga0302325_10017624_pt1 | contig 15087 bp, 12 predicted proteins | sample Palsa_T0_2_FD_201948 | JGI IMG/M metagenome (GOLD analysis project Ga0302325, IMG submission 201948) | Peat permafrost microbial communities from Stordalen Mire near Abisko, Sweden - Palsa_T0_2 | ecosystem: Environmental > Terrestrial > Soil > Palsa > Peat permafrost | place: Sweden: Abisko... | reverse complement strand
CCTCTGCTATAGACTAAATATTGCTCCGGGAGTTCTAATGCTTACAGGTCACCTGATCCCTAGCATCACTAGCCCTACGCGTATAGTCGACTTCCCGCATATCACATTCTAGGCCTAGAAAAGAAGGCAAAAGTAGAAGGGTCTTAATTACCACTATTTAAAGCTAGGGAAGTAGGAAACATAAAGCTATCCACATGTTTAAATATCCTAGGTTCGCCAACCTAGCCTAATCGGGAGTAGCGCTACACGTGGCAGCGCTAGAACTATAACATGAAGTATAGCACTTGTGATAAATAAAGCTTATAGCAATAGTGCAACTATTTATTACTATTATTTATAAGGCATTAATATATAATTCAATAATAATTATTACTATGTTTATAGGGTATGCTATTTATGGTATCGCTTATATTATTATATATATATATACAAAGCCAAGTACACTATACTATTACCTTTCATTATTATAGAGCCGAATCGATTAGACAATTAAATTGACATTTAGATATAAGAAGATTAAATTGAAAAAGAGAAAGAAGAAGAACAAGGTCCTTGTACAAAGGTTGTTATAGCAACCTATTGTATATTAAGTGGCTACAAGCAAATCGCAGCGCAAGGCACTAAGACCACATTAAAGGGTTTCAACCCCTCACACCTATTACCACAACATTAACTAACGCTTTATCCCTTTGTCTAGTAAGACATGCTTATGCTAGCAAGGGGGGTTGTGTATAGATATTAAGTATAAATATTATATACCTTTGCATACAAATTTATTAGTAATCTACATTATTTGAATGAAATCGCGTTTAGCACCCTTGTAATTACATGTCTACTAATAGAAGACCCTACTTCTAACCCACTAATATAGCTTACAAGGCAAAAAGCTCAATCTCTTAAAGATATAAAGGCACTTGCGCATAGTGTTTATACAAATCAAGCTATTTAAAAGGTTTTAAAGAAAGTAATAAATGCAAAGGGTAAAGCAAAGAAGTTATATAATGGCTATATATATTATAATGTCCACATTTGTATAAAGGGGGACTACTAGACCCGATTTTATTCAAATAATGTAGATTACTAATAAATTTGTATGCAAAGGTATATAATATTTATGCTTGATGTCTATGCGTGACCCCCCTTGCTAGTGTAGGCATGTTTTACTAGATAAAGGGATAGTTGCTATAATTGACACGCTTAGCAAAGAGGCTTAAATATAGTAAAAAAAAGCCAACAAGTATAAAATATCATTAAAACATCCCTTTATCTTGTGGAAAATGCTTAATTGCTAGCTGGAATTTGAGCGCGGTAAGTGTATTAAGCGCAACCTAAAAAGAGGAACCAAGGGATAAGCAAAAAAAAAGCCGCTTTTTCTAGCTTAGATTTATCTTTAGCACCTTGCTTTAATCTTAAATGAGCACTTTTTTATAGAGAAGTATATTGAGCAAAGCTTACACATGACACTTAATACAACAATACCTCGGAATATTGTTAGAAAAAGAGGCTAAAATAAGTATCGTTATGTGGAGGTTTTGCCGTAAGCTTAGTTGCAGGTGGCGCACGTATCGCCTAGCTGCGCATCGTGATTTTGGGCCGGCTAATCACCCATTCACGAGATCTCGGCAGTGATGATCGCACACACCATTGCCATTGCACGAAACGATTGGCGATAAGGAGTTGTTTGGGGGCAAAGCGAGAAGGTGGCTATGCATACCTTGTGATAACGATCACCAAAATAATTGTCAAAAAATAACTTCATGCATAGCAATGACCAGTTTCGATCTGGTGACCCTGTGAATTTATTAACGGCCGTAAGCTAATCGTAATGAACAGAGTACATACTCCGGGTTATGAGCCCTGTAAAGGTTAGAACATGATTCATCAGTGGGAGAATTTTGGTGGACGAACCGGCGCGCTTCCTACTTGAGCGTTAGTTTGGGGCAAATTTTTGATGTTGAGGCATAACCAACCGCTGCGCCACATTGCTTTTAGAGCAGAAATCCTTATTTCAATACATACGACCATTAACGAATTTTCTTCTAGGTTCGAGGGTTTAGGCCACTGTGGCCACAGCAACGGCACCGCCACCGACTAAACCCCACGCAGGCGATTACGAGACTAAGACCCTTCATTTGAATACTTTCTGTAGCTCGATTTCTTGGAAGGCCTAAATACTTCTCAATTTCTCCTGCCTTCATATTCTGTTGTTATATGAGTCGTCGCATATCCCGCGTGACCCCTTATACAGTAATACAATTTTATCGGGCACCAATTTATCATCTTTGACCGACAAAACTGTCAAATTACCTTCTGGATATCATTCTTTGCATTTCGGTTTTTTGATTTAATTAATTATTTGGTGTTCCTCAAAATGCGCTGGCCACTCACCGCTCGATATTCAGGGGCCAACGCCTAGCCGTATTTGGCTTAAATCTTGCCCTAAATGTGCCACCACTCACGACTCTAGTCCCAAACCTTAATTCAACGAGTCTCGTGACTGTGACTTATCGAGCAATCTTATCGATGCTTCTTTGCTCAGCCCACCACACAAATAGCCCCGACCATGGAACAAAGACAAGAACATGGTTTTGGAGGGACTTCTTTCCCAATCAACCCAGAAGAATTTGATTCCGACGACAGGATCTCATTCTCCAAACTCGACAACAAATTCCTCCTCGTCCAAGACGACGGCACCGAGCTCGAGTTCGACGATGCGATCAAGAGATGGATCCCCATTGTTGACGAGGCGCTATTAGAGGAGCAACAAAAAGCCTATATAGTGACTGGAGTGGATGAGATGGAACCTGCGGAGGCAGCGAAGAGGAAGCGCAAGAAGGAATATGTGAACGGCGAAGATGTATGTCCCGTTTCCTTTCATTTTCAATGCTAATAATCAACAGGAAGGTGGACGCACAACCAAGGCTCCCAAGAAAGCCAAGGCGCCGCTTCCCCCGAGAGCCAATACCGCAATTTACGTCACAGGCCTCCCCCTCGATGCGACAGTTGAAGAAGTCCATGAAGTATTCTCCCGCAAATGTGGTGTCATCGCGGAAGAAATCGATAGCGGAAAACCGCGCATAAAACTCTACACAGATGACAAGGGTGACTTCAAGGGTGACGCATTGATCGTATTCTTCAAAGCACCATCAGTAGATATGGCGATCATGTTACTAGACGACACAAAGTTTAGGATAGAAGATAAGTCGGTCGACAAGATGAGAGTTCAAGCTGCCGACTCAAGTTATAAGAAGGTCCAACACAATGATGGAGGGGAAGAGAAGGAAAAGCCAAAGACGAGTATGAAGGACAAGCAGAAGATTATGAAGAAGACGCAGAAGTTGGATGCGCGCTTAGCGGACTGGAGTGATGATGAGCCTTCCAGCATTATGGAGACCAGCTCGAAATGGGACAAGGTCGTCATATTGAAATATATGTTCACACTAGAGGAATTGGCGGAAGATTCATCTGCGATATTGGATATCAAGGAAGATATCAGAGAGGAGTGCGGCAAACTTGGAGAGGTTACGAATGTGGTTCTGTTTGACATGGAGGAGGATGGAGTCGCAAGCGTCAGATTCTCGAGTTCGGAGGCAGCCAAGGCCTGTGTTGAAGTAATGGATGGGAGGAGTTTCGCAGGTCAAAAAGTCGTGGCGTACATTTCGGATGGAAAAGAGCATTTCAAGAAGTCCAAGAAAAAGGACGACGATCATGAAAAAACCCCCGAGCAGGAATAATATGACCAAAGGCCTCTGATTTGGCGAATATTATTGTTGTCGCAACGTATTTACGTGAAATATCTACACCGCGACACTAGGCCAAAAAAACTCTATCACATGTCTCCGAATCGCTCAAACGCCCCTGTCCCAATCCCTATCTAAAAATCAAGCACTCGGATCACTCTCTGACATATCCTCCTCCTCTATACTATCCTCCACAGATAACTCCACATTCTTCACTGGATGTATCAGCATAGGAGGCAGGCACATTCTTCCTTCTCCCCCTCTCATCTCATTCACGCCTTTCCCACTTCTTCCCTCGTCAACTGTCAATTCAAACTCTTCACCGCCCTCATTATTAACCTTCAATCCTAACCACCTCTTCCATAAGTTTGGCGCGAAGCCAGCATTATAATACCAAGTCATGCCCAACAAATTGTGCTCCCTCTCGCCGAACACACTTGTTCTCGCACCACCAGTAGCACCATTTCTCCCCGAATTTAGTACACCTGCAAGATATGCAGTGGGCCACTCTCGGTCAACATACATAGGATGTGGGACATAGACAGCCTTGTATCCATGATGTAGAGCAGCAGTTGGAGCCCACATTTCAGAGAACGCGTGGTGCTTCTTGAATGCTGTCTCACGGTGCATCGTTCGAAGAAGTCGTTTTGACATCCTTGAAGACGTCACAATGGCTGCGCGACGAGGAGGGAGCCCTTCCGTGGCGTTATAACCAGTGATATCGTTCGCGAGAAACCAGGTCGTTCCTTCTGGATCGAATAGTGGGTTGAAAGTAATGAGATCAGCATCTTCGCCAACTCCCCAGGTATACTTATCCTTATCGTACCCAGTAGAAGGCTTGGGGTCATTCTCGAACTCAAACCAGTCTTCAGGGTCATGAGGTCGTTCGGGGCCCCAGATTGGCTTGTCACCCTTTGGTTGAACCTTGGCTCCCTTGAGCCCGGACCACATAGTGTCAGCGTTCTCTGTGCCCATCTCGGTCTGGACGCGAACCATTTGCTTGAAATCTTCCCAGGACCCATGGACTGAAGGAACGTAAAACCTGCTGCTCCTCTCCCAAAGTCCTTTGCGAGGCTGTCTTTTGGCCCATGACTCGACTTGTGAAAATAGGTTGTAGTAGTGACCAGTATAACGAATATCGATCTCCCAGTGCCAGAAGAAGTCATACTCTGGGTGCCTATGTGCAAAGTACTGCATCGCCATCTGTAGGCCCCGATATGGGCCATGCACAGGGAGATCACGCGTAAAAGTGTCAAAAATACCCTGGTACAACATGAGCATCTGTGTTTCACTCCATAATGTCACGATATCGCGGAATTCCTCGGGCACGGATTCGGCCAAATGTTCCTGGTATGTTTCGGAATCGGCCCAGATTGGATTTTTTGCTTCATCTTTGACTTGAACAAGTAGGTGAACATCATACTCTCCACCCGAGCCTAAAGACAGCTCCGAAATCATTGCTCTGAGGTGAAGTATGTCTTCTTCCCGATATTCAAAATCATCCCATACACGAATAACCACGGCCGTGCGAGGCAAATACTTCTTGGATACGGTGGTGTTGGCTCTCGAATCTAATGTTGAACTTGGCTGTTCGTGGTGATTTGGCGTTGTATCGGTATCTTGGATAATAGTAGAGAATGTTGTGGTATGCTCGATGGGGATAGATTTTGGCTCGAAGCGTGCGGAATTTGCTTTGTAGCATCTCTTCTGAGCGTCTCCCCATCTGACCTTTCTATAGTCAACCTGGGTGACGCTGAGCCCTGAATTATCATCTGCCCAAACCGTATCCGATCCTTCTGCGTCTCCATGTTCACCAGTGCCAGTGCCTCCATATTTCAGGGAATACCCATAGCCATACGGGCCCAATCTTCCGTAACGTTCGAAACATATATCTTCTGGTAAGCCAAGAAGCTCATAAGATCCCATAACATTATCGGGGAAACCGCTAGGCCTGCCTTGATAATATCGCAATTGAGGAATTCGGACAGTTGCCTCTAAATCGAGAAAGCATTCCTGAACGGGCTGGTATTCCATCAAATAAGCTTTCGACGACTGGTTCTTGAATGCTTGAAATGGCTTGCTGGCCGGAATCTCTCGGATCGGAATTGACGACGTCTCATTCAAGAAAGGCAATTCATCATCAGCGGACGGATATTCTGGTCTGTTCTCGGACAGAGGCACCAATGTTCTAATGCCACCATAATATCTCGATAGGAAGGTGAACGACTTCCATGGTTCTGGTGGGGGCGGGGGTCGTTCTCCAAGATCTCCAACTTCTACCCTCCGTGAGGATACAACGCTCATCCGGATGAGGCTCAGCATAAAGATAACAAGTGTCGAGATCAATGCTAAACAGAGATATCGCACAGTCCTTTGCGGAAGTCTGTATCTTGATCTTGTTGGTCTTTGTGAGCCGGCTGATGACTTCCTCCGTAGCATTGGCCGGTTCGACGAGTAGGAGCCGGACGTCTCTCGAGACGAGACGGGAGAGGAGTTATAGGAGGAATAGTCGGATTCATTGTCAGAGTCTTCTGAATAGTCATGTTTCTCAAGATCGCGCTCTCGTCGTCTGCAAATCCTAGTATCGAGTTCGGAGTATTTTGTGGGCGAGGACCGCTTCGTGACGTTCAGCGGATTGAGGGAATCGAAGCCCGCCATTCCCGAGTAATTCTCGGATTAGTGCGCTGGAATGTTGTCTGCCCAAATAGCAATTTTCCGTTCTGACCCGTGTCAGAATGAGGGTGTGCAGGTGGAAGAAATCTTACTTTTGCTTATCATGCAGCACACTTTTATTGCATCTAGTCAAATTCGCAAGAGGAGAGTAGTTTAATTGTGTAATGATGCACGACTTATGACTCGAGTCAGAAAATACAAAACTTGCCTTGAGGAAAGCCGTGATGTGGTGTTGGTTGTTTACCGATACAAGATTGGCCCAGCAACGGATTCAGAAGCGAGCTGACCTTGCCGCCCGCGAATGATATTCTCATTCTCAACGGCCGCCACTGGTAGATTAGACTTGAGATAATGTTCCTTCCATATGGTTGGTTCTAGGGCAATGTTCTCCTCTTCTAAAACCCTACAGTAAACTACATTTCCAATTCTGCAACTTCGTCTTGGAAAAGCAGCAGCTTTCTGCTGCTGCTAGTTAATCCAGCTCGAAGAGGAAGTTGCCTCAGAGGCTCGACTTGATGGAGACTGGCTGGCTCAGCCTGGATGCAATACTACAGTCCAAGCTGGCCGGAAGGCCTTGAGGAGTTGAGGATGAGATACAGTTACTGTAGATGGCGAGGCTCCAGGTCCGTTGGAGTGGTTCTCTCGAAGCATTGGCGGCCGCTGTCGGCAGTGAGAGAGGTCAGAGCGCCGAGCGGCCTCTGCGGTGCGGAGCTGGCTGCGGTGAACGCGGGACTCGAGTGCTACGTCAGTCCCTCGAAAGGAACACACACAGAGGAGAGAGAAATGAGGATGAGGTTGACCGCCTCTGCAACCGCAACGATATCCGATAGGCCCATGTTGAAGCAGCGTCTCGGGCTCTGGTGCTTGTACGAAGTACTGTATCTCCTTCGTGCATCTCTGAGGGGATGGAAGTGAATGGAGCGCGTGTGCCTTTCGTACGGACGTATCAAATCAGGTACAGTTAAGTACAGTGTACTGTATGTCTGTTCAAGCGACGCCACGCTGCTGGGTGGGGGCCCCCCTTATCGCCCAGCCCTACCTAAGGTTACTGCGGCAGCAGATCGCATGTGATCTGCCGCGACCCCTCAATGCTGAGTGCTGAGTGCTGAGCAGTGAAGCGACGAGACGGTGAGTCTTTCTGAACTTGCGAAGGCAATACTGTACAGTAATGGGAACAGGTTGCCACAGAATCAGCCGCCACGTGAGGAAAGAGAAACAGGGAAGCATCGGCGCATTGTTTCTGGGAGACTGGAAGACCGGAAGACCGGGACCCAGGCCTATCGGGGAATGATCCAATGCGCCCCAACTGCACCCATCGCACCCACCGCACCCACCGCACCCACTGCACCCGCTCCGTTCCTGCCGGCCCACACGCGACCTGATGCACGCTCTCGAGCCGACGGCCATTGCTGGGACGGACAGAGAGATCCAGAATGCACTCTCCAATCTCCAACCTCCAACCTCCCAAGAGCCCCCATCACAACTACTCGTACTGGCTGGGCTTTTTTTATTCCCGTACCTTGCCAAGTTGCCATCCCCCCAAATTCGTCGGCCAGCCACTGACATGATTCCCGCTCCGGCTTGGTGGAGATCATACGACCACGACCACGACCACGATCACGACCACGATTGAAAGAGAGGTCGTGGCGGTCTGTGGGATCCCCCCAACGTTAACCAATGAGCGCCGCGTGTTAGTCAAGTGATGATCTTCCAGTTCAACTTTGCTCCTCCCCGCGACACCAGAATCCGATTCCGGCCCCTTCTGACGATGCTTGACAGCGCTTATCCTTCCCGCCGATTGCCCCCCCCCCCAGAAAGGCAAAGGCAAGTACTTACTGGCACCGCCAGAAGATGGGCCCACAAGAAAACCCTGCCTGCTGTCTACCGGTACAGTAGTAGTAGCTCACCCACGTCTTTGCTTTAAAAAGACCTCACCTCACCCTCACCACACCTTTTTGCTTTCCCTCTTTCCTTTGCCACACCGACAAGACCTCTCTCCCATTTTCCTCAAGAAAATGTGGATTTGACTTTCCTATTAGGGATATCCAATCACCTGTGTCTCAGTCATCAATAAAGATCAATTCGTGGTGCAGTGCCTCAGATCAAGCTCTTGTTGAGACCTCGTGTTGCTGTAGTAGTCAGCTTTGAGAAGCCCAAGAATCATCCTATTTCCACATTGCTGAAATACAATCCTCTTCAATTCTTCCACTCCCACGTGACTGCTAAGATCCCTTCTTTGAGCTCCTGCTGTTCTTCTCGAGCATTGAAGCTACTGAATGTGATAGGCAGCACGACCACTCACTTCAAACGTCCCAGGACCACCCAAGTCAGCAATCAACCCCATACTCTCTTTGCTCTCAGCTTTGTTAACAATCAAATAGGCCATGGATCTCGCAAGCTCAACTACGACCACCACCCAGGTCATCATCCACGAGCCTGATACGCAAGCAGACCCCCCAATGGAGATGACTCAGCACTCTGTCCTCCAAATTACCCTCACCGGCCCTTCCCTCGTTTCCACCATACTGGCCATCATCATCAGCATCCAGGTCCTTAAACCGTCCCTGACTTGCACGTTGCTGGCGCTGGCTCCGTTGCCCTTTATCATTTACAATGACTACGAGAATTTCCTCAGTCTCGGACCTGGGGGAACTCCATCCACCTTTTTAGGCTACCTCAAAATCACGTACCTGCGTCTGTTTGCGCTTTCGGATCCATACAAACCTGCAACCTTTTCGGAAAAAATATATCCGGTGACGGGATACTACCAACGAGCTCACTCCTGGCTGCCGGAACGAACTGGACCACGGCCAAAGATAGCGGGAATCGCTCCCCAGCGACAATTGGATCAACCGGGTTGCTCACAGATGTACCGAATGTTGCGAACGAGTCTTGAAACCCTCGCTGTCAAGCACCCAAACTCCTTCCGAGTTGGCACGTCATGCTTCGAGAAGAAAGGTCTCGCCCTTTTCGCCCGTGATCCGATCAACCCCACCTGCAGAGGAGAAATCTGTCATGTTCACCATAGCGATCGAAGCATGCACATGAACCTACACCCGGATGACGCCAAGGTTGTGCTCGAGAAGGGTTGGGGTGAGAGACATCCGCTTGCGCGGGGTGGCTGGATGAAGGCGTATGTTCCCCGTGAATTCATCATGGTTTACGCTCCCAGAGACCGAACTGAGCTGGACGTGGTTTGTCGGATTATCGAGGCTGCTGGATTCTGGGTGTCAGGTGAACGATTTGAGGTGAAGGTTCTAGAGCGCAAGGTTGAATCCGGAGGAGCGTCACGTTGACTATTACGGAGTATAGGGGAGAAGCTGCATGGGACATTAGACTGGACAGAGAGTCCCATGTCTACAGGCCGAGAATGCAGTACGCTTTGATTTACTCATTGTTTTTCAGCGCATAGAGTTTTCAGATTGCTTTATCAATGAAATTGCATAGAAGCACAGCGTTGTAGTGTACCCAAGGTGACAGGCTAACTTTACAACAATGCGTTGCTAGGAGGAGAGCGAGATCGCGGTGCCACTGGGGGGACGAAAACAGGAGATCATTTAGACTGCTTTCGTAGAACGAAGTGGCTCATAATACAAGATTCTCGTAACAGAGGGTTGTAAGGATCCTCATGGAATGTGTCTCTAACGGTTGAGAATTCCAATCTCAGAAGCTGATAACCAACATAAAGAGGGTGCATTTAGATTCGTGTGCTGACGCATCCTCATTTGCCTCCTCTGAGGAGATCTACATCGCTAAATGAAACGCTGCGCAGCTCCGTAAACATGGTAACAGAGCGGGAAACGCCTTTCGTTGTTCACTTTCAGCTCTCTTCTTCCCCTCGAAAAATTCAGCAGTAGCTCTCAACCCGCAACCATGTCCAATCTTCCCAGTCTTCCCAGTCTTCGAATTGCAGACACACGCAGGGCTTACAGGTTACGAGAAAATAAATTCACGGCATGGCTCAGGGAAGCGAGCCTGGTAGAACGCAGCAGCTTCTTTCCTGTGAGAGATGACATCTCGGAGGAACTGTCGAAGGCTCTCTGGAATTGATTAGCCCATCGATACTATAAGTTGCACCAGATCTGGAATCTCGCTGATTGGCCCAGGATGTTCTCCCTGATTTTTGTTAGAAATCTTGCGTCCAAGCTTCTCCCCCGGGATGGAGTGGGGCTGACCGAAACCATGCCTTTTATGTACATGTTCTCGAAGGCGCGTTAAAGGTCTTTGAAAATTCTACCAATGACTCCTCCACTACTTCTTCAGTAAAGCAAGCTCAATCTTCTCTCGACCAGAAAGAGGTCGAACTTGGCAATGTCTTTGAGCTTTTGGATATTGAAGACGAGGTTTCGGATGCGGCGAGCAACAGCGAGTCGGATGGCTACAGAGAGAGCGAAAGGGAGAATCAAAGCAGCAAAAAACCACGAAAGTGTAAGTCTAGAAAGAGGAAGGCCAAAGCCAAAAAGGCGAGAAAGAAGACAGAGTCCTCTGGCAAAGGAACACCGTCCGTCGAGGTCGATGTCTTTGAGTTCACTGTCCAGACGTACAGATAGATTTCGAAGATGGAGACAACAATGATCTGTACTTCATGATCTACTGCTTCTTCAAGGACTAGAATCATCTCAAAGAGTATCTCCAGGAACGTTGGTGTGACTACCAAGATAGAATTATCAGCTTGGCAGCTGTCTCCCTCTCATAACTAACACCACCTTTGAACTTCTTCAAAGATCCGAGCAGGAACTCCTCTCTCGGATACCCCGACGTAGCGGCCTCATGAGCTATAAAAGCATGGCCGACATACTATTTCTTGATTTAAGACTAGCTCACGTCGATTATGACATGAAATCTGCTGCATATAACGGAAAATAAGGGATATCAGAGTCTTTCTAAGAAGGTAAGTTCTCAACTCCTGGCTTTCGTTATTCTTATGAGAACACACTTCAGACTCATTGACTCCCACACAATTCTATGTCACTTTTTCTACCTGTTTACATTCGATGCATCCTGAGCGAGGGAGATGCTAATACATTGATCTCTGTAGGAAGCAGACTGGATCTGCCTCACTGGGTAATTGGGATCTGGAGATGTGGTTGAAAATTATTCCGCCCAAAAAATGCCCGTTATTGTACATACATCGGGAAGCCAGTAATGTATTATGCAACTTCATATAGAGAGGCAAAGTGTCTCGGGATGAGCAGATTCTATACGAACTAATTGCTAAGTACTATCTTACTAAAGCTTTCAAGAATCTTAGAAGATTTTCTATGCTTAGAGAGGACAAATTCACGAAGGGGATAATCACAATTCTGGCAACTCAACGCATTCCGATCTGCCCCATATTTTCTTCGCAAATCCAGTACGATATCCGGCATATCCTAGAGTCTGAAGCCGAACAATGTCACCAGGAACTTCAAAGGATGGGCAGCCGGGTTCAGGCTATTTTGAGAGACTATATTGAGTTCGCTGAGGGCCTTGATGGTCCTCTGAGCCGAGCCATCGGGATCACGTTTGAAGAAGTCGAGTGCTGGATTACTGGAGATTTTGCGGAGCCAAGGAGAACTGAGCTGCATCGTTCTCATGGAGTATCCGAAAACGACATCGAACCCTTTTATTGCCTTCTCCGACACCCTATTCTTGTGGGCTGATGGTTTTCCACTTCCCCCTCACTATGAGCGAAATAGGACTGGCTAATTCGAACCAATGGGGAGCAACCAGTGAGCGCAGTACTCCTTTTTAATGTTTATTCTGCCTCACATTTCATCTTTTCTCTGAATATAGCATATTGTCCAGCTGGGTTTCTTATATTAGACCAGTATGTACGATATTTAGAACCTTAATGGCTTTAGTAATTAAAACACGCGAATTGAAGGAGTTTTGTATGATAAATGGGACGGGTAATTCCAGAGTCTGACAAACCCTAGTTGCTGCCGCACGTCTATACAACGCTATCCGGCAAGAATCGATCGAATTCCAATGCTGGCTAGACATAGAGGCCCTAATTCTGATCCATTTCAACTAGCAAATATTCTGGCGTAACAATCTACCATCGAACCCAGGTCAATATTCCCGCAGCTATGAACGGGCGACAGGTGTCAGTGAAGTGATGGCACAGCGACAGGCCAGCGTCCTTGGTCGAATAATCAAACCTAAGAAGATCGAGAAGAGAGGAATTGCTCCGGTTTCTCTAGTATCGGAATAATACCACTAACGTTTCTGCTTCGCCCACGACCGTCCGATCGACACACTTCCTCAGGTGGAGACACTTCTCAACGGCATTATGGATCGCGAAATAAAGCGCTCACTATCAGGACTCTGATTGCTAGAAACGAAAGAATCCCCAAACGAAAAAGGTCTAGCAAAAATTACTCATGGTGAAGACTCTTCAAGAGTCTCAAACGGTGAAGGGTCTTCAAGAACTACTGACGGAGAGGTGAAGGAGGCCTTTGGGGAGTTAGATCGGGGCCGTGGGGAGCTACCTGTGGTGCCGCATTGGCATTTTTAAGTTGATGGAGGATGAGGGGAAGAGGGGGTGGGCCAATTATCGGGTTCCGAGAGTTATGCGAATACGATGCATTTACCTCCAAATACGAGGGCACTTTTAAATATTAATATAAAGTCGACTTATTGATATTTTTTAAAAACTTAAAAGAAAATGTTTAATCATATTTTTTTTAGATAATTTTTAATTCATAATTTTCTTAAATAAGAGAATTTTTTTTTAGGTGTGGCAAAAAAGGCAATCGATTATCATCAGCATTGATAAATTATATCGAATCGTATCGCTAATCGATTACTGAATAATCAAAAACCATCCTGGTTGCTGAGAAGGAGGGGTAGGAACGAGGGAGATTATAGCTTTGAGCTCGTCTTTGGCTCATAGAACGGAAAGGGCAGAGAAGACCCAGAGCGCAGCCTGGAGGACTGTGAAACGAACGCACAACAATCACATTTGTTGAATGATGTAACATAAAGGTTACGAAACTAGATTCTAAATGGTTAAAACTTTCCTACGACAATTACTTTCAAAACTAAAGAACACTAATAGTGTTGGTAGAATTGATAATCACGTGCAGGGCACTAGGCCTAATGCGGATAGCGCATTCGCAGAGTATATCCTCTGCGCGCACACACGAACTAAATGAATCAATCTTTCACCTACTACGCAACCAGCATACCACGTTTTGAATACGTGTCGTGCTACGCGTCCCGGGTGAACCGACAAATAGTTTTGACATAAAAGGGGTATCATTTTTTTCGATCTTAGCTGAAACATTGAGTTATAATGCGATATGTTGAGAACGACAGCCCCTCCAGCTTGTCTTTCACAATGAAGCGATTAGAAGCAAACACAGTTCCTACAAAATCCACTTCCCAGTTTCCGCCCCCAGCTCCGAAATTCATTGCAGGATGTCGGGCGGCTATTGAAAACTCAGACTTCTGCAGCCTTCTCATCCCGGCCAGACCCTGCCGCCTCACCCGAGTTTGACTCATAGTCTTCTGCCTGGGCTTCAATGACAGGACCAGTGTAATATCTCCTGCCACTGATGTACCAGAAGATGGCGGCACAAGCTAGGATAAATACAAGGAACACGGATGCATAATTCATCTAGCGGAAGTCAGCGCTTAGTCAAAACCAACAAACTACGAGACTTACGGTAGCAGCAGCCACTGGTCGGACGGTTGGCAAAAGGAAGATGATGCTGACGAACAACGTCCAAAGGCAGGCCCAGGCATTGACAAATTTGCCGAATACGCCCATGTTCCAAGGTCCTGGCTCGAACTTTCCAAACATGAGTTTGCATATAATGGGAATGCAGTAACTCCAGTCAAGGGCGATAGCGCAGATGTTGAAAACCCCGCCAATGGCGGCGTAGGACCCGAGACCGATCAAGTTGATGGCAATGCAGAAGAAAACGGAGATCCATACAGCATATAGAGGAGTTCCTGTCTTCGGGTTGATATTGGTCCAGATATTGTGGAATGGGATAAGACGATCACGTGAAAATGCAAAGACAGTCCGACCAAGTGCTTGCTGTTAAAAATGGTTAGCAAAAGCAGAGAAGTTTGGAGCTTATTGACGAGACTAACCATAGCTGTAAAGCAAACAAACTTGATGATAATGAATCCAGCCACGGTAAAGAAAATACCACCACCCTTGCCAAGGCTGTTGTAGAAAATCTGGGCAACTGGTTGGGCGAGTGGGCTTGCAAGAATATCTGCTGGATTACCCATGCAGAAGCATAGGACAATGTTGAACAGGAAGCCGGCAAGGTAGGTGAACAGCATAGCGAGCGAAATAGCCCAAGGAGCCTTGATCTCCGGTTCCGAGATTTCTTCAGTGATATGTGCAGTGGCATCGTAGTCGGTCATTGTCCATGACACGGACAGAAATCCGAACAAGAAGCTGAAGCCGATGGGACTCCATCCCGAGGTCGAATCGACATCCGTGAAAACGTAGTGTGCATCATGCTTGGGCTTGGTCATTACCAAGAGAGCAATAGAGCACGAGACCAAGACAAGGACGTGGAAGATGACATATGTTTTCGTCATTTTCTCCATCCAGTAAGTTGACAAGGAATTGACCAGTCCAGTGAGTACCGTAAGTGCAGCCATGACACCTATTGTCGTGTTGGTGGTGATGGTGTAGTTGAAATCTTGTCCCATGGAGACAGCCGCG
>Ga0302325_10017623_pt1 | contig 15087 bp, 11 predicted proteins | sample Palsa_T0_2_FD_201948 | JGI IMG/M metagenome (GOLD analysis project Ga0302325, IMG submission 201948) | Peat permafrost microbial communities from Stordalen Mire near Abisko, Sweden - Palsa_T0_2 | ecosystem: Environmental > Terrestrial > Soil > Palsa > Peat permafrost | place: Sweden: Abisko... | reverse complement strand
GTATCTCGACGCCATCGCCCGCGAGATGCACTACGAATACAAGTCAGTGGTCGACGCCGGACTGGTCCTGCAAATTGACGCGCCGGACCTCGCAATGGAGCGCGTGCTGCTGTTCCAGGACAAGTCCGAAGCCGAATACGTTAAAATCGTCGAACTGCATATCGCGACGCTCAACAAGGCCCTCCACGATATCCCGCGCGATCGCGTGCGACTGCACATCTGCTGGGGCAACTGGGAAGGGCCGCACATTTACGATATCGGCCTCGAGCCCCTGCTGCAGGCATTCTACAAGGCCAACGTCGGCGCGCTCAGCATCGAGTTTGCCAACGGGCGCCGCCAGCATGAGTATGCAGCGCTGAAAAAACACAAATTCCCCGACAACATGATCCTGATTCCGGGTGTCATCGACTCGAAGATCAATCTGGTCGAGCACCCCGAGGTCGTCGCACAGCGCATCGAATCGGCCGTTGCGGCGGTTGGCGATCGCGAGCGCGTCATTGCCGGTGTCGACTGCGGCTTCGGTACGTTCGCGGGCTGGGAATGGGTCGCCGAGGACGTTGTGTGGCTCAAACTCAAAACGCTGCGCGAGGGCGCCGACATCGCCTCTCAGCGGCTTTGGGGAAAGAAGGCGGCGTAACCTACCACGGCCTTGCCTCTACAACGGCCTCCCCGCGGCGCGGGGAGGCCGTTCGTTTTAACAGCGCGCTTGCGAATGACAGCGGGCGGGCTAGCTTTGCTCAACATGGCGAAGCTTCGGTCACCCTCTCCTTCGGCGCCGCCGAGGCGCAACGCGGCTCCGCCGCGCGCCTGGCAGCGGATGCTGTCCGGGCGGCGGCTCGATCTACTTGACCCCTCCCCGCTCGATATCGAGGTCGAAGACATTGCGCATGGATTGGCGCGTGTGGCGCGCTGGAACGGGCAGACCGTGGGCTCGCATATTTATTCCGTCGCCCAGCACTCGCTTCTTGTCGAAGCGCTGGCGCGCGCCCGCGTGCCGCGGCTCGACCGTAGCCGGCGCCTCGCCGTACTGCTGCACGATGCGCCCGAATACGTGATCGGCGACATGATATCGCCGTTCAAGGCAGTGATCGGCGACGCCTACAAAGCCGTGGAACAGCGGCTGCTGACGGCGATCCATCGGCGTTTCGGGTTGCCACCGAAGGCGGCCCCGGAGCTCGGGAAATTGATCAAGGCCGCCGACCACGAAGCCGCCTTTCTCGAAGCCACCCGTCTCGCCGGCTTCGACTACGCGGAAGCGCGGCGGTTCTTTGGCCGGCCGCCGATCATTTCAGTCGCGATGGAACGAGACTACCTCAAGCCCTGGCCCGCCGAGACAGCGCAGGAGCGTTACCGCGAACGGTTCAAAAGGCTTTTTGTCAGCAAGGATTGACGGTCGCGACGACCGGGCAAGCAAGGTTGCGCATTCCGTTTGTCGCGCGGGTCTCTTAGACTCCGCAATGGCCAGTTGGGCGACGCGGCTTCAATGTTCGACCTGATAGTCATCCTGGTGCTCGCGGCGCTGGCCTTTCCGGTCATCGCCGTTGTCGCGCTTGTGAGGGTCGTCGGACTGCGCACGCACGTGCTTCGTCTTGATTCAAGAGTGAGGGCGCTGGAAGCAGGCCTCGTGCCTCGTGAGGCGGTGTCGCCACAGGCACCGGCTACCTTCGCGGCCGCGCCGCCACCGGTCACGGCCCCGGTAGAGGCTCCTCATCCTCCACCATTGCCACCGCTGCCGCCACCTCCGTCCGTCCCGCAGACGCCCGTGCTTGCCACACCGCCACTGCCGTCGGCGATCGGCTTTGAAGAGCGGTTCGGTACGCGTTGGGTCGTGGGTCGGCGGCATTGCCCTCGCGCTCGGTGGCATATTTCTCGTGCGTTACACGATCCAGCAAGGCCTCATCGGTCCGGGTGTCCGAGTCAAACTGGGTGCACTGCTCTCCTTGGCTCTGGTCAGTGTCGGCGAATGGGCGCGCCGCAGCGAAAGACTGGCGGGACTTCCCGGCCTGCCCACGGCGGATATTCCGAGCATCCTGACGGCTTCCGGCACCACGGTGGCGTATGCGACGGTGTACGCAGCTTACGCGCTCTATGAATTCCTGCCGCCGGCTGCCGCATTCATTTTGCTGGGCGTCGTTGCTCTGCTGACCTTGGCGGCTGCCTTGCTCCATGGCCCGGCACTCGCGGGTCTGGGCGTTGTCGGCGCTTTTGTGACGCCGCTGCTGATAGCGTCCGCCAAGCCGGACTATTGGTCGCTGTATATCTACATTGCCATATACCTACATTGCCATCGTCACGGCTGCCGCGTTCGCGCTGGCGCGTGCGCGGCTGTGGCGCTGGCTGGCGATCACGGCAATCGTGCTCGGTGCCTTGTGGACGGTCCCGGGAGCCGATCTTTACCCGGTCGAGCAACTCGGAGCCCACGTATTCAACGCGCTCGCGGGCTTCGCGCTTGCCGCCACATTCCTGGTGTGTGGCCTGTTTTATGGTCCGCCGGCGGCACTCGGCGAAATCGACCGCCTCTCCACGCTGGCGCTCTCGGCCTATTTGCTGGTCGCGGCGCTTCTTGCGCTGGTTACACGACACGATCCCGTCGCGCTCACCGCATTCGTGGTCCTCACCGTCGCGACGGTGGCCATCGCCTGGCGCACAACGGGACAATGAACTCCCACCGCCTGGTGAGCGTCACACTTGTGCCGCCCGCCGCACCTATATGACACTGAACAAAGCAGCCCCTTGATTCCATGATTCACGTCTGCTCCCTCGCACGCCTTCATGACACCGTCGAAGACACCGGCGCGCGCCACATCGTGTCGCTGCTCGGCGACGAGGCCCCGATTGAACGGCCAAGCGCTGTTGTCGCGGAAAACCACCTTTGGCTGCGGCTGCACGACATTTCCGCGCCGCGCGACGGCTACATCGTGCCGGGCGAGGAGCATGTTGCCGATCTCTTGAAGTTCGTGCGCCACTGGGACCGTCGCGCGCCGCTCGTGGTGCATTGCTACGCGGGCATCAGCCGCTCGACCGCGAGCGCCTTCGCCAGCGTCTGCGCGCTCAATCCGCATCGCGACGAGGCAAGCATCGCACAGGCGTTACGTCGCGCTTCGCCGACTGCTACGCCGAACACCCGCATTGTATCGATCGCCGACCGTCTGCTCAGACGCGACGGTCGCATGATCGCCGCGATCGAAACGATCGGCTTCGGAACGTTCGCTGCGGAGGGTACGCCGTTCCGGCTTGAGCTGGAGTGACGGTTGGCTAGTCGTTGATGGCCGGTCGAAGCGCCTCGATCGGCATCGCGCGCACTGGCACGGTCGGCGACACGCGACTAACGATCTGAGCGCGCTCTTCCGGCGCCGGCGCGCGGCTTATGATCTGAGCGCGCGGGTTATGCTGGGCAAAGTCGCAATAGGCAAAGCCCAAGCCGGAGATCGAACCACGAAAGCTCCGGTAGTCCGTCTTCTGCACCCTAAAGCACGGCTCCAGCGGCAAGCCTGACAGGTGCGCGCACATCGACGTGCCTTCGACCTTGATGGTACCCGCCGGCAAGCTCGCGAAACGCACTTCGCCGCGGCCACCGGGCCGGATGGTGCCGACGACGGAACCGTCGGCGAAGATACGGCCCATGCCAGCAGTGCCGTCGAAGCATGTATAGGTGAACAGCTTGCCGACGACGAACGCTCTGGCCTGATCCGGTCCCAGCTCCTCGGCAAACGCCGAAGCAGCGCCCAAAACGCCCGCACAGACGACGGCAACGCGAAGCAACATCGGCGACTCCACTCTCAACGCGAAGGCGAAGTTAGCAAAATTTCTTAACCGTCCCCTTACCATAAGGCCTCGCACACTAGTCGAAATTTTGGGGAATTTCCCCGCCAAATTCTGACCTAGTTACCAAATTTTTACCACAATGCGGCCGCGCACCTCTCCCGCCACAATCCGCGCTCCGGCAGCGACGACATCCGCGAGCGCGATTTCACTCGTCATCGCCGCGATCTTGCGGCGGTCGAGGTCGGTTTCCAACCGGCGCCAAGCCTCTTGCCGCAACGCCAGTGGGCACATGACAGAATCGATCCCAATCAGCGACACGCCGCGAAGAATGAAGGGCGCGACCGTGGTCGGCAAGTCCATCCCACCCGCGAGTCCACAAGCGGCAACCGCACCGCCGTAGCGCGTCATCGACAGTACATTGGCGAGGGTGGTCGAGCCTACCGCATCGATGCCACCAGCCCAGCGCTCCTTGGCGAGCGCGCGCGGCGCGCCGGCCAGTTCCTTGCGCTCGATCACCTCGGCGGCTCCGAGTTCCTTAAGGTAATCCGCTTCGGACAACCGCCCGGTCGAGGCGACAATTGTGTAGCCGAGCTTGGCCAACAGCGCGATCGCGACGGAACCCACGCCGCCGGCGGCGCCAGTCACGACTACCGATCCGCGCGCCGGCACGATACCGGCTCGCTCCAGCGCCATCACCGAGAGCATAGCGGTATAACCGGCAGTGCCGATCGCCATGGCTTCGCACGCGCTCATGGTCGGTGGCAGCCGCACCAGCCAGTCGCCCTTGACGCGCGCTTTCTGCGCATAGGCACCGAGATGAGTCTCGCCAAGGCCCCAGCCGTCGAGAATAACCTTGTCGCCGGACTTCCAGGCGGGATGAGAAGAGGATTCAACCGTGCCGGCGAAATCGATGCCGGCGATCATCGGAAAGCGGCGCACGACCGGCGACTTTCCGGTAAGCGCGAGCCCGTCCTTGTAATTCAGCGTTGAGTATTCGACGGCGACGGTGACGTCGCCGTCCATCAGATCCTTTTCGTCGAAATCGGCCAGCCGAACGGTTTGTCCGGCCGCCGTTTTGTCGATGACGATCGCCTTGAATGTGCTCACACTCCCCCTCCGGCCGCCGGGTTCGCCATTCTTAGGCCGGCAACGTCGCGATGCGGGGAACCGGCTTCTCGACGATCGGCAAGTTGATGATCGCGGAAAGAACACCAAACAGGATCGCAAGCCACCACACCAGATCGTAGGAACCGGTGCGGTCGAACACGACGCCGCCGAGCCATACACCAAGAAAGCCGCCAACCTGGTGGCTGAAGAAGGCAAAGCCCGCCAGCGTCGCCAGCCATTGAGTGCCGAAAACGGCAGCGATGATGCCATTGGTGGGCGGCACGGTGGAGAGCCACATCAGACCCATCGTCGCGCCGAATACGATGCAGGTGAACGGCGTGATCGGAAACCAGATGAACGCCAGAATCGCCAAGGCGCGAATGAAGTAGATGAACGAAAGCAGATAGTGCTTAGGCATGCGGTCGCCGAGCCAGCCTGCCGTCAGCGAGCCGAAGATATTGAAAAACCCGATCGCTCCGATCGTCCAGCCGCCAACCTCGGCTGAAAGACCGCGATCGGCGAGAAAGGCCGGCAAATGCACGGTGATGAACGCGACCTGAAAACCGCAGGTGAAGAAGCCGAGCACCACCAACACATAGGAGCGGTGGGCGAAAGCCTCGCCGAGCGCTTGCCGCAGCGATTGCGGCGCACCATGTCCACGTGCCACCGCGCGTGGCACCGCCAGTGCAAGCGACAACGGCAGCACGCCCAGCATGGTGACAGCGAAGATCACCAGCGCCTGCTGCCAGCCGAATTGGTCCATGAGCAGGACCGCCAGCGGTGAAAACAGGAACTGGCCGAAGGAGCTCGCTGCCGTAACACCACCGAAAGCGGCCGAGCGCCATTGCGGCGGCACGATTTTTCCGAATGCCGCCAACACAATCATGAAAGAGCATCCAGAAAGTCCAAATCCAATCAGCGCGCCGGCCGAGACGTCGAGCATCGGCGCGTTGGTCGAATACGCCATCAGCGCAAGACCGAGTGCATACATGAGTGCGCCGGCGCATATGACCGGAATCGCGCCGAAGCGGTCAGCAATCATGCCGGCGAGCGGCTGCCCGGCCCCCCACAGCAGATTCTGCAAAGCCAGCGCCAGCGCGAAGACATCGCGCCCCCAGTGATTGGCGTTCGAAAGCGGCGTCAGGAAGAAGCCGAGCGCCGTCCGCGGGCCATTGGACACGAGTGCAATGAGGCAACCGAAGCCGACGACGAGGAACAGCGTCCGCAACATGTTCGATTGCAAAGAGCTGGGCGCGGTGCTGCCGCTGGAGGTTTCGCTGGTCATGACAGTCCCGGCACGAGACGTTCGCGAGATTCCGCAGCATAAAGGGTCGATGCGGATCGCCCAAACGAAACTTCACGCCCGTGCTACGGCCCGCATATCAGCCCTGCGCCGGGTTCCGTTTCAAAGCTTCGCGGTGCGCGGGTTCTTCGCCGCGGCTCCATCGGGAGATGCCGAGGCTTGGGGGGTTTTTGCCGCCGCTTCCGGACTCTTCGCGGCCTTGGGTTCCTTTGCCGCCGCCGGATTTTCCGCAGCGGCGCCGGCGGGCCTGGGCGTAACCGGCACGTTGCCCCAGACCGGCGCGTCCGAACCGTCGCCCCAGGCGCGCGGCCGATAGAAGGTGTGCACGCCGAGCCTGAACATTTTCTTCATTTCGTGAACCCAGCTCGGGTGCACCCAATAGGCATGATAGTGGGTGGCGTGACCGACTTCAGTAAGCCAGATTTTGCCGTTGAGCGTATCCTTGGCGATGCGCTTGGCCTGCTCCCACATGTCGAGTTCGTCGACGCGGCTCAGGTCCTTGCCTTCGCAAGCGAAGGTGAACTGACAGGCGAGATGCCGGTTGGCATTCTGGTACACCACGCCGCAGACATTGTTGGGGTAGTAACCCGAGAACACGCGGTTCATCACCACCTGCGCAACCGCCATCTGGCCGCGTAACGGCTCTCCGCGCGCTTCAAAGTAGACGGCATCGGCGAGACACTTCTCCGCCTTGGCGCGCGGCTTGCCGGTCAGGGCAAGACGCTCTGCCGGACTGGTGAGGCGGCTCACGTCATCCTTGCCCGCCACCGTCTCGCCGCCGGGACCGGGATCCGGGGGACCTTCCAGCGCGGAAAGCTTCATGTCCGGATCGACGGAAGGCGAAACCAGGACCGGCTCCGCGCCCGGCGCCCACCGCTCCAGTCCGCCGCGCGAACCCATGGCGCCGCCACCAAAATAGAGCTGCGCATTGCGCTCGGACGCATCCTCGTCGAGGAAGGAAAGCGAGGCGAATGGCGACGGAGCCGCCTCGAGCAGATCGTTCTCGCCGGCCGCGGGTATTTCCGGCGGTTTGTCAGCCGCAACGACATCGTCTTCCTCTGCCGCATCGCTTGCGTCGTTGCGTAAGTCAGGTGCCGCGGAGAGCGGCGTAATGGCATTGGTTATCTCGTCGCTCCACGGCGCGGTGCCAGGCAAAGTCCCAAACGCTTCGATCGGCGCATCCAGCTGTACCAAAGGCGCAGGATCGAGCCGTTCAGCATTTTTCGGACGCGGACCGGTGACGGGGGCGGGCGGGCTCACTGGCTGCGTCGACGGCACGTTGACCGGCTGCAACGGCGCGAAGCTCCCAGGTTCATTCGAACCCGGAGAATCTTGCGGCAACGCCACGCGGTCGCCTTTGAGACGGCGGTTGACCGTCGGATATTCGATCTGCAACGCGCGGCGCGCCATCGGCGGCTCGTTTCCAGACCAGACTTTCACATCAAGCGCGCGCGGATCGAAATTGACCGGCTGAGCGCCGATCGGTTCGGACATCGCCGTTCCGATCGGACGCGAAAAACTGAAGGTCGCGGCGTGAATGGTGCCGAACGGCGAAGCGATCAGATGGTCGCGAAAGCGTTCTGAAACGCCCGGCTGGCGTGCAAGCAAAGCGGCAAGATCCTGATGGCCGATGGAGGTCGGTGCCAGCACGGCGCAGAGAACGCTGAACCAGAAGGGCCCCGAGAACGCGGCTATCGGCCGGCTACGCAACGCGAACGCTAACATCACCCCTCACGCCAACGCTTGAAGACGCGACGCTTCCCCGATTCAGCAAACGCTGCTGCGGTTGCGCGAATACGACACGTTTCAATATTGTCGGGTTAACCTTGCGGACGCGTTAATCGGGCGAAATCGGCTGCACATCGCCGATAACGGGCCGGGAACTCGCGTGCTGGGGCGTGTGTGGCTGCGAACAAGCGAAGCAATCCAGCCGGGCGACGGGAAGCTCCCGGATTGCGTCAGGAGCCTCACTCCCCGCGACTGCGGCTGTGTTGGTTGCTATTTGTTAACCAAACTGCAACGCGCAGCCGGAATACTCGCCGCAAGTCTGGACCGCCGCCGATGTCGACCATGCTGTCTTCGTACCTGGCGATCAGCCTCGCCGTCGCGTTGCCGCTCCTGGCCCTGGGCGCCTTTGCGGCTGTGCGTGCGCGAACGAAAATCCGTCATTTGACGGATGCCCAGAATTACATGTCGCAGGGCTTGTGCATGTTCGATGCGACCGGACGCATCGTCGTTTGCAATCGGCAATATCTGCGGATGTACAACCTTTCGGCCGAAGTGGTGAAGCCGGGCTGCACGCTGCGGACGCTGATGGAGCACCGTAAGAAGACCGGCCTCCTGAAACTCGATCCGCAGCAATATTGCAACGAGATCGTCGAGAGCATCGCAGCCGGAAAGACCTCGAAGTGGGTTATCGAGGCCAGCGACGGCCGCATCGTCCATTCCATCAACGAGCCGATGCCCGGCGGCGGCTGGGTTTCGACCCATGAAGACATCACCGAACAGCGCCTCCTGCAACAACAGCGCGACGATATGGCCGAGCAGCAAAAGCGCCGAAGCGCCATTGATGCGGTGATCGTGTCATTTCGGGGCGAGGTCGAAACGCTGCTGAAGACCTTCGGTAACAGCGCGGCATCGATGAAATCGACCGCGGTCACGCTTTCGGCAACCTCCAACCACACCTCGCAACGCGCGGCGAGCGCCGTCGAAGCGTCGAACGACGCGTCAATCGGGGTGACGACCGCGGCCGGCGCCACCGACGAATTGTCGAGCTCCATCGCCGAAATCGCCCGCCAGATCACGCAAACCAACGACGTCGTGCGCATAGCGGTCGAGGAAGCGACATCCACCAAGGGCGAAATGGCAACGCTCGCGGATTCGGCGCAGAAAATCGGCGATATCGTCAAGCTTATTCAGACCATTGCCGCGCAGACCAATCTCCTGGCGCTCAACGCGACCATCGAGGCAGCCCGCGCCGGCGAGTCAGGCCGCGGTTTTGCCGTCGTCGCTTCCGAGGTCAAATCCCTGGCCGTCCAGACCGCCAAGGCGACCGAGGCGATCATCGGACAAATCCTCGCCGTGCAGGGCTCCACCGCGAGCGCGGTGGAGTCGATCAGGCGCATCACCCAACGCATGCAGGAAATCCAGCACTGTGCTTCCGGGGTCGCGGCCTCGATCGAACAGCAGAGCACCGCGACCAGCAACATCTCCTCAAATGTCACGAGCGCGGCACAAGCGACGCAGACGATGGCCGAAGTACTCAGCGACGTTGCCGGCGCCGCCACCCAGACCTACATGTCGGCTGAGGTCGTGCTCGAAACCTCGCAATCGCTGGAGACGGCGGTCGCCGATCTCCGCCAGCACATTGAAGGCTTCCTCGCGGACGTCGCGGCGTAAGACCAGTCGCTACACCGTCGAACTGGCGGACTTTCCGACCGCGGCTTGGGCCGCCGCCAACCGCGCAATCGGCACGCGAAACGGCGAGCAGGACACGTAGTCGAGCCCGATCTCATGGCAGAACGTGACCGAGGCGGGATCGCCGCCGTGCTCACCGCAGATGCCGAGTTTGAGCTTCGGCCGCACCTTGCGGCCCCGTTCGGCGGCGATGCGAACGAGTTCGCCAACGCCCTCGCGATCGATCGACACGAACGGATCGGCCGGCAGGATGCCCTTCGACGTGTAGATACCCAGAAAGCTCGCGGCGTCGTCGCGGCTGATGCCGAAGGCGGTCTGCGTCAGGTCATTGGTGCCGAAGGAGAAGAATTCGGCCGTGGCGGCAATCTCACCGGCTTTGAGAGCGGCGCGCGGCAACTCAATCATGGTGCCGACCTGATATTTGACTGAGCTTTTCGTTTCGGCGGCGACGGTCTCCGCCATGGCGTCGATGCGTTCTTTCACCAAGTCGAACTCGGCCTTGCTGGCGATGAGCGGCACCATGATTTCGGGCGCCACCCGCGTACCGGTCGCGCGACCGGCCTCCACCGCAGCCTCGAAAATAGCGCGCGCCTGCATTTCCGCGATTTCCGGATAGGCGATCGCCAGCCGGCAACCGCGGAAGCCGAGCATCGGATTGAATTCGTGCAGCTCGCGCGCCCGGTCGGCGAGTTTTTTTGGATCGGCGCCCATGGCCTGCGCCACTTCGGCGATTTCCTCCTCGGTATGCGGCAGGAATTCATGCAAGGGCGGATCGAGCAACCGGATCGTCACCGGAAGGCCGCCCATGATTTTGAACAGTTCGACGAAATCGGCGCGCTGCATCGGCAACAATTTGGCCAGGGCGGCGCGGCGTGCCTTTTCGTCTTCTGCCAGAATCATCTCGCGCACGGCGCGGATGCGGTCCTCCTCGAAGAACATGTGTTCGGTGCGGCAAAGCCCGATACCTTCGGCGCCGAACTTGATGGCGGCGCGCGCGTCGGCAGGCGTATCGGCATTGGCCCGCACTTTGAGCTTGCGCACGGCATCGGCCCACTTCATCAGCGTGCCGAACTCGCCGGCGAGTTCGGGCTGACGCATCGCCACCTTGCCGGCGAGCACCTGCCCAGACGAACCGTCGATCGTGAGCGTGTCGCCCTTTTTCAAAGTCGTGCCGCCCGCGGTCATGGTTTGCGCGCGATAATCGACGCGCAGCGCGCCGGCGCCGGTAACGCAAGGCTTGCCCATGCCGCGCGCGACCACCGCCGCGTGCGAAGTCATGCCGCCGCGCGTGGTGAGGATGCCTTCGGCCGCATGCATGCCGTGGATGTCCTCCGGCGACGTCTCGACGCGGACCAGGATCACCTTGTGCCCCTGGCTCTTGAGCAGCTCCGCGTCTTCGGAAGAGAACACGATCTCCCCGCAGGCGGCGCCCGGCGAGGCCGGTAGCCCGGTGCCGATCACTTTGCGCTCGGCGTCGGGATCGATGGTCGGATGCAGGAGCTGGTCGAGCGCGCCGGGATCGATCCGCGTCACCGCCTCTTCCCTGCTGATCAATTTTTCCTGCGCCAGCTCGACGGCGATGCGCAACGCCGCCTTGGCGGTGCGCTTGCCGTTGCGCGTCTGCAGCATCCACAGCTTGCCCTGCTCGACCGTGAATTCGAGATCCTGCATGTCGCGGTAATGTTTTTCCAACGCGACATGAATGCGTTTGAGTTCGGCGAAGGCTAAAGGCAGCGCCGCCTCCATCGAAGGCTTTTTCGAGCCCGCCTCCTTGCGCGCCTCTTCCGTGATCTCCTGCGGCGTTCGGATACCGGCGACCACGTCCTCGCCCTGCGCGTTGATGAGGAATTCGCCGTAGAGTTTCTTCTCGCCGGTCGAGGGATTGCGCGTGAACGCTACGCCGGTTGCCGAGGTCTCGCCCATATTGCCGAAAACCATCGCCTGCACATTCACCGCCGTGCCCCAGCTTTCGGGAATAGCGTTCAGGCGGCGATAGGTGATGGCGCGCTGGTTCATCCACGAGCTGAACACCGCACCGACGGCGCCCCACAATTGCGCGTGCGGGTCCTGCGGAAACGGCTTGCCGCCCTCCTCCTCGACGCGCGCCTTGTAGCGGGCAACGAGTTGCTCCCAGTCAGCGGCATCGAGATCGGTGTCGAGCGTATAGCCGTTGCGGTCTTTGTGCTCGTCGAGGATTTCTTCGAAATGATGGTGCCCGATGCCAAGCACCACGTCCGAATACATCGTGATGAATCGCCGGTAGCTGTCGTAAGCGAAGCGCGGATCGCCGGATTTCGCCGCCAGCGCCGCGACGGTGACATCGTTGAGGCCGAGATTGAGCACGGTATCCATCATGCCCGGCATCGACGCGCGCGCGCCGGAGCGCACTGAGACGAGCAGCGGATTTTGGCCGTCGCCGAATTTTTTTCCGGTGATACGGCCGATCTCGGCGAGCGCGGTTTCTACCTGCGCCTTCAATTCCTTCGGGTAGGCTTTGCCGTGCCCGTAAAAATGCGCGCAGACCTCGGTGGTGATGGTGAAGCCCGGCGGCACCGGCAGGCCGAGCTGCGCCATCTCGGCGAGCCCCGCGCCCTTGCCGCCAAGCAGATTGCGCATGCCGGGGCGGCCGGCCGCCTTGCCGCCGCCGAACGCGTAGACCCACTTGCCCTTTTTCCCCGCTGTGGATTTCGCCGGCCGGGTTTGGGCCCGGCTTGCCGCGCCGGCGCCCCGCGGCGTGGCTCGCCTCGATTTCTTCACAGCCTGACGGGAGTTTTTCGGGCGCGATTTCGCCATGGGTTCTCGTTCGTTTGAGCGGCGGGTTTCCTTAATGCAGATACCGGCGCCGAATGCAACGCCGGAGCGCCGTTCAATGCCAGTTGATGAAATGATGGACGCTATTGAGCCCGACCAGGCCGACGAAGATGAGATAGATCGCGACGATATAGTTGAGGAGCCGCGGCATGATCAGGATCAATATGCCGGCAATGATGGCGACGAGCGGCGTGATATGGGCAGCGGTGATGACCATGGTTTTTCCTCGGCGGTTGGGGACGATTGGATGAGCTAAAGGGTGGCGGTGCTGACTGGCGGGACACGGCACCCAATACAACGCGGAAAGCCGGATTTGGTTCTATCAGGATTCGGAGAATTCGCTACCGATCACTCCGTCATGGCCGGGTTCGCCCCGGCCATCCCGATCAAGATGCACGTCCGTGCCCCTCCTATCGGGATGCCCGGCACAGGGCCGGGCATGACGGCAACAGCGCGAGCGCTCACCCCTCTATTCGCGAGAAGTCTGCCACCGTGCGCGTCGCGGCGCGAATTTCGTTGAGCAACTTGAGCCGATTTTCCCGCAGCGGTTTATCCTCGACGTTCACCGTCACCCTGTCGAAAAAAGCATCGACGAAAGGCCTCAGCCTCGCCAGATGGCTCATGACGCCTCCAAAATCCTCTTTCTCGACCGCGCGAGCCGTTCCCAACTTGGCCCGCTCGATTTCATAACCAAGACTCTCCTCCTCCGCCTGCCGATAAAGATTGCGATCGGGCGCGCCGGTATATTCCCGCGAGTCTTTCTTCTCCTCAATGCGGATGATGTTGGTAGCGCGCTTATATCCGACGAGTAGGTTCTTGCCGTCCTCGGTGTCGAGAAATTTGCCGAGCGCTTCAATTCGATGGACCACTAGCCAAAGATCGTCCTGGTCTTCGAGAGCAAATACCGCATTTACAAGATCATAGCGGGCAACTTGGTGGCGAAGCTGAAATTCGAGTCGATCCGCAAAGAAGATCATTAAACGCACAAGCGTTGGCGCGATGGTATCTGTCGATAAGCCCGGTGGCGGCCCGCGCTCCTTAATGTCTTCAGCAATTTTCTGACCTAAGTCGAGGGGCCCAATTCTGAGATTATCGGGGGGCATGTGATCACGATATGGAGCATCGGGAATTCCGCCTCCCTGTAGCTGAGCTGCAAAAACTACGGTGTGCGCGAACAGCCATTTGAAAAGCGGAATTCTCAGGCTATTGCTCAAAATTATTCGCAGTACGCCCAAAGCTGCCCTGCGGAGCGCGAAGGGGTCCTTACTGCCCGAGGGCGTCTCGCGTATTAGCCAAAAGCCAACGAGCATATCGATCTTGTCGGCGAGCGCGACGGCGATGGACACCGGATCGCTCGGCACCAGATCGTCAGGACCTTTCGGCTTCCAATGATCCTCGCAGGCATGGGCGACGGCTTCGTCCTCGCCCTGCTCCTCGGCGTAGTATCTTCCCATCAGGCCTTGCAGTTCGGGAAATTCGCCGACGACCTCCGTCAGCAAATCCGCCTTGCAAAGCTTCGCGGCGCGCTTCGCCTTCTCCACGTCGGCACCGACGAGCGGCGCAAGCTCGGCCGCAAGCTGCTCGATGCGGGCAATACGCTCCGCCTGCGTGCCGAGCTTCTCGTGAAACACGATGTGCTCGAATTTCGGCAGGCGTTCTTCCAGCCGTGTCTTCAGATCGGTCTCGTAGAAAAACTTCGCATCCGACAACCGGGCGCGGATGACGCGCTCGTTGCCGGCGACGATCTCTCTTCCGCCGTCCGCCGCCTCGATGTTGGAAATGAGGATGAATTTGTTGACAAGCTTAGCGTGCGCCGCATCACGCAACACGAAGCATTTCTGGTTGTTGCGGATGGTGGCGCGGATCACCTCCGCCGGAATGCGCAAAAATTTCTCGTCGAACGAACCCAACAGCGCCACCGGCCATTCGACGAGGCCGGCGACTTCCGCGAGGAGGCCGTCGTCCTCGACCAGTTCGAGCCCCTGAGCGAAGGCGAGGTTCTTCGCCTCGGCAAGGATGATGTCGCGCCGGCGCTCGGCGTCGGGGATTACCTTCGCCTTGTCGAGTTTTTGCAGGTAATCGGCGAGCCGCCGCACCGTGAACGGGTCGGGCGCCAGAAAACGATGGCCGCGCGTCTCGTTGCCGGCAACGATGCCGCCGACCGAAAACGGCACGATGTCCGGCTCCTCGGTTTCCGGTCCGAACGTCGCTACGATCGAATGCAGCGGCCGCACCCAGGTCAGCGCGCCGGACTCTCCCGACTGCACGCCCCAGCGCATCGACTTCGGCCACGGGAAGCCTTTGACGACGTCGGACAGGATTTCGCCGATCACCTCGATCGCCGCGCGGCCCGGCTTCTCGATCACGGCGACATAGAAATCGCCCTTCTTGTCGGGCTGCACCCTGGCTTCGCCGATCGACGTGAGACTGGCGGCTTTGAGGAATCCGGCGATCGCATTATCCGGCGCGCCGACCCGCGGGCCTTTCTTCTCCTCGCGTATGTCCGCCTGGCGCGCAGGCACGCCGTGCACCGCCAGCGCGAGCCGGCGCGGCGTTACGAAAGCCTTGGCGCCTTCATAGACGAGGCCGGCATCGACCAGCCGGTCGGTCACGAGCTTGCGCAAATCCTCCGCCGCCCGCGCCTGCATCCGCGCCGGAATTTCTTCGGAGAAAAGCTCAAGCAG
>Ga0302325_10017621_pt1 | contig 15089 bp, 14 predicted proteins | sample Palsa_T0_2_FD_201948 | JGI IMG/M metagenome (GOLD analysis project Ga0302325, IMG submission 201948) | Peat permafrost microbial communities from Stordalen Mire near Abisko, Sweden - Palsa_T0_2 | ecosystem: Environmental > Terrestrial > Soil > Palsa > Peat permafrost | place: Sweden: Abisko... | reverse complement strand
GCTGCTGCTGAAGGGGAACGAACACACGATCGTGCTGAACGTCCCGTGGTATATCAAGACTTAGCCAGGAAGAAAGGATCTCGCGCGCTGGACCGCGATTCTTGGCTACTCGCTTGCGGTTTTTATTCGGCTTGCTCTTGGACCGGGGATTTCTTGTGTTTGGGCGGCTTGTGGCGCTTGTCGGGAATTATTTTCTCCACCGGCGGGGCGCCCGCCGCGTTTCGCGCGCGGCGGCGAGCTTCCTTGCCGACGCGGAGGTTCCCTCGGATGACGATGGTGCTGCGGCTCACCCAAATTCTCCAGTTGCGGCGCCAAACGCCGCCACCAAGAGATTGCCATAACTTTCTCCGCTGCGCATCTCCAGTTAAGCCACAAACTGCCCATGCGGGTTCTCTCGGACGATGAGGCAGAGATTCATCCTGGTACTCACCGCGCCAGCCCTGATCGTGGCGGTGGCATTCGCGCTTCGCATAGGATTTGCTTGGCAGCAGCAACTGCACATCGCGCATCGCGCGCTGAGCACTATTCCATTTCTATTCGAGCCGGGAAACATAGCCTACTCGATTGTCACTGGACACGGTTTCGGTTCGCCGCTGCGCGACCCAACGGGTCCCACGGCGTGGACCACTCCGGTCTATCCGTTCCTGCTCGCCGGAGTCTTCCGGCTATTCGGCGCCTATACCTTTCCAGCGTTTGTCGCCGCGGTAGCGCTGAACATTACCTGTTCGGCGCTCACGTGCCTCCCGGTGTTTTATGTGGGGAAAAAGCTTGGCGGCCTTGGCGCCGGCGCGGGCGCCGCGTGGCTATGGGCATTATTTCCGAACGCGATCATTTTGCCGTTCGCAAGCATTTCGGACGCCGCTCTGTCCGCGCTCTTAGCAGCGACGATTCTGTGGACTACAATCAAGCTCTCCGATTCGCCGAGCGGCATCCGCGCCGCGTGCGCGTACGGATTGCTGTGGGGTTTTACGCTGATGACGAACGCGACGCTGCTGGCGCTGCTCCCTTTCCTACTGGTTTGGCTGGCGCCGTCCAACGCGCGGCGCGGTGGGGCGCGCCGCGACAAACCGCCGGCCATCCCAGGCATCAATGCCGTAGCGATCGCGGCGATCGCGCTCCTTTGCTGCGTGCCATGGACCATTCGGAACTACCGCGAGTTCCACACCTTCGTGCCGCTGCGTTCGGTTTTCGGATTGCAACTGTGGCTGGGAAATAACGACCGCGCACCGGGCCAGACGCCGGGCCGGCTTCATCCGATCGATAACGCCGCCGAGCGCGCGCTGTACGAAAGCCAAGGCGAGATCGCGTACATGCACCAAAAAATGCAGGAGGGCCTGGACTTTATCCGCTCCCATCCACTGCGCACGGCGCGCTCGATTGCCGGGCGAATCGCTGGTACTTGGACCGCAGAAACTTCAACCGGAGCGATGCCGCATCCGATCCGCGATTTCCTGCGCGGTCCTGGGTTTTGGCCGGGTTACGTGCTGGCGTGGAACCTCGTCATACCAATTGCCGCGCTGGCGGGGTTGATTGCGCTGCTTCGGCGCCGGAACGGGTATGCGTTTCCGGTGGCAGTTTTTCCGCTGATTCTTCCGGTGACCTATTATTTCACGCTATTCCAGCCGCGCTATCGCCAACCCGTCGATCCCGTCCTGATGATTCTGGCATCGTATTTATTGTGGAGCGGCGGGGATCGCAGCCCAAAATTCGAATTCCAGCAAACGCACACCGAGTTATGATCGGCACGACAGGGAGATCGATTCAATGAGCGAACCCAGGAATGTTTCGCGCAGGGATTTTGTTTCTGCCGCAGTTTCCGTAGCCGCCGTTTCGTTTTTGCCGGCCCACGGGGCGCTCGCCACTCTCGCTGCTAAACGGAGTGGCGCGGCCGCGACCTCCGCAGCCGCGGCACAAGGCCAAGTAACGCTCGCTGCGAATCCGGATTGGAAAGACCAAGGAATTGTGAATCTCGCGCACTCCCCTTTTGCGAAGTTGAAAAACGTTCCGGTGCACGCGGTATTGGGGCAAGCGCCGCGAGATCAACGTGACCAAGAGCATCCCGTCGATGGAAAAACTCCTGCTCACCAACGGGCGTCTCGATAACTTCCTGCGCCTGGAGGGAAAGAGCACCGCCCCGCAGCGCGGGCCGGTCTACTCCGATTCCGATATCTACAAGTGGACCGAGGCCGTTGGCTTCGCGCTGCAATCCGGCGAACGTCCCGACTTGCAGCCGCCGGTGGAACAAATTATCGACATCGTGGTAGCTGCGCAAGAGCCGAGCGGCTACCTGGACACCTACTACCAGAACGATCGCACCGACCTGCGCATGCAACCCAAGACCCAGCAGACCGGACACGAGCTTTACTGCATGGGCCATTTTGTGCAGGGCGCGATCGCGTACTATCGCGGCACCGGAGACCGCAAGTTGCTCGACGCCGGCATTCGGTTCGTCGACAATTTTCTGATTCCCAATTTCGGGCCGGGCGCGGACAAGAAGCCGATCCTTTCGGGCCATCCCGAAATCGAGATGGGGTTGATCGAACTATATCGATTGACCGGCGACAAACGCCAACTCGATCTGGCGGGCTATATTCTGCACGGAGACAACCGGATTGAGATGCGGCCGTGGGACTACATCTATATGTTCAGCGGAACGCCGTTCACCGAGCGCAAGCGTTTAGAAGGCCACGCGGTGCGAGCGATGTACGCGTGCTGCGGCGCGACGGACTATTACCTGGAGACCGGAGACCAAGTCTACTGGAAGACGCTCGAGACACTTTGGCATGACCTGATCACCGCGCAGATGTACGTCACCGGAGGCGTGGGCGCGCGCGGCGCGGGCGAAGCCTTCGGCGACGACTACGAGCTGCCCAACTTGCGCGCGTACGGCGAAAGCTGCGCGGCGATCGGCAACATGATGTGGAACTGGCGCATGCTGGCGGCCACCGGCGAAGCGCGATACACCGATGTGATCGAGCGAGCGCTCTACAACGGGATCAATTCAGGGATGTCGCTCGACGGCACGCTGTACTGCTATCGCAATCCGCTGCAGTTCGATCCATCGGGCGGCGACAAGATCCGCAATCCGTGGTACGACACCACTTGCTGCCCGCCCAATCTCGAACGCACGTTCGCCGCGCTCCCCGGCTACTTTTACAGCACCAGCTCGGACGGAATTTACGCGCACCTGTACGACAATTCGGAACTGAACTGGCAATTGGAAAACGGCACGGGACTGAAAATCGTCCAGAAAACAAATTACCCCTGGGACGGCAGCGTGGAAATCACCGTAACGCCCGAGGCCGCGGCGGACTTCACATTTTACCTGCGCATTCCCTTGTGGACCGACCATGCCCAGGTGGCGGTAAATAAAGAATCGTTGCTCGGAGCGAAGCCCGGCGAGTACATGGCCCTCAAGCGCCGCTGGAATCCCGGCGACGTGATTCACTTGCAGTTGGATATGACGCCGCAAGCCATCACCGCGAACGACAAAGTGGTGGACGATAACGGACGGGTTGCGCTGCAGCGCGGACCGCTGGTGTATTGCATGGAGCAGATCGATCAGCCGCAGGGAGTGAAGCTGAGCAACGTCGCGCTGGATATCGGCTCGAGGGGCGCCGCTGGGTTCCGCGCTTCGTTCGAGAAAGACGTGCTGGGCGGTGTGAACGTGTTGCGCGGAAATGGCGTAGAGCTGGAGGACGAGCAGGGCAACGCGCTGTACTCCCGCTACAGCGGGAACGCGCGCAAGTCGCGCAAGGTGGCGCTCACGTTTATTCCCTACTTTGCGTGGGCCAACCGCGAGGAAACGCCGATGCAAGTTTGGACGCCGCTAAAAACGTAGCCGCTTGCACGGGGCGCTAAAAACCAACACCTCGCTTCTTTGGCAATATTACCCGAGGAGAAAACGAATGGCTCGGAAGTCAGCCGCAGCCAGCCCGAATTTTCGCGATGACCTGATCAAGACTTATGCGATTAACGACGCGATGAACCAACTTGTGCTTTCGCACCTCGACTCCCGCGCGTGGAGGGCGGAATCGCCTGGCGAGAAAGGGGGCGGCCGCACCATCGGCGCGATCTTCGCGCATCTGCACAACAACCGGCTTTCGTGGATCGAGCGGTCGGCGCCCCATCTGAAGTGCCCCGCGGATCTCGACGTCGATCGTTGCACGATCAAGCAGGCCTCAACCGCGCATCGAAAAAGCGCGGCGCAGTGTCTGCGAATGCTGGCGGATGGCTTGTCCGGCAAACCACAACGGCAGGTGACGAAGTTTTCGCGCGGCAGTTGGGCGCCTACGTGGCCTGCCGGCGCGACGATGTTCGCGTACATGCTTGCGCACGAAGCGCATCATCGCGGACAGATCCTGATGCTTGCACATCAGCTAGGGTATCCCTTGCCGGACGAAGCCATGTACGGCATCTGGCAGTGGGATAAATTGTGGAAGCAAGCGGGCCGCGACACGCCTACGATAGAGTGGGGTTTTTCTTAGTTCCCGACGCCCACCCTTCCCAAAAGCAGGGAAGAGTGGGGCACCCGGAAAAGATAAAACCATCGAACCATTGAACCTACGTTTTCAGCGGTCAGGACCAGACTTGGCGCCGAGCGCGAACGCTTAGGACGCTGCGCTTTTTGCCTCACGGTACGCGCGTCCACCTTCAGCCGCGGCCTCGTCAAAATCATCGACAACGGATTGCACCGCTTTCTTCGCTTGCTTCACGAAGTGACGGCCACGCGACGTCACATCATCGATCTGGTCGCGCGCCGCTCCCGCTAGATTCTCGCGCATCTCTTCGCCCGAACTGGGTGCGAAAACCAATCCGATCAGCGCACCAATACCTATGCCCGCGGCAAACGCTAACGCGGTTTCCGACATCCTGTGATTATTGAATCTCATGTTTCACCTCTTTTTTGGTATTTTGAATCGTGCTGGGCATGAAACGGTGCGCGGGAGAAGCCTCTTCGGCGTTCTCCCGCACCGTTGGTCCGCTGAAACCTAGCGGCGTTGGTCTCTCTTCTGGCCTTGCTGGCCGGCGCTCCCACGCTCGCCGGAACTGCTCGGTTCACCATGCTGACCCTGTTGCGCGGGTGGTGGAAGGTGCTGACCGGTTGAGCCACCACTATGCTGAGTTGATCCGCCACGTTCGCGGGTTTGTCCCGGCTGTTCTTGTGGTTCCTGCTTCCCTTGCGGGTTTTGCTGTGCGCCGGCGGTTCCACCCTGAACATGTGGGTCGCGGTGGCTGCCGTAACGCTCCTCAGCGGTGCGCGCGTTGTGACTTCGTGGAGTGCCCTGCGATCCGCCAGGTCCCGGCTTGGGGTCGATCGAGGATTCTGGTTTCTCGAGCTGTCTCTTAGTCGCTTCGGTGGTCATCTCGTATCTCCTTATGTGCCTCTAGAAGTGTGATGCTTTGCCGCTCCTCGTGGCTACGAAAGCTGCGTTACGAAGCGCGCGCCGCTTTCGCTCTCTTATTCATCGAGAAGACACCCGGCCGCCCTTGTGCTTCTCCCTCGCCCACCCCAGCCGCCGTAACGTTGATCGACTCGGCGAGCTTGGTGAGCTTCTGGTCAGTTTCCCGTTCCTCTTCCAATGTCTCTTCCAGCAAACTGGCGGCGTCGCCCTCGTCCAGTAGCTCGGCATAGGTGCGAACGCAACCGTATCCGGCCATCTCGTAGTGCTCGACGCGTTGTGCCGCGGCGATCAGGCCCGCGTCCAACTCTTCGTCGCCCGGATCTTCCTCAATCATTTCACTGCCTTCTTCGATCAGGCCTTCCATTCCCTTGCACTTCTTGCCCTTGGGACTTTCGTCCAGACCTTTGAAGATCAATTCGAGGCGCCTGGCATGCTCGCGCGTCTGCTCGAGGTGTTCTTCAAATCCTTTTCTCAAATTGGGCGAAGTGGCGGCCTTGGCCATCTTGGGCAGCGCCTTGATGAGTTGGTTTTCTGCGCTGTAGAGATCCTTCAGCTCGTCAATGTAAAGATTTTTTAAGGCGTTGCTATTCATTTGGAGTTCTCCCTGGGAAATTTTCGAGTCCGGGGATGACTACACGAGCGTGCTCCGGTGCGCGGGCCAGGGAGCTTTTTGAAACCGCGTGGCGCCATCCTCATACTTTCGACACTACGCGTCATGAATGGGCCGATCTATACGGTGAATTGGGTAGATTCCGTCTTGGTCCGCCCCAGGCGGGCGAGGAAAGAAGGTGCAGGAAAGGCACGATTTGGCTGCTAGCGCGGGAATTTTACACGCGTTAGTAATTTGTACAGAATTTGGGATCGGGACCCCACAACCAGAGATGATCACGCCGTTGGACTACGTATCTTCGTAGTCTTCGGTGAGCGCTTTGAGGAACGCGACCAAGTTGGCGATGTCCGCGTCGGTGAGCGACATCCCCCTGAAATTCCGGCGGCGGATTTCGCAGTTGGCCTTGGCGCGCGAGCTGCGAATTCTGGACGTAGAAGTGCACCACATCGTTTAGCGTTAGCTTGCTTCCGTTGTGGAGATAAAGCGTGGAATCGGCCAGATCGCGCAGGGTGGGCGTTTTCACCTGGCCGATCGTGGTGGGCAACCCTGATCCACTGCGCAATTCTGGATGTTGGCGCAGACGAGTGCGGTGAGATTGGCCTGCGGGTTGGGCAGTCTGGATTCAGATACACATTCCAAAGCCCGAGGTCGGCAAATTCAGGATGCCCGGCCACCGCGCGGTTTCGGATGCGTTCGCTGGCATTGGGATGGTTCGCGGATGCCGGCAGGTAAGCGTCAAAATTATTGATGCGATCCGCCTGGGACGGGATGGCGAGAGCAGGTAAGTCCTTCCGGCCTACGGCCTCCAGGACCTACCGATCGCAAACCAAAAAACCCAACCACCAGCCAAACCAAACATAGCCCGGCTGCCCATCACCCGTGAAGAAAATCATGGAAGCGGACATCTCTGACAACGCCGGCTCTGTCAAGATCTTTTGAGCGCACTTCTCCGTTCACTCCGGAGAGTGTTTTTGTCCATCGTGTCCTTTGGCCCTAGCGTCGACGACCACGGCTCGCCCGTAATCTTTCGGTCGGTTTCAGTCCGACCCAAACATCTCTTCGATCAAAACTTCGACCATGATTACTACTTCAATCTCCCTCTGGCGAGGGAGCGGGATGCCCATTCATTTGGACGGTGTTCTCGTTCACGCCATGTCCGCTTTCGAGCTTTCCCGCGTGCGGACCGAACTTTACCCACTTCATATATTCCCAACCATTTCGCCACATCCAGTACAGCCGAACCGCGAGTCTTCGGGCCATGGCCACCGTGGCGATGTTCCTTTGCCGACGCAGCACCAGGTGCATATACCGTCGCCTCCAGTCCGAATCACAACGCGCCGCTGCTGGGGCTGCCTCTCCTAGCAAGAAACGCAGCAAAGAGCTGCCTTGCTTGGTGATGTGGCCCAACCGTTGATGGCCCGCACTGGAGTCCTCCGATGGGATCAGTCCTACATAGCTGCCGATCTGCTTGCCGCACTTGAACCGCTCCGGAGTTCCGATGATCAACACGAAAGCCAGTGCCGTCAGAGCGCCTACGCCAGGGTGGGTCATCAGCCGCAGCACCTCCGGCCGTTTCTTCGCTTCCTGCTCGATAGCTCGGGTTAACTCTTCGATGGTGGGGTTCATTCGGTCCAGCAGATCGAGCAGATCCTTCCGGCGCCGGGATGCCCAGGTAGCTAGCGGAAGCTTTTCCAGCTGGGCTCGTCCTGGTTCGCTCCACAGCTTTTTCTTCCTTCGCTGCCCCTCGTTCATCGCCAGCGCTTGCAACTGATTCATGATCCGCGTCCGCATCTGCACCAACCGATGCCGGTGCCAAAGCAGTTGTCGTAGATCACGATTCTCCGGACTGGGTACCCAGATTCTGGGAAAGTTATTTTCCAGCAGCAGCTTTAACAGAAGTTGCGCATCGTTGCGATCGGTCTTCTGCTTACGGACTCGCTTGGTCTTGATCTCCGCGGCATCGCCGATCCATACCTCGATACCCAGTTCTGCCAGTAACCGCTCGAACCAGCGGGAGTAGCCGGTAGCTTCTATCCCCACACGGACGCTCACTCCTCGCTGCGCCAGTTCCCGGTAGAATTTCTCCGTCTCTTGATCACTGTGGTTCAATTGCCGTTCACTGCACTCGCCGGTTTCGGTATCTACAAACGCGATGTACTGATTGCTCGGGTGGTAATCCACGCCTATCATCAACATAGTCGGCTCCTTTCTCCCGAGCCTATGGTCTCGACAAACCACAGTCTACTCGGGTCGAAGGAGCCGGCGTTGTCATGAGATCATTTCTACTTTGCATTGACATGGAGAACAGGCGGAAGCAACGATCTTTTACCTTGAAATGCTTCTAGCTGGACTCGAATGGTGAATTACTCGGGTTGATTCCGGTGTGGCACTGCAGCAGTTGCGACAACTGAGTCGCAACGGCACATTCGCGCGACGCCGCTTCGGTGTTCGCGTATTTGAGCGGAGTTCACTTCCCTGCCGCCAGGAGCGCGCCACAAGGACAACGGCGCCACGACGGCGCCGGCTAGCACGGACGAGCGAAGGGGCGCGCGTAAATCATGTGCGATACTAGCGGCGGTTCCTCACCCTGATGGAAATCTCGCACGTGGTCGCGAATGAGCAGATCGCTGGCGGTCATCCGCTCGCGTTGCCGCAGGTATTCGAGCCAGGATTCGACCACGAAATTCTCGACGAAGCGGCCGGGCTGCGCGGCGTCCTGATACGTGCCCCAGCGGATCGATCCGTCACGGAGGCGGACGTCACGTAATTTGTGTATGGCGCGAGTGAAGGCATCATAATCCGCCTCACGAACCAAGTATTCGATCGTCACCAGCACCGGGCCATCGTCAGGTTTGGGATCCAGTTCCAGGCTAAGGGCAGTGCGATCCATCGGCGATGGATTCAAGTCCGGCGGCACGCCATGGGGCAACCGGTATCGAGCTCCCCAAAGAATTCCGGCCAGCAACGTCACCGCGGCGGAAGCCAACGCAACGGGCGTAGATCGATGTTCAGCCAGATAACCGAAGAGCGCGCTGCCCGCGGCCATTCCGCCCTGAGAAATCATTTGGTACATGCCTTGGGCACGCGCTTGAACCCAAGCCGGAGCGGAGAGCTGCACGGCCACGTTAAACGTCGACATTGCGGTGGTCCAGGCGAAACCGCCAGCGATAAGCGAGAGCACCACCAGCGCAACGTAATGGGCGAATGCCATGGTGGCGAGCGTGCCGGCCGAAATCAGCGACGCCACCAAGACAATCTGGTCCGCTGAATACTTGGTGCGCAATTTGGGCAGCGTCAGCGCGCCGCAGACGGCGCCCAGTCCCAAACATCCGTTGAGAATGCCGTAACCCATGGCACCCTGGTGCAGTTCGCGCTGCGCGACGACCGCGAGAAGCGCCCAGACCGCGCTCACTGCGAGGGTGAACGCAAAACAACGGATGAGCACCGAGCGAAGGGGCGGCGAGTGGCGAAGGTAGCGGACCCCCGAGCGCATGGATCCGAAGAGACGTTCGGCGGGAAGCGCGCTTTTGAAAAGGGGCATGCGCTTCCATTGCGCGAGGACCCAAATCACGGCAAGAAACGACAACGAATTCAAGAAGAAGACGCTACCGGCGCCCTTGTAGGTGCTCGCGTAGAGCGCCACCAGCAGTCCGCCAAAGGCGGGTCCCAAGGCGCGGGCGAGATTGAATCCGGCGCTGTTCATTGCCACCGCGTCGGGCACCATCGCGCGAGGGATCAGTTCGGGGATACTCGCTTGCCAGGCCGGACCATTGACCGCGACTCCGATGTTGAGCAAGAACGTCAGGATCAACAGGGCCCACGGCGAGATCATTCCCGCCAGGGTGAAAACGCTCAAAATCAGCACCGCCACCAGCATCCAGGACTGCCAAAAAATCAGCAGACGCCGGCGCTCGACGATATCTCCGACGGCTCCCGCGGGAAGGCCTAAAATCAACACCGGAAAGCTGGCCGCCGTTTGCATCAACGCGATCAGCAAGGGCGACGACGTGAGGGAGACCATCAGCCAGGTGCCCGCGGTGTCTTGCATCCAGCCGCCCAGGTTGGATATCAGAGAGGCGATCCAAAGGTTGCGGAACAGCGGCTGGCCGAGCGGAGCCCAGGCCGAAACCGCGTCAGGGGTAGAAGTATCAGTCGCCACGATTCAGTAGTACTGATGATAGGACAAGTCGACGTTGCGCGGTTTGCGAATTTTGGAAAAATCTAAAATCAATTGCGAGAATTAGTATGCGCTCGCGTGGTAAAGGAAGCAGACGCCCGCTCAAACTCCCGGGCATCAGAGGCCGGTTTGCAATTGCGCTACACCGGCTCGGGAAACCTTCACGTCGTCTTCGGATTTGCCGCCGCTGAACGCGGCGATCAAATAGCCGGATTTGCCGCGGACGATTACGCCTCCATTCCACCCGAATTCGCCGGTCATCGGCGGGCGCCCGCTGGTGCCACTGTCTTTGAGGGTGTCAGCCATCTCCGCGGCTTTGGCGTAGGCGATGCCCAGCAGGTTGGCGCCTTTTTCGGTCTGCGAAGGATCATCCCGCATTCTGCCGACCACCAGCATTTTCGAACTCCAGGATTGAATTTTATCGCCGTCGAAGTAGGCCACCACGGCGACGCCTCCAATGCCGAGTTCGGCGGCACGAGTACGCATAGCCGCCAGCGCCGCTTCCGCCAGTAGATTGAAAATATTTACCATCGGAGCGCCATTCACGAATGCTGGATCCATCTCGGCGATGTCCACGCGATAGCTCACGGTGTCCGCGGTGGGAAAGTCAGCGGGAACTTTCTGGGTCACGCGGCCCGTGGCGACCCACTCCGTTCCGCGCTGAAAGGTGGTGATAAATCCAACGCAGCTCAGCGCCGCAACATCGTGCCCCATAGTGGTGTGAAATATTTTGCCCTTGCCGTAATTCACGACGATCAGGCTGGGCTCGTCGCGGCCGGTGCCCATATTCCTGGGATCGGAATGAGCGGTGGCCAGCACGGTCATATTTTCGCCAGGTCCACGAAGGGTGGCGTAAAGCTCATCGCAGGCGTGCATCCAGACGCGCGGCAACCCCTGAATGATCGGGTGCTCGGGCGAGCGCGTTTCCACCTAGTAAGGAAGACGCGCTCCGTGCGAGCCACCGGGACCAACGGAATTGTCGGAGACTAGCTTGCCGTCCTTGAACTACCACAACGGACCAGCTTTTTCCGATCGATCCCTCCAGCCGCCGATCCCGGTCATCTGATTGAATGCCGTCCAACTAGGAAAGGCATTATCGGCAGCGTGGACAACTACCAATCCTCCCCCGCTTTTTACATATTGCTCAAGCTGGGTGCGCAGGCCCGCTGGCCAGTCCGGGGCGTCGTAATTTAGGACGACGGCTTGGTAGCTGCTGAAGTCCGGCTGGAAGGTGCTGAAGTCCTCTCCAAAGAGAGGCGAGGTTGCAACCGTGACACGGAATATGCCGGCCTCCTCGAGTTCCTTTTTCAATACGGCGGCGGTCAGAGGCCAGACATGATAAGGACCGCCACTCTCACCGTCGACAATGAGCACACGTATCGGGTTGGTTTTGGAAGGCACCGGCGCGTCAGCCGCGTGTAGCGTGATACCGCATAGCGCCGCCACAAAAACGGTGAAAGCGATTCTCTTCATGCTAGCTCCCCGCTGGGTGCGGTTCGCGTAGCCCGCCGGTGGTCTGCTAAACTTCATAGTTTTGGATGGCAGCAATCCAATAGCTTAATCAACGGAAATTTGCCAGAGTAACGTACTATCATTGGCCTAGTGCAGTCAGGTCCGGCCGGAAGGTCAACCAGTTCCTCAAAAAAATACGATCGGGAGAGTGGTCGCGGTAGGGCGTCTGCGGCCGCAAAAAGCCGTTAGATGCGCCATAAAGAATCAGTAAACCCCCACGAGCATTTGCCCAGCTGACCTACTTGGCTGGCCGCTTAAAGAGCCAACCGATAAGGTAAAGGAAAAACGAAGAATGACGATCAGCAGACGCGAGTTCATCGCCAGAGTCGCCCAGGCTGGTGGCTACGGCACCGCCTTCATGGCTATGTATTCGCTCGACCTTTTGGGTAACGCCGAAACCGAGCAACGGAAGGACTTTCCGCTGCCTGCATCTAGCGGCCGGGGGACAAAAGTGGTGATTCTCGGCGCGGGAATTGCCGGGTTGGTTGCTGCGTACGAGATGCGCCGGGCAGGGTTCGACTGCACAGTCCTGGAAGCGCGCGAGCGTCCCGGCGGGCGTAACTGGACGCTGCGTAAAGGATCGAAGCTCGACTTCAACGATGGAACCTCGCAGGACTGCACCTTCGACGAAGGAAACTATTTCAACTGCGGCCCCGCGCGCCTGCCCTCCGTACACAAGACCATGCTCGGCTATTGCAACGAGCTAGGCGTAGCGCTGGAGGTGGAGGTGAACGCCTCTCGCCGCGCACTGATGCAAAACGACAACGTGTTCGGCGGCAAACCCATCCGCCAGGGACAAGCCATCAACGATACTCGCGGCCATGTTGCCGAACTGCTGGCCAAGTGCGTCCAGCAGGGCGCGCTCGATCAGGCCTTCACGCAAGACGATCATGCCGTGGTGATGGAGTTTCTCAAGTCTTATGGCGACCTGGGAGCAAATTACCAATACAGTGGCTCGTCGCGTTCCGGCGACCAGCAAGGCCCCGGCGCGGCCGACCAAATCGAAATCCACCAGGCTCCGCTTTCGATGTCCGACTTGCTTCGATCGCGCTTCTACCAGCCGATGCTTTTTGAAGAAATGCTCGATATGCAGCCCACCATGTTCCAACCGGTTGGCGGCATGGACCGGATTCCCTACGCGTTCGCTGAATCCCTGGGCAAGGTGGTCCACTATAACTCCCCGATCACTGAAATTCGAAAAACAACCGACGGCGTAAAGGTGTCCTATCGCATGGGCGAATCCGGCCCGATTGGTGCGATCGAGGCGCCATATTGCATTTGCGCGCTGCCGCTGAGCATCCTCGAAACGATACCGAACGATTTCGCCCCGCGTGTGAAATCCGCGCTCCAGCAGGTCACTTATGACTCCGGTTATAAAGTCGCATGGGAGTCGCGGCGCTTTTGGGAACAGGATGGCGACGAGATTTATGGCGGTATTTCATGGCTTACCACCGGACCCATCCCCCAGGTGTGGTATCCGAGCGCCAAGATAATGTCTAGACGCGGCGTGCTGATATCCGGCTACGCGGTGGAAAACGGGACGGACTTCGGAAAGCTACCCTCCGCTGAGGCGAAGATCGCCGCCTCCCGAGATGCGGTGGAAAAGCTGCATCCCGGCAAGGGCAAGGAACTTGAAAAGCCGATGTACATGTCGTGGGGGAAAGTCCCTTATAATCTCGGGTCCTGGGTCAGCAGCGGGGCCGGTTTTAATGCGGACGGCGGGGCTTACTTCAACGGGCCTTACCGGGAGTTCATCGTTCCCGACGATCGAATCTACTTTGCGGGGGATCACTGCAGCCACCTGATTGCCTGGCAGGAAGGCGCCGCTCTGGCAGCCCAGCGGGCGATTGTAATGATCGTTAGCCGTGTGAACCAATCCTAACCACACTCAGAATGGAGATACGAATGCGAAAAATATGGATGTGCCTCACCCTCACGCTGCTGTCATCCCTCACCGCGGATGCGCAGACCGCCGTCCGTCACATTCAGCAGGCCGACCGCCCCATCGCTACCGGGGTATGGGCAGGAGATACGCTGTACCTAAGCGGCCAGTTGGCATCGCCGCAAACTCCCGCGGACCCGGCGAAAGGAGCGGCTGACGTCTATGGAGACACGGAGACGCAAAGCATGAGCGCACTGACTAAAATACAGGCGGCGCTCAAAGCCGAGGGCCTCACCATGGGCGATGTGGTGATGATGCACGTCTTTTTGGCCGGCGATCCGGCCAAGGGCGGCAAGCTCGACTTCCCCGGGATGATGGCCGCCTACTTGCGCTTCTTCGGAACCAAAGACCAACCCAATAAACCTGCTCGCAGCGCCATGCAAGTGGCGGCTCTGGCAGCGCCGTGGGCATTGGTGGAAATCGAAGTGATCGCCGTGAAATCCTCTGGAAAGCCCGCACAGTAGCGGAAAGGCGCGACGCCCGGCTATTTCTTGGTGACCAGCCTCAGCCTGGCTGTAAATGACACGTGCTGCGTGCCGGTGAACGTCAGGTAGTTCGGCGCGTCGACATCGTTCACCACCGCAGTAGGATTGTCCCGCCCCGATACGTTAATCGCCGCAATGCGCAGCGACCATTCGCGCCGGAACAGATGAAAGTGCTTTTCGACCGCAAGATTCAGATCGAAATACACCGGAAATCGAAAACGATCGGGTGCCCCGACTAATTGCTGATCCGTGTTTACGGTATTAAACGGGAAACCGGTGTGGTAGTCGGCGAAGTAGCTCAGTAAAAGGCCACCCCACACCGGGATGGGCGTGGTGCCGCGCGACACTATCCGGTTGGGCGCATCCCACAACAGCGGTCCGGGAGCCTGTGCCGCATACAACGGCGCCGCCAGGGTGGGATCCAGCGCCTGATCGGTGGTCGCACTCGAGCGCGTATAGTCTAAAAACATTTCCGCTTGCTGCGTGAACCGGTGCCGGATCCAAATCTCGCCGGCCCGGTAGCGATCGTTGCGGCCGTTTTGTAAATTGAACGTCGTGCCGGTCAGACCTGGCGTCAGATCCTGGTAGGCAAAGCCACGGTGCCCGTCCCGCGCGGTCCAATTGATGCCGGCGAGCGTCGCGCCGCGAAAACGCTGCTCCCAGCCCGTGCTGGCGGTATCGAAGTATGGGCGTTTCAAGCCGCGCGGCGGCAGAAATTGGGTGACTACCGGAGCGCCCACCGCTATCGCCCCGGTGACGTCATAGAAAGTGTCGACTCGTTGCTGATCGAGTCCTTGCGCCAAAACGGTGAGATCAAAGGGCTGGTAAAACCGCCCCCAAGTGAGCGTGAACTTGGCCCGGTCGTCGCCGAAGGGCAGAACGTTTGCACCGATCCTGGGTTCGAGCAGACTGTGAGCGACCCGCGCGTCCCAGTCCGCGCGCCCGCCGCCACTGAGCA
>Ga0302325_10017619_pt1 | contig 15089 bp, 15 predicted proteins | sample Palsa_T0_2_FD_201948 | JGI IMG/M metagenome (GOLD analysis project Ga0302325, IMG submission 201948) | Peat permafrost microbial communities from Stordalen Mire near Abisko, Sweden - Palsa_T0_2 | ecosystem: Environmental > Terrestrial > Soil > Palsa > Peat permafrost | place: Sweden: Abisko... | reverse complement strand
GAAAGTTGTGAAGTTTGATCTAGAGGTTGGAATTGAAATCTAATTTAATTATTACAGCCACCCAGCCTCCCAAACCGTTGCGCCCTTCCAATTCAAAACCCATGCTCACTTTTTATAGCAAAGCTAATAATCCCATACCAGCCAAGGAAATTAAAAGATAAGGTATGCTTTGTCGTCCAGCAGCCCCTGTAAACGACACACTTGTAGGCGTGGTCTTCGCTGTCCCAACCACGGTTCCATTACTTGCTGCATTCGGCACGTTGTTCACAACCGGACTCGGGGTAGCAACAACCTTCTCAACCGCCGCCGCCGTTCCCAAGTTCAAATTCGTTGTCCAATTCGGGTACGCCACCGGGAAGCTGGTAGCAGTGGGCATCGTATACGTCGGGTTAACGAAAGTAGGAACGTAGACCGTGGATACGGCGTTCTCGGTGCAAGGGGTGAGAGGCAGTGGAGATACAAGCTCAGTGTGAAGTACAACTTGCACAGATGTAGATTGCGAGGCGTTGAGGTAAGAAGGTAGAGTTGTTGGAAGAACGGCGCCGTAGGGACAAACGGTCGTGTAAAGGATTGAAGTGCTCGTCAGGATTACTTCTGAGGCGGCGGAGGCTGGGCAGTGCAGGACCGTGCTGGAGCAGGTAGTTACAGTGATGTAGTCGGTGGTCCAGACGGTGGATGTTATGAGAGCAGCTGCGGATGTGATTGTGCTCGTGGCATTTGAAGAACCGGTCTTCAGTACGTAAGATGAAGTTGCGGGCACTAACGTGCTCGTGACACTTGAAGAGCCGGTCTTGAGTATGTACGTTGGAGTCGACGGCACTGATGCGCTCGTGGCGTTTGAAGAGATGGTCTTCAGTGCGTAAGTTGAAGCTGCCGGCACTGGTGTGCTCGTAGCGCTTGAAGAGCTGGTCTTGAGTGTGTACGTTGAAGCTGCGAGCACCGACGTGCTTGTAGCGTTGGAAGAGCCGGTCTTGAGTGCGTAGGTTAAAGCGGCCGACACTAACGTGCTTGTGGCGTTCGAGGAGCCGGCGTTGATGGCCAAAGTTGAGTTTGAGTATGAAGTAGCAGCAGCACCGCTTGAAGTAGTGCTGCTTTGGATGAAAATTCCGCCCTTAGAGCTGGTGGTTGTGGCGTATGAGGGAGTTGCTGTCTTTGATGGAAGTGAAGACACCGTAGTAGAATATACTGAGAGAGCAGTACCCGTTGCGAATGCAGGAAGAGAAGATCCGTGAGGACGTGTGACGCAAAGGCTGGGAAGAGGGATATCAAGGAGAGTGGTGACCACTGCAGGGCTTACACCAATGCTGTGATAATCGATTTCGGCAACAGCATGCGCAAATGCTCCAACGTTGACATCAATCAACTCGGTAATCTCGAGCTCGCAGATCGGAGTGGAGTTTAGTGTTGCTACGTACTCAATGAGGTCGGCGTAGACCCCCAGAGAGAAATCAAATCCTGTTCCAAAGACTGAGACAGTTGTTCCAGCCTGGGCATTGATACGAAGAGCAGCCTTGAAGGTTGCAGAACCAGATGTGCAGAGGATTGGTAGGCTGTTAGCATCGCCACCAGTGCTATCACTTAGTTAGCCTCGCATCATAAAAAGAGAGATGAAAGAGCGTACAATCCATGATCGATAATCTTTCCCTCAAGAGGGTCAACAGTGACAAAAGCACCCTCTGGGAAAGCGAATTCAAAACCAGCTTCAAGGTCGATCTGAGCCGTCAAAGAGAACACCAATTCGATGCTGAGTACGAGACCTATTTTGACATCGGAACTGATAGCGACCCCCACAGGGGTTTCTGAATTGAAGATCGTGTACGTATAAGAAACAGTATCCGAAGCAATAAGTTCGAACTCAAAGTGACCGCCAACATCAACAAAGTCTATCTTGACCTCGAGATCAAAAGCATTGACAATGCTGTCGACAGGGTTCTCAAAGAAGGAGATGATGTTACCGATGGCACTCTCGTCCTTGTTCACCCCAGTCGTAGTGATGAGTGCGGACCCCCAAGTCCTGCAATCCACACATTCGAGTTCCAGACTAGCAGAATCTGAAAGACCGCTAGCCAAAGATTTGGAAGCACCACTGTTGAGGATTAATTGAGATTTTATAAAGCGATACAATTACTTACATGTTAAACAGAACATCCTTTTCACGGGATGTTACAAGACTGTAGTTGCCAAGAGTTATTGGAGCGAACCCCCTTTCCTGCAGTGTAGGAAAGGTATCAACTTCTCTCACCACCACCGGGCCAGCCCGTGACCCAGCGGCCAGCAGGCTGCCCACGAGAGCACAAGCGTAAAAGATTGAAGGCATAATAACGAGCGTAGATGCTGAAAAAGAATGACTATAGCAAAAAGACTTCAAAAAAACAACAACAAGCTGAAAGAGAGTGGGACACTGTAGCAATGCATAGAAACTCTTCTATCTTCACGGGTTGGCCGATAGTTATAGCTGACAAGTTGGAATGATGCACGGAGAGCCAAGAACGTTCAGAGCCTTGCACAGCAGGCGGAGAGCCTCAAGCAGGTCTGAATGGACGAAACAGAACCCCAGTGAGATGAACGCTATCTCGGCCCTTTGCGCATCTGAAACGATCCTGCCCATAGGCTTCTTCCGTTCGAGTACCCTTGATGACATGAAAAAACCCCATGGTGAATGCGGGGCCTGGGATGACATTGAGGCGGAGCAGGAGACGGCATTGACGGTGTCAAGCATGCTGGCCGGCCGTTGGGCCTTCCAGAAGTTCTGTGTTCAATGTGGCGTTTGTCGGGCACACCGTGAATCGCTGCATTTCTTGCAGTTAAGGGGTAACACGAAGGGAGGCATGAAAGAATGACCACTCACTGCTTCATATGGAAGGTCCTCCGCCTCGTTGGTTGCGCTCTCGTTTCAGTTTGAAAAGGGGAAATTTCCGTCCGAACACGCGAGGACTGAAATAGCGCTGTCATCAACCCTGATTGGCTGGTCAACTTTCTAAAGCTGGAGACCCCTGATTGCACGTGATAACAACTTTGACGTCAAATTCTCAGCCTTGGGGTCGAAGAACCATCTCCCGTCCAAGCAACGCCCTGTTCCAACATGTCACTCTCCTCCTATCTCGCCTCGAAATACCTAAATGCAGAGCCTTCCTCATCCGGCAAGAAGCGGAAGCGGAAGGAGAAGTTCTCTCAAAGCGGCCTCATCATAGCAGACGACGACGCGTTAGGCTGGTCCACAACCCAGAACACAAAAGACGAAGATGACACACCCACAACTGTAGCCTCTGGCTCTGCAGAATTCCGAAAAGCAAAGAAGAATGCGTGGAAGACTGTCGGTGTGCCGGCATTGCAGCCGAAAGATAGCGAGGCCGATGAGGCGGATAGGATAATTTCTGAGGCGGCGGCGGAGAACAGCGCTGCTATGCATGAGGATGAAGGACCTGTGGTAGAAGATGATGAGGATGTGGTCAAGATGGGTGATGGCACACATGCCGGATTGCAATCTGGGTCTGCTATCACGAAACAGTTTGAGAAGCGTAAGAGAGAGGAAGCTGCGCAGTGGGAACGGGAACAAAAGGCATTAGGGAAGGGCAAGGAGAAGAAAGTTGAGGAGACGGTGTATCGAGATGCTACGGGACGAAGGATAGACATTTCGATGCGGAGGCAAGAAGCGAGAAGGGAGGCCGATGAGAAAGCTAGGAAGGAAAGGGAGGAGAAGGAGATGCAGAAAGGAGATGTGCAGAGGTTGGAGAAGGAGAAGAGGAGAGAGGAATTGGACGAGGCAAGGTTTATGCCGCTTGCGAGGAAGATTGATGATGTTGATATGAACGAGGAGCTCAAGGAACAGGAGAGGTGGAACGACCCAGCAGCACAGTTTCTTGCGAAGAAGGGCAAAGGGAAGAGTGCCTCTGGAAAACCATTATACAAGGGTGCTGCTGCACCAAATAGATATGGCATCAGACCCGGGCACCGATGGGATGGAGTTGATCGTGGGAATGGATGGGAAGCCGAAAGATTCAAGGCGTTGAACCGGGTCACTAGGAATAAGGAGTTAGACTATTCATGGCAGATGGATGAATAGTCTATCTATCGTAAAATCAAAGTCTCGGGAATGTGGAGAAGTTTAAAAAGCTCATGCACTTCTTCGATTTGTCTACTACCAAGCCTTCATGCAAATCGAGCCTATTCAGTTAAGGCAAATCCACGCGGCTAACGAAAAAATCGTTCTCTCCAACCTAGGTAGCCATAATCAAACACAGCATCCTCTAGACCCACACCCATGCAACCGTCAACTCCCCCATGGCCGGGACCCCTTAGCTATCCTTGCGGCGCAAAAGCTTGTCGGGCCCGTACTTCGTATTCTCCTTCACCAATTGGATGAACCCTGTCCTCGTGGTCTGATTTGGTTGCTCCCCAACTCGTTTGGAAAACATCTTCATCAAAACCCCGGCCGAAATACCCTCACCCGTAGTTGGTAGAGCCGCGACGATTTCGTGAGGTTGAATTGGTCCGACAGCAGGCGACTTTGCACGAGTAGGTCCAGCTTCCGCAGGCACAGCAATATCTAAGATTGATCAGCAATGTTACATGGGTATGTTGCACAGGCCAATGGCTTGCAGATCTAGCTGTTCGCTTTGACCTTGGGCATTGTAATAACGTGGTCTCGTCCATAATAGGAATTTCAAGAACCACAGATGACCCCTCAAAGTCCATGCTTGAAGCCAGGAGGAAAAGAATAGGAAATAGATTGCATACTCTGTGGAGCTGTTGGGCTTCCGGCGCGACTTCCTGCAAGGGAACCAGCAGGAGCTGGACTACCCGCCCTAGAACCAGTCGGTGAATTATGCCCTTTGACTCTGATTTTAATCTTCTTTCTCGGTCCGCCATCAGAGCCCTCGCCTCCAGTGGCTTCGCCGTCGCTCATAGGGCTGTAAACTGGGCTTGGATTGGGTGGCGAGGACTGGATATCGGAGAGCTTAGATGGATTGACGGGCAGCTTGACGATCGAGGACTTTCGGGAACTCTGATTCGGAGCCGGCTGTGAAGCCGATGGTGCAGGAGACATCGGTCGAGAACCAGGAATTGGAGTAGAAGTCCGGGTGGGCTGAGAAGAGGAAGTGTGCTTATTCTTATGCTTCTTGCGAGATGACTCGTTTCCACTCGATTCTGATAGGTTAGGCGATCCAGGTCTCTTCAAATTCTTCGGCTTTCTCAAAGGGTCTGTATGTTTTGGTCGACCAGAAGGCGTGTTAGTTCCTTTTGAAGAAGCACCCGATTGAAGCTTCGACTCTGCCTTTGCCTTATTCTTCGCCTCTTCATCCTTTTTTCGGTCAATCTCCGCCTGCTTCTCTTCATCTGACGTATCGTCTTCGCTCTGCGGAATGTTAGAAAGTCAATACAAACTGTCCATAAACTTTAAATACCTTCTCAGAGTATGGGTGATCAGAATCGCTGTCGTAGACATAATTTCTCTCTCGCTTGATCAACGCCTTCTTCAGATCCTTGCTCAGGTCCTTCCGCTTCTTAGCTTCTTTTTTCTCCTCCTCAAGCTCCTTCTCAACCTCAGCCTCATCAGCTTTATCGAAAATGTTGGCACCAAGTTGTTCTCGCTTGATTCTGTCCTGAGCATCCTTGGTTTCCTCATCCTTGTCCGGCTCAACAGTTGCTTGCTCATCATCATCTTGGAAGAGATCATCCGCATCAAAGTCAACGTCGTCCATATCTTCCACCTCTCTCTTGCCAACGTTCTTAAATGTACTACTCTCAGCTTTGACCGTGTAGAGATTGTGCAAGTATTTCCGGGTGTCTTGTGCTGCTCGATCTGCCTCTTTCTGCTCGTTTGTCTTCATGACCCATCTAGACTCCTTATGTTTCTTACTCATCTTGGCCTCGGCCTCCTCGATCGTGAAATGCTGAAAAAGGCCCTTTGGCGTGAACTTATACCATTTCTCGATAGGGATCATCCTAAATTTGTCGCCATCAATAAAGAAGATGACATTGGTATCCGAAAGAGCAGCTTCATAGTTGCCAACCCAAGTGTTCTTGTTATCCGCATCCTCTAGGTGCCACGGCAATGCTTCCTCATATCTCAAGTCCGATGCCTTCTTCTGTTCCTCGGTCTTGTCCAGCCGATGTACTTGTGTAGTCTTCTCATTTCTGAAGGCCTGCGTCTTCTTCGCAGCAAGAGCTGAAGGATTGTTACCCGTCGGAGCAATTTGTGCAAGGTCTGCCGCCTTCTGCTTCTCCTTTTCCGCCTTTAATATCTCTTGCTTTTCGCGCTCCTTAGAATCCATAGGTTCGTCTGCCACAGCATCCTCATCCTTAACACCTTTTCCAGGAGGAGGTTGCTTTGGATCTCTTCTGTGTAAAACAACAGGTCGGGTGAAATCATCTTGATTGCTCGGATCGATATCCTTCTTCGTTGAGGCAAACCTGGCAATATGGTACCTCAAACCTTCACGAAGGGCTCGTTTCGTTGTGAATAGCGGAAAGTCTGTGTATTGACCAGTGGCTGGAGGTGGGTTTGTCCAGCCACCATTTAGATGTGGGTTATATGTGCCATTTGCAGGTGGTTGATAACCTCCCATAACTCGTGCTGGTGCAGCACCATTGAGTGGGTTTGGGCGCCCTGACGGACCAGGCGCTGAGATCCCCAGGCCTACAGGCTGTCTAGGAGGAACATTTGGTCGTCGAACTGGTTTCTTACGCGGTCGAAGAGGATCTGCGGCTTTGGGTTTTCGCACGAATTGAGGAGGGCCTCCATTAGGCGTAGGGGTTCGGCCGTTCGACAAGCCAGATGGAGAAGCACTCATATTGGCAGAAGTGAGAGAGGTCCCTAGAGCTCAATCTTTACACGGTCCGCAATTGAACAGCAGGGAAAGTACACCCAGCACCCAGCACCGAGCACCGCTATGTGCGCTTAAGCTGTCTTCATGAAGCAAGGTGAGCAGGTGGAAGGAGGGTCTTGGTTGACGCCTAGAAATGGGTTGCCGGACAATGTCGCGTTGTAGAAGACGCGCAGTATTGTGATTTGCGTACAGACAGAAGCTGTGGTGTCGCAGGACAGATTATTTGTATCTTATTGTGGTAGGTTTTCTTTGTTTCCTTGGGAATACTGGGATCCCGTTGCGGATAATGGTCGCGGTTCTTTGAGGTGCACAAGCCAGCGCTGTCATTCCACCCCGGTAATCGCGCTAGTACTTTAAGCGAGACGCCGAAACAATCCTTGCAGCCTTGAAGTGAATTCGGGAGTACAACTACTGACAAACAATCTCTTCACCTTTAAATTTAGCAGCCCGTCCTGCATCGCCATATTGGAGATCGGTCCAGTCTGGCCTTTCACAAAGAATTGGCCTGGTCACGAAGTCCAAACAATGGGTGAGGCCATTTGCTACATACATTTCAAGTCAGATCGCGAGTGGATTGGTTGGGATTTGGACCGAAGGTGAACTCTACAACACAAACCAAGAAGTGAATGCTTTCTGGCCTGTAATTTCACGATCATTTCACACTTCCTGTCATTACCTCTTGTCATCGACATCAAACCACAACATTCCTTCAACCCAAATGATCGCAACACAAGACCCCTCTCGAATCAACTTGAGGAAGCTCGGCTTCAATTCTCACTGATCAGAGTATTTACCATCTCCCTCAGAGATGTTTCCAACACATGGGCCTCCTAGCCAAGGAGGCGATGATCTCGAAGCCCGCCTTCGTGGTCTCATTCTGAACAACGCTAACGCAACACTACCTTCTAATGTTGGCCAACAAGCTCCCCAGGGGCCGTCAGCTCATATACAGAGCGTGATCTCAGCTGGGCAACAAGAGATTGCTTCTAGTACTCCCACTCAAGAGTGCAGCGTGGATCAATCATCTCCTCCTGGCCGAAAACGACCCAATCAAGCACAGAGACGTCAAATGAACTCTCAACTGTCCATCCCAATTGAACCTAGGCCAGCTCCTCGCACACAGGCTGGAAGAGGATCTTTTGGTCCACAAGCCCACATTCCATGGGGACCTCCCAGCCATCATGGACAGTTTCAGCCCCACCAAAATCAGAGATATCAACAGTATCAGCAAAACTCGCCACGGTTCCAGAACCCAGGCCCTGGCTCTCCCTACTCGCCTCGACCACCATTCCAACAAACTTCTCCGCAGTCACCAATGCACCAATATCAGGCAGGACCAAGTAATCAATTCCAGCCAAGGCATCAAAACCAATTCCAGCAGCAACAGCCACAGCAACCAAGCTCGTTCCCACGACCGCCTGCTCAAAACCGACAGCTATATCAGCCCGGCCCCTATCAAGGTCAAGGGCGGGGCCGCATGTTTCATCACAATCCTGATGAGATAGCAATTCAGAGCGCACATCTTGAAGATCTTGCACAAGATCGCGTTCCAATTGTGGGCATCGACGAAGTTGAAGCAGCTGAAAAAGAAGAATTCAGGGCTGTAGTCGAGAAGGCTTGTAGAGCAGCGATTGCTCAATATGAAATACAAGAGCTTGGAAATGAAAATTTTGAAGCGTCGACGGTGGAACTGCAGTGCTTCGGCAGTTTGAAGTCAGGCTTCGCGACAAAAGCTTCTGACATGGACCTCGCACTTCTCACGCCCAGATCTAACCCATCCCCCGATTCTCCAGAATCTCCTATACCTCGCCTGCTGGAACGGACGTTATTAGACTTGGGTTATGGCGCGCGGCTTTTGACAAGGACAAGAGTTCCGATTATCAAGCTATGCCAAAAGCCCACCGAGAAACTGCTTTCTGACCTACTGGAAGAGCGTGCCATGTGGGAAAGTGGATTCGTTGATGAACCAGAGGATGATGACGAAGAACTTCATGACCCAGAGACGACTGAAGAGACAAAACAGCTGAAATTGCAGAATGCGGAAAGTCAAGCAAGCCTTGCCAGGACAGAGGTTCATCAAAAGATCAGGCGTGAATCTTCTGTTGAAAAGCATATTACATTGAAACAGAAGGACCAACAATCTCTAGGAGATTATTACAACTCAGCAAAGCGCCTCCTAAAAAAGCTTGGTGGTCGGGACTTGACGTCAACTTCACCAGACCTCAATGAAGAAGAAGGCAGAATTCTGAACTCTGTTTGCAAAGCCTTAATTTCAGGACTTTCCTCTGAAGCCTTGTCAACCCGCCTGCGCAAATACAGATCAATTGCACCTTTATTCGATCCATCACTGCCACCAGTGCAGCGGACACTCCAAGGAGTTTGGCATCAAGTTGAAGGAGAACGACTAGCAATGGCATGGGAGTCTCGCCCACTGACCGAATCAGACGACAAACAGGAGTTTGAGTGCTTGACTGTAGTAGAAGCATGGCGAACACTACAAGACAAGTACGGAGCCCTCACTGAATCATCACTTTATAACAGGCAGCTCTACACTTCTTCTGAGAAATTGAAGAGAATCAGCTCTCTTCAGCTGGTGTTCCTCGAACAAATTCAACATGAAGATCCACTTTTCTATCACGGTCGTGCCCTGAAAATTATCAATGACCTTAAGACTCGCGATCAATCGAGCTCAGGCGACTATGTCACGCCGATCATCATTGCTCACTACATTGCTGGAGTTGGCAACCCTCATATACGTGAAGCTCTGCAAACCTCCTCTCACGAGGGTGCAACACTGCAACAGGTGGCTCTCCACCACCGAGCATTGCAGCTTGCCATCGACTACGAGCACGCTCTTAAGTCTGGCTACTTTCAAGATTGCGATCGAGATGTTGTGGAAGAGTACATCAATCTTATAAAAAATCGAGAGTTTTATCGGAAAAATCCACCAGGCGAACCCGAGATCAGCCTAGTCACAAAGATACGCACTCTTCCAGATCCAACCCAGGTATCTCCCAACAAGCCTCGAGATCGGTACAAGGATCGCTTGGAATTCCCGAAAACCGACATTGGCATTCAATGTGATATCAACTTCTCAGCCCACCTTGCTATTCACAACACCCAACTTTTGCGGTGCTATTCTCAGGCGGATCCACGGGTGAAGGCGATGATCCTTTTCATTAAACACTGGGCAAAGATTCGTGGAATCAATACACCTTACCGAGGAACTTTGAGCAGCTATGGCTATGTCCTAATGGTTCTACATTACCTTGTTAACGTGGCACAACCGTTTGTATGCCCCAACCTTCAACTTGTTGGCCATAACTCTCCTGCATACTTGCCGCCTGAAGAGATCGAGGCACGCACAATCTGTAGGGGCCGAGATGTGCGATTTTGGCGGAATGAGGCCGAGATCAAGAGTCTATCAGAGAGAAAGATGCTGAATCACAACCATGATTCAATTGGTGTCTTGCTTAGAGGATTCTTCGAGTACTTTGCACAAAATGGCCAGATGTCAACGGTCAATAATAGAGGTTTTGATTGGGGTCGCGAGGTTCTAAGCCTGCGGACACAGGGCGGGATCTTGTCGAAACAGGACAAAGGATGGACTGGTGCGAAGACGGTCATTGAGACCTCGACAATTGCCGCGCCGCCAACACCATCGCCGGCAACCCACCTTGAGGCAACCAGTTATCCTGAAGCGTCGCCTGGTGGGCAAGCACAGGAAGTGAAGGCAACCAAACTGCACCCAAAGACCATGCAGGAAACGAAGGAGATTCGGCATCGGTATCTGTTCGCCATCGAAGATCCTTTCGAGCTGGACCATAATGTTGCGAGAACGGTGACGCATGACGGCATCGTTTCAATTCGGGATGAGTTCAGACGTGCCTGGCGTATCATCAGGAGTATTGGAAAGCCTTACGAGGGCCAGGAAGGAAGATTTTTGGATCCCGTGACAAGTGCAGACGACCACAAGAGTGGTTTGCAAGAATTGCTGAACAAACTTCACGGGCCAGCTGCTAAGGTCGAGGGGAATCAGAGGGTCTAAAGGTGAGAGCCTGCATTGGGACGAAGTATTCAGAGGTATACATACTCTGTTGAAGTCCTAAAATGGTACCTATTCGCTGAATTGACAATTGTATGAAAGAAACGCGTGGTTCTGATTTGTGTTCCTATGTGATTGCCACTGCTGAGGAATTCTCCTCGCATTTACGGCTCTATTATGATTCCTGCATACGCGATAGCGTCTACGCTCACTTTTCTTTTGCTGCCTCTAGTGAGCAGATTTGGTACCTGCATCTAAATCCGGCTAAACTGCAAGGCACTACGGTTCGGAATGCCGGTCTCGAGCACGAGCCCCAGCAACCTCATCCTTCGCTTCTATGATCCCCCCTACAATACCCAAATTCGTATATAGAAAGCTTGGCACGTGCGGCTGAGTGGAAAATAGACCGCTTACTGGTCATGTTTAACATCTTATTGGCTTGGCGTTCAGGAGTTCTAGAAAGCGGGACAACCCTCACCAATCTGATGCTTCTTCTACCCGCAAAATCTATCCGTCAAGCCAACGATGACCCCTGATCTTCATCCTTAGTTGCACAAAAGATCTCTTGCGGAAACCTTCCGACTCAACATAAGCAGGGTCCTGTTTGTTGAGTTGCTTGAGAGATAACTTTTACTCGAGCTCGTTTTCTTTTTCCAATCCCAAGGCGCAATTCTCGATGTGGCGTCTGCTAGAGCTGTCTGTGAAAAGCCTCCCAGCCGCAACTGAGACATACGAGCCATACAGCGGAAGGCTGCTGATATTACTCCTGGGAAAGATGGGGGCAATAATAAGAAAGCTCCCCCGCTGACGGGACTTTTTTTTTTTCGCGACCTACTTTTCCCAAGCGCAACATTGAGATATACGTTCAACGATCGAAAGTCACTCGCTTTTCACGTTAGATATCCACTCTTATTTGGCGCAGTTTGGGGGGTCCCCCCAACTGAGTCAAGATGAGCTCCCTCTACCCTGTGACTTTTACCTGGACGGGAACGCCTACGGGTATGGCAGACATATCGACCAACGGACCTGTAGGAGTTCCATTTGGATGTACGCCCATTGATGAATATCAGTATTTTACCTTCGCATTCAGTCAGTTCGGCAACGGCTGTCCGCGCGAATATTCATACAACCCGGTTTCCACGACATGCATCTACACTGCGGATTTGTACAATAGCCAGACATGGGGATGCACATGGACAGTGGCCGATGTGTCGACTTCAGTAGTAGATGGTGGTCCGACTTCACTCCCTGCTGGAATTCCCGCAACAGTTACCGCTCCAATTCAATGGGTTACGGTCACTTCAACTCAGCAAATTACAAGCACTTCAACGAGTATAGTCGATCCTGGGGCCGTGACGGTCACTGTTAGCGCCACGCAAGGAACCTCGAAATTAAGAAGGGGAAGAAGTCCAAGGAATGAAGCTCGTTCTGGGGAAGACAAAGTACTCGGCGAGATATTGGAAAAGCCGCTCAATGAACCAGAAAACGACTTGGTCTTGGCAGCTTTCACTTCGACAAACGGAGCAAATAGCACGGATCCTTGGCTGGAAGATCGAGCTTTGTGTCCATATACAGATCAAATATACTGCGGTGCTGGCTGCTGTACGTCCCCTCATGGCGCAGAGTGTCTTGACATTAAGTTTTTGAGGGGTTATGCTGACAGGTTTCAGGCCTTAACACGCAGAGTTGTGTTGGAGATGGATCGGTTTCGTGTTGTAACGGATTTAATTGCGTTCCATTCGATGCCAACGCTCCATTTGTTGACTATCTGCACTGGTCATGGAACGGCTTTACAGCGACTTCAACATCCGTTGTTACAACGACAACCTATTCAACAATAAATCCGCCAGGGAAAACAGTTACCGTAGACGGGGCAACATCAACTACGAACGTCGACTTTTTCGTGACGAAAGTTGTTACCTCTTTGGTCACTTCAACGGATGCCACTATCACCATCACGAAATTCCCCAGCGCTGCAGCTGGCGCAAGTCAAGGAATTGGCGGCCCAGGAAATAACGGAGGATCAGCAGTAACCGTAACTGTCGGCGGTCAAAGTCGGTTCCATGCCCAAAGCTTCATTTTCAACCAAGCTAACAGAGTCAATAGGCAGCGCTGCAGCTGTACTCAACACCAGCAGCAGTAGAGGCTCCAGCTCAAATCTCGGGCTCAAAGTCGGTGTTGGAGTTGGAGTTCCTTTTGCAGTTGCCATCCTCGGCGCTCTTCTCTTCCTCATCTTCCGCCGACGAAAATCCTCAGCTCCAGCCCCAGCACCAACTAACCCGGAAACCTTAGCCAACAACCCAAACGCTGCTGCCGTCGATGGCCGTCCGGTTTCCGAGCTCCCGCCTTACACAGCAAACACCATGGCCGCAGCTGGACTTGGGAAGAAACCCGACGAAAGTGTGATCACACCTGTGAGCCCTGGGAGCGAATTACCAGACCAGCATTACAACGTCAATGGATATTATCCCACGCCTTCGCAAAGACCTGGGCCCCAGAGTACGTACTCGGGGCCGTCCCCGCCACTGCAAATGGCGCAGGTTTATGTCCCACCAGCTGGGTATCAGGGCCAAGAAATGTATGCGGGACATCCTCCACAGCAGCATCAGAGAATGGGTGGCACGGGGTACCCGCAGCAAAATGGTGGATATGCAACACAAAATCCACAGGAAGTTGCGGCGTATCCGCCTCAGACACTGGGATACCAAGCTCAGCCTGAACCGATGACTTACCAAGCCCAACCAGGTACGGAGCACGAGATGTATGTGCCGCATGACAGGGAAGGGGTGATGAGTTATCGTGCCATGCCAGGTGTGGATCAGTATCTTAATGAGGCGGAAACGAGGGCGAATACTCATGAAATGTCGTGAGATGTAATATTACTTCATTTAGGCTGGTGTTTTGGCTGGCTGGCTTTTGGGAAACGGTTATTATGAATGATAATGTATTATATTCTGGGTGGTGGGTCGGCTTTGGGGCGAAAATCTTGAATTTGAGCCTGTCTGCTTCGAAGCGTTTTACTGCGGAGTTAACATGAGCCCATGGCAAGTGTCAATTTTTTTTTGAAGCAAGCACTCCATTGCATTCCGAATGTAGTAGAAAATCTAGTGAGGCGACCTATGACATTTGAGTCTCTCTTTGCAAACGTAGGAATGGGTTAAATTTATAGACCTTGACGCTTAAGTTTGTCCACAGGAAGTCTTCGTTCTCGTCCTCCTGAAGAACAGCGCTCAATTCTCCATAGACATTTCTTGTCCAACTTGAACAATCTTCAAAATAAACATCCCCTTCACCTTGTCCTTGGAATTAAGAAAATCCCAACAGTGACTTGGCTGAAAATCGGGAATGGTTCCCTAAACGGCTCTCGGATGATGAATTACCTTTTTGAGAGACTTCAGTTCCACCGCCTCGAAGAAGATATTGAGAATTGTCTCTTCGAATCGCAGATTCTCTGAGCGAGGCCATTGATCACTTCTTGACCGATCAGATCTTTGGTATATCCGTGGCGGGCTAATTGGTGGATTTGTCGTAGTAGGATAGGTACCCACTCGGCTCGTCTGTCAGGGAGGTTCTCGAGGGTGTATAATGAATACGTGAAACCGCAAATGGTCGCTAGAGGTGGTTTCTCGATCAGTTGAACCAGCACATATCCTTCACCAGTTACCAACCTCCTCACAGATTAACTGTGTTCCCCAGCTCTTTCCTCAACTCAAGTAGCTCAGCCTCAAGCTTTTCAACGAGTGACAACAACACCCACTCAGTCAATCTCTCACTGACATTCAAGGGGTTCTTTCCATGCAGCCAATCCAAAATCTGGCCCCCTTGTGTCCACTCTTCAAGACCTGTTCGTTGCAAGGCCGGCGAAGGATTCTCACCTCCGTTGCCATTGCCTCCGTTGTTTGCGTTAGATTCTGCAGATGATGGCTCCAAGACTCCCATGAGATAGAATATATACTCCCAGTCGTCAAAAGTGTATTCTAGCTGCTTGTTACTCCCTTGATTGTTGATGTGGTCGAGTGCTACGCGTTTGATTGCTCGGACTAACAGGTGATTTTTATCGTGGATGTTATTGGGAAGTTGTTCGATTGGAATAAGGCCAGCTTCGATCACTTCCCATTAGCGACGAAACTCAGAGTCAATGGAACATTTACCAGAAAGATGTTTCCTGTTCTTTTGCGGCTGTTTGTGGAATTTTTCACTATACCACTTCTTTA
>Ga0302325_10017617_pt1 | contig 15090 bp, 8 predicted proteins | sample Palsa_T0_2_FD_201948 | JGI IMG/M metagenome (GOLD analysis project Ga0302325, IMG submission 201948) | Peat permafrost microbial communities from Stordalen Mire near Abisko, Sweden - Palsa_T0_2 | ecosystem: Environmental > Terrestrial > Soil > Palsa > Peat permafrost | place: Sweden: Abisko... | reverse complement strand
GGGGGTCACCCGCGATGAAGGCGCCCTGCGCCTGCAGGGCGAGGATCTGGCTGAGCCGCCACCGATCGTCGGTGGCACGGGCCAGGCCGATCGCCTCGGCGAAGCATGCCCGGGCCACCTCGACGTGATAGCCCGTGCCGGCGACCATGCCGCAGGCGGTCAATGTCCGGGCCAGCAGGGCCGGATCATCGACCTCTCGCGCGATCGCCAGGGCCTGTTGGGCCTGATCTAGGCTGTCGGCGCCCAAAACAGCATCGAGGACGGCCTTGTCGGCGAGCGCCCGGGCGCGCACCGCGGGCGCCACCCCGGGGTGCTGCGCGTTGTCGTCGGCCAGGGCGGTGTCGAACCAGTCCAGGCCTTCCCGGACGCGGCCCCGCGCCAACCACAGCGGCTGCAGCGACGACGCCAGCGCCAGGGCCAGTTCGACGTCGGAGTTTTCCCGGCTCCACGAAAATGCGGCACGCAGGTTGTCGATCTCGATGTCGGCCTGCTCGATGCGCTGCTCATAATCACGGCCTGCCGGCGCATCGAGCAGGGCCGCCAGCGACGTGTGGTAATCCCTGTGACGCACCCGCACGGCGTCGGCCTCGCCGGACTCGCCGAGTTTCTCTAGGGCGTAGTGGCGCACCGTCTCCAGCAGCCGGTAGCGAGTTCGGCCCCCGCTGTCGTCGGCCACCACCAGCGACTTATCCACGAGCAGGGTGAGCTGATCGAGCACCTGGTAACGCTGCACGTCACCGCCGCCGGCGACCGCTTGGGCGGCGTCGAGGTCGAAGCCGCCGTAGAACACCGCCAGCCGACGAAACAACACTCGCTCGGGTTCGGTCAACAGGGCATGCGACCAGTCCACCGAGGCACGCAGCGTCTGTTGGCGGCGCACCGCGGTGCGCGCCCCCCCGGTCAACAACCGGAACCGGTCATGCAGGCTGCCGAGAATCTCGGCCAGCGACAGGGCACGCACCCGGGCGGCGGCCAGCTCAATCGCCAGCGGCACTCCGTCCAGGCGCGCGCAAATCTCGCCCACGGTCGCGGCATTGTCATCAGTAACGATGAGATCGGGTCGGGCATGGCGGGCACGGTTGGTGAACAGTTCGATCGCCTCGTCGGCCAGCGACAGCGACGGCACCCGCCAGCTCACTTCACCGGCGACCCCGATCGCCTCACGACTGGTGGCGAGCACGGTCAGCCCCGCCGCGCCACTGAGCACCACGACAATGAGCTCGGCGCTGGCGTCCAGCAGATGCTCGCAGTTGTCCAGCACCACCAGCATCTGCCGGTCGCGAACGAACCGCAGCAGGGTGTCCGTGGTGGAGCGGCCCGCTTGGTCGGGTAGCCCGAGTGCACGCGCCACCGTCACGGGGACAAGCTCGGGGTCAGTGAGCGGCGCGAGATCGACGTACCACACCCCGTCGCTGAACTCGCCGGTCAGCTGGGCCGCGATCTGGATTGCGAGCCGGGTTTTGCCCACCCCGCCCGCGCCGGTCAACGTCACCACCCGGTTATCCGCCAGTAGCTCCCGTAGCTGGGTCAGCTGCGAGTCGCGGCCCACGAAACTGGTCAGCTGCACCGGGAGACTGCTTGCTGCAACAGCTTTCGACATGCGCAGCGGCGGAAATTCGTTGACCAGGTCGGGATGGCAGAGCTGGACTACTCGCTCCGGGCGGGGCAGATCACGCAGCGGGTGCGTGCCCAGATCAGTCAGCCAGGCACCGGCAGGCAGCTGATCGACCACCAAATCGCTTGCGGTGGCTGACAGCACGGTCTGACCGCCGTGGCCTAGATCGCGCAGCCGCGCGGTGCGGTTGATCGTCGGGCCGGCGTAGTTGCCTTCGTCGCGCAGCTGGATTTCGCCGGTATGGATCCCGATGCGCAGCCGGATCGGGGCCAGCGGTGCGCGCTGCAACTCGAGCGCACAGGCGACCGCGTCAGAGGCGCGAGCGAACGCCGCCACGAAGCTGTCACCCTCGCCCTGCTCGACAGGGCGTACACCATCCTTTGTGGCGATGATGACGTTTACCGTCTGATTGAGCCGAGCCAGCGCTGCGGTCATCTGCTCGGGCTGTGTCTCCCAGAGATGTGTGGAGCCCTCGACGTCGGCCAACAGTAACGTCACGGTGCCCGTCGGCAGTAGCCCGCTCACACCCAGCTCGCTCCAGTCCACCAGCGGTGTCTCCGCGCGTGGGTCGATTTCGCTCATGCTAGCCAGCTTGCGGTCGGCACGACCGCAAAACATCAGCGCAACCGCGCAGATTTGCGGCCAGAGGAATATACGACCCTTGCGGGGCAGATGTACGCGCTGCCGCCGATGTTTTCAGCCCTCTGCCGCCAGATAGTCGAGTCAAGCCTCTGCACCTAACGGATTTAGGTAGTGCACTACTCATGTCCTCGGGGCCAGGCGCTGACAGAGTTGGTATTTCGGAAAGGTGAATTGCGATGCAGGAAGTGCTTGAAGAGGCCGACGTCGTCAAACTGCCGCTGGCGCCTAAGAATCCGCTGCCCTATGGGCACAAGCTCAGGGCCGTGCGATCGCTCATCGACGGACACCAGGAGCTGCTCGATGCCGGGGGCCCGGTCACCCGTATCGTGCTCGCGCCTAAGTGGGTTTTCCCGCCAGCGGTGTTGATCGCCTCGCCGCAGGGCGCGCGGGACGTGCTGGGACGCACCGACGAGATCGCCGACCGAGGCGAGACGACGACCGCGGTCCAGATGCGCCGGCTGATGGGCGGCAGCCTGCTGGTCCTGCCGCACCACCAATGGCTGCCGCGGCGCCGCACCCTGCAGCCGATGTTCACCAAACTGCGGGTCCGGCGCTACGCCGGCCACATGGCTTCAGCGGCGCAGACGGTGGTCGACGGGTGGTGCGACGGCGCGACAGTAGACCTGGACACCGAATGCCGCGCGCTTACCCTGCGGGCGCTCGGCCGCTCTGTGCTCGGCATGGATATTGACGCTAGGGCCGATGCCGTCGGGCCGGCGCTGCGCACCGCGCTCTCATGGGTCGCCGACCGCGGAACCCGGCCGGTGAATCTGCCGCAATGGGCACCCACCCCCGGCCAGCGGCGGGCTCGCAGGGCCAATGGGACTCTGCATCAGCTGGCCGCCGATATCCTCGGCGCGGTACGAGCCGACCCCGTCCTCGACGCACCATTGGTGCGTGCATTGATCACCGCGGCCGATCCGCATACGGGCCAACCACTTTCGGACGACGACATCTGCCACGAGCTGGTGCTGTTCATCCTCGCCGGCCACGACACCACATCCACCACTCTCACGTACTCACTCTGGGCGCTCGGCCACCATCCGACCATTCAAGACCGTGTGTTCGAGGAGGTCAGCGCACTCGGCGACCGTCCGCTGACACCCGACGACGTGCCCCGGCTCGGCCACACCGTGCGGGTACTGCACGAGGCCCTGCGGCTGTGCCCGCCCGGTGCCGGAACGCCGCGCCTGCTCAAAAAGGATCTGGCCGTCGACGGCTATCGGCTGGAAGCCGGCACTGTGGCGGTGGTCAGCTTCTACGCCCTGCACCGAGACCCGAAACTATGGGACGACCCGCTGACATTTGACCCGGATCGGTTCCTCCCGGAGCGCTCGCAGGGCCGCAGCCGTTGGCAGTACCTGCCATTCGGTGGCGGACCTCGCTCATGCGTCGGTGACCACTTCGCCATGCTCGAGGCGACCCTCGCGCTAGCCACCATCATCCGCGCGGCCCGGGTCGAATCGCTTCATGACGACTTTCCCCTGGCCACACCGTTTACTGTCGTCGCCGCCGAGCCGATCGGTGCCCGTGTTCACGGGCGGACCTCAAGCTAGCGACGAAGCGCGGCGTTCAGGCGTGGCGGGCCGCTTCCTGGACGAGCTGCACCCGGGAGGTGAGTCCAAGTTTGGTGTAGACGTGGGTGAGGTGAGTTTGCACAGTGCGGGGCGAGACGAAAAGCCTGGTGGCGATGTCTTTGTTGCCCAGCCCTTCGCTGAGTAGTCGGACCACGTCGCGCTCGGTCGGCGTGAGTGAACCCCAGCCGCTGGCGGGTCGTTTGCGTTGGCCGCGGCCACGCTGCGCGTAGGCGATCGCCTCCTCGATGGACAAGGCGGTGCCCTCGGCCCAGGCGGCGTCAAAGTCGTTCTCGCCCATGGCGTCTCGCGGCGCCGCCGCCAAGACCTCGTAGCTGGCGTCCCAGGTCTTGAAGCGGACCGCGCCGAGGCGCAGCCGGATGGCGTGTGCGGCACCGAAAAGCCGAGCCGCTTCCCGGTGACTGCCGGCGTCGCCGGTCAGAGTGCCCAGGCATTCCAGGATGTCGGGGATGTATAGGTACGCCTCGACTTCGGCGGCACCCGTGAGCGCGTCGTGGGCGTCGCGTTCAGCCTGGTCTGGCTCACCTTGTGCGATCGCCAGGCGGGCGCGCACCGTCAGCGCGTCGGACAGAAACGCGCCCGTAGCTGTCGACACGGCGTCGTCGGACCAGCGAGCGGCCGCAACCAGATCCCCGCCCGCCAGCGCGGCCTGGGCTTTGTAGATGCGCCCCGGCGCCGCCGTCTGGGGCGGGGCACTCGCGTGTGGCCAGGCCGCCTCGGTCGCGTCCCGCGCCATCGCAACATCGCCGGCGGCCAGGGCCACGACAGCCAACGCCCAGTAGGCGAGGCCCGCTTTAAACCCGCCCAGCTCGGCAGTGGCCTCGACGGCCGCGTCAGCGGCAGCCCGGGCCGCAGCGGTGTCACCCTGGTACGCGAGCGCGACGCCCTGCAACGCAAGGCCATCCGCCCTAAAGATCTCATCGTGAGCCGCCTCGGCCTCGTCGGCCACCGCGGCGAATTGTGCCACCGCTCCGGCCAGGTCGCCCTGAAGTAGCTGTGCGAGTCCAAGGCGCACGCGGCACCGGCGCGAGCCGAACCGGTCACCGGTCGCGTCGGCGAGATCGCGTCCTTCTTCGGCGGCCGCGCGCAATGCGATCGGGTCACCCCGTACCGCGACGGCTTGCGCGATGAGGATCTGGCTGAGCCGCCACCGGTCGCCCAACGCCCGGGCCAGGCCCATCGCCTCGGCCAAGTACGCTCGGGCCGCCTCCGCGTCGAAGAAGGCGGCGATGTAGCCGCAGGCGGTGAGCGCCCGCGCCAGCAGCGCCGGGTCATCGACCTCGCGAGCGATCGCCAGGGCCTGCTGAGCGTGATCCGGGCTGTCGGCGGCGCCCGCCCAGATGCCGAGCACGGCGCTGTCGGCGAGCGCCCGCGCCCGCACCGCGGGTGCTACCTCTGGATGCTGCGTGTTGTCCTCGGCCAGGCTGGTGTCGAACCAGGTCAGCCCTTCCCGGAGGCGTCCGCGCGCTTGCCACAGCGGCTGCAACGACGACGCCAGCGTCAACGCCAGCTCGATATCGGAGTTTTCCCGGCTCCACCCAAACGCGGCCCGCAGATTGTCGAGCTCAAGGTCGGCCCGCCCAATGAGCTGCTCATAATCACCGCCTGCCGGGTTGTCGAGCAGCGCCGCCAGCTTCGTGTAGTAGTCGCGGTGACGTGAACGTACGCTGTGCGCCTCGCTGGATTCGCCGAGTTTTTCCAGGGCGTACTGACGCACCGTCTCCAGCAGTCGGTAGCGGGTTCGGCCCCCGCTGTCGTCGGCCACCACCAACGACTTGTCCACCAGCAGGGTGAGCTGATCGATGACTTGATAGCGCTCCACCGCGCCGGATCCGGCGACCGTCTGCGCAGCGTCGACGTCGAAGCCGCCGTAGAACACCGCCAGTCGACGAAACAGGATGCGCTCGGGCTCTGTCAGCAGCGCATGCGACCAGTCCACCGAGGCGCGCAGGGTCTGTTGGCGGCGCACCGCGGTGCGCGAACCGCCGGTCAACAGCCGGAAGCGGTCATGCAGGCTGTCGAGTATCTCGACCAACGACAGGGCGCGCACCCGGGCGGCCGCCAACTCGATCGCCAGTGGCACACCATCCAGCCGGGCACAGATCTCGGCCAGCACGGCGGCGTTCTGCTGGGTCACGGTGAAGCCGGTCTGCGTCAGACGTGCGCGGTCAGCGAACAACTCGACCGCTTCGTCAGCTACCGACAATGACGGGACCCGCCACGTCGCTTCACCAGCCATTCCGATCGGCTCACGACTCGTCGCCAGCAGCGTCAGCCCCGGCGCCGCACCGAGCAGCGCGAGAACTAACTCGGCGCACGCGTCTAGCAGGTGCTCGCAGTTGTCCAGGACCACCAGCATCTGCCGGTCGCGGACAAACCGCAGCAGCGTATCTATCGTCGAGCGGCCGGGCTGGTCTGGCAGTCCCAGCGCGCGGGCGGTCGTGACGGGCACCAGATCGGGGTCGGTGATCGGCGCCAGATCCACGTACCAGACCCCATCGGCGTAGTCGTCGGCCAGCTGGTTCGCGACTTGTACCGCGAGGCGCGTCTTGCCTACCCCGCCGGCTCCGGTCAGGGTGACCAGCCGGGTTTCGGTCAACAGCTTGCGCACCTCGGTCAGCTGTGGGTCGCGGCCGACAAAGCTGGTGAATTGCAATGGAAGATTATACGCAGCAACATTTTTCGTTGTGCTGAGCGGCGGGAAGTCGTTGCGCAGATCGGGATGGCACAGTTGCACGACCCGTTCCGGGCGGGCAACACCGCGCAACTCATGAGTGCCCAGTTCGGTCAGCCACACATCGGCAGGCAGCATGTCGATAACTAATGCCTCGGTCGTGCCCGACAGCACCGTCTGGCCGCCGTGGGCCAGATTGCGCAACCGCGCCGTCCGGTTGATGGTCGGGCCGATATAATTGTCCTCGTCCCGCAGCTGTACCTCGCCGGTGTGCAAACCAATCCGCAAGCTGATCGGCGCGAGCGGCGCGCGCTGTAGTTCCAACGCACACGCCACCGCATCACTGGCGCGCGCGAACGCCAACACGAAGCTGTCACCCTCGCCCTGTTCCACCGGGCGGACCCCGGCATAAGCGACGACCAGACCCGAGAGTGCGTGATCTAACCGCGCGAACGCAGCGGTCATCTCGTCGGGTTGCGTTTCCCACAGCCGCGTGGAGCCCTCGACGTCGGCCAACAGCAACGTCACGGTGCCCGTCGGTAGCAGCCCGCTCACGCCCAGCTCGCTCCAGTTCAGCAACGGCGTCTCATCGCGCCGATCAATGTCGCTCATGCTAGCCAGCATGCAGCCACCGCGGACCGCAAAACATCAGCGAAAACGCGTAGATCGCTGTTCGCGCACCGATGTTTCAGTTGTGGCGGGCTGCTTCTTGGACGAGCTGTACGCGAGAGGCCAGGCCGAGCTTGGTGTAGACGTGGGTGAGGTGAGTTTGCACGGTGCGTGGCGAGATGAAAAGCCTTGCCGCGATGTCCTTATTGCCCAGCCCATCGCTGACCAGTCCCACGACGTCGCGCTCGGTGGGAGTGAGTGACGCCCAGCCGCTGGCCGGTCGTTTGCGTTGGCCGCGGCCGCGTTGGGCGTAGGCGATCGCTTCCTCGGTGGACAGGGCCGCGCCCTCGGCCCACGCTGCGTCAAAGTCATGCTCGCCCATGGTGTCTCGCAGCGCCGCCACCGAGGCTTGGTAGTCGGCGTCCCAGACCTTGAAGCGGACCGCGCGTAGCATCTGCCGGATGGCGTGCGCCGCGCCGAAGAGCCGGGCCGCTTCGCGGTGGCTGCCGGCATCCACGGCCAGAACGGCCAGGCATTCCAGGATGTCGGGAACCCCAACGTGTGCCTCGATTTCCGCGGCGCATGTGAGCGCGTCGTGGGCGTCGCGCTCGGCGTGATCGGGCTCACCCTGCGCCATCGCCAGGCGGGCGCGCGTGGTCAGCGCCAGCATCAGCCACGTGCCGGTCGTCGTCGTGACCGCCTCGTCGGCCCCGCGGCCGGCCGCGGCGAGGTCCCGGCCCGCGAGTGCGGCCGTCACCATGAGCACGCGCTGCACTGCCGCATACCCGGGCAGGAAACTCCAGTGCTGACTGCCCTCCTCGCTCGCGTCCTGGGCCGTCGCGGCATCGCCGGCGGCCAGGGCCGCGTTGCACAACGCAAAGTAGGCGATACCCGCGGCAAGCCCACCCAGCTCGGCGGCGGCTTCGACGGCCGCATCGGCGGCGGCCCGGGCCGCACCCGTCTCACCGCGGAACGCCAGCACGAGTCCCTGCCCCGCGAGGCCAGCCGCCGTATAGATCCCATCGTGAGCGGCCTGGGCCGTGGTCAACAGCTCGGCGAATTGTTCGGCGGCTGCAGCCAGATCGCTGAGCATCTGTGCCGATCCGAGGCAATAGCGGCACTGGCGCGAGCCAAATCCGTCACCGATCGCATCGGCCAGATCGCGTCCTTCCTTGGCGGCCGCGAGCGCGGCGATCGGGTCACCAACGAGGATCGCCCCGCGGGCCTGCCAGCCAAGGATCTGGCTCAACCTCCACGGGTCGCCCGAGGCCCGGGCGAGGCCGATCGCCTCGGCGAAGTACGGCCCTGCCAGCTCGGCGTTGTAGGCGGCGATAGGGGCGCAGGCGGTCAGCGCCCGGGCCAGCAGGGCCGGGTCGTCAACCTCGCGCGCGATCGCCACAGCCTGTTGGGCCTGATCCACGCTCTCGGCGGCGCCCGCATAGATGGCGAGGAGAGCCCTGTCGGCGAGCGCCCGTGCCCGCACTACGGTCGCCACCCCAAGGTGATGCGCGTCGAGGTCGGCTAGCGCGGCGTCGAACCAGGCCAGCCCTTCCCGGATACGGCCGCGTGCCAGCCACAGCGGCTGCAGCGCCGAGGCCTGCGCCAACGCCAGCTCGATATCGGAGTTTTCGAGGCTCCACGAAAACGCCGCGCGCAGGTTGTCGATTTCGGTTTCGGCCCGGTCGATGCGGTGCTCATAATCACTGCCCACCGGCGCGTCGACCTCAGCCGCTAGTGAGGTGTAGTAATCGCGATGACGTGAGCGCACGGCGTCGGCCTCGCCAGATTCGCCGAGTTTCTCTAGGGCGTATTGGCGCACCGTCTCCAGCAGCCGGTAGCGAGTTCGACCCCCGCTGTCGTCGGCGACCACCAGCGACTTGTCCACCAGCAGGGTGAGCTGATCCATCACTTGGTAGCGCTCCACCTCACCACCGCCGGCGACTGCCCGGGCGGCGTCGAGGTCGAAGCCGCCCAGAAACACCGCCAGCCGGCGAAACAACACTCGCTCGGGCTCGGTCAACAGGGCATGCGACCAGTCCACCGAGGCGCGCAGGGTCTGCTGGCGGCGCACCGCGGTGCGGGCACCGCCGGTCAGCAGCCGGAACCGGTCGTGCAAGCTGTCGAGGATCTCGGCCAGCGACAGCGCGCGCACCCGTGCGGCAGCCAGCTCGATGGCCAGCGGCACTCCGTCCAGGCGCGCGCAGATCTCGCCCACCGTCGCGGCATTGTCATCAGTGAGGGTGAAATCGTGGCGGGCATGACGCGCCCGTTCGGTGAATAAGGCGAGGGCTTCATCGGCCAGCGACAGTGACGGCACCCGCCAGCTCACTTCACCGGCCACCCCGATGGCCTCACGACTCGTCGCGAGCAACTTCAGCCTCGCCACCCCACCGAGCAGAGCGACAACCAGCTCGGCGCACGCATCGAGTAGGTGCTCGCAGTTGTCCAACACCACCAGCAGCTCGCGGTCGCGCACAAACCGCAGCAGAGTGTCCATGGTGGAGCAGCCCGGTTGGTCGGGCAGCCCGAGTGCACGCGCCACCGTCACGGGCACCAGCTCGGGGTCGGTGATCGGCGCCAGATCGACATACCCCACCCCGTCACTGAATTCGCCAGCCAGCTGGGCCGCGACCTGGACGGCCAGCCGGGTTTTGCCCACCCCGCCCGCGCCGGTCAACGTCACCAGCCGGTTATCCGCCAGGATCTGCCGCACATCCTTTATTTGTGCGTCGCGGCCAACGAAACTGGTCAGCTGCGCCGGAATACGGGTCGAGACAACGGTGCCCGATACCCGAAGGGGCGCGAACTCGTTGACCAGGTCGGGGTGGCAGAGCTGTACCACCCGCTCAGGCCGGGGCAAATCCCGCAGCGGGTGAGTGCCGAGATCGGTCAACCACACGTCGACCGGGAGCCAGTCGATGACCAGCGGCTCGGTCGCGCCCGACAACACGGTCTGGCCGCCGTGCGCCAGATCGCGCAACCGAGCCGTTCGGTTGATCGTCGGGCCGGCGTAGTTGCCCTCGTCGCGCAGCTGCACCTGGCCGGTGTGCACCCCGATGCGGAGCCGGATCGGCGCCAGCGGTTCGCGTTGCAACTCGAGCGCACAGGCCACCGCGTCGGAGGCGCGGGCGAACGCCGCAACGAAGCTGTCACCTTCGCCCTGCTCCACGGGGCGCACCCCGTCGTGGCTGGCGATCAGGTCGGAGACCGCTCGATTCAGACGAGCCATGGCCGCGGTCATCTCGTCGGGCTGCGTCTCCCACAGCCGTGTGGAGCCCTCGACGTCGGCAAGCAGCAACGTCACGGTGCCCGTCGGCAGGTCGCTCACGCCCAGCTCGCTCCAGTCCACCGCCGGCGTCTGTGCGCACGGCTCAATGTCGCTCATGCTAGCCAGCATGCGGGCGCCAGGGGCCGCAAAACATCAGCACAACCGCGCAAATCGGCCCCGGTCGTAGGCGTATATACGACCCCTGATCATCCAGATCTACGCGTTCTGACCGATGGTCTTGCTCTCGCGACCTCGGATAGTCGACTTAGTCGAATCCGAGGAGGCCACCATGACCGTCGACACCGTCGGCACCAACATCCCCACCGTTTTTGATGCCGGGCTGCCGCCTATCGCGTATGAGCACGCACACAGTCCCGAGGAGGCGCACCGGCTCATTCGGCAAGCCCGTCTGCAGGGGCCGATCGCGCTCGGGCCGCACGGGCCCGAAGTGCTGAGCTATGAGCTGGTTCGAACTGTTCTGCGCGATCCCAGGTTCCGCGTGCCGCAGGGCGGTGCACTTGAGGCACAGGGAATTACCTCCGGGCCGCTCTGGGAAAAGGCGATTACGGGCCTGTTGAGCCGGGACGGCGCCGATCACAATCGACTGCGCCGACTGGTTTCCAAGGCGTTCACGCCTCGGTCAACCGCACGACTGAGCACCACGATCGTCGGGGTCATCACCGAGCTGGTCGACTCGGTCAGCGGTGCCGGGCGCTGTGACCTGGTCGCCGACGTCGCACGCCAATACCCGATTCCGATCATTTGCGGGTTGCTCGGCGCACCGCGCCAAGACTGGCAACTGTTCTCCGGCTGGGCCGACGACATTTTCAAGATCTTCAACTGGAATGTCGCCAACGACGCTCCGGTCATCATGGCAGCCTTTGACGAACTCGACGCCTACGTCGACGACATGGTCGACCAGCGGCGCCACGACCTCACCGACGACTTACTCTCTGAGCTGATCCGCGCCGAAGACGACGGCGACCGGCTAACTGCCGACGAGCTACGCATGCTTGCTGAGGTCCTGCTCATGGCAGGCACCGACACCACCCGCAATCAGTTGGCAGCCGCCGTGCAGGATTTGTGCGATCACCCCGAGCAGTGGGCCCTGCTTGCTGAGCATCCCGAGCTCGCGCCGCAGGCGGTCGAGGAGCTCATGCGCCATAGTCCCGTCATTTTCGGCACCTTCCGCAAGGCTGTCGAGGATGTCGAACTCGACGGCGTGCGGGTGCCCGCCGGCACGAACGTGATTGTCAACACCGCCGCCGCCAACCGCGACCCCGCCGTCTATGACGATCCCGACCGGCTCGACATCACTCGAAAGGGCCCGGCGACCATGCTCACGTTCGGTGGCGGCATTCACTACTGCCTGGGAGCACACCTCGCCAGAGCCGAACTCAACGAAGCCCTGACCGTCATCACGCGCCGCATGCCCAACGCGCGCCCCAGCGGCCCGGCTCCATGGAAGCCACTCCTCGGGATCACCGGACCGGCAACCGTGCCCATCGAGTTCGATGCCGGACACTGAATTAGCGCGGGCAACTACGGCCGATAGGCCCTAGGTTCGTCGACTCAACCGGGCTACGCTACGCCGACGATGTCGTCCAGCCGCCCGATTGACAGGAGCTAACTCAGTGCAGCGAACAGGATCAATCAGCAGGCTGACGATCGCGATTGTGGCTGTAAGCATCGGGGTGGTCGGGTGCGGTTCCAGCCCCAGCAGCAAGAATGCCGGCGGTACCAGCGCGGCGAGTAACACCTCAGCCGCGACAAGCAGCGCCAAAGCGCAGTCAAAAGTAGCGCCGCGCGTCTTCCCTGCGGGTCCTAATCCGACCATCGCCAGCTATATCCAACAGAGCGGCATTACCGAGACTCCGGTCCACCGCGGTGATCCCGGCGCGCCGACCATCAACCTGCCGATCCCCGACGGGTGGGCCGATGCGGGATCCGACACCCCGGCCACGGCCTACTGGGCCATCATCGACAACGGCCCGGAGGCTGCCGCTTACACGCCCAGCATTGTGGCGACGGTATCCAAGCTCGTCGGCGATGTAGACCCGCAAAAGCTCATCGACCTCGCGCCGGGCGAATTGAAAAACCTGCCTGGGTTCAAGCCAATGGGCGATGGTACTACCGATAACCTGGCCAACTTTCCGGCGTATGAATTCGGCGGCACCTGGACCCAGGATGGCAAGACAAAGGCGATCGCGCAGAAGGTCGTCGTGATCGCGCGCAACGAGGGCGACCCCGTTTACCTGATGCGACTCAGCGCCGACTGCCTCGACAACCAGGTCGACAAGGCGCTACCCGTGACCATCGACATCGACGAAAAGACAACAATCACGCCGTAGGTATTTCGCGCCGGCTGAACGCCGAAGAAAGGTGTGGGCGTGATGGATTGGATGCCACTGGCTGTCGGGCGGCGTCATCTCCTCGGAATCTCGTTATCAGCAGCCGGTGGGATCGCCCTGTCGTCATGCGGCAGCCCGCCACCCAACCCCAAAGCCGGCCAGGCTGGCGCACCCGATGTTCAGGATGCGCCAGTCACACCACCCGAGGACCTGATGCGCGAGCATGGAGTGCTCAAGCGCATTTTGCTGATCTATCGAGAAGGCATCCGCCGCCTGCAGGCCGATGATCAGGATCCGTCTCAGGCGCTGAATGCGAGCGCAGGCATTATCCGCAGTTTCATCGAGGACTATCACGAGCACCTCGAAGAGCAGTACGTCTTTCCCAAGTTGGAACAGGCAGGCCGGCTGACCGATATCACCAGCGTGTTGCGCGTGCAGCACCAGCGCGGTCGCGTGCTCACGGATCGGATGCTCAGCGCCACATCTGGAGCGGCCGCGCTTGCTCAGCCTGCGCGAGAAGCGTTGGTGCAAGACATGTCGGCGTTCATCCGGATGTACGAGCCGCACGAGGCGCGCGAGGACACTGTCGTTTTCCCTGCGTTGCGGGATGTCCTGCCGCCTAATGAATTTCGCGATCTCGCCGAACGCTTCGAAGACGAGGAGCATCAGCGGTTCGGCCAGGCCGGCTTCCAAGGGGTGGTGGAAAAGGTCGCCGAAATTGAAAAGAGCGTAGGCATCTACGACCTGAGCCAGTTCACCCCGACTTAACTAGGGTTTGCCCGACTTGCTCAGTTCATTGCCCCACACCGCTTGGGCGCCGGAGTCGCCTATACGGACCACCTGCACGATGGAGGCCGTGCCTACCGCGATGGCGAGGACGGCGACCGCCAGGGTGACGCTCAGTCCAGGTTTGGCGGCTCGGCTTTCACGCCAGTGCACCCACGCCAATACGACGGCGACGACGAGCATCGCGACCGAGAAGTAGATCATCCAGCCGCCTCGTTCGGCATGGGTATTCAAGATGTCGCTGTGATGGCTTTGCTGGTCGTATAACCACCCGCCGGCATTCACGGTGACCGGTGTCAGCGCGGTGGTCACAACGGCGAAGGCGACCACCAGCCAGACCAGACGCCGGCGCGCCGCCGGCCACAGCGCGCACAGAATTTCCAGCAGCGCCGTCAACGGCGCCAACACCACCAGGGCGTGCACCAGCAGTGCGTGGGCAGGAAGCCCCGAGATCGTGGTCAACGTCAACGCCGTACTCCTCGCACCAGCTAGTTCGATCAGTTGCCGCGACTACTTCCTACACTGTGCCGGTGCGTCTTGTCTTTGCCGGCACCCCGGACCCCGCGCTGCCCGCGCTGCGCAGTCTTATCGACTCGCCGCGCCACGACGTGATCGCGGTGCTGACCCGGCCGGACGCCGCGTCGGGGCGTCACGGTAGGCCGCAGCCCTCGCCGGTGGCCCGCCTGGCACTTGAGCAGGGCATCCCGGTGCTGCGCCCGCAGCGGCCGAACACCGCCGAGTTCGTCGCCGAGCTGTCACAACTGGAACCGGACTGCTGCCCGGTGGTGGCTTACGGTGCTCTGCTGCGTGACGAGTTGTTGGCGGTGCCGCCCCGTGGCTGGGTCAACCTGCACTTCTCGCTGCTGCCCGCGTGGCGCGGGGCGGCCCCGGTGCAGGCGGCGATCGCCGCGGGTGACACCGTCACCGGTGCGACAACGTTTCAAATCGAATCCGGCTTGGACTCCGGACCGGTCTATGGTGTGGTCACCGAGGCGGTCCGCCCGATTGACACCGCAGGGGATCTGCTTGGCCGGCTGGCGATTTCGGGTGCGGCACTGCTGTCGACCACGCTGGACGGCATCGCCGACGGGGCACTGGTACCGGTCCCTCAGCGCACCGACGGGGTCAGTATCGCGCCGAAGATCACCGTCGAGGAGGCTCGGGTGCGTTGGGACCTTCCGGCCGAAGTCGTCGAGCGACGTGTCCGTGCTGTCACGCCCAACCCGGGGGCGTGGACTCTGGTCGGCGACTTGCGGGTCAAACTGGGGCCTGTGTACGTCGACGTCGACAGTCAAGGGTTTCTACCAAAACCATTGGGGCCCGGTGAAATTCATGTTGATCGTCGGAGCGTGCGGATCGGTACCGCCTCGCGGCCGGTCCGGCTGGGCCAGGTCCAGGCGCCGGGGAAGAAGGTCATGAACGCCGTCGACTGGGCCAGGGGAGCCCGTCTCGAACCGTCCGCGCGAGCGTCATGACTCCGCCCCAGGACAGACCGGGGCGCGACCGACCGACCGCGCGCGCGACACAGCGGCCGCAGAGGCGCCGGCCAC
>Ga0302325_10017616_pt1 | contig 15090 bp, 13 predicted proteins | sample Palsa_T0_2_FD_201948 | JGI IMG/M metagenome (GOLD analysis project Ga0302325, IMG submission 201948) | Peat permafrost microbial communities from Stordalen Mire near Abisko, Sweden - Palsa_T0_2 | ecosystem: Environmental > Terrestrial > Soil > Palsa > Peat permafrost | place: Sweden: Abisko... | reverse complement strand
CTGGCCTGAGCCAAGACATCACTCCATGGCCCGCAATTGGGTGGGACACGGAGATCCATGAGCGCAAATATCGGGACCCTTGGACTCCGGTGCTGGTTCTTTCCCCGGTAGAACCAACAACGCTTTATCTCGGAACGCAATACGTGACGAAGACTGTCGATGGCGGTCTGCACTGGGAGACCATCAGCCCCGATCTCACCGGATCAGCCCACGATGCGCATGACGCAAACGATAAGAAAGCGCAAGATCCGCCAACCATCGAGAAGGCGAAACGCGCCGGTTATGGGGTGGTGTTCACAATCGCGCCATCGCCCCTCAACCGCGATCTGATTTGGGCGGGAAGCGACACCGGACTGATTCATTTGACCCGCGAAGGCGGAAAGAACTGGAAAGATGTCACCCCGCCGGGATTGAACGACTGGAGCAAGATTTCGCTGATTGAAGCTTCGCACTTTGATCCTGCCGTCGCCTACGCGGCCGTCGATCGCGGACGCCTCGACGATCAGACGCCCTACATCTATCGAACGCGTGACTACGGAGCAACCTGGCAACTGGTCACAAGCGGCATTACTGCTCCCGCATTCTTGCGCGCCGTTCGCGAAGACCCGCAGAGCCAAGGGCTCCTCTTCGCCGGAACCGAATTTGGCGTTTTCGTATCGTTGGACGATGGGGACCACTGGCAGTCTTTGCAATTGAATCTGCCGGTCACTGGTGTCCGCGATCTCAAGATTCAGGGCGATGACCTGGTGATTGCCACGTTTGGCCGCGCTTTCTGGATTCTCGATAACATCACGCCGCTTCGCCAGGTGCTGGAGGCGAAAAGGGCGGGTGGTCCGTGGCTTTACCGTCCGGCCACAGCGGTTCGCATCGATAACGACTCCTTTTCAGGAACGCCGCTTCCGCCCGAGGAACCGACGGCAGAGAATCCTCCTAGTGGCGCGATGATGGATTATTTCCTTCCGTTTCCGGCGAACAGCGTTCGACTGGAAATTCTCGATGCACAACACAACCTCGTCCGAACCTTTTCTTCAAATGATCGTTCTTCAGAGGATCATTCTTCACAGGATCAGGGAACCGGGAAGCATCAGCCGCTTCCCGTCGCCGAGCGCTGGTTTTCCAAGCCTGAAGTCCTCGAGAAGACTGCTGGAATGCACCGTTTCGTCTGGAACCTGACATGGGGCAACTCCGGCGGCCCGAGCGCGGACGAAGCTGCCGAGTACCGCAATCCGAGCGGACCGAAGGCCGTACCGGGAATCTATCAGGTCCGCCTGACGGTCGATGGAAAGGCGCAAAACCAGTCATTGAAAGTGGTCATCGATCCGCGCTCGCCCGCGACTCCCGATGCACTCACGCAGCAGTGGCAGTTGGGCCAGCAGATCTTTGGCGAAACCATCGAAGCGCGCCGCGCGCTGGCCGAGATCAACTCAGTTCAAACACAACTGGCCGACATTCAACAGAAGCTGGGGCGGCAACAGCTGGGAGCGCAAAGCGCACAGCTCAAGCCGGCGCTGGCGGAAGCTCAATCCGGAATCGGCAGGATTCTAACGAATAAGGAACACACAGCAGCGGAGGGTTCCGGGCTGAAGGATGCCTACACCGGCCTGACATCAGCGCTGCGAGTGGTTGAAGGCGGAGATCGTGTCGTGCCGTCACAGGCGATAGCGGTTTACAGGGAGTCAAGCCAACAAGTAAAAGCCCGCATCGCAGAGTGGATCCAATTCAAGCAAACGAAATTGGCTCAACTCAACCAGCAACTGCGTGAGGCCAACTTTGCTCCCATCGCGATCGCTGAAATCGAGCAGCAGGTAGAATTCTTGATATCGCGCTAGACCGTGCATGATTGTTCTCAGCATCGGCTGAACGGGTTAGATTGCGGAGTTAGTTATTCGTATCGCGGTTGAAGCATACTTTGTTGCGCTGGCATCGATGCCTCAGAAGCATGGTGGTGTGAATGGACTTACGATACTTGTGTTATCTCGGCGGGTCGGCGAAGTCGGAAGTCTGACGGCGACAGCAGGGGCGCGGGCCGCACATCTCTAGCTCAACGCGCCTTCTTTGAGACACGAGCCACCAACTCGTCCAATCTCGAAAGCAGAAGCTTTAGGATGGAAGACTCGTTCGACTTTCTGTAGCCGAGGACCAGATCGACGGTTGGGGTAGATCCCTTCAGAGGGCGACTCGTGACAGACGAAGGGAGAAAGTTCTGTGCGTAAGCAGGTAACAACCCTACACCGCGCGTCGACACTATTAAGGAAAGTCCCATGGTGACGTGGTCCGCCTCGTGAGCGGGCGTGATATTGACTCCGGACCGCTTCAGGTAATTGTCGATGATCTTACGCAGTACAGGAGCCGTGCCGGACACGGCCACGAATGTCTCGCCTACTAGATCCCTCGGACTGACGGTTTTGAGCGCAGCGAGATGATGGTCACTAGGCAAGATCACCATCAGAGGCTCCTTCACAAGAAGACAAAACGCTAACCCTGGCACTCCTTTTTCTCGTCGAAGAAAAGCTGCATCGATTTTTCCTTTCGAAAGGCCGTCCGCGAGCTGCGGGGAGGATTGACTCGATATCATCACGTCGATGTTAGGCAGCTCATCGCGCAAAATCCGCAAGGCTTCGGGCATCCATGTCAATTCGTGTCCGGTCAGAAAGCCCATGGTGAAGCACGGCTTGGCGGGATGAGCGACCCGGCGCGCAGCTTCAGCAGCTGCGTCAACCTGCGATAGGATCGCGCGGGCCTGATCCAGGAAGGCTAGGCCCGCCGGTGTCAGGTCGATGCCGCGAGCCCTTCGAGTCAGGAGTTGGGCGCCCACCTTGTCCTCAAGATCTCGAATCTGCCGACTAAGGGAAGGTTGTGACGTATGCAGCCTTTGCTCTGCTGCCACCGTCAGGCTTCCTGCCTCCGCGACTGCGACGAAATAGCGAAGATGTCGTAATTCCATTTCCCACTCCCATGCTTGCGAGGCATTGCTGCCAGCTTAACAAAGTATCGTGCAAAGGCGCTACTACTCTGCCAACTGCGTAATCCAATGTGGTGATTGGGATGCCTTGGGCGAGCAAGAAGATTTGGCTCATGCCTGATGAGCATATGTCTAATTCAAGGAGATGGACAATGTCAAAGAAATTGGAAGGAAAGATTGCACTCATTACGGGGGGCTCGCGCGGCATTGGCGCTGCAATCGCTAAGCGTCTGGCCGCGGACGGAGCGAAGGTGGCCATTACATACATGAAAGGTGCTGACGCGGCCGCGTCGGTCGTCAAGGAGATTGAACGCGCCGGCGGAAAGGCGATCGCGATTCAGGCGGACGCCGCGGATGCCGACGCCGGCAAAGCCGCGGTCGAAAAGACCGTCGCGACATTCGGGCGGCTCGACGTCCTTGTGAACAATGCCGGCACAGCGATTCCGAAAGCGTTCGAGGAGACCACGCTGGAAGAGATGGATCGCGTGCTCGATATCAACATCCGCGGGGTATTCGTTGCGACCCAGGCGGCGCTGAAGCACATGACTGCCGGTGGTCGCATCATAATGATCGGTTCGGCCGTGGGTGAGCGTGTCCAAACGCCCGGGCTTGTGCCCTACTCGGCCACGAAGGGAGCCGTGAAGATATTTACCCAGGGGCTGTCCAGAGAGGTCGGGAGCCGGGGCATCACGGTAAACAACGTGCAGCCGGGTCCGATTGACACGGATTTGAATCCCGCCGCGGGCGAGTGGGCGGTGCCGCAGAAGGCCGTTACAGCACTCAACCGCTACGGGCACGTTGATGAGGTAGCTGCGCTGGTGGCGTTTGTCGCGGGCGCGGAGTCCTCGTACATTACCGGGGCGAATCTTACCGTGGATGGCGGAATGAATGCCTGAATCGGCGCATGCACTCGGTCCATGGGCCTGAAGAGATGTATTCGCGCGGACATGGTTGAGAGCGGGCACCCGGCGGCGTCGGCTCTCCTTCGGCTCCAGGTGGCGCAACCGTATTATCCGTTAAACTGACAGGACGAGAGAGGACAATGACTACACTCCAAAACAAAACTGCGCTCGTGACAGGCGCGTCAAGAGGAATCGGCCGCGCTACAGCGGCGGCACTTGCTAGGGCCGGGGCACACGTCCTGGTTCACTACGGCCGCTCCGGTCAGGAAGCGGAATCCCTGGTCTCTGAGATCCTAACGAGAGGCGGACGCGCAAAAGCGATCTCGGCGGATCTGGGAACGCCGAACGGTGCTGCGCTGCTAGCAAAACAGGTGCGCTCAATCGTCGGCGATCGATTGGATGTGCTTGTGCTCAACGCCGGAATCAGCAAGGCGGCACGCATCGCGGATTACACGGTAGAGGATTTTGACAATCTCTTTGCAACGAACGTCCGAAGTCCATTCTTCCTGGTGCAGCAACTCTTGCCAATCCTTGGTGAGCGCTCAAACATCGTTCTCATCTCTTCCGCTGTAGCTCGTACGGTGGTGGGCAAGCCCGGTTTGGAAAACCCTTCAATTCTTGCTTATGCCTCTACCAAAGGAGCAATTGAGACTCTGGTCAAACACTGGGCCGCCATTCTCGGGCCAAGTGGCATACGCGTAAATGCTGTCGCACCAGGAGTAATCGACACGGATATGTCGAATTTTACGAAGACAGAAGCGGGCCGCGAGGTCACGTTGGGGATGCAGGCATTGAAGCGGATCGGCAAACCTGAAGACATCGCCGACGTAGTCGCTTTTGTGGCATCTGATGGTGCGCGCTGGATCACAGGAGCGAGCATTCCAGTCGATGGCGGCTCGAAGCTGTAACTAGTATCGCGAGGAGCGCAAATGGAGACAAAGACGAGCAAAGGAAAGGAGATCAGAATTCCCGGGCCTGACCATCCCATCACGATTTCTCCGGCTGTGGGCAAGGTGCGTGTAACGGTCGCCGGGAGGATAGTCGCTGAATCGGCGCAAGCGCTTCGGCTCGAGGAGAAGGGATATCCGCCCCTTTTACTACTTGCCGCGCAACGATGCTGACATGTCACTGCTCGTTCGTTCCTCTCAGTGGCCGCATCAAATGCGCCCTGGAACCGGTCGGTCTCATTGAGCAGCAGGAACATGACAGCAAACAACGGGTGTAGAATGCGCTAATCTCCTATGTCTAGTATATCCATCGACTATATAGTATACTGCGGAAGGTTCGGCTGAATACCACTTTCGTGGGCGTTAGCGAGAGACTGGGAGGAGTCCCGTGATCCTTTTCCTTCAGAAGACCTGGTTCCTGTGGTGGATCTTCGCGACCTTGGTCGTTTTGCGATGGTTCCACCTGTTCTCGTCTCACATTCACGAGAAGGTCCTCGAAGCAACCGCGTCGGCTAAAGAGGAAGCCTCTACGACTTCAAAACAAATTCCCTCGGGAACCGCAACCCCTGGTTTTCTCGGAGGGTCATCTGGCCCCTGGAGTATTTATTGAATTCACATTCGGCCGTGTGCCAATCGATTCGGTGCCTACGGGAAAAAAAGGAGGCCCGATCGGGCCTCCTGAAACTGTTTTGCCGTGCAGGCAGCTACCAAGTAAACTGCGCCCCGAGGCGGATATGGCGCGAGATCTGCCAGAGGTTTGGTTGCCCATACATGCCGTTCAGAACCATTCCGGCGGACGACGCTTGGGCGCTGTATCCGGTTTCGGCGGCCTGGTAAAAAGCTGCACCGTTGAAAATGCTCTGTCCGTTTGGCAACAACACCGAACCGAGGTAGTTCGAGTTGAATCCTTCCCAGTACGAAGTGACTGAGTGTTGATTGAGCAGGTTGGTAAAGGTGGCGTTGAAGTTGAGTACCTGGCTCTCGTTGTTCTTGTTCACCTTGACGGAGTGTTGCAGGTTGAAATCGGTCTGGGTGTACCACGGTGTGCGGCGCGCGTAGGGATTGCCGAACGTAATGTTTCCGGACGCGTCCTGATTTACGTTGACCCAGTTGCCACGGCCGAAGATGTAGGTGGCTTCGAGCACGGCTGGTGTGCTTGCGCCATCGGGGTTGGCTAGGCCCACGTCGGTAAACGAACTCATCGGGCTGCCGGAGTAAGCGACCTGGAAGAGTCCGAAGGTGGTGGTGTTGTTTCTGTAGTTGCCGCGCCAGGGCATGGCGTAGTAAGCGTAGGTCTTGAACGCGTTGGGACGGTCGGTGGGCAGAGGCCCATCAGTGGACCTGCCGTTAGCGCCGAAGTAGTAAAACGGCTCATCGAACGAACGGGTGGTATCGGGCGAGTTGCGTCCGGTGATGCCGCCGTCGCTTTGGTCGGTGGTGGTGAGGCCGGCATAGTTGCCCCATAGGCGACTGTAGGTATAGCTGAACATTCCAGACCAGCCCCTGGCCTGCGACTTGGTCAGCCGGAATTCCAAACCATCGTAGTCGCGGATGGCCACCGGGTTGTTGGGGCAACCGGTGCAGGTGCCGAACGGCGTGGCAGGATTGCCGTTAAAGGCGGCTGTGCCGGGACCGTAGGCATCGCCTAGCGAGGTGAGGTAACTGGCATAGCCATTCATTGTCTTATTTACGCCCTGGCCGGGATTGACGACGGTATAGATTTCGAAGGCGCTGGGATCGGCCAACGAAGCGTCCTCGATGACGTGATCCAGGCGGCGGCGATCATAGCGGGCTTCGAAGGCCCAATCCTTGTTGATCTGGTAATCCCATCCGCCGACGTACTCGTGCTGGCGATAGGGCTTGAGGCCGGGGGCGACTGGCTCCTCGGGACGGAAGTTGACGTTTTCAACCAGCGAAACGCCACTGTTATCGGTGAGAGATAACGGAGTTACGCCGCCGACAAAGTTGGCTGGCGAGGTGGAGACGCCTGTGGGGCAAGCGCGGTCCGTAGAGTTGAAGGCGACAGTAGAGGTGAGATCAGCGTTGGTGAAGGTGCCGACCGAATCTGGACCGAACGGGTAGTAGCAATTCTCGAATCCCTGCGCGCCCCACGAGGACTGGGCCAGCAGCAGCTTCATCACGTCGTTGGTGACGCCAAAGCTGCCAAAGATCTTCATTTTGCCGTCGCGCGATCCCCATGCAGCTCCCACGCGAGGAGCAATCTTGTCGGCCCATGAGAAGCTGATGGTCTTGATATCGGCAATCCCGATTCCCGGAGGGGCGGGCAGGTTTTCTTTTTCGAAACGGATACCGAGATTCAGGGTGAGACCGTGTCCGATGGTCCAGGCATCCTGCACGAATAAGGCATGGTTCTGGTCCGTGGCGGGCACGAGTGCGCCAGAGCCATTTTTCAGCACGGTGGCGAAGTCATTGATAATTACATAACCGTACTCACCGGCGCAGCCACCCCATTCCGGCGACAGAGTAGCGCAGTTGTCGGCCCCGTTTACGGTGTTTTGATTGGCGTGATAGTTGCCGGCACCGATATACATATCCACTAAAGGAACGTTGCCGTGCTGATTGATCACGTTGGAGAGTTTGTTGAATTGATAGCCGGCCTTGATGTTATGGGTCCCGAACCAGCCGCTCTTAAAGAACGCCACGTCCTGGTTGAACTGGTAGTGCTTGCTGGCATTGACCTCAGTGTACTGTTGATCAAAGGGATCGGTGGTGGTGCTAGTGGGAAGCTGCAAGGCGGCCGGCAGGGGGACGCTCGGAGTACATGGCTGAGGCGTGCAGTTAGCAAGTGCGCCCACGCCATTGGTTTGCCAACTAAGGTCTACACCCGTGGTGGGCCAACCAGCGTCGTGATAGTTATTGAAGAAGTAGCCGAAGCGGGTAGTAGAGACGATTTTAGGAGTCAGGGTGATATCAGCGCCAACGTTGTAAGTAGCGTTGGGGTTGGAGAAACCGAGACCGTGGGAATACTGAGTGATAGGGCTATTAATTCCGGTTAGTGTGGTCGTACCTAAGATGAGCCCGCTGTTGGGCAAGCCAGTAGTGGAGTCGGGCGCCGGCAAGCTGTCTCCGCTCTCGCGCTGGTACTGATACAGCCACGAACCGAAGACGCGGATCTTCTGCGTTAGGACGGCGTCGAGGCGGGCGGTACTGAAGTAGGTCTGTTGGTCCTGAGTAAAGTGCTGGATGCCAAGGCCGAGAGGAATATTGATCGGGTTTACGCTGTTAGTGAAATCGACATTTCTAGCCAGGGAATTGTACTGCGGCGCAAAACCAAAAAAGAAGAACAAGCGGTCTTTCATGATGGGCCCGCCAACCGTGAAACCGGGCTGAATGATGCGGTAATGGTCTCTTTCTGGCTGATAGGTCTGGGCATTGTCGTCGAAGCCGGGGCCACTTGCACTGGCGCCGAAGGGTGCGCCGTTGGGATTGTAACGCAGGCCGGCGTTCGCGCTGCCGTTCAACGGATCGCCTTCATAGCTGGCGAAAAAAGATCCGTGATAAGCGTTCTGGCCCTTCTTCATAACGACGTTGACTACGCCGCCCAAGGCGCCGCCATGCTCCGCCTCGATTCCTGAACTCTTGACCTGGACTTCCTGAATGAACTGGAAGGGGACGTTGGCGCCGGAAGCGCCGCCGGAGATGTTTTCCGTGTCCTGGCCTTCGACGAGATACTGGTTCTCCGAATCCGCCCCTCCCCCTACGGAGAAGCCGACGTTATTTCCATTACCAGCGCTGCCCGGCAGGGAACCGCCGGAGTTGCCGGTCATGCCGGCCGATCCGCCCATAAGAGGTTCATTGCGAGCCATGGGGGAGAATTGAATGACCGACTGGAAGGAGTAGCCATGCGGTGTGTTGTCAAGGATGTCTTGCGTGACATTGGTCTGGTTCGTGTTTGTGGTGACGTCAATCACGGGCGCCTGACTATTTACTTCGACCACAGTGCCGGCTGCCCCTACGGAAAGAGCCAGATCCAGCGTGGGAAGGTGTCCCACTTCGATCGCGATACCTTCGCGCTTCAATTCAGAAAATCCCGAGGCCTTTACCACCACGGTGTACGTGCCCGGCGGTAGGTTGGCGAAGCGGTAGTAGCCGCTGCCGTCGGTTTCCAAGTTCTTCGCTCCTCCGAGCGAGGTGCCGGTCAGAACCACTGATGCCTTGGCAACCACTGCGCCGGTTGGATCTTTAATGGTTCCCTGCAATCCGCCGGTGGTCTCTTGTGCGAAAAGATTGGCAACCAGCAACAAGCTGGACAGCGCCAAGGACAGAACTGCTATGAGCACGAGTAGTCTGCTCGATGTCTTGAATCGCATTGATTTATCTCTTTTCATTGAAATTCGCCGGATCAGTCCCGGAAATCGAGGACTTTTCCGCCCACGTACGAGATCCTCAACAGCACTCGGAGGACCATAAACTTCGCCGGTTTGAGCACCAACCAACGGGCATGGTGAAATCGGGAATGAGCGTACAAGCACCGTCAACAGACAGACGTGATTAGCGAATTCGTGCAAAGGGTTGGAGTGGCTGAGTTGACGATGGAATCTACCAAACCACAGAGTTCGGCGGTAACTGTCTACAAAAAACCGGATTGCGGCGAGACGGGAATCGCTTGACGTTGCGATGATTAACATACATACTGGTTGGTATGTTGGCGGCACGCAAGAATCCGAAACGCAGAGCGAGTAAGTTTCGCGATGCTGAGCGCACGCGGGAGCGCTTGCTGCAGGCGGCATCCCGCGAGATCTACAGAGCGGGTTTCCAGAGTGCCAGTCTGGACACAATTCTGGCCGCAGCTGGGGTCACCAAGGGCGCGCTGTACTACCACTTCGACAGCAAGGAAGCCTTGGGATATGCGGTAGTGGATGAGGTCATCGCCCCCGACCTCCGCCGCACATGGTTGCGTCCTCTAGAGAGCGGCAAGGACCCTATCGACACTTTGATCGGCGTTGTTCAAAACATACCGGTTCGGCCCGCGGTTGTGCGGGGTGGCTGTCCCCTGAACAATCTGGCGCAGGAAATGTCTCCTCTTCATGCGGGGTTCCGGAGGCGACTGGCGGCGGTCTTCGATGGCTGGCGGGAGGCCATTGCCTCCATTTTGCGGCGGGGCCAGGCCGAGCGAAGCGTTCGCCGCCACGTGGAACCCGATGACGCCGCCGGCTTGCTGATCGCGATGGTCGAAGGCTATGGCTCTCTAGCAAAGAATGCACAGGATCCGAAAGTGATGAAAGCGGGGATCAGAAACATCGTGGGCTGGTTGCGGTCTTTGCGCTCGCCGGGCAACCGCAGGAGGAGCTGATCGCATCGTTGTAGGGGTAGGTCGATATTGTTGCATACCGACCGGTTTGTAGGTTCAGAGCGAGTTCGCGTCGACTGCAGGCACGTCGAGGAGAGAGTGAACGGAAGAACTAACGACAGACTGCGGCGAGATCTACTCAACACGGAGGAAAATGATGAACCGAAAAAGATTGCAGGCGGTTGCCTCTCTAAGCTTTGTACTAATTCTTAGTTTGGGTGTGGCCTGGCGGGTACGGGCGGAGGATCGCGCAACGACGTACTCGAGCATGGCGCCGGTCGAGCAATACCTCATGACGGATCGCAATGCGGAGATCGCCCTGGCGAGAAGCGCGGCTCCAGAGGCGATATCGCGGGACGCAACGATTCTGGTGCTCGGACGCCATGGATACGAAACTGCCGTCGAAGGCAAGAACGGGTTCGTGTGCGCCGTGGAGCGGGCGTGGATGGGCCCATTCGATGGTAATTTTGCTGTAAATTTTTGGAACCCAAACATTCGAGGCCCGCTGTGCTTTAACCCGCCGGCCGCGCGATCCGTTTTGCCAATTACGTACAAGAGGACCGAGATGATTCTGGCCGGGAAATCGAAAGCGCAGATCATTGATGCTCTCAAAGCCGCCTACGAGAACAAAGAACTGCCGCCTCTGGAGCCTGGAGCCATGAGCTACATGATGTCAAAAGACCAGTACCTTACCGATCATGGGGACCACCGCTGGATGGCTCACCTGATGTTTTATACCCCGCTCATGGACGGTGCTGTCTGGGGTGCAGATGTGCCCAAGTCTCCCGTTATGCTGAATCCACAGTTCAGCGGCGCTCCGGAACCCATAGATGTGTTCATGGTTCCCGCCGGCAGGTGGTCGGATGGAACGGCTGCGCCGGTAATGTAGGACACCACCATGAACACTCTGGTGAACACTCTGAAGATAGGTCCAGCTGGCCACGCGATGTCGAGTCTAGAGGGCGCTAGCGATGCTCTCGTTGGCCGCGCAGCGCAGCATTCGCGTGCAGCCTTGGTCATGGCACGCGACGCGGGAGAACCGGCAGCGAGCTCGACGGAGACTTTCGCCGGGTTGCGGGCGCTGGCGAAGCCACAGTCTCTCCGGGTCGCCATCAAAGTCCGGGGAAAAATTCTCTTTATCAATCTGGGCGACGTGGTCGCCGTTCAGGCTAAGGGCAAATGCGTGTCGCTTCGGCAGAACGCGAGTTCCTATCTGCTACGCGAGTCTATTTCGGTGGTGGCAGAAAGGCTCGAAAGCCATGGATTCATCCGCATCCACCGATCTGTGCTGGTGAATGCCTCGTTTGTGGAAGAAATCTGGCCGCTTTCGACTGGAGAATATTGTCTTCGAGTCAAGGGCGGGAAAGAATACACGGTGACCCGCACTTACAAGAAAAATCTCCAATCGCTCGCGGAATTCTGGATCGGCACGGGCGCGTTTTTCCCCAGTTGAACCCGGTAGCCTATCGGTTAAGGTACCCACGGGAAGAGACGGTCGGAAGATGCCCGCACGCTTGCGCCAACAGGTTGCCAGCTTCTGCGATTTTGAACCACCCCGCGCGGCAATGCCAGCGGCTCTGCAACAACGTCGGCGCTACAGAGCCGATCGCATTCCGCGAGCGGCCCGGCCATTTGGCTAAGGGACGGTCGCCCCGCTGTCATCACTGACCATGAGACTTGAGACGTTCACCGGCTCGAAGTCCGCTAGGGTGAGACTAGTCAGGCACGAAAGATCGTTGTCGTTCCAGCGAGCGTCTGGCGTACCGATTAACCCACCGCTATCTCCGTTGTCGGCCAGGATGATTCCATAATTTCGGAACGCGGTGATGATAACGGCTGCTTGCGGACTGGTGGAGGCGCAAGTGGGAGTCGCGGCTGAAGCTTTTAGCCGATAGATCTCGCCCGCGGCTCCGGACATGGTGCAGCTTGCGGGAGGAGAAGATTGCGAAATCAGCGATTCCACGGGAATGGCATCGCCTCCCGTAGCCGTGCAACTCCCCACGCCCGCTGTCTCCGTAGCAGGCCAGACCCAGTAGTTCAACATATGGTTGAGCGTGAATCGAATGGGATGCTGAATCGTACCGTTCGGTGCGCTCGGAGTGCCTGTGCCGATTACCTCGTCGGCATTGGCGAGAAGCGGCGCAACCGGAAGTCCTGCGGCATCGGATGTTCCGTTCCCCTGCGGTGTCAGGTTATTCGAAGCTACATCGGGCCACAACGCGTTCGAGGAATCGGTCCAGGGACCACCTTCATATATTCCCTGCCACATTTCGTAAAGGGCAGGATCGTTTCCATTGCCTGCCTCCAGGTAGACCAGGACGTGTCTGTCTCCCGTCGAGTTGCTGGTGCCTTCCACTGGCGCATTCGCGGGTATTGGACCAGTGGTGAAGTAGGACTGATACAAGGTGGTTGTAACCGATACGTCCGCCTGGTTGTAAGGAACTTCGATGGCTGGTATTCCGTTGGGAAAAGGAGCGTTCGAATTGTTTCCAAAGAATGGCTTGACGGTCGCTGACAAATAGCCGCTGTACATCGGCGCTGCGGGGGAAGTATCCACAGGCAAGTTTGTCGTGGCTGCGTCCACTCGATGGTGAAAGATAGAAGTTGACGGAAAGATGCTTGCGAGGAATGCATTATTCCCGTCGATAGCGATGCTGATGTTCTGAGTCGCCTGCGCGCTCGTCGAGTCCGTAACCACAAATTCGGGCGTGTAGGTTCCCTGACCGCCGATCAGTGAGCTGCTGACGTTCCCCGTAGTTGCGCTGAGAGACATCCCCTCGGGCAATGGAGGAAAGTTGGAGCTCGTGCTTACCGAATATGTATATGGTGGAGAGCCGCCACTGGTGACGATTGTGCAACCTGCATAAGCCGCGCCTTGTGTTCCCCCGGGGCACGAAGTGGTTACGATCGCCAATGGACCACCGGACTCTGCTACAGTAACCGTCACCGTGGATGCGGTTGACCCGTTGGCATTGGTCGCAGTCAGCCTGTAGGTGGTCGTCGCGGATGGGCTCACCTCCGTCGAACCACTGGCGGATGTGGAAGTGAATGTTCCCGGGGTGATGGCAATACTCGTTGCTCCCATCGTCGCCCAACTTAGCATGCTGCTCGAACCCGAAGAGATAGTTGTGGGGCTGGCTGTGAAGGAACTGATCGTCGGTTTGCCTGAAATACTCAATGTAACGGTTACTGTAGACGTAGAGGAGCCGTTGGCATTGGTCGCAGTCAGCGTGTAGGTGGTCGTCGCCGTTGGGCTCATGCTCGTTGAGCCGCTTGCCGATGTGGACGTAAATGTCCCCGGCGTAATGGCAATACTCGTTGCTCCCGTTGCCGTCCAACTCAGTGTGCTGCTTGTACCGGAGTCTATGCTTGTCGGATTCGCCGTGAAGGAAGTGATCGCTGGTGCAGCGCCCGTTCCAGAGGACGACTTAGATGAAGTCGCCGCACCGCAACCCGCCAGTCCGGCACAGGCAAACAGTGACAGGACCAGGGCGCAAACCCCCAGTCCCGAACGGTTGAATCCCGGCGAGCTCCGCTCATTCCCGTAAGACGAGTTCGTTGAGTCCATGCGCGACCCCAGGCAAACTCAGTCTATTGCGCAGGCAGTCGCAGCAGTAGCTCTCCGTGGTCCTAGCCCTTACGCCCACTCTGCCTAAGTTCTCTAATCAGGTGATGTGTGTAATTCGACGTAGCACCATTGAGACGGTTCAGCCGGACGGCAGCGGCGCGGCCAGTATCTCATGGATCCATCGGTGGGATTGTCGGCAAGACGCTATCCAGAAACGGGCCTATGGGAAGCACCAGAATCGCTTTCCAAGATGCCGACAATGCCTGCTCTGTACCTACTCAATCCTGGCCTGTTTATCAGAGAATCGTTGTGTCCAGCGACTCCATAAAAAATGCGACAGCAACCAGCCACGGTAGGAGCCGTTTGGAAGCCTCTGAGGGATCGGATGAAGATGGAGAAGCGATAAACCGGCCGGCTCGGTTCATATGTAGGAAACTGCGGGAGGCTTCTCCACCTCGGACATGTTAACTGATGTATCCGGCCCATGGTTTCTTATGTACGGGTGTTCCGCTAACAGCTAACCCCGGGTTAGTCAGACAACTGGAAGCTATCCAGAAACGCTCTTGCGCCACGAGTGGATTAGTCCCCGGTTGGTCAGCAAACCGGAAATAGTCTGGAACCTCGGCCAATCACGGTAGAGGGTGGTTGCGTGGCAGGCCATATCCGCCCGCACCGATAGCTCCTATCCCACGAAATAAGGTTGTGGAGAGGCGTACCGGCAGTCAGGCTTTTTTCAGTAAGCGCGTAATCCAGACCAAAATCACCGCGCCAACAAATGCCACAACGATGGAACCGATCATGCCGCCGCCCGGCCAGATTCCCAGGAGCCCGAAGACCCAGCCGCCCAGAACGCCGCCGCAAATGCCCAGAATGATGTCAACCAGCACGCCGTAGCCGCCACCCTTCATAACCTGGCCAGCAAGCCAACCTGCGATCAGTCCAACCACGATCCATGCAAGAAATCCCATAGGTATCTCCTTAGGTCCGCTTGAAGCGGGCAGCCCCGAAATGTAACACCCTAGCCCATCAATACTCAAGTGCGGCCAACACGCTATCTAATCGGTTCGCTTAAGTCCGGCCGGTGCGTTTTGCCTCCCTTGGCGGTTGACAGAGCCACTGGAGCGCACACAAAGGCCACGACACCGCATAGGATATGCAGCGCCAGCAACACCCGCAGGTACATTGCCCAATCAGAATGCATCGCGTTGCTCTGAAGAACTGATGTCTGCGAAGTGCCCGCCGCCTGCGGCCGGTCAGGATCTACGCTTGGTCTTGAGCCGGACTTTGGGGCGTACACGTTTATACTTGAGCGCGATCATCCCTTGGGAAAAAGTCTTGTTCTCGACCAGCGAGAAATCACGTTGAGGGAAACCGCTGGGGAACAGCGGAATGCCTTCTCC
>Ga0302325_10017612_pt1 | contig 15091 bp, 5 predicted proteins | sample Palsa_T0_2_FD_201948 | JGI IMG/M metagenome (GOLD analysis project Ga0302325, IMG submission 201948) | Peat permafrost microbial communities from Stordalen Mire near Abisko, Sweden - Palsa_T0_2 | ecosystem: Environmental > Terrestrial > Soil > Palsa > Peat permafrost | place: Sweden: Abisko... | reverse complement strand
CGCCGCCTCCCAGGCGCTGGGGCTGATTCCTAGCATCGAGCGGACGACCGCCGCGACGCAAAGGAAATCGCGCCAGTTCGAAATACCGCCCTTGGCGTAGTCGGCAATGTCCGGGCAGGCTGTCGGCGCGAGGCGCAAGCCTTGAAGGAGGTCGTCGCCGATCTCACCCTCGAAAACCGACTGCTCAAAAAAAGCATGATCGCGGATGGGGGAGACGAGGCATGAGATATTCCGCATCCGACAAGATCGAGATCATCCGGCTGGTCGAGCAATCGCATTTGCCGGCTCGACGCACGCTGGAGAAACTCGGCACTCCCAGCTCGTCTTTCTACCGCTGGTATGATCAGTATCAGGGCGGCGGACCGGAAGGCCTCGCGGATCGCCCCTCACGGCCAGATCGGGTCTGGAACCGCATCCCGGAGGCTATCCGCAGCCAGATTGTCGATTTGGCGCTAGATCAACCCGAGCTCAGCCCGCGGGAACTGGCGGTGCGCTTCACCGACGAGGCAGAATATTTTGTCTCAGAGGCGTCGGTCTATCGGCTTCTGAAAGCACACGATCTTATCACCAGCCCGGCTTACATCGTCATCAAAGCGGCCGAGGAATTCAGGGACAAGACCACGACGCCCAACCAGCTCTGGCAGACCGACTTCACCTATCTCAAGATCACGGGCTGGGGCTGGTACTACCTCTCGACCGTGCTGGACGACTTCTCGCGCTTCATCGTCGCCTGGAAGCTCTGCGCGACGATGAAAGCGCAGGACGTCACGGCCACACTCGATCTGGCGCTCGCCGCCTCCGGGCTCGATCGCATGACCGTCGTTCACCGACCGCGCCTGCTGTCGGATAACGGCTCGTCATATGTCGCGAGCGATCTGGCCGATTGGCCGGACAAGCAGAACATCGAGCATGTCCGCGGAGCGCCCTACCATCCGCAGACCCAGGGCAAAATCGAGCGCTGGCATCAAACGCTCAAGAATCGCATCCTGCTTGAGCACTACTACCTGCCCGGCGATCTCGAACGCAAGGTCGCCGCCTTCGTGACGCACTACAACCATACCCGCTATCACGAGAGCCTCAACAATCTTACCCCGGCTGACGTCTACTTCGGGCGCGCTGAGGCCGTCCTCCTCAAACGCGAAAGGATCAAGCGCCAGACAATCGCAAACCGTCGCTTGCAGCATCAATTGAATGCCGCATAATCTCAATCACAGATGATCCAGAGCCTCCCTTCTGGAAGCCGGCAATATGTCTCAAATCATCTGACGACGGACAGCGCGGAGCGTGAAACAACATCATCGTTCAGCACTGCCAGCCGGCAAGCGCTTCGGCAGCACGAGTCGAGGCGAGTCCGGCAGGCTGATTCGGGAATCCCTCGCTCATCCGAAACACAAAACGTTCCGCGTCCGATTCCGATCCGTTCTTCCCTCAACTGAAGACAGGCCCTAGTCTGCGTCGCGAAGACGTTCAGGGGGCGGGCAAGCTCATTGGACGATCGAATGCCGCGAGGCTCGCCCTTCTCGAGCACAGGCTGGGGCGCCTGCGAATACCGGAACTCTACTCAGCCACGGACGGCTCACCCAATTTGAAAAAGAACGCGCGCGAAGGTGCAGGTTCGGTTACTCTCGGTATTGATCTGGGAAATATCAAGACCATTCTGCCACATACGGCCGCAGTTCACGGCGTGGCCATCGGCGACGACACCTCGCGCCGATCCGGCAGCGATGGCGCGACAGCAAGAGACTTCATTCACGCGGTTTCGGCTTTCGCTGCGCGCAAGCGATGACCCCTTTGCCCGCCTAATCGCCACCTGAAACCTTCGCTCGATTCCCTTGTCACATTATCATATACTTTGTCTTGACTTTTTCATTCTGTCATCGTTCAATTAAATTGACAATTTAGTGCGGGCGGACATGGGAGGAAGAGATGCCAACATTCTTCACAGGCCATGTGGCGAGATTTGCGGTTCAAGCGGGCGCTGTGCCTGCGGTCCAACCCAACAGCGTTAACCCGGTCGCGATGTTTTTGGGAGACGGTGCCAACACCGCCGACCTTTCACCCGTCATTGCCAACTACATTCTGACCGCCGCCGGCAATAACGCCCAACTGCAAACCACGTTGCTCACAGAGGCCCGCGACGGCTTACTCCAGGTGATCAATCCCCAAAGAATAAATGTTGCAGCCCCCGCCGTGCCTGCGACCATGCAGGCTGCTGCACAGCAGGCATTGGTAGCGGCCGTGGCGGCCGGAGTGCAGGCCGCGTGCAGGCGCATGCCGCCGCGCAAGCTGGCGGCGGCGGACAAGCTGGTGGAGAGGCACAAGCTGGCGGCGGCGGACAGGCTGGCGGCGGCGCGCAAGCTGGCGGAGGCCGATAGCCTCCTGGTCCTGCCGGATGGCCGCCTGCCTGACACGCTCGCGGTCGTGGGATAACCGAAACCGACAATCTGCCTTCCGTGGCGGCGCCAAAGAACCCTTGGAAGCTCCTTCGGCGGATGGCTGGGGTTGACGCGTACCGTCTCGCCAGCACCCTCAGGCTCTTCGACCCTGCTATTTTGCGCGACGGACGGTGTCAGGCGCTCCCCTCCTCGCTCGCAGGCCGCTCGCCCCCTTCAGCTGCGCCCAGCTTATAGTCGACATTGGTTCTTGGAGTGGTGATGCCGCGGAAGACCGCGGGAAGGACGCCGATTGGCTTCTCGCCGGCGGGCAGAGTGGTGACCTGATATGTGGCCGCGCCGGGAGTGGGCGTGAAAGCAGTCGGGCTGGAGTAGACCGGGTCACCGCTTGCGTTCGAGACCTGTAGAAATAGCTGCGTTGTGGGTGCTTCCTCACCGGCCGCCGGACCCTGATAGACGAGCCGGAAACTCCCGTCGGCAGCGGTGTAGGAAACGCCGAAGGCATTCTGGTAGGTATTGGTCGAGTCGACGAAGTAGAGGCTGTAAGCCGACACGGGAGCACCGCTGGAGTTGTTGACGACGCCGTAAAGCGCCCAGCCAGTCGCCGTGACGGCGGGAGGCTGAACGGAGACCTGGCGTTTCAGCATCGCGAGTCGGCTGACGCTCGCCCCCAATCTGCTGACGGCGGCCTGCGCCGCTTTGGCCCTGGTTGAGTTGGCGCCTGTTTGCGCTGTGATGGTGGCAGCGATGCGAGTGGCTTGCGCCAGGCGGGCCTGATGGATACCCGAGAGCTGCTGCACGCGGCCAGCGGAGGCCGTGTCGACCTTGTCGACCGCGACTTTGATCTTCTCAAGCGGGTCGGAGGTGACGGCTGTGTCGTGGATGGTGAAGGGGTATTGAACTGCGCCCTTCGGAGTGGTCTTGGCCCTTTTTGCTCTCGCAGTCATACCAAAGCCTCCCAAAAGACTAGTTGAAATGAGGTCGCAGGCATTGCCTGGAACAACACCGGAAGTTAGTGCGGCTTCCAGAGAGATGTTGTTCGCGTTGGCGCCGAAGGGGGCGGTATTGGGCTCGGAAAACAGGCAGAACGTGGATATGTTGTTCGTCGTCGTGTTCATGAGCCCAGCGGTCATTCCAGAGAACAAAACCGAATTGGGCGCTTCCTGAAAACGGTTGCCGGAAACGTTGATTGAGCCAGCCATCAGAAAAACGTCCATAAGCGCAGTGATGGTGACGTCTGTGCCCGGCACAGGGACGGTTCCAACACCGTCCATCCAGGTTTGGTTGTTGGCGAAATTGAGATGGTCCATGCTGACAATCACAATCGAAACGAAACCCGTAACGCCGCTCGCGCGGGTCTCAAGTTGGCAGGCGTTGTTGGCGAAGAGGACCATGCCGCTCGAGGAGTTGGACAGTGCGTTCTCGAGGACCTGTATCGTCGGCGTGGACGGATTGCTGGCAGTCCCCCACAGACTAGAGAAAGTGGTGGGCGTATCCAGTTCAATGGCCGCGCCAAGGTTGACCAAGCTGACCGTGAGCACAGGTGTGGTCGATGCGAGTGTGGGGACGGTGCCGCCGGAAGCGAAGTGGTTGCCGGTGATGGAAAAAGGGCCGCGCCCTAGGACGTCGAGCGCAGGGCCCAGTGGCACGCGAACGATGTTCTGTTCCATGCGAAGAGCAGGAAGTCCCGGCTGGTTGATCGGCCCGCTGGGCGTTTCGCCGGGGCTGTAAAACACAGGCGGGGAGACGATGGGAATTCCGATGCCCGCCTGCAGGCCGAGTGTGCTGGCTGGAGCAGCGCCGACGGCGGCCCAATCTCGTGTTTCCTCTATCCGGTTGCGCGAGACCTCGACTTGCTCGCCATTGAGCACAAAGATGCCGCAAACTTGAGCGCCGGCTTGTGAGCCGAAGTCGGTGATGGTGTTGTCGTCGATGATGAGGTTCTGCATATCGGTCAGGCAAATGGCGCCATAGCCGAGACCGCTGCCAGCCGTTTTGAAGGGAGTGATGGGCGCCAACAGCGCGCCTGAAATGGTGTTGCCCAGGATGCTAAGGTTGGCGACGCTGACGGCCTCTGTGGTGGCGCTAAAGAAGCCCACCGGACCGATCGCGCAGAGGCCGGTGTTGAGAATGCGGTTGCGCTCGATGCGGATGTTCCGAAGCGGACCGTCGGCGGCCAGCGGATTGCCGTTGGCGTCGGCTGGCGGGAGCACGAGCGTCGTGCCGGTGGAGGTGACCGGAGAGGAGAGGAAGAGCCCGTTGAGGCCGGTCATCGCCGTGGTTCCATTCATGCGGAGGACGGCGCCCAGGGTGATCCCGTTGAACGCGCCGCCCTCGATGTCGTTATTCACGATGGTGACGGCGGTCGAGTAGCCGCCGATCTGGATTCCGCCATTGCCAACTGCCGGGTTCGAGGACGGGCTAAAGTTTGCGGCGAGATCGGAGGCAAGCTGATCGGTCGCGTAGTCGATTCCGTCAGAACTGTCCTGCAGACCGATCCGGTTGCGTTCGATGGTGATTTCAGCGCCGCTGACGTAGAGCGCCGGGAATAGCCCGGCTGCGTCCTGCATCAGGATGCGGTTTTCAACGATGTTGACCGCGGTTGCCGCTACGGCGACGATGGCTGGGCAGGTGGAGGCGGTGAGCACCAGATTGGTGATTTTGACGTCGCTATCGGAAGGAACGAAGGACGGCAGATTGAAACCGCTGCTGTCGCCAAACCAGTTGGATTGATTCGGATCGTATTCTGGGAGCTCTTTTGCTTGGGGGTCGGTAGAAATCTGGTCCAGCAGAATGCAAGCCAAGCCTTTGGGAGCTTCGACGGTAAAGCCGGTCAGCTCAATGTGTCGGCAGTTGGCGATGGTGATGATGGCATTGATTCCGCTGTTTGCGGAGACGGGCGTCGTGGATCCGCTTTGGTCGGCGCCCCCGCCGGGGGCGGGGGGCGAATAGAGCGTGGTCTGTGGGCCGGATCCTCGCAACGTGACCTGGGTCAGGCCGTCGAGGACGACCAACTCGTAGTACTGGCCGGGTAGGATGCAGACTGTGCCGCCGCCTGTTGGCAAGCTAGCGATGGCTTGCATGATGGACGTGAACTTTCCGAAGGTGGTTTGATTGTCACCGACGGTGGCGGTGCAGCACCCGCAGTCGCCCAGATCGCTGGAGGACCATGGGGTGCGGCAGTCGGGAGTACTTGTGGCGTTCCCGGCGGCGTCGAAGGTGACCACGGAGAGCTTGGTGTAGTGGTGGTGAGTGCCGCGCGGCGGAGCGCTGGTGAGCTGGTCGTAACTGCCGTCGGTGCGCGCCGAAAAGGTCCAGAAATCGCCAGAGAGAAAGTTGCCGGTGTCGGCGGGGTTGGTCCTGAAGGAAACGGTGAGACCGTTTTCCAACTGCAAGGCGGCGCCTGCAGCGGGGACGAGATTCTCGGCTACGGGCAAGGTAGGGGACTTGTCCCAGCGGCGGATGCGCGTGTGCAGGCTGGCGGACGCGGTGGGCGGGTCGGCGAGCGGCGGAGTTACTAGGTAAATGGCATTGGTGGTCGGATCGACCGTGTCGATCTGGCACAGGATCCCGGGACTGCCGAAGGTGTAGGGCGCGCCGCTGGGATAATTGGGGTCGGGCTGGCCGTTCAATTCCACGTTATCGTCAAGCAACTCGATCCAGTCGCCGTTGGAGAAATTGAGCACCTGGTCGCGGCCCAGAGAAGCAACGGTGAGCACCGTGGCCTGGGCGCCGCTCGGGTTGGCTCCCTGAGCGATGCTGCTAACGCTGGTTGCAACCGAGGCGTTCTCGCGGGACCACTTGAAGGTCGCCTTTCCAATCGGGCCACCCTGGTGGATCTGCACTCGATAGAACTGATTTTCGAGGCCCGTATAGCCGGTCCCGACGGTCAGACAGCAATCACCCGTTGAGGTGTTGGGCACAACGCCGTTGGTCAGCAAACCATTGGACCCGGCTGGATAGGCGATGTTTGCGTCGGGAGTCCCGCACGTGACAGCCGGTCCCGGACCGCCGGCCATTGCAGCGGGCATCCAACGAACCTGCCACACCGTTTGCAGGCGGCCGGATGTGTCAACACCGACAGCTGGATCGATGATTCCGGGCCCAAAAGCCGGATTCGCGGTAAACGGATCTACAAGCCACGTGACTTCGCGGATCCACACATCCAGGTAGAATAGATAGGAGCCGGCGGCATTCGGAATATCCTGCTGAATCTGTGGATTCGTCTGAACCGCCGCGGCGGGGAACATGGGCTGGCTTGTGAACAGGATGCTGGGAGCGCCCGAAATGCTCGCGGGGGCGGGCTGCGGCGAGCCGGAGAGCTCGGCGAGCGCCGGGTCCCACTGAGCAGTGGCAATGGGCCCATGATTCTCCGCCAGCAACCCATCCACATACATGCGCCCTTGCCCGATGTTCACCAGCCAGGGAGTCCCGGAGGGCGAGACATAAAAGGCGTCCGGTGTGGTGGCGGGATACACCGCGCGGCCCATCGTATCGAGGGTGCCGGCCTGAATGCGGCGCGCGATCTCAGCGAGGAACTCGTTCCAGTCGGCGTCGAGTTGGACGCGGCCCTGGGGCATGACGACCGAGGAATAGTCATTGAAAGGATTGAATAAGAAACGGCTGCTATCGAAGCTCACAGTTGCCTCCTATTCGTTCTCTTGTCCTCGGATGGCTTACAACAGCGTCGCACTCAAGCGGTCGGTCAGTTTTGATAGATCAGTCCGAATTCAAGGCTAACGGGCAGATATTCTTGCACCCGGATTTCAAGGTCGCTTTCGCGCGTCGGGGCGTACAGGGAGTGATAGGCGCCCATCTCGCCGCCATCGTCGGCGCCCCGGCGAATTGCGTCATCGGTTGAGATCATCAGCTTCAAATAGCCCGGCTGGCCGTAGCGGGTGGTCACAAAGTAAGGCTGCAGACCGGCCACAGCCTGCTGCACGCATGCGTAGGGCGGTGGAGTGACGGCGCCGATGGGCAGGTAGCTGAAGCGTACGCAACCCTGCTGTTTCCTGTCGGCGATCAGGCCGGGCGTCCCGGTTGCGGTCATGCTCGCCCAGAAGATGGAGTCGCTCACAAGAGTGAGCAGGCTTGCGTGCACACATCCGACGACGGTGCAGCCTTCGAGAGTGAGAGCGGCGCCACCTCCGACATTATCAAGCGCTGCAAACGCGATATTGGTGGGAGCAGTCGCGTCGATGATTGAATCGGTGAAGACAAGCGTGGCCAGCGCATTGGACCGAATCCCGCCCAGGATTGACGTTGCAACCGTGACCGTTACAGCCGGCGAAGCAATCTGAAGCGCCGGGGCTGCGGGCTGCTCCGGCGTCTGGGATGGAGGGCTGCCCGTTGCTGCCGAATATGACCAGCCGGGAACCAGCGTGCAGTCGGTAATCCTCAACTGGGAAAGAAGATTATCGGAACCCTTAGCATTGGCCCGGGCGACGGGAACGACGAAGAGCGCCGGGCTGGTGGCGCTGGGCGTCATGCCGGTTTGTGCGGCTAGAACGACGCCATTCAGAAGAAAGGTGCTGTTCGTGTCGCCGCTGACAGTCAGCGGAGAGTCCAGGAACAGCGTCTGGACAGTTAGATCGGCGGCGCGAAGTTCCAGCGTGGCGCCCGCCGGAAGATCGATAGCCAGCGGAGACGCGGGTGTCGTGGTGATGATGTGCGAGGCGCTGACAAACGGCACCAACCCCCCGGCGGTGTCGGCCGCCAGATCGGAAGCGGACTGAGCGGAAATTTCGACGGCGACGGCGCTGTTCAGGGGCAGCAGCGTCTCCGCGTAGGCCAGCGCCTGCTGCAGCGATGTGAAGCGGGAATCCGGGTAGGGTACGATGAACGCCTGATCCTGAACGGCAAAGTTGGCAGCGCGGGCGTATTCGCCTCCGCCGAGATTGGCGTTGACGCCGTAAAACCACGATGCGCTGAGCTGGTGGCCGGTTTCGCTCGAAGGAAGCGCAAGGCGGCCCATCTCGGGATCGACTGCGACTGTGCCTGCGGTGGGAAGATTGGCCCAATTGCCGTCCGCACCGGAGAGGTTGGCCACAGCAATCTGATAGGGGCTCAGAAGCTTCTGATCGAGGTAGATCGCCAAGCTCGCGCCCTGCCCGTAGAAAGACGCGCCGACGCCCTGGGCCAGGTCCGCGCACAGTACGCGTCGCAGGAGTCTGTCCGGAACGTTGGCCGGGCCCGCTGAGGCGCTGATCTGCTCTCCCTGTGAAAGCGCGCGGTGAAAAAGCGCCTGGTCAAGCCCGAGCGTGTTGAAGCGGTAGCAAAGCTGACCCGCGGGCCCATTTGCCGCGGCCGTCAGCGGGCAGCTGGTCATGCTGGCGGCGCTGAGCGACCAGAGGAAGATGGCGACGTTCTGGATATTGTATTGCCCGCGGCCTGAGTTGATGAGGTGCACATCGACCTTGTGTGCTGTGGAGTCGAAGCCGGTGTTCATGTAAACTCCAGGCTGCCATCGGCGCAGGTCGGGAGCGTAATGGTTATGAGGGCGCAGGTGCTTCATGTACTGCGTATCGGCAAGTAGCTGGAACTCCTCCACAGCGCGCGCGCCCCAGCCGGTGACATCGCGGGCCAATTGTTCAATGACCAGGATCGTGCCCTTGCGACGGCGCAGCGAGATGGTTTCGGCGACCTCGGCGCGAGGAGCGTCGACCGAGGAAGCGACGTTCTTGATCGACTGGTAGCCGATTAGATCACCGATGTAAGGAATGACCCATTTCGAGCAGGTTTCGATGAACTGGTCATCGTAAAGCTGATCCAGATCGTAGGCGACGGCCTCAAGCTGCTCTCCGACAAGCATAAGCAGCGATTGCAGCGGTCCTCGCGACGCCAACGCCTGCAACTTGGCCAACTGCGCTTGCTGGTCAGCCGGGAGCGGCTGGGGAAGCGCCTGAAGCTGGGCCAGCTCAGCGAGCTGTGTTGCGTTGAGCAGAGGTTGCGATTGCGCAATCTGTGCATCGCGTAGCCGGTAAACCGCAGGCAGCAGCTGGAACAGATCGATGCTCATGACATGACCCCGAGAATGACGTTAGAGGGATCGGGGTCGAGGACAAGAATTTCGGCCGGGTAGGGAAGCCCCGTGTTGGACGCCACGGGAATGTAAGGGCAGATGCCGTCGCCGGAGACCGCGCAAGGGCGCGGAAGCGTGATGGCGCTGGCGAGCCACGCATTGTAGGCCGTGATCGAGTAGGCGGCGCTCCCGATGTCTCCGGCATTGCTGCTTCCGATGGCGCTTAGCGAGAGCACATTGACAGCCACGACGCCCGGGACGGACTGAATCAGGGCGGCGATCTCGTCCGCCGAGACTCCCTGGCCGAATGTCCGGTTGGCAAAGCTGTACGTGGACTGCAAAAGCGCCATGACTGCAGCTTTGACCGCGGGCTGGCTGTAAGCAGTGTCGTAGAGAATGTTGGCGCTGAGTCCGAAAGTGGTTTCGTAGTAGGACGCCACATTGATGGCGACGTTGGGATTGCCGTAATTGTTGAGCGCAGTGACCAGGTACCTCAAGGTCTGGCTGCTCGGCAGCAACTGGGCGCCGTTCGAGGACGCCACAGTGAGGAACACGCCGCGATAGGCGCCGTTGGGAATCCAGATGGCACAAGCCTTGGAGATGCCGGCGAACGTCGAAGCAAAGTTCTGATAGTCGGTGAGAGAAACCGCGCGGCCCAGTGTAAGCACCGACAGGGGAGCGTTGGCCCGGATATCGTCGATGGATTGTGCATCCTGTCCGCCGGTGGCCTGCTGCGGATTGATGACGCCGCTGACTCCGACGGGGCGGTCGACCAGGGTAGTGATTGCGCCAGCAGCTACATTCCCCGCGGAACCCAGTCCGACGCGGTAGCTGGCTTGAATATTGTTGGTTCCAGTTGGCAGAGTTGAGCCCTCAACGCCGTCGCCAAACGTGACCTCTGCCGTGCCGCCGGGAAGGTTGAGCGTGGTATACACCTGCGCGCCGGCCGGCTGATTGTAAAGAGTCTGTACGCCCGTCCACGCCGCGCCATTGGCGGAAACGCTGAGGGAACTCACGTGGCCCTGCGGCGTAGGCGAAGGAACATACGTGAGAGGCGACTGCTTAAGGACGAATTCCTGGTTGGGCGTAGCCGCCGACCCGCTGCCCAGTAGCTCGGTCACCGGCGAGCCGGCAGTAGCCGCGCCCACGTTCGCGTTGACCTTGGTCGCGGCGCGATCATAGACGTTAACGAGCGGGACAGGGAGCTGAATCTGCGTCCGGGGGAATCCGGCATCGGTCGCGAGCGCGATGCCGGCGACCAAGGCTACCTCCTGCACAACCGGGTCCGAAGCGGCGGCCGGGGTGAGCGTGAAATAGGAGAGCGGCGTATTATTCGCCGGATTGTTATTGATGGTGCCGGTCCGCCCGGTGGCATCGGCCACGGCCAGCACCGGCGTCCCGCTCCAGTTGCTCCACGAGGGGATTGCGCCGGGCGTGGCGCTGCTGCCCGAATCGATCACCGAGTTTGGCGGTTGAAGCAGCGTGAGAACCTGCCCCTGCACGAGCGCAACCGGATTTGATGGGTCATCGTTGGGCGAAAAGTAGACGACTTGGCGCGAGTTGGAGATGTCCGGAGCATTTACTGTGAGCTTGGGGTTCTTTCCCGTCACGGCTACCGCAGTGATTCCAACGAGGTCGGTGCGCAGCACTTCAAGATCGACCAGAGTGCCATAAAGCGGATGGTCTAATGGCTGCTCGCAAACCGCCAACGCCTCGCTCTGGGCCAGCGCAGCGGCTGATCGAGTCAGATGGTAGTAACCGTTCCTGTCGGCATCCCCGAGCGATGTGTTCGTGTCCGCCTTCGCACGGGAGATCTTGGCGCTGAGGCCGTAGTCGGATCGGGAGACGGTGGCGACCGATGTCAGGTTGTAGAGATTGGTTTCAGGAGCTGTTTCACTTTGCGGAACGGGGTGATGGTGGCCGTGCGGTGGGGTCTTATGGCTCCTCTTGAAGTAGTTCGCCATCAGCACGAGCCAGCCCCCAGCCGTCAGCTTGGCATATACAGAATCGAGATCGATGAGGCTGGCCGCAGCCAGATCTGAAGGCACGGAGTTGAACGCCGTGCCAAATGTCCAGTCGCCGCCACTCCCGGTCAGTTGTGGCTGAATCTTCGGGTAGGCCGTAGTGCCGAACAGGAGGTTTGGATTCATCGCGTTGTAGCCGAAGAGCGAGGCGCGCTGGCGCAGCGCAAAGACTTGCGGATTCATTTGTGAAGGCCCTCCAGTGCTGCCCAGAGGTTCGGCCCAGGTGATCAGCGTGCGTTTATTGACGTTGTCCGGCTGCACCGTGACGATGTGACACAGATCCCAGATGTTGCTGACGGGATCGTTGAGGCGTTCATCGCCGACGATGAGAATTGCATCGCCGGGATTGAGCTGAGTTCCGGTTCCGGCCAGATAGACGCTTGTCTGGCCCTTATAGGGATACGCGTTGTTGCTGCTGGCCGGAGCCCAAGGAACGCCGGTCTGGACTTGGAGTGCATTCCAGTCCGCCTTGGCGAGAATGGCGGCCAAGGTCTGAAAGGCCTGGGGAGTCTGTCCCTGGCCAGGAACGCTTTGCACCTGCGTGCCTGCGGGGATCGTTAGCGCGGTTGCATCAGGATTGGGAGGCAGGCCGGTCGCGGCACGAATCGTGAAAGCGAGATAGGTGGAAGCCGCCACTCCTGGCGAGGGCTGATAGCCGATGAGCTGGCTCAGCTCGGTCAGCGAGCTTAGCTGAGTCGCAGTGCGCAGGTAGCTCTCGTTGGCCAGGCGCTCCTGGTAAAAGGTTAGGATGTCGAGCACCACCGCAGTGGCATCGAGGAAGGCGATCGACAGGTCGTCGTCTTCGCGGGTCTTCAGGAACGCCAGCGCCGGGTAGTCGGAGCTGGACAGACGCGCCAGCATTGACTCCTTGAACGAAGCCCATGTGCCGACGCGGTAGCTGATGGAGCTCAGGCCGGGCAGGTTCGACTCGGCCTGCGGCGTTTGGACGGACGTGCCGGAGCAGCATCCGCACTCGCAGGCCTCATTTCCGCTGCAAAGCATCCCGTCCTTACTTTCCGCCCTGCATGTTGAAGGTCAGCTGCCCGTTCGCGGGAAGGCTCGGGTCATTGGCAAGGCGCGCCACCTGAAATGGACCGATCGGAATCTCGCCGGACTCGATGAAAGCGTTCGTCGACGGCAGAGCCTGCGGCTGGAAGACCGTCGCCGTAACGGTCATGACACCGGCGACGGTCCGTGCTGCCGCGTAAATTGGGCTGAGGTAAACATTCTGCCCGAGCTGCAATTTGCCGGCAGCAAAATAGCCGGGCTGGCCATTGGACTGCGTGCCGGAGCCGAGCGCCTGAATCAGCGCCTGCTGCACATCGGACTTGAAGTAGGCCGGGTCGACGCAGACGGCGAGAACGATTTGTAGCGAAACATAATCCGGCCCTTCGAGCTTGAGATCCTGGCCCGCTAGTCGGTAGCGATTCACGTATTGGATGAGAGATTTTTGCAATGTCTTGCTAAGGCTCCCCGAGGAAGGGGGCTCTGCCACCACAAAGACCGTGTACCAGCTTCCGGTCCAGCGCAGCGTCGCGGCCGCGCTTGAAACTTGCGAATTTGCCTCGGTGACCGTCGCGTAGTCAGCCATGGTCACCGCGCGTTCCTGGGTGAGAAACGCCTGCGGGGCGCGACGCCGAATCTGCGCGGATGTTTCCGGGTCGACTCCGCCGCCCGCGGGCAGCGGGTTGGTGCACGATAGGATCCGTGGGTCCGCCGTCCGATACACAAGGCTGTCGGCCCCCAGGTTGCCGGCGGTCCCGTTGCCGACGCGATAGTTGGCAATGAATGCGGTGTTGGCAGCGGGGGTCATGCCGTTGACGTTGTCGCCGAAGCGCAGGGTGGCGACGCCGTTGAACTCAATCTCGACAACAAAGTTGGTATCGGTGGGCCCATCGGCCAGCAGATCGGGGGCCGCCCTCCACGTCATTTGATTTCCGTTGAGGTCGCTGGTGAGAGTGATGAATGGCGCCGCAGTAGAGGGATCGTAGTTCATCAGGTCGAACGTGGACAGCGACGGATTCGGCTCGTCGTCAAACGTGAGAACCGACAACAGCGCCGAGCCTGCCGCGAAGACGGTCTCCGCTGTGGCCAGCGAGACATTGTTGAATTGCTCGACGAGGACAGGAAGCTGCACCCCGCCCACTGAGCCAAACGGCGAGTTGTAAAGCAGAAGCAAGTTGAACTCTGTCGGCGTCGCCAGATTCCCCTGCGCCAGCACTGAAAAAAGCGGCGGCCACGTCGCGCCAAGCGTGGGATGAATGGTCAGGTAGGGTAGTCCGCTGTCCAGATCGACGAGATTGACCGGTGCGGAAATGGATAGCATCGCAGGCGTCAAGGCTACCCTCGTAGGGAGCGCTCCGGGCGCGCTGGCCACGATCAGTTGGGAGCTTTGGATCGCTGTGACCGCGTCCGACGTGGAAGCGAGATTGGGGAATGTCTCGAGAACGATGCTGGATTCAGCCCCGGTGGGAGAGTAAACAACGGAGAGTGTAAACGTAGAAGTTGAGGTGTCGACCTCAGCTTCCACGCCAAAAAACTGCGGCCACGCAATTGGGTTGTTGGCGGTCACCATTAGAGAGGTGTACCCGTTACTGTCCGACAGGCTGACGAAGTTGTTGGCTACCAGCGCAACGGGACTTGATGTCACCGGACTTCCCGCCAGCGGCAAAGGGACGGACTGGGTGATGGGGCTGTTCGCGAGTTTCGGCCGGTACCGGACAGGTAGCGGTGTAGGCGGCCTCGGCGGCGCGCAGCGATTCGCGGCAGGTGACGGCGGATAGTAGAGTGTGGGCTCGGGAACCGTGGGTAGCGTCGCGGCCGGCATCGTCAGACCGTGGTCCGCCAGCACCACATTGCCCAGCACGACGCTGACATTGGTAATCGTCTGCGTGTCCCCCGTGGCGCTCAAGAACGTGGACGAAAGGCAAAGTGGGGCGGGAAGCGCGTCGTCGGCCGACCAGCCGATTTCGGTTATCGGCTGCGCTCGCTGCAAAGAGTTGACGATCGGTGCGCCCGTTCCCTGTTCAAAGAGCGGATCGACCAGCGGCTGTCCCTGGCCGTTGAGCGTGGTCACAGCGGTCAGACGAACAGCATAACGGTGGCGAATGTCCGCGTCAGCCGGGTCACCAGTCTGCGGCCCCAGAACCTCTTTGAAGATGAGCACGTCGCCCACCTGCAGGTTGGGGAACAATCCGGCCAGCGTAGCCTCCGTGGCGCCCTGCGGCAGGCAGCAGTTCAAGTCGCCCCAGGTATAGAAGTTCATCGTGTTGTGTTCAGGGAATAGATCCGCGTCCTGCATCGGCTCGAATACCACCACGCCTGCGTCGAGCGCTGCCTGTTCATTGCCGATTAGAGTTGAGGGCATCCTAGGTGCGTAAGTGTAGAAGCGGGTAATAGTCCGGTCGAGAAAAACGGGGACTGACACGTTGAGGCACACCCATGCGCGCGCGTTTGACCCGTCATGAACGAAGTAATCAACCAGGCGCGCGTGTCGTCGCAATGAGATACGGCTCCGCGCGGTGGCCAGGTAGGCTTCCGTGGCGACCGCGTCCTGCTGATAGCTGAGCTGGTCGCAGGCGTAGGCGATCACTTCCGCGAGGACAATTCCAAAATCGGCCTCGGCGGCGCCCCCCCAAGACGGCAGTAACTGG
>Ga0302325_10017611_pt1 | contig 15092 bp, 14 predicted proteins | sample Palsa_T0_2_FD_201948 | JGI IMG/M metagenome (GOLD analysis project Ga0302325, IMG submission 201948) | Peat permafrost microbial communities from Stordalen Mire near Abisko, Sweden - Palsa_T0_2 | ecosystem: Environmental > Terrestrial > Soil > Palsa > Peat permafrost | place: Sweden: Abisko... | reverse complement strand
ACATCGAGTGGCTCCTGTCCACTCTGTTTGACGCCTCCCTGTTATAACCTTGAGCCGCCGGCAACGGCGGCTCTTTTTTATGATTTATCGGCACTTCACGCCGCCGCCGGCAACTATGTCGGCAACTCGGCCGCTCGCCCGCTGGACTCAACGGCCCCGGCGCGCGATGCTGCGGCGGTGTGAGGCGTACCCATGTCCGACAAGCGTGCGAGTGAAGCCGGCGCGGTGTCTTTTAGCGAGCGGCTGGCGAGTTCCCAGGTTTTCGCGACGCTTTTTCGCGACGGAATGGCGCTGGTCGAAGAGACGGCGAGCTATCTCGACGGCTCCGGCCGCACCGACTCCAAGAAACTCGAACGCAGCGCCGCGCTGGTTTACGCCACCGAGAGCATGCGGCTGACCACGCGCTTGATGCAGCTTGCCTCGTGGCTGCTGCTGCACCGCGCCGTCAAGGAAGGCGAGATGACGCTGGCCCAGGCGCACAAGGAAAAGAGCAAGGTGCGGCTCGCGGCTTGCGAGCCAGGTGATGTCAAATCGATCGCGCTCTTGCCGGAGAAGCTTCAGGAGCTGATCGCGCGCTCGACCAAGCTGCAAGCGGATGTGCGTCGGCTCGATGCGACCATGCACGCACCGACGCCGGTCAGGATCGTGGTCGGCAACCCGGTCGAGCGGCAATTGGGCTTGCTCAAGGCCGCCTTCGAGCAGGACGGGCTCTAAAAAGCGCCCATTCGGCGCCGCGCCCGACTACTTCTTCAGGAAGCCCTCGAACTTTTTCTGGAAGCGGGACAGCCGGCCGCCGCGGTCGACGAGGTGCTGTTGGCCGCCGGTCCACGCCGGATGCGACTTCGGATCGACGTCGAGATGCAGCGTATCGCCGGACTTCCCCCACGTGGTGCGGGTGGTGAATTCGGTGCCGTCGGTCATGACCACCTTGACGACGTGGTAATCGGGATGGGTGTCGGTTTTCATTGTGGTACTTGAGCCTTTGCCGCGCCTTTGGCGCTTTGTCTCTCTGCCGGGAAATTTACGGGTCTATACCGCGACGGCAACGGCGAGACAAGCCGCCGCTGCGATCGTGTCGCACGTTGCCACCCCGGCGCTATCGGGGCATTGTCGCGCCAATCCGGGCGGCGGAGCCGCGAAAAAGGCGTTGCGGCGCATGAACTTCCAAGCCGAAAAAGATGCAGCCACGCTGATCGCAGTTCCGTCATCGCTTTCAGCAAGTGCCGAGCCGGTCGCGCTGGCGACTGAAGCTGCGCTCAAAGCGCCTGCTCCGCAGCGAAATCTCAATCTGCGGCCGCTCGCCTCGCTCCTGCCTTACGTCAAACGCTATCGCTGGCGCGCCTTCTGCGCGCTCGGCGCGTTGATCCTTGCGGCGCTGACCACGCTGATCGTGCCGATCGCGGTGCGCCGCATGATCGACTTCGGCTTCACGGCGCGCGGGCTGGCGCTGATCGACAGCTATTTCCTGGTGATGATCGGCGTCGCCGCGATGCTGGCGCTCTCGAGCTCGCTTCGCTACTACCTCGTCACCACGCTCGGCGAGCGGATCGTTGCCGACTTGCGCGGCGACGTGTTCGCGCACGTGACGTCGCTTTCCTCCGCCTTCTTCGACGAAGCCAGGACCGGCGAAGTGATCTCGCGGCTGACGGCGGACACGACGCAAATCAAGGCCGCGGTCGGCAGCTCCGTTTCCGTCGCGTTACGCAATCTCGTGTTGTTTTTTGGCGCCGGCGCCATGATGGTGGTGTCCAGTCCGCGGCTCTCGCTCTTCGTGCTGGCGGCAATTCCGATCATCGTGCTGCCGCTCTATGCCTTCGGCCGTGCCGTGCGCCGCCGCTCGCGCTTCGCGCAAGACACCCTTGCCGACGCCTCGGCCTATGCCGCCGAGTTGATCGGCGCCGTGCGTGTCTTGCAGGCCTTCACCAACGAGCGGCTCGGCATCGCACGCTTTCGCGATGCGGTCGACCGGGCGTTTGCCGCCGCGCGCGCTTCGATCCGCGCGCGCGCTTTCCTCACCGGCATCGCCATTTTCCTGGTTTCCACGAGCGTGGTCATCGTTCTTTGGGTCGGCGCGCAGGACGTGCTGGCGGCGAAGATGACGCCCGGCCGGCTCGGACAATTTGTCCTCTACGCCGTGCTCGCCGCGGCGGCGCTTGGATCATTGTCGGAAATCGGCGGTGAGGTGGCGCAGGCTTCCGGTGCGGCGGAACGGTTGTTCGAAATTCTCGCGATCAAGCCGGTCATTGCCCGCCCGGCGCGGCCGGTGAAATTGCCGTCGCCGGCGCGCGGCGAGGTCGCCTTCGCCGACGTGCGTTTCTCCTATCCGACGCGGCCGAATATTTCCGCGCTCAACGGGGTTTCGTTCCGCGTGGGGCAGGGCGAGAAACTCGCCATCGTCGGCCCGTCCGGCGCTGGCAAAAGCACGATCTTCCATCTGCTGCTACGCTATTACGATCCCATCAGCGGACGCATCACCTTCGACGGCGTGCGGCTTTCCGATCTCGATCCGGCGGATTTACGCGCAAAGATCGCGCTGGTACCGCAGGACAGCGTGATGTTCGCCACGTCCGTGCGCGACAATATCCGCTTCGGCCGGCCCGATGCATCCGATGCCGAAGTCGCGCGCGCCGCCGCGCACGCGCACGCCTCAGCATTCATCGCCGCGATGCCGGCGGGAATGGACACACAGGTCGGCGAGCGCGGCGTCACCCTCTCCGGCGGCCAGCGGCAAAGGATCGCCATCGCGCGAGCGATCCTGCGCGACGCGCCGCTCTTGTTGCTTGACGAAGCGACCTCCTCCCTCGACGCTGAAAGCGAGACGCAGGTCGCCGCCGCGCTCGCCGAATTGATGCGCGAGCGCACCACCATCGTCATCGCCCATCGGCTGGCGACGGTGCTCTCCTGTGACCGCATCCTGGTGCTGGATGAAGGCCGCATCGTCGAAGAAGGCACGCACCAAACGCTCGCCGCCGCCGGCGGCCTCTATGCGCGGCTGGCGAAGCTGCAATTTGAGGTGGCTTAACCTCGCGCGGTCGCCGGCTCGTGCGGCTGGCCCGGCTCAAACCGGCAGACGCGGTTGCGGCCCGAGCGCTTGGCCTCGTAAAGGGCGACGTCGGCCTCTTTCAGCAATTCGTCAATTCTTTCCATGTCGGCGCGGCAAACGCTGGCGCCAACGCTGATCGTAACTGCTATGGAGCGTCCTGCGACTGCTATCGTGAGATTGGCGACCAGCTGCCGCGGCCGCTCGGCGGCGATCACCGCGCTGTCGAGCGTCGCTTCCGGCAGCACGAGGGCAAATTCTTCTCCGCCCAAACGCCCGGCGATATCGGACGTTCGTTTATGGATTTGCAAGGCGTTGGCCACCGATTTGATAACTTTGTCACCGACGTTGTGACCATACGTGTCGTTGACCGACTTGAATTGATCGATGTCGATCATCAGAAAAGCGAGCGGCCGCCCGTAGCGCTTGAAGCGAGCCCATTCATTCCCGGCGAGCGCAAGAAAATGTTGCCGATTGTTCAAGCCGGTCATTCCGTCGACGCAAGCGAGCCGCTCGAGCGCATCGGCCTGCCGCGCGAGTTCGCTGACGTTGCCGTAAGTCAGAAGCCGGCCGCCATCGGGCAGCGCCTTGCATCTGAATTGGATGACTGCGCCGTTGGCGAACCGTATTTGCAGCGGGCCTTCCTCGCCGGTTCGAATTAAATCCATTTGCTTGGCGACGTAATCGCCCAATCGATCGTGCGACACCGCATAGGCCTTCATGCCGCGGCCGTGATACATGAGGCGGACGAAAGTCAGATCGCTTTTGACCATTTCATCGGACACCCGCCAAAAGTGCCGGAACGCGCGGTTGATGAATGTCACCCGGCGCTCCTGATCAAGCACCACGATTCCGACGTTCAAGTCGTCGACGATCGCGCGCATGGCGGAAAGTTCCGCCGCCATGTCGGTAATCTGAGCTTTTAGGTCCCGGTCGCCGCTAGAAACTGCGCTCACGGGAAACCGGATCGCACCGATGCGCATATTGCACTCCCGCGTGTTCTTTGAGCGGCAAACGGCCGCAACTCGCTGCGGGTTCGACGCGGCATCGCCAATCTGTCACGTTTCCGGCACCAAATGATTTCGCCAATCGGCAAATTTGTAACGGCTTTTAAGGCCGCCAACGCATGCGGTGCACCGGCTTGCCGGAGATCGGGTTGACGCCGGCGCCGCCGATGGAAAATCCCTGCGTACCGTAAAAGCTGATGGCGCGGGCGTTGTCGGTGTTGACGTCGAGATCGAGCCCGCGCGGCGAGAGGTGCTTGGCCTCATCGATGAGGGCGGCGCCGATTCCGGCTCGCCAACGCTCGGGCGCCACCACGATCTGGTCGAGATAGAGCGTAATCGGATCGACGGTGACGAAGCCGACGATGTCGCCTTCCGCCTCGGCGACCACGATTTCGGCCGACGGCAGCAATTCGTTACGCCAACGCGCGCGCCACCAGTCGAGCCGTTCGACGAAGTCGAGGGCCGGATAAGCCGCCTGCCAGGTGCGCAGCCAGAGCGCGATTGCGGCGTCCTCGTCGCGGGCGTCGTAGCGGCGTAAACGCACGCCTTATTTCTCCGTCAGTTTCAGCTCGATGCGGCGGTTGCGGCTGTACGCCTCGTCGGTGGTGCTTGCATCGATCGGCTGGAATTCGCCAAAGCCGGCGGCGACGAGGCGCTGCGGCGAAACCCCCTTGGCGATCAGATACTGCACGACCGAGATGGCGCGCTCGGCGGAGAGTTCCCAGTTCGATTTGAACGGCGAGGTCGCCGTAACCGGCCTGATGTCGGTGTGGCCGTCGACGCGTAAGACCCAGTTGATCTCCGACGGAATCTGCTTCTCGAGATCGAGCAGCGCGGTGGCGAGTTTGTCGAGCTCGGCGCGGCCTTCGGGCCGCAGCACCGCCTGGCCGGAATCGAAGAAGACCTCCGATTGGAACACGAAGCGGTCGCCGACGACGCGGATGTCGGGGCGGTTGCCGAGGATTTCACGCAGCTTGCCGAAAAAATCCGACCGGTAACGTGACAGTTCCTGTACGCGCTGCGCCAGCGCCACGTTCAAGCGCTGGCCCAAATCGGCGATATGCAGCTGCGCATCCTTCTCCTTCCGCTCCGTGGTACCGAGCGCTTCCTCGAGTGCGCCGATCTGCCGGCGCAGCGCGCCGATCTGCTGATTGAGGATCTCGATCTGCGCCACTGCGCGCGCCGTCGCCTCCTTCTCGAGGTCGAGCCGCGTATTGAGCTGGCCGACCTCGGCTTTGCCGGTGTCGGCGCTACGGGCGCCTTCGGCGACACCGCGCAGCCGGTCGCGCTCGCCCTCCGCGCCCGAGAGCGAGGCGCGCAACTGCGCCACCTCGTCTTCGAGGCTGGCCTTGCCGGTTCGTTCGAGCGAGAGGAGATCGGAGAGCCGCGAGATCTGCGCATTGAGACGGGCGAGCGCGGTGTCCTTGCCGGCGACTTCCTGCGCCAGAAAGAATTGCGCCACCATGAATACGGTGAGCAAGAAGATAACGCACAGGATCAGCGTCGACAGCGCGTCGACGAAGCCCGGCCAGTAATTCATGCCGCTGTCGCGGCGGCTGCGGGTGAGCGCCATATCTTCGCGCCTGTGTTCTTGCGCCTATCGGTCGACGGTTTCTCGCGACAGGATTTCCATGAGGCGCCTGATATCGCCGTTGAGCTTGGCTTGCGTGTCCGCCCACTCGCGGATCATCTGCTGTTCGGCGCGCATGTGCTGCACCAATCCCTGTATCGCTTCGGCGAGGTTGGCCATCGCCGCCGTCGTCGCCTTGCCCGATCCGGCGTCGCTGACCGATTGGCGCAGCCGCTCGATGGCGTCGGTGACGCCGGCCGGGAGCGCGGTGGCAGTGCCGGCGCCGACCGTGCCGAGGTCCTGCACCGTGGTCGCCAGCCAGTCCTCGAGGTTGTTGTAGAAGCGGTTCTGCGCCTGGCTCGTTTGCAAATCGAGAAAGCCGAGGACGAGAGAGCCGGCGAGCCCGAACAGCGATGAGGAAAATGAAATACCCATGCCGCCGAGCGGCGCCGCTAAGCCTTCCTTGAGCGCGTTGAAGACCGTATCGGCGTCGCCGCCGGCGTTGAGGCCGTTGATGATATTGCCGACCGAGCCGACCGTCTCGATGAGGCCCCAAAACGTGCCGAGGAGTCCGAGGAACACTAGGAGCCCGGTCAGATAGCGGGAAATGTCGCGCGCCTCGTCGAGCCGGCTCGCCAGCGAATCGAGAAAGGCGCGCATGGTCTGCGCCGAGATGGCGACGCGGCCGCTGCGCTCGCCGCCGAGGATCGCTGCCATCGGCGCGAGCAAAGTCGGCGCCCGCGCCGCCCGCGGTGCGGGATCGGCGCGGCGGAAGCTGTTGACCCAGGAGACTTCCGGGAACAGCCGGATGACGCGATGGAACGAGAGCACGATGCCGATGAGAAGGACACCGACGATCAATCCGTTAAGCCACGGATTGGCCATGAACGCGTTGAGGATTTGATGCTGGAGCACGAAGGCGATCAGGCCGCAAAAGATCAGGAACACCAGCATCCGGATAACAAAGATGCGGGGAGAACCGAGTTTGGCTTGATCGAGCGTGTCCGCCATCGGCTTTAAGTCAGCGCCCGTGATCGGGCCAATATGGCATAGCCGCTTTCGAAGAAAAACGCACGGAATCCTCGCCGCCGCGCGGCTTATCGGCGCTTGCGTTTGCGACTTTCGCAACCTTTGCGGCGCGGTGATGGCATGCGCGGCAAGCGCCGCCGGGTTTAGGATAATTTCGCCGACTCGGGGTCCTTGGCGGCCGCTTTGAGCAAGCGCAGAAGCTCGCGGTGCATGGTGTCGTTGCCGGCGGCGACCTGGCCCTTGGTCAGCACGGCGTCGCCGCCGTCGAGGTCCGTGACAAAGCCGCCGGCTTCGCGCACCAAAATCAATCCGGCGGCGAGATCCCAGGGCGACAAATCGCGCTCCCAATAAGCGTCGAACCGGCCGGCGGCGATCCAGGCGAGATCGAGCGTCGCTGCGCCAAAACGGCGCAGGCCGGCGAAGTGCTGTTGTGCGGCGGCGATTTCATTGCGCGCCAGCGCCAAATCGCCGCGGCCGTAATGCGGCAGGCCGCAGGCCACGACCGCTTCGGCGAGAGTCTTGCGGGCGGCGACGCGGATGCGCCGGTCGTTGAGGAAAGCGCCCTTGCCGCGTTCGGCGACGAAAAGTTCGTCGTTCGCCGGGTTGTAGGTCAGTCCGGCGACGATGGCGCCGTTCCTTTCGAGCGCGATCGACACCGCGAAATGCGGGATGCCATGCAGGAAGTTGGTGGTGCCGTCGAGCGGATCGACGATCCAGCGGTGGTTTGCATCGGCGCCGGCGCGGGCGCCGCCTTCTTCGCCGAGAAATCCGTAATCCGGCCGCGCCTTGGCCAGCTCCTCGCGCACGATCTCTTCGGCGCGGCGGTCGGCGGCGGTGACGAAATTGCGCGGCCCCTTCAGCGACACTTGCAAATTCTCGACCTCGCCGAGGTCGCGCTTGAGGCTGCGGCCGGCGCGGTAGGCCGCCTTGATCATGACATTGATTACGGCAGAGTAGGGCATGGCCGCCTGCGGTACGGTGCATCTTGCCGCCGCGTCAAGTATGTAGGGTGGGCAAAATCGTCTGCTGTCGCGCGACCGCGTGGGCACCGCGCGTCCACGATTTTGCCCACGCGGCGCAAGCAGAACGCGCGCGGCGTCCACCCTACGATTTTACGACGGCGGCTTTTTCAGCGCCTCGACCCAGGACTTCGCCGCCTCTTCGCCGGCGCTGCGAGTATGGGCGTCCAGTTTATTCACGAAGTTGTCGAGCGTGAGGTTGGTCTCGCCGCCGGCCTTGGAGATCAGGTGCCACTTGGTCGCCCGGACCGGATCGGCTGGCGCGCCGCGGCCCTCGGCCAGGATGCGGGCAAAACGGTCCTGGGCGATCGCATTGCCGCGCTGCGCCGCTTTGTGGAACAGCGCCGCGGCCGCCTGCTCGTTCTTGGCGACGCCGTCACCGTTGAACAGCGCGATCGCATACTCGACCTGCGCGTCGGGATTGTCGGCGAGCGAAGCCAACGCCCACAGCCGCACCGCCTCGCTCATGTTCTTCGGCACCCCGCGTCCCTCCTTGTAAAGCGTGCCCAGCGCGTATTGCGCCTCCGCATTGCCCGCAAGCGCTGCGACGCGCAAAAGTTCGGCGGCGCGGTTGAAATCCCGCGGAAACAATTGGCCTTCGATGTAGAGCAGCGCCAGATCGTAGGCGGCAATCGGATGGCCGAGGTTGGCGGCGGCGGCGAGTAATTTGGCGCTGGCGTCGCGGTCGCGCGGACCGGCGCGGCCTTGCAAGCGCAACATCGCGAGCGCGAACATGGCGTCGCGATCGCCGCGGTCAGCGGCGAGCTTGTACCATTCGGCCGCCTTCTCGTCGTTCTTGGGAACGCAATACCCGTCGGCATAAAGTTCGCCGAGCAAGGTCATCGACTTCACATCGCTCGTTTCCTCGACGTAGTGGGTCGCTAGCGCGAACGCGCGGAGGAAATTGCCGCGCTGGTATTCTCCGTAGGCGTAATCGGGTTCGGCGGCGGCGGCGTCGTCGGAGTACGGTTGAAGCACCAGGATCGCGGCCAGTAGCAACGTTGCCGCTATCGCCTTCGTCGCATCGCTGATCGTGGCGATCATTTGGGCGCGGGTCCGGGCGCCCCTCCTGCGGTCGGCGTGGTAAGGCGGTTGGCGGCTGCCGCTATTGCGGCGGCCGGCGCTTGCTCCTTCGTCCATATCCAATCACCGAGCGCGACGAAATCCGCGTGAGCTTGCGCCAGCGGGGCGACCTCGTCGAGGTCCGCGGCGTACCCGACGCAAGGCAATTCGAACAGCTCCGCCCACCACTTTAACCGGTCCTCGATTGCGGCAAAGGGCGCGTGGCCGCCGCGGCGATCGCGCTCGCCGAACATCACGTAGTCGGCGCCGGCCTCGGCAGCGAGCATGGCATCATGACGGCTGCGCAAGCCGCCGGCGCCGGCGATGCGGTCGGGCTTGAGTGTTGAGAGGGCGGCGGTCAGTGCCTCGATGCCGGTGAGATGGGCGCCATCGGCGCCGGCGCGGGCCGCGATCTGCGGATAGCCGTCGAGGAGAAGCGCGATGTCGCGGCGCTGGACAATCGCCGCGACCGACTTGACGCGGTCGATCAGCGTGCGCTCGTCGGTGGGTTCGAGGCGAAGGAGGACTGCGGCAACGTCGCCCGCCTCCAGCGCCGCGCCGATGTCGCGGATAAACGACGCCGTATCGCCGAGTTGCGGTGTGACCAGATAAAGCCGCTGGCGGGGCCGCTGCGGGCTCATTGCCTCTTCAACAGGCTCACGCCGCTTTCTGTTCGAGATCGGCTTTCCACTTCCCGAGCGTGGCAAGTCCGTTCATCCTGGCGCGATGGACGAAGGCGTACTGAGCAGCGCCGACATTCTCCGGCTTACCCGACCAGGTTTTTTGCGGCGCGGACTGCAAGGCGCGGCCATAGGAGAAGGTCACGCGCCAGGGAAGCGGTCCCAATTTGTTGACGGCGTCGAGGTGGGCGGTTGCTTCCTCATCGGACTGGCCGCCGGAAAGGAACGCGATACCGGGTACGGCAGCAGGTACGCAAGCCTTAAGCACGCGCAAGGTCTTCTCCGCCACTTCCTCGACCGACGCCGGCTTGGGCGATTTCTTGCCGGGCACCACCATGTTCGGCTTGAGGATCATCCCCTCGAGCGCGACCCGCTGGTAGAAAAGCTGCTCGAACACGGTGTTGAGCATCCATTCGGTGACCATGGCGCAGCGCTCGATGGTGTGATCGCCGTCCATCAACACCTCGGGTTCGACAATCGGGACGATGTCCTCGTCCTGGCAGAGCGCCGCATAGCGCGCGAGCGCGTGGGCGTTGGCGTAGAGGCAGCCGAAGGTGGGGATGCCGGGCCCGATATCGATCACCGCCCGCCATTTGGCGAATTTGGCGCCGAGCCCGCGATATTCCACAAGGCGTTCGCGCAGGCCGTCGAGCCCCTCGGTGACCACTTCGTTCGGGCAGAACGGCAGCGGCTTGGTGCCCTTGTCGACCTTGATGCCGGGAAGCACGCCCGATTGCGCAATCACCTTGACCAGGGGCGTGCCGTCTTTGGCGTTCTGCCGGATCGTCTCATCGTACAGAATGACCCCGGAAATGTGCTTCGACATCGCCTCGGCACTGCGGAACAGCATCTCGCGGTAATCGCGCCGCGCGATCGGCGTCGATTCAACGCCGATGGCGTCGAAGCGCTTCTTGATAGTCGAGGTCGATTCATCGGCGGCGAGGATGCCACGGCCGGGAGCGACCATGGCTTCCGCCACCTTGTTCAATTCGCTGAGGTTCATCGCGCCCTCCTCGATTCGGCCGTGCCGGACATAATGACTCATCTCCCCGTGGCAGCAGAAGTCTCCGATACCATCAACACCTCGACGCCCGGCAGGGTCTTGCCCTCGAGCGATTCGAGGAAGGCGCCCCCCGCGGTCGACACGTGGGTCAATCGGCTTGTCACCGAGGCCGCATTGAGCGCCGCCACCGTGTCGCCGCCGCCCGCAAAGCTGACAAGCCTGCCAGCTGCCGTCAGTTCCGCCACCGCCTCGGCCACTTCGGTCGTGCCGGTGCCGAACGGTTCGTATTCAAAGGCGCCGAACGGGCCGTTCCAGACCAAAGTCTTGGTGCGGGCCAGCACGGAAATGACGTGCTCGATCGTACGCGGGCCGATGTCGAGGATCATGTCAGCGGCGCCGATCCGATCCAGGGCTACGACGCGGCAGGGCACGTGCGCGGCGAGCTTTTGCGCCACGACCGCATCCACCGGCAGCACGATCTCCCGGCCAAGCGATTTTGCCTTGGCGAGGATATCGCGCGCGGCAGGAACGAGGTCGTTCTCACACAGCGAGTTGCCGACGGACTTGCCCTGCGCCGCGAGAAAGGTATTGGCCATGCCGCCGCCGATGATCAGCGTCTCGACCTTGTGCAACAGATGGCCGAGCAGCTCGAGCTTGGTGGAGATTTTGGCGCCGCCGACGATCGCCGCCACCGGATGTTCGGGCCGCTCAAAGGCCTTCTCCAACGCCTCGAGCTCTGCCGCCATGGCGCGGCCGGGATAGGCCGGCAAGTTGGACACCGTCACGATCGAGGTATTAGCGGCGTGCTCACGGTGTGCGACGGAGAAAGCATCGTCGACGAATATGTCTCCCAATGCCGCAAGTTGTTTTGCGAATATTTTGTCGTTTTTTTCTTCCTCGGGATGAAAGCGCGTGTTCTCCAAACAAAGAATGTCGCCGTTTTTCATGGCGGCAATCGCGGCTTCCGCCTGCGGACCAACGCAATCCTCGGCAAAGGAGACTGGTCTCTTCACGATTCTCGCTACCTCGGCGGCGACCGGTCGCAACGAGCTCCTCGGATCGCGTCCCCTAGGTCGGCCCAGATGCGAGAGCAGGATGACTTTGCCGCCTTTATCGGAGAGTTCGATGATGGTCGGCGCGACTTCCTCGATGCGGGTCGAATCCAGGATCTTTCCCTCCTGCATCGGCACGTTGAGATCGACGCGGAGCAGCACACGCTTGCCCTTTACGTCGGCGTCGTCGAGGTTGCGGAAACGCATCGGGCGAGTTCAGATCAGCTTGCTCATCGCCACCGCGGTGTCGACCATGCGGTTGGAGAAGCCCCACTCATTGTCGTACCACGACATCACGCGCACGAACGTGCCGTCGATCACCTTGGTCTGATCCATGTGGAAGACCGCGGAATGCGGATCGTGGTTGAAGTCGCTGGAGACGTTGGGCGCGTCGGTATAGCCGAGAATGCCTTTGAGCTGCTGCTCGGCGGCGCGCTTTACCGCGGTGTTGATCTCGTCCTTTGAGGTCGCGCGCCTGGCGACGAACTTGAAGTCGATCACCGAGACGTTCGCGGTCGGCACGCGGATCGAGACGCCGTCGAGCCTTCCGGCAAGCTCCGGCAGCACCAGGCCGACCGCCTTGGCCGCGCCGGTCGAGGTTGGGATCATGTTGAGCGCTGCCGCGCGCGCCCGGTATAGATCCTTGTGCACCTGGTCGAGCGAAGGCTGGTCGTTGGTGTAGGAGTGCACCGTGGTCATGAAGCCCTTGTCGATGCCGACGGCGTCGTTGAGAATCTTGGCCACGGGCGCGAGGCAATTGGTCGTACACGAGGCGTTGGAGACGATTGTGTGCGCCTTGGTCAGCTTGTCGTGGTTGACGCCGTAGACGACGGTGAGGTCGGCGCCCTCGGCCGGCGCCGAAATCAGAACGCGCTTGGCGCCGGCTTGCAGATGCGCCGCCGCCTTTTCCTTCGAGGTGAAAATGCCGGTGCATTCGAGCGCGATGTCGATGCCGAGCGCACCCCACGGCAATTGCGTCGGGTCTTTGAGGGCCGTGACCTTGATCGGCCCGTTGCCGCAATTGATGGTGTCGCCCTTGACCGTCACTTCGCCGGGGAAGCGGCCGTGCACGGAATCGAAGCGCAGGAGGTGCGCATTGGTTTCGACCGGAGCGAGATCGTTGATGGCAAGGACTTCGAAATCCTTGCGCCCCGCTTCGACCGCCGCACGCAAAATATTGCGGCCGATGCGGCCGAACCCGTTGATGGCGACGCGAACCGGCATTCCGAATCTCCCTACGGCCTTTCTAAGCGCGCCAATGCCGCTTCCGCCACTTTTTCGGGGGTAATTCCAAAATGTTGGTAAAGCTCCTTGTACGGCGCGCTGGCGCCAAACCCGGTCATGCCGACAAAGGTTCCGCCGGAGCCGATGATGGCGTCCCAGCTTTGGCGGATGCCCGCTTCGACGGCGACGTTGATTTTGGCATTGCCGACAATCGCCGCGCGCTCGGCGTCCGGCGCGGCGAGAAGAAGCTCGAAGCACGGCACGGACACGACCCGCGCCGGGATTTTGCGCGCGGCGAGAAGTTTCTGCGCCGCGACCGCGATGGCGACTTCCGATCCGGTCGCGAACAGCGAGACAGCGGGCGCGCCGCCTGCGGCCGCGACAAGCTCATAGGCGCCGCGCGCGCAGCGGTTTACTTCGTCCAAGCCCTGGCGCAGTTGCGGCAGGTTCTGTCGCGTGAGCGCCAGCACGCTCGGCCCGTTCGCGGTCTCCAGCGCCAGTTGCCAGCTTTCGACCGTCTCGACCGCGTCGCACGGCCGGAACACTTTGAGGTTGGGGATGGCACGCAAAGCGGCGAGATGCTCGACCGGCTGGTGCGTTGGACCATCCTCGCCAAGCCCGATCGAGTCGTGCGTCATGACATGGATGACGCGCCGGCCCATCAGCGCGGCCAAGCGGATAGCCGGACGGCAATAGTCGGAGAACACCAAAAACGTCCCGGAATAGGGAATGATGCCGCCATGCAGCGCCATGCCGTTCATCGCCGCCGCCATTCCATGCTCGCGCACGCCGTAGTTGATGAATTGGCCGGAATAATCCGCCGCACTTATCGCCTTCATCGCCTTGGTGCGCGTGTTGTTGGAGCCGGTGAGGTCGGCCGAGCCGCCGATCATTTCCGGTAGCGCCACGGTGAGCGCCTCGAGCGCAAATTCGGAAGCGGAGCGGGTCGCGATCTCCCTCGGCGCCTCGGCGAGTTTTTGTTTCACGGTACGCACTGCGGCCGCGAGCTTGTCCGCGGGCAGGATGCCTTGGGTGCGCCGCGCAAATTCGGTCCGCTTTGCCGGGTCGAGCGCGGCGAGGCGTGCTTCCCAGGCGAGCCGCAGCGGCCGTCCGCGTTCGCCCGCACCGCGCCATTGGGCGCGAATGGCGCCGGGAATTTCGAACGCCGGCGCCGTCCAGCCGAGTTTTTGCCGGGTGGCCGCGATCTCGTCGGCGCCAAGCGGCGAGCCGTGGCTCTTCTCCGTGCCGCCCTTGGTCGGCGCGCCGAAGCCGATGGTGGTGCGGCAGGCGATCAGCGAGGGCCGCTCGGATTTTTTTGCCGTTTCGAGGGCGGCGGCAATGGCGGCGGGGTCGTGTCCGTCTATGCGGGTCGCCGCCCAGCCGGCGGCTTCGAAGCGCTTGACCTGATCGACAGAGTCGGCGAGCGCCAGCGGGCCATCAATCGAGATGCCGTTGTCGTCGAACAGCACGATGAGCTTCTTCAGCCGCAAATGCCCCACCAGCGCGATGGCCTCTTGGCTGATGCCTTCCATCAGGTCGCCGTCGGAGGCGAGCACGTAAGTCGAGTGATCGACGATGTCCCCGCCGAACAGCGCGGCAAGGTGGCGTTCGGCGATCGCCATGCCCACCGCATTGGCGAGCCCCTGGCCGAGCGGACCTGTCGTGGTCTCAATGCCGGGCGTGTGGCCGTATTCGGGATGGCCGGGCGTCAGCGAGCCAAGCTGGCGAAAGCGCTTGATCTCGCCGATCGTCATCTTCTCGTAGCCGGTGAGATGCAGGAGCGCGTAGATCAACATCGAGCCGTGGCCCGCCGAGAGCACGAAACGGTCGCGGTCGGGCCACGCCGGATCGGCGGGATCGTATTTGAGGAAGCGCGTGAACAGCACGGTCGCAATGTCGGCCGCGCCCATCGGCAAGCCCGGATGCCCCGACTTCGCCTGCTCGACGGCGTCCATGGCGAGCGCGCGGATGGCGTTGGCCATGCGGTCGTGGTCCGCACGCGAGGTCGGACTCGCGCCCGTAGAGGGAAAACGTTGCGCCTGGGCGAGGGTTGCGCTCGCCGTGGCAAGACGGTCCGGCATCGTCATGGAACGGGCCAAGCGCGGGGCGTGTGCGAAAACCGCCGCGGTCACGGGAACTTGCGGCGCACAATTAGCATGGGAGTGCCTTGAGTCAATTGCGCGGCCGCCCTTCCAGGTGTGTCGTACACAGGGCCGCAAATGCGCCGCTTTGGGCGTTGACGCTCTTGCTCGATGCGACGTAAGGTTCCTTTTGTAAATCGTTGCTGTCGCACAATTTTCACCTGTGGTGCGCTGGCGATTATGGCCGCAGCGGATGGCCAAATGAGCGAGACCGATTCGATCGATATCGCGAGCCGGCGCCTAGCGCTTGCGCTCGACGCGCTCG
>Ga0302325_10017606_pt1 | contig 15095 bp, 15 predicted proteins | sample Palsa_T0_2_FD_201948 | JGI IMG/M metagenome (GOLD analysis project Ga0302325, IMG submission 201948) | Peat permafrost microbial communities from Stordalen Mire near Abisko, Sweden - Palsa_T0_2 | ecosystem: Environmental > Terrestrial > Soil > Palsa > Peat permafrost | place: Sweden: Abisko... | reverse complement strand
ATCGAGGCGGGCCCGTCCCCCGCCCGGGCGAGCAGGTAAAGCACGAGCAGCACCGGGGCGAGCGACAAGGTGATGTTAGTGAGCTGCAGGAACAGGTCGAGCAGCGGGCGGCCGGGGGCCAGGCTGCCGTTGAGCGTGGCGGTCTGCTTGCTGAGCGACTGCTGGGCAGTCAGCGAGCCGATGTAGGAGACGAGCGCGTAGACGCCGCTCGCGCCGAGTGAGACGGCGAAGACGGCCACGATCTCCCAGCGCTGCAGCCGGGCGGCCCCGGGGTCCAGCGCGGCCGGCGGCGGGGCGGCGGTCGTGGCGACCGGGGGGCTCGTCGAGGTCTCGTCGGTCATCGTCCCTTAGTATCGCCGAACCCGCGGCGCGAATGGCCCGTCCCGGGGCAACCCACTAAGCTCGGATGAATCAACGCGGGACCGATCCCGTGGTTACCAAGCCGAGGTCATCATGTACCAGCCTTACCCGTCCGGCGGCAGCACCGTGGAGCCGGAGCGGCGTGCTGCGCCCGCGACCGTCGTGAACGCGGTCAAGCTCATGTACGCGGGTGCCGCCGTCAGCACCGTCAGCCTGATCGTCTCCCTGGTCAGCATCGGCGGCACCAAGGCCGAGATCAGGAAGGCGAAGCCCAGCCTCACCGTGGCCCAGGTCAACCAGCTGAACACGTTCATCATCGCGCTGGCCCTGCTCTCCGGCATCATCGGGATCGCCCTGTGGCTGTGGATGGCGCGGGCGAACGGCCAGGGCAAGAACTGGGCCCGGATCGTGTCTACCGTGCTGTTCTGCCTGGCGACGCTGGACCTGGTCGGCGTGCTCGGCGAGCCGAAAACGCTGCTCGGCCTGATCTTTCCCGTGCTCACCTGGCTCATCGGCGTCAGCACGGTGTTCCTGCTCTGGCGCGCTCCGTCCAGCGCGTTCTTCAAGCCGCAGGGACTCGACTGAGTCCAGTTCCGGCCTGGTCGCGGCCGCGCAAATGTATACCATCGCAGGTGTGAACCCGGACCGCGGGTGGCGCGTCCTGTTACGTAGAGGTCCGGCGCAAGCGGGGCGCCGGACCTCAAATAAGCTCGGCGGGCGGATCACAGGTCCGCGTCGAGAACCTCGTGGGCCCGGGCGACCAGCGTGGGGACGGCGAGACCGTCTTGGTCGAAGCCCTCACCTACCGTCTGGTGCTGCAGGTAACGGGCGTTGATGCCCTCGAGCACGACGGCCAGCTTGAAATAGCCGAACGCCACGTAGTAGCCGATCCGCGAGATGTCGCGGCCGGTCCGTTCGGCGTAGCCGGCGGCGAACTCGGCCCGGGACAGGAATCCAGGGCTCGCGGTGGCATCGGTCGAGACGCCGCGCGCAGCGGGCGCTGGCGCCGCAGACGCGTCCGGAACCCCCGCCTGGTCCGGAACCCCGGCCTGGTCCAGAGCCTCGGCCGGATTGAGCCAGCCTTCTTCGCCCGGATCGGTCCAGTAGACCAGGGTCAGGCCCAGGTCCGCCAGCGGGTCGCCGATGGTGGCCATCTCCCAGTCCACGACGGCCGTGATCCGCGGCCGCTGGGCCACCGTCACCAGCACGTTGTCGAGCCGGAAGTCGCCGTGGACCAGCGTCGCCTCGCCTTCCGCGGGAATCCGGTCCGTGAGCCTGGCCACCAGGTCGCCGTAGCCAGGGACGTCCCGGGTCACCGACAGCTCCCACTGCCGCTGCCAGCGATCGAGCTGACGCCTGAGATACCCCGTGCCCCGGCCCAGGCCGGCCAGGCCAACGGCTTCGACGTCCACGCCGTGGATCGCGGCGAGCATGTCGGCCAGGTCTTCGGACAGTTCCCGGGCCTGGACTTCGGTCAGCACGGCCGTGTCCTGCCGGCTCCGCAGCACCGCCCCGGGCACGTGCTCCATCAGGTAGAAGGGCGCGCCGATGACCTCCGTATCGGCACAGAACGCGAGCGGCCGGGCGACCGGCACCTGCGTGCCGGACAGCCCGGTCAGGACGCGGTATTCCCGGCCCATGTCATGGGCAGTGGGCAGCACATGGCCGAGCGGCGGCCGGCGGAGCACCAGCAGGCGGCTCTGGCCGGACCCGGCGACCGTGAGGCGGTAGGTCAGGTTGGAGCGGCCGCCCGCGATCAGCTGGATATCGACCAGCTCAGAAGGCTCGCCGCCGATGGTGTCGTGGAGCCAGCTTTCTAGCCGGACAGGGCTGGGGATTCCCGGAGGACTGCTGCTAACGGTCATGATCTGCCGAATCGTAGCTGGGATAGAACGTGAAATCCTAACGCCTTACCTATGGACTAATCACCAATGGTGACGTAAGCAGATAAAGGGAACCTTGAAGGTCTAGACCGTTTCCGAATCCTGGGAGGGACTCTGTGGCTGACGCGTGGATGCCGGGCGCCAGATGCATCCGGGCACAGACCGACGGGGGAATGCTGTCGGGAGGCGCGCCGCGTGTCGTCTGGCTTACTCTCGGCGCCGACCCGCGCCACGTCTCGGTCGCGTCGGCCGCTCAGCGGCTCAATCAGGAAGACCGGCCGCCGCACCTCGTCTGGGACCCGCTGACCGGAGACGTCGCGCAGCTGCTGCCGATCGTCCGGGCGGGCTGCGCGCTGGGCACGCCCGAGCACCTCAACTTCGCCCCCGACCAGCTTCCGTACCGCCCGGCGGGGGTTAACCGGGAGGGCCGGCTGTGCGTCCAGATCGGAGTTCTGGGCTCGGCCAGGGAACCGTTCACCAGCTATCCGATGATCGGGCTCGCCGCCATCTTGGGCTGGCTTGACACCTGGCAGATCCCGCGACGCTGGCCGGCCGGCCAGCCCGCTCCGTTCCGCCAGCTGGCCCGGCCGCGTAGCCGCTCCCTGTGGGCCCGCGGCGGCCATTACGGCGCCTCCCAGGTACCCGGATGCGACAGCATCGGACCAGGCGGCATCGACATCGACCATCTCACCAGCCTAGACGTCCTGACCAGGGACCTGCCCGAACCTCCCAGGACAAACGGCTCCCCCGTCCGCCTCAGCCCCCGCGCCCCCCGCCAGATCAGAGCCGCGTCGCTCACCGCCGCCGGCGTATGATCCCCACGGCGTACCGTGAACCGTTATGAGCGTTCCTGATCTTTCGGCTACTCCTCGAACCGGGCTGCGGCGGCACCGTGAACGTGGCCGGACCGATCGCGATGACCTTTACGCCGTCCTTGACGCCGGATTGATCTGCCACCTCGGCGTCATCGCCGACGGCGCGCCCCGGGTGCTCCCCACCGGGTACGGCCGCGTCGACGACACCCTCTACCTGCACGGGTCGTCGGCGAACGCGACCATCGACGCGGCAGCTGGCCGCCAGGTCTGCGTCACCGTCACGCACCTGGACGGGCTGGTCTACGCGCGGTCCGTGTTCAGCCACTCGATGAATTACCGCAGCGCCATCATCTACGGGACCGCGCGACTGCTCACCGACCCGGCGATGCGGATCGAGGCTCTCCGGGTCATCACCGAGCACCTCACCCCCGGCCAGTGGTCCTACGCGCGCCAGCCCAGCGCCAAGGAACTGGCCGCGACGTCCGTCCTGGCGATCCCGCTCGCCGAGGCCTCGGTCAAGATCCGCGGCGGCGACCCGTCCGATGAGCCGGAGGACTACGCGATGGACGTGTGGGCCGGGGTGGTGCCGGTGATGACCTCGTTCGGGAAACCAGAACCTGATGCCGCGCTGCGGCCCGGGATCGCCACCCCTGCGCACGTCCGGGGGGCCAGGGGCTGAGAGCGGTGTTCGTTTTGGTAAAAAGGGCTTTGCTGGCAACGCACGGCAGCCAAGGCCATACCCTGTGAGGATGAATGACCGGCTCGTGTGGATCGACTGCGAGATGACCGGGCTCGACATCGAACGCGACGCCCTCATCGAGATCGCGTGCCTAGTGACCGACGGCGAGCTCAACCTGCTTGACGACGGCATCGACCTGATTATCAAGCCGCCTGCGGAGGCCCTGGAATCGATGCCGGAGGTGGTGCGTGAGATGCATACCACCTCCGGGCTGCTCACCGAGCTGCCCGACGGGATCACGGTGGCCGAGGCCCAGGAGCTCGTGCTCGGCTACGTGCGCGGGCACGTTACCGAGGCCAGGAAGGTGCCGCTGTGCGGTAACTCCATCGCCACCGACCGCTGGTTCATCGCGCGTGACATGCCGGAACTCGACAACTACCTGCACTACCGGATGGTCGACGTTTCCAGCATCAAGGAGCTCGCGCGGCGCTGGTTCCCGCGGGCGTACTTCTCCTCCCCGGCGAAGCACGGCGGGCACCGGGCCCTCGCTGACATCAGGGAAAGCGTGCAGGAACTCCGGTACTTCCGGGATGCGGTGTTCGTTCCGCGACCTGGACCGGATTCGGCGACGGCCCGCGCGATCGCCGCCCGCTACACCGAGCCGGCCGCGGCGGACGGCGCGGGCGCGCGGGGCGCTTCCGGCGCGCGCACCTCCGGCACCTGACGGGCTCGCGGGCGCGGGCGCGCGAGGGCCCTGGGACCGCTATACTTTTGGAAGCCGCGCGATGTCCTTCCGGGCAACGCGCGTTCTGCTGTCCCTCGGCAGAAATGGTGGGCGTAGCTCAGCTGGTAGAGCGCCAGGTTGTGGTCCTGGATGCCGCGGGTTCGAGTCCCGTCGCTCACCCCATGATTTACCCAGGTCAGGAGGCCCGGCCGTGATCACGGCCGGTGCTCCCAGGTTAGGTTGGGGCGGGTCAGGGCAGCGACTGGAGGGTCTGGATGGCGAGGTCCGGACGGGGGTTATTGCAGGTCGGACAGCGCGGGCCCTGGCCGGGAATGTTGAGCCAGTAGCCGTCGACCATGGACTGGGTGGCCTGGACGGCCGCCGTCAGCTGCTGGCTATCAACCGGCGCGCCCGGCGGGTTGGTGGACAGTCCCGCCAGCACGATGATCCGCGGGTTCGCGGTGCTGGCTTGCGACGTCGCGGCCCGGACGAAGGCGGTGTAGGCGGCAGTGTCTCGCTCCAGGCTCTGGGCCTGGAGCTCGACGATGTCGGCCACCCCGGCCAGGCGAGCGATGAGATTCAGGTCGAGGAACGCCCGCCACCTCGGCTGCTGGGTCCCGGGCGCCAGGACGGTGGTGAGGTTCAGCGCGGGGGTTACGATCAGCCGCAGACCATGAGCATGAGCCACGGCTGCGGCTCGGGTGGCGGCCTGCACCGGGTCCCGCTGCTCGGCCACCGGGGTAAAGGACCAGACCTCGGGATCGTACAGAACGCCATAGGTTCCGGCCGGAAGCCGGCCGCCGGTTACCGCGTCCTCAAGCGCGGTCGCCGAGGCAAAGGTCATGACCGGCTTCGCGGTGATGCCAGCGAGCGGCTGCTGCCCCGGCTGCAGGATCTCGTAGACGAGCGCGCCCTGCAGCTTAGCCCGGACGGCCGGATCAGCGGCGAGCTGGGACAAGGCCGAGCGAGTCAGCAGCCAGGCCGGACTGCTACCCGGGGGCGCGGAAGTCTCGCTGGTGGGTGGCTGCGGTGAGGAATGGCTGCCCGGGGCCGCGGCTGAACAGGCGGCGAGCACCCAAAGGGCCGCGACCACGGTAGCGGCCGCCGCGGCTCCCCGGGGCCGTCTGTCTGGCGGGCGCTGCTCCTGACGGATATCCATCCCCGCTCTCCTGGCTGCTGACGGGCGCGGCTCACGAGCCGAGCTGGATGTCGGCAGTCATGCCGTTCAGCGGCAGGCTCGTCGCGTGACCGCTGATGGTTACCACCGCCTGATAGAAGACGCCTCCCGACGTAGCGGCCGGGGTGGGTACGACCTCGACGATCTGGCCCGGGACGTCTTTGATATGAGCCGCGGGCACGTTGACGGTGACCTTCTGCCCTGATCTGATTCCCGAGACCGAATCTTCGCCGATGAGCGTGACGACCTGCCAGGTAGCCGAGGTGCGCAGTGCGATCACGGGTAGGTCGGATCCGCTCGCCGTCGTCCGGCGGGTGGCCTGCGGGCCCTCAGGAAGAAGGGAGAACTGCGGGCCTTGGGTGGTAGCCGCCTGCTGAGAATCGGTCACGTAATCCCGGATGCCCGAGGCGGTGACGGTCTCGCCGGGCTGGCCGTTAGCGGCGATGACGATCCCGGACGACGGTGCGACGATCTCCGTCGCGGTGATCTTCATGCGATCGGCGGCCAGTTGGGCCTCATCCACGGCGACCTGTGCCTTATCCGCGGCAATCTGCGCGTTGTCGGCCGCGACCGCGGCCGGATCGGCGGCCTTGAGCTCCGCGATCTTCGCCTGCTCCGAGGCGATTGTGGCCATGTCGGCAGCCACCACGGAGCCGGCGTCAGGATCGTACTCGGCGGCGAGCACCTCTCCCTTCCTGACCGGCTGGTCGAGGCGGACGCTCACCTTGCTGATCTCCCCGGGGTAGGTGAAGTTAAGGGTAACCACACCGCTGCTTGCGACGGTACCGATGAGCAGACGACGGTCGTCGGCCATCACGCGCGGTACATACCACAGAGCGGTGACGACGCAGGCGCCGGCGATCAGGACGCCGCCGATCCGCTGGGGCCAGGTCCGGAGTCGGCGGATCCGGTGCCGTGGCTCCTCTTGCACTTGCAGCTCCGTGGCCGGCTGAAGCAAGGTTGGAAAAGCCTCAGGAACCCGGCGCGGAACCTGGCGGGACGCCCGCGCGGAAGGGTAACCGCGCGGGGCCTGATGGAGCTGCTGCTGCGGAGGCTGGTAACGACGCGCGACCGGCGGTGGCGCCTGCTGAGGCTGGTACTCGCGCGGGATCCGGTAGGGCTGCGGCGGGGTACGGAACTTCGTGTCCGCCGGGAACCCGGTTTCGTCCGTCGTCCAGTAGGGCTCCGCCGTGGTCCAGTAGCTAGTCTCTCCAGTGTCCATCGCGCTCCCTCGTCACCGGATCAGCCAGCACCCTCACCTGTCGCGATCCAGCATCGCCAGAGGCCGCGAACGTGGATAATTTAGCAGGTATAACGTATTGCGGCAGTGCTTCTTACCACCGTCGAGAGTATTTAATTACGTAACTCGCTTTGGGCAGGAGAGAGCAACCAACTGCTGGTGGGACCAGGCTCCGGCGGCTCGATGCTAGCTCATGACCGGTCGGTTCGCCGCCGTTGTCCAGTCACGTAATAAAAATTTAAGAAATAGACGTTGCTTCGGGTCTTTGCGCAAGTTCTGACTCTTTAAGGAAGCTTTCCGCTATTCTCCCATTGGCCTATAACCGGGGAATCACGGGAGTTCCATGGACGGCTGGCTCCTAGTGGCGACCATCAGCCTGTCCGTGGCTCTCATCGCGGCTTGCCTGCTGCCGGTGAGCTCTGACAGCGCCGAGGACAGTGGCGACGGCCGGGCGCAGGTGGTGATCCCGCGTCACGTGAAAACGCCGTCCTACCGCCCGCGTACCTGGCTGTTCCTCACCGTGACCGCCGCGCTCGGGCTGCTGTTCCTCGGCTGGCAGCGACCGTCGCTGCCCGCGGCCTACGCGGAACTCGTACGCGCCGTGGCCACCGCGATTACCAGAGATCCCGCTAGCGTCAACGGGTATGTCGCCCGGCTTCGTCCGGCGACGGGGTTCTTCGCCGTGGCCTACATCATCGGGATCACCGTAGTCGCGCGGGCGAGTCTGACCAGGCGTATCGCGATACTGTCGCACGTTGTGCTGTATGTCGCGCTGTCGGTTCTCCTGCAGGCGCTGATGATCGTCGCCGGAATGGCGACTGGATGGCTGATCGGTCCTTTCGCCATCGAGGCAACCCTGGCGAACCTGCTCGTCGGCGGGCTCGTCATCATGCGCCTGACTTTCACGACCTACATACTGCCCCGCGCGACCACCGTGCAGGCCGACCGGCCCCGCTGGGCGTGGGACAGCGTGCTGGCCTGCTGCTCGCTGATCGCGGTCGTCGCGTTCCTGATCATCAGCTATGCGTTTCTGGCTGACCCGCGCAGCTCGACATCGATCTGGCAAGTATTCGTCCCCCTGTATGCCGTGAGCATCCTGTTCGTGCTGCTGTCCCTCCCGCTCTGGTTGCTGTGGTGGACAAACAGGAGGCTCCCGGAGCCCGGGAGCGACCGTCCGATCATCGACGTGATCATTCCGGCGTACAACGAAGCGGACAACATCGCCAGGCTGCTGCGGTCAATCGACATTGCCGCCGGGAGGTACGGAGGGCTTGTGCGCATCCTGGTCTCCGACGACGGCTCCGTTGACGACACCGCACAGATCTCGCGCGAAGAGTTCGCGGGCTTCAGGCATGCCCGCGGCTGGGTCCTGAGCGCGCCGAACGGAGGCCAGTCCGCCGCGCTCAACCGCGGTCTGGCGGTCACCGACGCGGAGATCATCGTCCGCATCGACGCGGACTGCGTCATGGGCCCGGACGCGCTCGTCTACTCCGTCCCATGGTTCCGCGATCCGCATATCGGCTGCGTCGGAGCCATGGAGGAGCCGCGGACGGACACCGTCACCTGGTTCCACCGGCTGCGCGCCTTCGAGGCCCTGTTCCAGTTCAGGTTCGTGCGCCTGGCCCAGAGCATGGTCGACGGCATCGTCGTCATCCCCGGCACTTTTACCGCCTTCCGACGGGATCCCGCCGCCACCGCCGGGGGCTTCCCGGTGGGCATGAATGGCGAAGACTCCGACCTCACCATGCAAATCGGGCGCCTCGGCTACCGGGTCGTCGTCGATCCCCGCATCCGCTCGTACGAAGACGTGCCGCGCACCCTCGGTGAATTCGTCGAGCAGCGGACCCGCTGGGCGCGAGGCGGCTTTCACGTTTACGCCAGGCACGTCCCGCTGCGCAGCGGCTTCGCCGGGCCACGGGTCTGGTTCTGGACCATGCGCCGTGGCTTCTCCTGGTTCTCCCTGCAGGCGGACCTCGTGGCCCCGATCTTCATGCTCGAACTCGTGCTCACCCATCCCAGCTACCGCCAGAACGCGGCTACGCTGATCCTGCTGTATGCCGCGGGCGGCGCCATTCCGCTGGCCGTGAGCCTGCCGCTGGCCGTGAAGTACCGGCACTGGCGCAGCCTGCTGTGGCTGCCGACCTGGTTTGTCTATGCCTTCCTGCGGCGGCTGGCCACGCTCGAAGCCGTGATCTCACTTCCCGTGCGCCCGTTCCCCGCCCGGACCGGTGCCCGGAAGGCCGAGGACGCGGATCCCGGGCCGGCGAGCCCCTCATCCCTCAGGTACGACCGGCTGGCGGGTTCGGGCCAGGCCCGGAGATAGGGCGCTGCTGTGGGCAGATAGAGGCGTGTCGTCACACGCACATCCAGGGCAGCTCGCGTGCACCGCAGTGAGCTTGCCCGTCTGGATTCCCGCCAATGCACGTCAGGCTGCCCAGATCATGGCTGTACTGTTTCCCAGTAAAGAGCTGCTAGGTTTCCCAGAAAAGGACTGCAAAGTTTCCCAGAGACCAGCGCTCAAGTGTTCCCCTGCCTGGCATTCTGAAGTGCATGAAAACTACTAGGGGGCTGCGTCCTCGCCGGCTCGCCGAAGTCGTCCTTCAGCGCATGAACGAAGAGCCCGTCGTGATCCTCACTGGGCCGCGCACCGTGGGCAAGAGCACCCTGCTTGCTGCCCTCGCGGCCGAGTTTGACCGGCCCGTGCTCGACCTTGACCGCCCGGACGCGCGAGCGGCGGCGGCCAGCGACCCCGGCTTCATTGTCTCCGGTCCCGGGCCGGTTCTCATCGACGAGTTCCAGCACGTCCCGGAGATCCTGGACGCGATCAAGGCCGAGCTCAACACGGACACCAGGCCAGGGCGCTACGTGCTTACCGGATCCACGAGGTACTCGGTCCTGCCACAGGCGGCGCAGTCGCTGACCGGGCGGGTGCACGTCATCAACGTCCTGCCGTTGTCCCAGGGGGAGCTTCACGGGCGCCGGGAGAACTTCATCGACCGGCTCTGGGCGGACCCGGACAGGCTGCCGGAGATGCCATCGCGCGCGATGACTAGGGATGAGTACGCGGATCGCATCCTGACGGGCGGCTTCCCCATGATCTTGCAGCGCCTGACGACGAGGGCCCGCACGTCGTGGTTCGCTGACTACGTGGACCTCGTCGTGATGCGCGACGTGCTCGACATCGCCCGGGTACGGCAGCGGGAAGCGCTTCCCCGGCTGCTCCGCCAGTTCGCGGCGCAGACCGGCCAGGTACTCAACATCTCCAAAGCCGGGCAGGCCGTCGGGCTGGAAAGCAGCACCGCGAACCGTTACGCGACACTGCTGGAGGCGGCCTTCATGATCCAGCGGCTGCCCGCGTGGGGCACGACCCTTGGCAAGCGGATCGCCGCGTACCCCAAGGTGCACGTCATCGACTCGGGGCTGGCCGGCTGGCTGCTCGGGCTCAGCGCTGCGAAGGTCAGCAGCCGCGATCCCGCTGTGCTGACCGAGTTCGGGCATCTCGTCGAGACGTTCGCCGCCGGGGAGATCCTCAAGCAGGTGAGCTGGTCGGAAGAAGCAGTCACGGCCGCGTACTTCCGGACGCAGGACGGAGACGAGGTTGATCTTGTTCTCGAGACCTGGGACGGTCGCGTCGCCGGGTTCGAAGTCAAGGCCGGATCCCGCGTCCATGACACTGACCTGAGCGGACTCCGGCTACTCCGCGACAGGCTAGGCGAGCGGTTCATGGCAGGCTTCCTGCTCAACCTTGGGGAACTCGCCTATCGCAAAGAAGAGAAGATCATGATCATGCCGCTGTCCGGGCTATGGTCTTTAGCCTCCAGCCAGACCTCTAGTCAGAGATCGGCACAAAGTGTGTCATTATCGTTTGCACGGCGGCTGTGACGCTAGTCACAGCCACAGGAGGTCGAACTCGTGGCAAAGCCCCGTCATCTCGTTGTAGCCGGCGGCGTGCTGGCCATCGCTCTCATCGTCGCGCCGCCGACGGCAGACGCCTCGCCCGCCTACCCGGTCACCCCGAGCCTCGCGGCCGGCATCGCTGACGCGATCCCTGACCCTGCGGCGGCCCCGGCCGGAGCCAACGTCCCCGGCTGCCGCAGCATGGCTCATCCGATCCCCGTCGTCCTGGTCAACGGCACCTTCGGCAACGCCGTGGACGACTTCGGCGGCCTGGCGCCCACGCTGGCCAACGCCGGATACTGCGTCTACACCTTCGACTACGGCGCGCCCTCCAGCCAGCTCATCCAGTCCACCGGCCCGGTGCCCGCGTCCGCACAGACCCTCGCCAGCTACGTTCAGCATGTTCTGGCCGATACCGGCGCCAGCCAGGTCAACCTGATCGGGCACTCTCAGGGCGGCATGCTCGCCGAGTACTACGCGAAGATCCTCGACGGAGCCCGCTACGTTCACGACCTCGTCGGCCTGTCACCCACCACCCACGGCACCACGCTGGATGGCCTCACACTCCTGGCCGACCTGTTCCCCGGCGCCGGCAGCCTGATCGGCGACGCCTGTCAGGCCTGCGCCGACCAAGAAGCCGGTTCCGCTGTCATCCAGCAGCTCGACTCCGGCCCCATCGCCCAGGCAGGCGTCAGCTACACGATCATCGAGACCCTCAACGAAACCGTCGTCACCCCCCTCGGTTCCTCGTTCATCCACGAGCCCGGCGTCACTAACGAGTACGTCCAGCGGTACTGCCCCTTTGACCTCGTCGACCACGGCGACCTCTCCTACGACCCCGTGGTCTTCCAGCTGGTGCTCAACGCCCTCGACCCCGCCACCGCCAGGTACCCCAACTGCTTCGACGAATATCCTGCTCCCGCGTGACCAGCAGCCATCCGGCCGGCTGACCATAGCCGCGTGATGCGATGGCCTCTTTCGCTACCGCGCCACGCGGGAGAGAACGGCGTACCGCCAGCCTGGTTCTTCCTGTATGGCAGAAGTCTGCTATATCATCTATACTTCTTCCATGGCACTGAGCATCAAGAGTGATGAGGCGGACCAGCTCGCCAGGGAGCTTGCTGCGGAGACAGGCGAGACGCTGACCGAGGCCGTCGTGATCGCGCTCAGGGAGCGGCTAGACCGTGAGCACGCCGGGCACGCGGCCAGCATGAGGACACGACTGGCGCGACTGGCGGCCGATGTGGCGGCCCTGCCGGTTGCCGACAGCCGGACGCCAGCGGAGATCATCGGCTACGACGGTGCTGGCCTGCCGCGTTGACGCAGCCGGCGCGCGGGAGCCTTGTCGTCGACACCTCGGCAGCCGTAGCAGTCATCCTCGGCGAACCGGGGTGCGATGAGCTCGCGGTCCGCCTCGAGCTCGCCCTGGCCCGGCTGATGCCCGCCGCCATCCGGGTGGAGCTGGGCATCGTCATCGAGGCTAGGCTCTGGCCGGCTGGGCAAGACGTTGTCGACCGGTTCCTCCGTGACGCGAAGATCGACATAGTGCCTGTTGATACAGACCTGGCCGCTAGGGCGATGAGCGGCTGGCGGCGATATGGCAAAGGGCGTCATCCCGCCGGGCTGAATTTCGGTGATTGCTTCACATACGCGCTCGCCGAGCGAACCGGGCACCCCGTACTGTGCATCGGTGATGACTTCGCCGCCACCGATATTGCTGTGGTGCGCCCCACTGTATTACGAATCTTTGTTCTGGTCGAGTAGGCGTTCCCAGAGGACTTCGTCGCGCCATTGTCCGGCGGTGAAGATGTGGGAGCGGGCTACTCCGTAGGGCACGAAACCGTTGCGGCGGAGCACATGCTGCGAGCCGAGATTGTCCATCTGGGTGTACGCCTCAGCCCGGTGCAGCCTGAGCTCTTTGGTCATCAGCTGCACCATCAGGCTCACGGCCCGCGTCGCGTGGCCCTGGCCCTGGTAGGGGGAGGCGATCCAGTAGCCGAGTTCGGCCTTGCGCCACGCGTGCAGCAGGAGGTTCTGCGTGGTGACCCGGCCAATGACGACACCGGAGGCCAGGACCACGGCGGGCCATACCTCGCCGTGGGCGTGCCTGGCGCGGAGGCCTGCGATGCGGCTGCGCTGGCCGGCCGCGGTGTAGTAGTCCGCGGGGTGTTCGGGATCCCAACGGGCGAAGGCGTCGGCGTCACGGGCCAGGTGGACGGCGAGCGCCTCGGCGTCGCCGGTCTCGATGAGCCGGATACTGGTGGTCGCGTCGTTCATAGGAATCGAATCTAACGGGCGGCGCTGCGCAGGCTCAGGCCCAGCGGCGGAAACCGCCCTCGGTGTTGATGACCTGGCCGGTGATCCAGGCGGCCTCGTCGGTGACCAGCCAGGCGATCAGGCGGGCCGGGTCGTCGGGTGCGCCCCAGCGCTGCCGCGGGAAGTGCCGGCGGACGCTCTCGACCACCTCGGGCGGCGCGTAGCCGGTGTCGACCGGGCCGGGGTTGACCGCGTTTAGCGTGATGGCCTGGCCGGCCAGCTGGTCGGCCAGGGTTCGGGTGATGGAGGCAAGCGCGCCTTTGCTGGCGGCGTAGGCGACCTCGCCGGTCATCGGGCCGAGCTCTTGCCCGGAGGTCATGAAGACGACCCGGCCGCCCGGCCTGCCGTCGTGCTGGGCGGCGAAGGCCTGGGCCAGCAGGATCGCGGAGCGGGTGTTGACGGCCCAGTGCGCGTCCAGCATCGCGGCAGTCAGCGTGCCCAGGAGACCGTCTCCGCCGCTGCGAGCGTGGTTGTTAACCAGGATGTCCAGGTGCCCGAAGGCCTGGCCGGCCGCGCCGATGAGCTGCGACGCCGCGTCCGGGGCGGTCAGGTCCAGTTCCAGGTGCCGCACGCCGGACTGGTCGTCGGCGCGGGCGGCGGTGACGCCGGTGAGCACCGCCTGTGGCCCGCCGGGATCGGCGCCCCAGGGCTGATCGCGATCGTGCGGGGCGAACTGGTGCAGGAAGAGGCTCGCGCCCAGCGCGGCCAGCCTGCGGGCGATGGCGTACCCGATGCCGGCCCGCCGGCTGACCCCGGTGACCACCGCGACCCGGCCGCGTAGCGGCAGAGGGTCTCGCCGCAGCTGGTCCGGAGTGAGTTCGGCTGAAGTCATGATCGCCAGTTAACCCGGTCGGCACCAGGGACTTGGCTAACAGCGTTCTTTTGCTAACGCCATGCTAACGGTCTCGGGGCGTTCGGACGGCACCGACTGGGTACAAGTCAGGGTAAGTCAGACTGATTTACGCATTCACTTATCTGAATATTCATGGATAACGTGGTACCTACGGGGTTTGGTACGTTCGCTGCGGTACGGGTTCATCGTGCGAGCCGGAGGTCAGATGGACGATCGCACAGCTCCCGGGCCTGGCGGGGGCGGGCGGCCTGCGCTTAACGGCAGCAGGGCAAGCGACGTTCAGGAAAGCCCGGGCGGCCCTCACGGGCGCGCCGCCGATCCGCACGGCCTGTCCGCACGCGAGGTAGAGGTCATGTCGCTGATCGCCGACGGGCAGACCAACGGAGAGATCGCCGCTCACCTGTTCCTGGCCGAGAAGACCGTGAAAAATCACGTCCGGCGGATCTACTCCAAGCTCGGCGTCGGCTCACGGCCCGCCGCCATCGCCTACTGGCGCAAGGTGTGGGGGTCCGCGGACGAGTGAACCCACGGGGTTCGGTGCGTTCACGCTGGGGCAGACCTGGGGTAATTCCGGGCCAGAACTCAAGACCATCTCCAGCGGGCCTTCAGGTTATCCTCAGCGTGGAGGGTGAGAATACAGAACATGGACACGCTGACCGATGCGCGGCAGCGACCGGATGCCCGGCTTCTCGTCGTTGAGGACGAGCCCAACATCCTTGAGTTGCTGTCCGCCAGCCTCCGCTACGCGGGTTTCGACGTCGTCACGGCGGCAGCCGGAACCGAGGCGGTACAGGCCGCTCAGCGCCACCGCCCTGACCTGATCGTGCTCGACGTGATGCTGCCCGACATGGACGGCTTCGACGTCATCAGGCGGCTTCGCGGCGGAGGAGCGCGGATACCCGTCGTCTTCCTGACCGCCCGCGACGCCACCGAGGACAAGATCCGCGGCCTGACCCTGGGCGGCGACGACTACGTCACCAAGCCGTTCAGCCTCGAAGAGGTGATCGCGAGGATCCGGGCCGTGCTCAGGCGGACCCGGGGGGACGGAGTCGAGCCGACGCCCAGGCTCACGTTCGCCGACCTCGAACTGGACGAGGAAAGCCACGAGGTCTGGCGGGGCGGGGAGCAGATCCAGCTCTCCCCCACCGAGT
>Ga0302325_10017604_pt1 | contig 15097 bp, 14 predicted proteins | sample Palsa_T0_2_FD_201948 | JGI IMG/M metagenome (GOLD analysis project Ga0302325, IMG submission 201948) | Peat permafrost microbial communities from Stordalen Mire near Abisko, Sweden - Palsa_T0_2 | ecosystem: Environmental > Terrestrial > Soil > Palsa > Peat permafrost | place: Sweden: Abisko... | reverse complement strand
CGGACTCGTTTCTTGCGGAATTTGGGCCGCAACAATTCGAAGTCACATCGGCGCCGGCCATCGGTATGCGCTCCGCGGATAACGCCGTGATCACACGCGAACTCACCCAAGCGGTTGCCTTTCGATGCGGACATCGCGTCAGTTTTGCTCCGATACCCGAACCGAACGGGACCGGCAATGGCACGCATATTCATTGGAGCTTTTTGGATCAAGACGATCAGCCAGTGCTCCATGACGCGCTGCAGCCGTGGCAAATGTCCCTCCTCGGAAACCAATTCGTTGCAGGCATCCTGCATCATCTTCCCGCCCTGTGCGCAATAACGACGCCGTCGGTCGCGTCCTACTACCGTCTGCGCCCGAATCGCTGGGCTCCTGTGCAGGCCGACATTGGGCCTCTCGATCGCGGCACGGCATTGCGGGTCTGCCCACTGGTCGGCAGCGACGTTACGCAGCACGTTCGGCAATTCAACGTCGAATTTCGCGTCGCCGATGCCACCGCAAGCCCGTACCTTGCGCTTGCCGCAATGGTTCAGGCCGGACTCGATGGCATTCGTCGGCAGCTGCGAATCGAGCAGATCACTCCTCGACCGCTTCCAAAGAGCCTGGGTGAGGCGCTGGCGCTGCTGGAAGACAGCGACTCGGCCGCGGAATGGTTGGGCGGCGATCTCCTCTCAGCCTACGTGCTCTTCAAAAGAGCGGAGATCCAGGGTCTGAAGGATCTTGATGAGAGCGAGATCTGTCGCCGCTATGTCGAGGTCTATTGATGCCTGCATTTAAGTTGCTCGCTGCCGACGAGCCGCCGCCTTTCATTGAAGTCGGTCGGCAGGGTCGATCGAACATCGTGATCACAGTCGACCATGCGAGTTCGCGCATCCCCCGGCGTCTGGGTGATCTCGGTCTGCCGGCGTCAGAGTTGCAGCGGCACATCGCTTGGGACATCGGCGCCCTGGGCGTCGCCCGACAGGTTGCCGCAGAGCTCGACGCGCCACTCGTGGCACAAAACTATTCGCGACTGGTGATCGACTGCAATCGCGACCCAAAGGTTGCGACATCAATCCCGACGATAGGCGAATCCGTCGAGATCCCCGGCAATATCGGGCTGAGCGAGGCGGAAGTCGTCGCCCGCCGCGTCGAGATCTTCGATCCCTATCACAATCATCTACGTGCGCTTTTGGACGAAAGGCTCGCAACGGGACGCCCGACGATCCTGGTGGCTCAGCACAGCATGACGAACATCTTCAAAGGCGTGCGGCGCGAGATGCACGCCGCAGTGCTCTACAACCGCGACCGCCGTTTTGCCGGCATCGTGCTCGAGATGCTGCGACGTGAGCGCGATCTCCTAGTCGGCGACAACCAACCGTACTTTGTGAGCGATGATACCGACTACACCATTCCACGCCACGGCGAGGCTCGCGCTCTGCCGCATGTCGAAATTGAAATCCGTCAGGACCTGATAATCGATGCAGCCGGACAGACGGTCTGGGCGCGGCGATTAGCCGGAGTGCTGCGCGATGCTGAACAGGCGTTCTTAGGAGCATTCCCATGACCCATCCGCTCAGCCGTGAGATCGAGATTGAGCCGGCGCACACTGCCATCTTGTTCGTCGATGTACAGAACTACAATTGCCTCTGGGATGGCGGCGAATATGCGCACCTCAGCGTGGCTGAGAAGAACGAGCGCTATGGTTATTTCTTTCGCACCTTAAAAGACAGCGCCCTGCCCAATATGGTGCTGCTGCAGCAAGCCTGCCGCCGCGCCGGCATCGAGGTCACCTACACCATCGTCGAAAGTCTGACCGCGGACGGGCGCGATCGCTCGCTCGATTACAAAATCACCGGGTTCCATGTCGCGAAGGGATCGGCGGACGCCCGGGTGGTGGATGAATTGGCTCCGAGCGCCGATGAAATCTTGTTTCCCAAGACTTCATCGTCGGTGTTCATCTCGACCAATATCGATTATGTGCTGCGGAATCTCGGCACCAAGTATCTAATCATCGCCGGCTGTCTGACCGACCAATGCGTCGACTCCGCCGTGCGCGACGCCTGTGACTTGGGATACCTCGTGACCGTTCCCCTTGATGCCTGCGTGACCTTGTCGGCAGAACGGCATGCTTGGTCGCTGCGCAATAATCGCGGCTATTGCCGGCAGTGCACCACGCAGCAACTGCTGGACGAGATCGCTCGGCTGGCGGACAGCCGGTGAGTCGAAGCGCGGCACGGCCTCAATCGTTTCGACGTAGCCGCCGTGGAACTGTGGAAGATCGACCCGCTCAGGGCGCAAAATAATGTCGGGCAAAAATGCCAATGACGCAAACCGTGGGTCATTGCAAGAACGCGACGCCCGGGTCATCGCCAACATTGGGCGCCTGCGATTTTCTCCGCTGAGTCTGATCGGCGGCCGCGGTAATCGCTTGATCGAAGAAGGGGGACGATCGCTTCTCGATCTTTCAGCTTCATTCGGGCCCGCGATCTTAGGCTACAGCCATCCTGCAATCACCCAGGCAGTGGCTGCGGCGTGCGCGAATATGGCCGGTGCAAGCTTGCTGGTGCATCCGAACGAGAACGCAGTCGCTCTCGCCGAAGAGCTGCTGCGCATCACTCCGGGCCGCGGCGAGCGGCGCGTCTGGTTTGGCCATTCCGGCTCGGATGCCAACGATTGCGCGGTGCGCGTGGTGCAGGCCGCGACCGGCCGATCACGCTTCATTTCATTCATCGGGGCCTATCACGGCAACCTCTCAGGGTCGATGAGCGTCAGCGGGCATACCGCCATGACCCATAGCTTGCCGCGCGCCGGGTTGCTGCTGCTGCCCTATCCTGACCCGTATCGCCCAAGGTTCAGCGCGAACGCCGTTCTCGACCTCCTCGACTATTATTTTGCAACCACCTGTCCGCCGGACCAGGTCGCGGCAATATTCATCGAGCCATTAATGTCCGACGGTGGACTCATAGTTCCGCCGCCGGGGTTTCTGGCGGCGATACAAGAGCGTTGCCGACGTCATGGGATTCAGATCATCGTCGACGAAGTCAAAGTGGGTCTCGCCAGAAGCGGCAGGCTGCACTGCTTCGAACATGAAGGGCTGGAGCCCGACCTTGTGGTTTTCGGTAAGGCGCTGGGCGGCGGTTTGCCGCTGTCGGCCGTGATCGGGCCGCGGCACATCATGGACCACGCGCCCGCCTTTGCATTGCAGACGACCGCAGGCAATCCTGTCACCACGGCCGCGGGTCGCGCCGTATTGCAGGCGATCGCCGATGAAGGTCTGATCGATCGGGCCAACCGGATTGGCGCAAGTTTCTCGAACGGCTTGCGCGAATTGAGTGCACGGCACCCGATGATCGGAGAAGTTCGGGGTCGCGGACTCGCCGTGGGCATCGACTTGGTCAGTGATCGGCAATCGCGCGATCCGGTGCCCGTCACGACCACGGCGAAAGTCATCTTTCGTGCGTATCAGCTGGGAGCGGTGTTCTTTTATGTGGGACTGGGCCGCAACGTACTGGAATTCACGCCACCGCTCACATTGAGAGAAGCCGAGGCCGACGAAGGGGTTGCCATCATTGATCAGGCTCTGACCGATGTGAGCCACGGTCTCGTGTCGGATGCGGACGTCGCGCCCTTCAAAATGTGGTGAGATAGCGCGGTGAGATGCCGACGCATCCGCTGACCACGGAATTAGAAGAAATGGCACATTTGATATCGCGCTTGAGTCTGCCGGAAGCCGTCGGCATGTCTCTGTCCATCATTTGTCCGACGGTCACGGCCGCTTTCAACATCACCTTGGTGGCGCAAGCGGCAGGACCGGCTGCACCGCTTGCGTTCGCAATCGGTACCGTCGCGATGGCATTGGTTGCTCTGTCGTTCATTGCCTTCACGCGCCGCGTCGCCCACGCCGGCTCGGCCTATGCCTATATCAGTCAAACCTTCGGCAGCCGAATGGGGTTCGTGGCGGGTTGCGCCTTGCTGTTGACCTATCTCGGCTTCTCCACTGCCCTTTCCGCCCTGGTTGGCAGTTTTACAAGCGCGGCGCTCAAGGGCTTTGGCATCGACATCGGTCCGTGGTGGCTGGCAATCGGCGGCGCCTCGATGCTGGTCGCATGGTTTGTAGCCTTTCGCGATATGCGGCTGGCCGGCCGACTCATGCTCGGCCTCGAAGCAGTGGCGGTAGTCGGAATTGTCGGCCTGTGCATCAGCATCCTGCGCCAGGTGCACCCTGGGATTGAACAGACGATGGCCGCTTTCCAGCCTTCCGCGCAATACGGCGGCTGGGCGGGTTTGGGATTCGGCATGGTCTTCAGCATTTTGAGCTTCGCGGGATTTGAGGGAGCCGCGACCTTGGGCGAGGAGACCCTTAATCCGCGACGGAACATTCCGCTCGCCCTGCTCGGTACGGTACTCGGCTCCGGCGTGTTCTTTGTGCTCGTTGCCTATTGCGAAGTGGTCGGCTTCGGCCCCAATGGCATCAAGGACCTGGCCGGCTCCGAGGCACCGCTCAACGATCTGGCTCTGCGCTACGCATCGCCCGAGCTGGCGATCGCGCTCGATGTGGCCGCCGCCGCCAGTTGCTTCTCCAGTTTGCTGGGGGGGCTCGCGGCGGCGGCGCGGATTTTATTCGCGCTCGGCCGCGGTGGCCTCTCGCCTGTGCTTGCGGATGTGCATCCGGTGCATGGCACTCCGGCGCCTGCCGTCTCTCTGGCGGCGATTCTGCTCATCTTGCCGTTCTTAGTTTGGGCGCCTTTCACCGGCCCCGGCAATTACTACAGTTATCTCAGTACCACCGGCGTGCTTGCGTTGATTCTGGTGTACATCGGGGTTGGCGCGGCGGAAATCATCGAGGGCTGGCGTGAACAGCGGCCGCTTTGGTCGGCACTTTGCACTTTGGGTCCGCTCCTGTTGTTCTGGGTGCTCTATCGCAACATCTATCCGGTACCGAAATACCCCAATAATCTGTGGCCGTACGTTGTCTTCGCCTGGGTTGTCGTTTCCTGGACTCTCACGAGGCTACGACCAGGCGTCATCACTGCGCCTCTGCCCGATTGCCCGTGATTTGGCCGCGGGTAAGGATGCGCACAGCTCGCGTCAGAATGTCCCATTGCACCGCAGGGTCACACGCGGGGTGATCTTCACAGAGAAGAATCATCAGCTTCTTTTCGCGTCGCTCCTAGAATTTGTAGTTGAACTGAGTGCCAACCGTGCGCGGCTGGTTGGTCGTATAGCGAACCAGTCCCGGAATATTGAATTGGAAGCTCGTGTTGTTGGCCGTCAATTCCGCAACTTTATTGGTGAGATTATCCACGAATAAATTTACCGACCATCTGTCGTTGGACAGACCCACGCGAGCATTGGCGATAGCATATCCGGGCAACTGAAATCCGAAGAAGTATGCTTCGTCGTACGACGAACCGACGTAGGTGTCGGCTATGCGGGCCGTGATCTGATAGTTCTGCATAACCTTGGTCGTATACACGAGCGCGACACTCGCCGTTTCTTTGGGAACATTCAGGATGGGCGCGGTGCAACCGGAGATCGTTACGCAATACGGACTCCCGTCGGGATGCTCCGCGACCTGCGTCAGAAAGGTCAAAAATGTTGAGTTGGGGTTCGTCAGCTTGGCATCCGTGTAGGTGCCACTCAACGAGACAAACCAGTCCTCAGATAGCTTGGCGTTGATCTCGAGTTCCGGTCCGAACGAGCGGCCGTTACCGGCGTTGGCCTCGTACTCATAGCCGCACAGCTGCAGGATCGTCTGCTGTACGCCGGTCCATTTAATGTAATAAAAGTCGCTGTTGACCGTCAGCCAGCCGTTCAAAAGCCGTGCTTTCTCGCCGATTTCGTAGTTCCAAACGCTATCCGAACCGAATGAAGGGGAGTAGCCCGGTGCGCAATGAGGCGGAATATTAGGCGGCGGCACAATCTGGTTGGCGCCGCCGGGCCGGAATCCCCGGGATGCAGAAACATAGGTCGTCAGATCGGCGTTGGGACTGTAGGACAGATTAAATCGTGGATTGAAGCCGCTATCGGCGGCCCTGGTTGTGGTCGGCGCTACGGGCGTAGGCGTCGCGGCGTCATAACCCCATTCCTGTTCCAACTGGGTGCTTTGATAGCGGTACCAGCGCGCGCCGGCGGAAAATTTCAAGGTGTCGGTGATCAAGTAGGAGCCGTCAGCAAACAGGGCGGATTGTTCGATTTTGTAGGGATTATTCGATTCGTAGATGATGCCTATGGGGTTACCGGGTGCGGCGAAAAAAGGGTTGGCGCCGTACTCATTCCACAATGAATGCAGATCGCTGACAAAGGCACCGGTCGTCCAATGCAGCCGGCCGTCTCCGCGCGAAGTCAGTCTGACCTCCTGGCTCACCTGTTTGCTGTTATCAACTTCAGAATAAGGAACGGCTACATCCGGGTAGATGCCGCCATTGTCAAAAGTGGCTGACTCCGAAGCATCCTGGGTCTGATGTTCCTGCCGTTCCCAGTACGCGCTGGCGCTCGTGAGGTCGGCAAATCCGAGATTGATGGTGGCGGTGAGACTGTAAATGTGCACCGTGTCGGCAATCGGTTCCGGGATATTGAACCCTTCGTAATGGGCGAGATACGCAGGTCCGGGGGGCGAATCAAAGTCGTCGTAGCCTCCAAGCACCAGACGCTGATAGAGCGCGGTTGCGACGATGGAAACATTGTCATTGGGTTGAAAGAGCAGGCTTGCCCGTTCGCCGTAGAGATTTTCAGTGTTGACGTCGTGATAAACCGCTTGTACGGGTGCGGCGAGGACATTGGCGCGCGTTATTCCCGTATCCTCCGGGAACGGATTCAGGACGACGCGATCGATCCAGCCACTGCGGTAGCTATCACTACCGACGATCCGCAGGGCGAGCGTGCTGCCCATCGGAATGTTGAGCATGAAAGCGCCGCCGCCATTGCCGCCCCCGCCGTCCGTGTCGGACACGGTTCCCTGGAACGAGCCTTCCCAGGTATCAAGCTTGGGTTGATTAGTCACAATCTTCACGGTTCCGCCCATCGAACCGGAGCCATAGAGTGTTCCCTGCGGGCCGCGCAGCACTTCAATACGATTGACGTCGTAGAGATCCGGATCGATCACCACCTTGCCGACTTGTGCCAGCGCCGGCGGTGACAACGGTACTTCATCGAGATAAAACCCGACCGTCGGTGCCGCACCGCCGTTGGAGGCGAGGCCACGCGCTTCGTATTCGGTGAGCCCGGGGCCCGCGGTGCGCATTGAAAGTCCCGGCACTTCGCGAGTCATCTCCTCGACCGAGGTAATGCCGGCCGCGGTCAGCTGGTCTCCGGTGACCGCCGACATGCTGATCGGCGTGTTTTGAATGGTCGAGTTGTATTTCTCGGCTGTGACCACGACCTCGGTCAGACCCCCCGAAGTGGCATCGACATTCGCATCCGCCGCCGAGGCTAACTGTGCCACGCAAGCCGCCGAGAGCGCACCCGCGCATAAAAATGAGTTCCGTAAGAGCGGGAGGACCCGTTGGTGAACCATCCGTGCCAAGGCTGCATGGAAAAGGGAATCGGACAACGGCCTAGACGTCCGCGATCGCATCATTACGGTATCCCCCATTGTTCTTGCGTGACAATTAAGCAAGGAATGTACCAGTCGACAACTATACTTCAGGCTCGGTGCTGTGCCTATTCCAAAGCGATAACACCCGGTCATTGCATCCGCAGCGCAACCCCGCGGCAGGCCACTCAGCATGTTGTGAATTCGATTTCAGAGCGCCGCAGGACGGCGATGATCGGATGGCGATAGAAGCGGCTATCGTGTGGATCACGCGAAGATCGGCAACTTAAGAATCGCATCCAACGATGAAAGCGAAACAGCGCAGCGACTATTCATGCGAGGCGCGCATCGGCGCAGGCATCATCGCTAATGCCGGCTGAAAACTCCACGAAAAATAGCGCCGCTAGCATTAATCCACACGTAGCACCGAAGTCTTGCCGGAAGCGCACAGACTCGGAGGTGACCGCGCGGCGTCGCTTCCTGTGATCGTCGAATTGGACCGCCATTGCATCCATTGATGGGCACAACCTCGAGCAGTCTTGTGCTGCCGCGCGTCGCGCGGCGGCAGGCGAGCGGATGCACACCGCGGTGTATTCAGACGACGGCGCCATCGGTGACGCGGCGGCACGTAAGCATCGCTCTGGCATTTTCAATAGACATGGGACTGCGAGACGCGCGATTTCATCTGCGGTTCGCGCGTGAACGCCCCAAATACGGTCAAGCGAAGTGCCGCGCTGCACCATTTTCGGGCGAATTCGCGGCACGAACGAGAACGACGCGCGCGAGGCGCCGGATGCTAGGGGCTGCATGCGCGCGATCGCCCCAAACCTGATCAAGCGCCTGTCGGGCCGCACTGCCGCCGGGCATGCCCGAAGCATAATTAATATCAAAGATGACAATCGTTTACGATGCCGGCAACAACCACAAACGGGGTACCCATGGCGCACCCGCACACCATCCATCGACATCAGCATCACTATGGATGGGATAATTCGCTACCCGCAGTACTTCGAATCGCGCCTGGCGAATCAATCGAATTCGAGGTGCATGAGGCCTCCGGCGGACAGCTTGCGAGGAACTCGACGGCCGCCACCGTTGGCCAATTGGACTTCAGCAGGATTAATCCAGTGACGGGGCCGGTCTTTATCGACGGCGCGGAACCCGGCGATGTTCTGAAAGTGACGCTGCTCTCGTTCAATCCCTGTGGATGGGGTTGGACGGCGAACATCCCGGGTTTCGGGCTACTGGCGGATGATTTCCGGGAGCCGGCTCTGCACATCTGGCACTACGACCCGAAGACTCTGGCGCCGGCGCTCTTTGGTGACTGGGGCAAAGTGCCGCTCAAGCCCTTTACCGGAACCATTGGTGTGGCGCCGGCCGCCGCCGGGGTTCACAGCATCGTTCCGCCACGCCGAGTCGGCGGCAACATGGACGTACGCGACCTTGCGCAGGGTACTGAACTGTTTTTACCCATCGAAGTCGCGGGAGCGTTGTTTTCGGTGGGTGACACGCACGCCGCCCAGGGTGACGGAGAGGTCTGCGGTACGGCTATAGAAAGCGAGATGACGCTCGCGCTCAAATTCGATCTGATCAAGCGCACGCCTCTGTCGTACCCGCGATTCACGACACGGGGACCCGTGACGCGCCACCTCGATGCAAAGGGTTACGAAGTAACCACCGGCATCGGACCCGACCTGATGGAGGCCGCGCGCGCTGCAGTGCGGTCAATGGTTGACCTGCTCGGCAGGCAGCGTGGTATGCCGGCGGTCGATGCATACATGCTATGCAGCGTTTGCGGAGACCTGCGCATCAGCGAGCTCGTCGACCAGCCGAACTGGACGGTATCGTTTTACTTTCCGCGAGTCGTATTCGAGTGAATTTCGCGACCGCGGACATCCAATAGTGCGACGACGAGGATCGTTACGCTAAGGCGTGCCGCGCTCTGAGTTAGAATTGGCAGCATCCACGACTTGGAGGGGATTTCAATGAGGTTTATCGCTCACATTTCGCTGCCGGCACATCGGTTCAACGAAGCTCTTCGCGATGGCAGCGCGGGCAAAAAAATGGCCCGCATATTGGAAGAGACCAAGCCTGAAGCCGCCTATTTTACGAGTAAGGACGGCAACCGCGGCGGTTACCTCATCTACAACATGTCCCAGGCCTCCGAAATACCTCGCTTGGCAGAGCCTTGGTTCCTCACTTTCGAGGCCAAGGTCGAATTCATGCCCGCCATGACTCCCGAGGATCTGCAAAAGGCCGGACTCGACGAGCTCGCCAAGAAGTGGGGATAGCCGAAGCGCAATGAGCTCAAAGGAGCCGTTGGTCGCGATGATCTCCAACATAGGGCAGCGCCACCGCCATTTGATCTTGCGCATCATCAGGAAGAGGTGAGATGACTTACGAGCTTTATTACTGGCCCGGCATTCAGGGGCGGGGAGAATTCGTGCGCCTTGCACTCGAGGAGGCTGGCGCCCCATACCGCGATGTGGCTCTCGTGCCCGAGACGAAGGGTGGCGGCGCGTCCGCGGTCGCTAAGGTTCTCAACGCGAAGAGCCTCAAGCGCCCGCCGTTCGCGCCGCCGATCCTGAAGGCTGGGCGGCAGTTCATTGCGCAGACACCGAATATTCTGCTGTATCTCGGAAGTCATCATAGGCTTGCGCCGCGGGATGAGGCGGGCAGGCTTTGGGTGCATCAACTGCAGCTCACGGTTTCGGATTTTTATCTTGAGATCTTCAGCACGCACCACCCACTCGGCGACGCCTATGCCTACGAGGAACAGAAGGCGGCCGCCAAGCGGCGCACGAAGGATTTTCTGTCCGCGCGCCTGCCGAAGTTCCTGGGCTATTTCGAGCGCGTGCTCGAACGCAATCGCACGCGTGCGCCGTGGATGGTTGGAACTCAGCTGACGTACGCGGACCTGTCGATGGCGCATGTACTCGCGGGCCTGCAGTACGCTTTCCCGATAGCCATCCGCAAAGCAATGCGCAACCGCCCAAGGCTGCGCGCGCTCCACGACCATGCGTTCGAGCGGCCACGCATTGCGCTTTACACGGCCTCAGTCCGACGGCTTCCCTTCAACAATGAGGATCTGTTTCGCCACTACCCGGAGCTGGATCGCTAATGAAATTGGTTCTGCGCTGATTACCGTGGGCAGCGTCTGAATCGAAAAAAGGCCGCGAACGCGGCAGCGTGCTAGCCTATTAGTGGGGGAAAGTTCCAGTCTTTGCGTTAAGGAGCGTGGCCATGCGAGCTTGGGTCCGAACCGTTTGCCTTATCGCGGTGTGCGCCGCGCTCGTGGATGTCGCCTGCACGGCGGACATGGGCAAGGCCGCCTCACTCGCCGACGCATTGTCCGTCATGCAGTCGCACCATTTCGTCGATCTCACCCATGCGTTCGCTCCCGGCATCCCGCACTGGAAAGGCGCACCCGACGAGACGGTAAAGACGCTCTATACAGTCAAGAAGGATGGCTTTCGTATCAACGAGTATTGTCACGTCGGACAGTGGGGTACGCATGTGGATGCCCCGGCGCATTTTCATGAGGGCCTGCACACCGTTGATGCGATCGACCCCAAAGAAATGCTCATGCCGCTCGTCATCCTCGACGTGCACGAGAAGGCGGCCAAGAATCCGGACTATCTTTTGACGCTTGACGACGTGCGTGCCTGGGAAAGCCGCCATGGCCGCATCCCGCGCGGCGCCTTTGTGGCAATGCGCACCGATTGGGCAAAGCGCTGGCCTGATTCCGCGGCGCTCGCCAACCGCGACGCCCAAGGCGTCTTTCATTATCCCGGCTGGAGCAAGGAAGTGTTAAAGCTGCTCTACGAGGAGCGCGGCATCACCGCTTCCGGCCATGAGACAACAGACACCGATCCCGGCCTGCGCACCACCAAGGACGACTATTCGCTCGAGTCGTACATTCTGAGTCTCAATCACTATCAGATAGAGCTTCTTGCAAATCTCGACAAAGTGCCCGAGGCCGGGGCAATTGTCTGGGTCACTTTCCCCAAAGTCCAAGACGGAGCCGGCTTTCCGGCGCGCGTCATCGCGATCGTGCCGTGAGCACGGCACCGATCGAATATGCCGAAGCCTCGCGCGAAGTGCGCGCGCTGTATGACGACATCATGGCGACGCGCAAGACCGACTGGGTCAACAACTTCTGGAAAGTGCTCGCGCACGACCCGGCGACTCTGCGGCGGATGTGGGCGAACGTGAAAGAGGTCATGGCTCCCGGCGCGCTTGATCCCCTTACGAAAGAGCTCATCTACATTGCCGTCAGTGTGACGAACGGCTGCCGCTACTGCATCGCTTCGCACGGCGCCGGCGCCACTGCCAAGGGCATGACGCCGGCGCAGCATGCTGAACTTCTCGCCGTCATCGGACTTGCCAATGAGACGAATCGTTTTGCTATCGCCCTTGATATGCCAATTGACGAGCGATTTCGCTGACTATAAGGAGAGACACATGGCCATGACACCCTCGCCTACCTCGCACACACCACAGGACCCGCCCGTGACCGACCTCGATCCAGAAGGCGCCCATCACTACCGCTGGGATGACCTGCCGGCAGAGCCATTGAAAGGCACCATTTCGCGCCGACTCATTACGGGTGAGCGCATGATGATCGCCCACATCTACTTCCAGAAGGGCGACGATGTGCCGCGGCACTCGCATGAAAATGAGCAACTGACCTATGTCCTGAAGGGTGCGTTGCACTTCTGGCTGGGCGCGCACGACGAGCGCGAGCTCGTTGTCCGCGCCGGCGAGGTTCTCGTGATCCCGTCGCATCTGCCGCACCGCGCGCGAGCGCTCGAGGAAACTCTCGACGTCGATGTCTTCTGTCCACCACGTCAGGACTGGCTCGCAGGCACCGACTCTTACCTAAGAAGCTGAAGTGGGCGCATACGACGTTGCGCCGGGGGTTGCCGCGGCGCTGCAGAATTTCACGCTTCCGGAGCGACTCGGCTTCGGCCTCGTGCCGGCTCCCGTCATGTTCACGGCCGAATGGTCGAACGGCGATTGGGCGCGGGGCGTACTCAAGCCCTTCGGCCCGATAGAAATCCTGCCTGGAGCCCGAGCACTGCAGTACGCCGAGCTTGTCTTCGAGGGACTCAAAGCCTACTGCGTCGCTCGTTCGTGGCCTAACCTCTTTCGTCCGCGGGAAAATTGGTTGCGCTTCAAGCGCTCCGCCGAGCGCCTCTCGATGCCGCCTGTCACTGAGAATCTCTTTTTCGAAGCCATCGACGCAGTCGCGGGCTCCTGCCACACCTTCATCCCGCGCGTATCCGGTCGAGCGCTGTACCTGCGGCCGTTTCTGTATGGCATCGAAGACGGCTATCTGCTGCGCAACTCGACGCGCTTTCGCCTCACGCTCATCGCGAACCCCGTGGAGAGTTATGCCGTCGGCCCGATGCGCGTTGCCATAGAGCGCATCGATGTGCGCGCGGCCGTCGGCGGTGTGGGAGCGGCGAAGGCGGCAGCCAACTATGCAGCGTCGCTGCGCGCATCCAATGCCGCCGTGGCGCGCGGCTACACAGTTGCCCTGTGGCTCGATGCGCGCGAGCAGCGCTTCGTCCAGGAACTCTCAGGCATGAATCTCTTCGCCGTAATCGGCGGCGAGCTGCACACGCCGGAACTTGACGGCACGATTCTGCCCGGCGTGACGCGTGACTCGCTGATCACCCTGGGCAGGCATCTGGGCTACCGCGTGGTCGAGCGACCGATGGCCATCGACGAGCTCCTACTACAGCTCGCAAGCGGCGAGTGCAGCGAGCTCTTCGCCTGCGGCACTGCGGCGATTGTCTGTCCCATCAGTGTATTGGCGGATTCGAACGCTCGGGAGCACGTTCCCAATGAGCTCGACGTCGTAGCGTCGCGCCTGCGCGAGGCGCTCCTTGCAATCCAGGAGCGGCGTGCAAATGATCTTTTTGGTTGGACGCGCGACGTGGCCCCGCTGCCGACAGAATGTGATTGGGTCTCGAGTGCGAACGTCGACCTTCGGCGCGGGGTTGGTTAGCACCGTTTCAAGGCCTGACGCGCCATGGCAGCAGAGATGCATCGGAAGTCCTATGGTCGTGCGCCCGTAGGGCGAGAGATCCTTTTGCGCCGAGGACCCTTGACGAAATCCTCTTTGTGTTGTTGTAGAGGGCACCGTTTACACGGGATAGCGCGGACCTGCGCCGCTGCGCACGATTCGTGGCAAACTCTTTGCACAAGTATCACTAGGATCCGCCCGGAAGTCGCATGCTGGACCATGTCGGAATCACCGTCGCAGACTTCGAGCGATCCAAGGTATTTTATAAAAGCGCGCTGGCGCCCCTTGCGATTGCATTGCTTGCAGACTTAACCCCGGCAGACACCGGCGCCCACGCATTTGCAGGCTTTGGCAGTGGCAGTAAACCCTTCTTCTGGATCGGGGACACCGGATCACCACGGGGCAGCGTGCATGTCGCCTTCGTCGCGCTGCGTCGCGACGACGTCAAGGCGTTTTATAGCGCCGCCCTTGCCGCTGGCGGTAGGGACAACGGGGCACCAGGCCCACGGCCTCATTACCATGCCAACTATTTTGGTGCGTTTGTCCTCGACCCTGACGGTAATAACATCGAGGCTGTCTGCCACACACCTGAGTAGCTGGGCTTAACCTAATCACGGGTGCTCATGGTGGGCCGTGGTTGCATCGCAGCGCACCATCCTTGCTCGGTTCACGTCGCTGCTGCATACTTCTTCCTCGATAATCAATAACATGCGTGGCGGTCTTCGAACTTAGGTGCACGGTAGCGGCGAGCGAACATCGCCACGAACGCCTGAAGCTCCGGGACACCTCGCGTTTGCTGCCGACACGTGCTATTCAATTCAAAGATGTCCCACTTGATAACTGGTGCGATGCGCTGTCGGCAGGCCGTTCACGCGTTGGATATTGCGCATGACTAGACTGGCCGCAGTGCCGACACCCATGACGACACTCGACGATGATGCGTGGGATGACCTCATGAGTTTCAACGAGGAGCGCCGCGTCATCCCAATCGTGGGACCGGAGCTCCTGCAGGTCGCAACCGACCGCGGCCCGCGCCTGCTGTACGACTGGCTCGCCGAGAAACTCGCCGTTCGGCTCAACGTGGATGTCGCCGCCCTGCCGCAGCCGTACTCGCTGAACGACGTCGTCTGCTGGTTTCTTGCCGCCCGCGGCCGGCGCGAGGAGGCCTACGTGCGCGTGCGCAGCATCTTGAAGGATGCGAACTTCGAGCCGCCGCAGGCGCTGCGTCATCTGGCGGCAATTACGGACTTCGATCTATTCGTTTCGACGACTTTCGATTCGCTGCTTGAGGGCGCGGTCAATCTGCAGCGCTTTGGCGGGGCACCGACGACTGAGGTGCTCTCCTACTCCCCCAACCGCGTCGCAGATCTGCCCTCCGAGCGCGACCGCCTGCAGAGGCCCGTGGTCTATCATCTCTTCGGGCGGGTCTCTGCCTCTCCGACATACGTGATCTCCGACGAGGATCTGCTGGAATTCATCTGCGCACTGCAGAGCGAGCATCTGGCGCCGGAGAAACTCTTCCACGAGCTCGAACACAATCACCTGCT